>Ga0272446_1001482_pt1 | contig 34033 bp, 30 predicted proteins | sample YNPCB0061_FD_194587 | JGI IMG/M metagenome (GOLD analysis project Ga0272446, IMG submission 194587) | Hot spring microbial mat communities from Yellowstone National Park, WY, United States - YNP-CB-006-1 | ecosystem: Environmental > Aquatic > Thermal springs > Hot (42-90C) > Sediment | place...
GGGCGGAGCCCCTTTGGCCGGGGGTGCCGGGGGCCGGGCAGGCCCCCGGCCCGGGGGTGCGGGGGCGGCGCGCCCCGCTGGCTGTGAGGGGGCCGGGGCAGCGCCCCGCTGGCTGTGAGGGGGCCGGGGCTCCGCCCCGGAGGTGCCGGGGGTGCGGGGGCGGCGCGCCCCGCAAGCAGCCCAGGGGTCGGGACAGCGTCCCGGGGGTGCCGGGGGCCGGGCAGGCCCCCAGCTTGGGGGCGGCGCGCCCCGCGAGCCGCCGCTGGCCAGCCCGTGGCCACGGGGCCGCCGCCCCCCGCGCGTGGCTGGGGTTCGGGGCTCGCCCCAGGGACGTCGCATCAGCCTGGCCCGAAGCCTGGGCGCAGCCACCGCTTGTCGCCTCATACCGATTCTGCTTGCTGGCATCGCATTGGCTCAGCGCCACACCTCCACAGCGCTCTAGCGCTACCAAGCCCTGTGTGGAGCTGGAGCGCTGTGGAGCTGAGCGGGACCATGCGGGATTGCCAATGCCACCTGGTATCAGACGTGGTGGACGGCTCTTCACGCCGGGTGGCTGTCCCTTACCCGTTGCTGCGCTACCGCCATGCTATGCTACCGCCAAAGTCGTGAAACGATGCACAAGGAAGTGGCAGCTGCCAGAAGGAGGAGGGCCATGCCCCAGAATACAGGTACCCGCGACCGCGATATCAGGCTGGTGCTGGCCGCCGTCTTTGGCCTGATCGCCCTGTTCGCGCCGTTTGGCGGCCCATGGCAGGTGATCCCGGCCATCCTGGCGCTGGTTATGCTCACCACCGCCGCGCTCGGCTTCTGCCCGCTCTACGCGGTGTTCGGTATTCGGACAGTGTCAAAGAAATAGCCTGACGCACTGCCCTCGCCGCGCCACTGCGCGGCGGGCGGTTTGTGCGTCTCCTCAGCGGAACCGCCACCAGGGTCCAGCAGTGCGAGGCCATGCTCCAGCCGCCGCTCGTTACCGTCAGTGTCTATCGCCGTGACTACGGTTATCGTTATACCGATCTGCCGGTCGATCATCTCGACTCCACCGGGCTGTTGATCGACTGTAGCACCAGCTACGCGCGTCCGACGCACTACGATCTGCGCCAGGGCGATATTGTTCGCTGGCGCGCTGGCGAGCGCTACATCGAGGCGCTGATCAGCGCTGTCAGCCGCGACGCGACGACCCTCCGTGCCGAGTTCAGCGGCGCCCACCTGCTCCCACCAGAGTTTGTGCCCTATTGAGTAACTGTTCACACCCGGGGTCATACACGCGCCCGGGAGCGAGGGCGTCCCGCCCTCGTCGCGTCTCCGCGGGCAAGCTGCCCGCGCTCCCGGGAGCAATGTGAACACGTACCCTATTGAGCGCGATTGACACGACGCTCCAGGGCGGCTATCATAGCCGCTCAGTGTCCGCGCTCCCCACGACGCTACGCGCCGCTCCAGCGCGGCGCAAGCGTGCTGATGGTTTCGGGCGCTGATCCGACACGCGAGGACGCGATTGTATCGCCGCCGTGCCCCCGCGCGCGACAACCCACAACGGACGTCTGAACAGCCGCACTGGCCTCACCATGCACCGAGATTTTCACCGCTGGTACAGCCCGGCCCTGGGCCGCGACATGGAGTTGCTGATCTTCGGCCACGCCGGCCCGCCCTGCCTGGTCTTTCCGACCTCCCACGGCTGCTTCTTCGAGTATGAGGAGCGCGGCATGGTCGCTGCGCTCGCCCCGCGCATCGAGCGGGGCTGGCTGCAACTGATCTGCGTCGAGAGTGTGTTCGCCGAGAGCTGGTACAACTACGGCCTGGCGACCGATGCCCGTATGTGGCGCGAGGAGCAGTACGAGCACTACCTGCTCACCGAGGTCATCCCCCTCATCCAGGCCACCAATCCCAACCCGTACCTCATGGCCACCGGCTGTTCCTTCGGCGCCACCGAGGCCGTGATCTTCACCCTGCGCCATCCCGGCGTCGTCCGCCGCGTGATCGGCCTCAGCGGCCTCTACGACCTGCGCCGCTTCTTCGCCCACTACACCCAGGGGCTCTACTTCCATAACCCGGTCGACTTCGTCCCCAACCTCAATGACGCCTGGACCCTCGACCGCCTCCGCGAGACCGATATCATCCTCGCTACCGGCCGAGAGGATCCCAATGTCTGGTCGAATGAGTTGCTCTCACGCCAGCTCTGGGAACGGGGCATCGGCAATGCCCTGCGCCTCTGGGATGGCTGGTGCCACGACTGGCCCTACTGGATGCAGATGATCGATCGTTATATCGACGGTCACGATTAAACAGCCGCGGCCCCCTCCAATCACGTGACGGAGGGGGCCGCGGCGGTCCTCAACTACGCCAGTTCTAGCTCGTCGATCACCTGCAGCAGCGCGGCCGGGCTCGGTGGCGAGAAGACCACCGACAACGGCGCTGCCCACCACCAGCGAATGATACCTGCCGCGTCGATCACGAACGACCCCGGCAGTGGTACGCCCATCGCTGAACCCATGCCGTAGCGGTAAAACACCGACCACTCAGGGTCGCTCAGCACCGGGTAGGGGGCGCGCAGCGTCTCCGCGACGAAGCTCGTCATCTCCAGATCGGTGCTGCTGACAACCAGCAGGTGCACATTCCGCCGCTCGAACTCACCACACGCTTCCCGCAAAGCATCCAGCTGCGGCGCGCAGTGTGGTCAGAAGAAGCGGTCGCTCACGATGCGCGTCAGGTTCAGCACCACCGGGCGGCCGCGCAGCGCGCTCAGGGTGATGGTACGCCCGTACTCAATCTGCTCCTCACCCGCCGCGTTCACCGTCAGGCGCGCGTAGGGCAGGGTGAAGTCTGGCGCGAATTCACCCTCCTGGGGTACGTTGGCCGGGCCCCGTGGCTGCACAAACTCGCGCCGCCACTTGTCAGTCATTGGCAGAAATGGTCGTGCCATCCTACGCTTGCTCCCCCACTGCGTCTTCCTCACATACCCGCTGCAGCCGGCGCATCTGCACCCTGGCGTCCCAGCCCATCAGCGGGCCCACGGTGGCTGGCCAGAGCAGATCAATAATCGGAATGCGCAGATTGTATTCGATCCTGTTTTGAATCAGCGTTTGTGTCGGACTTTCCTGGTAGGGACGCCAGTGCCAGGCATCGAAGCCCTCCCAGAAGCCGTCAAAGGCCCAGAGGATCAGGCCCGGCTGTCGATCGTAAACGAGATAGTTCGCCTCGAGAACCCGCCCCAGGCCAGTCAAGGTCAGGCGCCAGCGCGCCCCGCGTGCGAAACTCCAGCCATCCAGCGGTTCGAAGCGAACCGCTGGCGACATCCAGCGCAGCATCAGCGCCTGCTCGGTCATCACCCGCTCGACACGGGCCAGCGGCGCTGCGACAACGACGAACTCCTCTTGCAGATGCGCGTAGTGCTCCATACGTTCCAGTATACCGTACTAGGTACGGTTTTGTCCATATTTTGCACAAGCCCTGCGTGCCGGGCGCGCCAGCCAGACTGTCAGCAATCTGTCATCTGCGCGGCGACACGGTACCTTTTGACTATTGAGGCGCGGAGCGGCCCGCGCCTATAATCGCTTGACAGGTCGGAAGGTTGGAGGAGTGTATGGGTCGTCGTCATTCTGCTCAATCAATCGTCGAGATGGCCTTCGTGATGCCATTCCTCCTGCTTGTGCTGTTCGGGATTATGGAGTTTGGTTATGTGATCTACGCCTACTCCACCGTCTCGCAGGCTGCTCGCAATGGCGCCGAGGCCGCAGCCCAGGTCCCTCCGTACGAGTCGTGGCTGAACTACCGGCAGAATCCTCCTGGCGATGGTGACTATCCCGGCTTCCGCGGCGATAACTGTGTGAATACGATTATGGCGGCGGTGGAGACGGATACCACCCTCTTCAACGGCGGGATCAACCAGGGACGCAATGTTGTCGATTTCGTGACCATCAGCTACCCCAATGGGGGGGATACACGCAATCTGCGTGATCGTGGCCCGATCGAGGTTACAATCGACTATCCGGTCACCGGCATCACGCCGTTGTTCCAGCTCTTGCGCTTCGGCGGCAGCACTGGCACGATCAATCTGCGGGTGACCCAGCGCCGCTCGCTTGAGAACCTTGGCGTTGATCCGACGCGCCCGGCAGGGATGGCCTGTGCACGCGATATGGCTGAATGGCGCGAGTTGAACCAGTAGCAGGAGCAAGCCGACGTATGCGACGACACTCTCACCAACCACGCCGGCAACCACGCGCCCGGGGCCAGGCCCTGGTTGAACTGGCCCTCGCCGGCACCCTGCTCTTTCTTCTGCTCGCCGCCGCCGTTGACCTGGGCCTGATCTTCTTTACCCTGCAGGGTATGCGCGTCGCCGCCCAGGAGGGTGCAACCTTCGGCAGTTACCCGGTGCAGATTTTGCAGAATGGCCAGTTGCAGCGGGTGGACCTCAATTATGCCGAGATTGTGCGCCGCGTTCGCAACGCGGGCGGCAATCAGACTACGGGCTTTGCCAATCTGCGCGATCTTGACAATAATGGCGTCTTCGATGAGCTTGAGACTGGCCGCCCCGTCCATACCAACTGGGCCCGATCGGACGCCTATATCCAGGTCGAGTTGCTCAAGGGCCTGAACCCGAACAGCCTCACCCCCACCTGCGCCACCGATCGGCGTGGTGAAGATATGCAGGCGGGCGGCACCGGTTGCTGGGTGCGGGTCACCGTGCGCAGCGACTACCAGTTTCTCTTCCCGCTGGCGCCCTCGTTTGCCAATACGGTGCGCCTGGAGACCCGGTCGATTATGCCGATCCGTAGCTCGTACTACAACTAGCGGTGCGCTCCGGCGCGGGGGCTGGCGCCGCCCCCTGTTACGGTCGCCGCACCGGTCGACGCGCAGCATCAGTGCTGTTCAGTGCAAACGCCGCCCAGCCCGTGCGGTCGCAGCAGTGCCAGCCACGGCTGCGGCCCACCACCAGCCAGCAACCTAGCACCCACACGGATGGAGGAGACACCAATGGTGAATAACCAGCATATACGCCGACGCCTGCGGGCTGCGCGTACTCCCGGTCAAAGCCTGCCGCTGCTCGGCCTGATGCTCGTCATCATCGTCGCGATGGTTGGCCTGTCGGCTGACGTCGGCAACACCTTCTCGGAGGAGCGCCGGGCCGTCACTGCGGCCAATACCGCGGCGCTTGCCGGGATGAACACCTACATCAATCGCAGTTCGACCACCACCAACCGCGTGGTCTACACCTCGATCGTCAACTCGCTCGCGGCCAACGGCGTCCAGGTTGCGGAGCCCGGCGCCGAGCCTGCGCCCGGCCAGCTTGAGCTGCGCGCGATGTACCTCGATGCCCAGGGCCGGCCGATCACCACCGGCTCGCCCTTCATCACCAACGATACCAACCGTGTGCCCGGTAATGTGGCCTTTGTGCAGGTGAGCCTCCGTGGCCGTGTCGATACCAACTTCGCACGGGTCGTTGGGCGCAATGACCTGCCGATCAGCGCGCTCTCCCACGCCGGCACATGCACCAATCAGTCCGGCGTCTACCCGCTGACGGTCAGCAATCAGGTGATTGACGGCGATCGTTTCATTGAGCAAACCGACCCGGATCTCAACTGGCGCGTCATCCAGCCCGGCGACCTGCCTGGCACCGATGACCGCTATGTTGGTTTCACCGCCATGCGCCTGGTCGTCAGTGGCAATACCACCCCTGGCAATTTCAGCTGGCTGCGCTGGCGCGACAGCATCCCCGGCGCGCGCAGTGAAGTGCAACTGGCCCGTAGCCTCACCGGTGAGGGCAACCTCGGCGAGGGCTTCGAAGAGGCGCCCTGGCCAACGCCGCAGAATCGGCCCGAGGTCTACCCTGAGCAGCCGGGTGTGCTTAATGAGGGCGACTGGGTCTGGGGCGACACCGGCTTGAAGAACTCCAACGACGTGCGCGCCGCGATGGATGAGCATATGCGCGTCGGCACCAGGATGATCCTGCCCATTCATAGCACCGCTGTCGGCACGGGCACCAACTCGCGCTTCCACGTCGTGCGTCTGGGCCTCTTCCTGCTGCTCGAGAAGGGCCAGACGCGAAGCGATCATTGGTATGACATGGTTTTTCTCGGCGACCCCAGGCCCCAGAACAAGCCCTGTCTCTACACCGGCGTGATCGAGCCAAATACCGAGGGGGTCGTCGAGTTGCTCGGCTCAGTCTCACTCTGGCCCGAGTACCAGTTCCGGCCCCAGGATCGCCGCCCGATCCAGTATGTCGTCGTGCTCGACGTCTCCGGCTCGATGAGCGCCAACTTCGCCGGCCAGTGTGACCGCGGCTCCGGTTCGCGCCCTGCCCGCGGCTGGTGGCAGTGCGCCAATGGCCCGGCTGGCGCGCCGCAGGTTGAGGTGACCGGCACCGGGAGCACGTACTACTGGAACAATGTCGACGAGCGGCGCATTACCGTCGCCAAGCGCGCGCTCGAGTCGCTTGTGCGCTCGACCAATATGCCGGGCAATAGCGAGTACACCACCAGCCGCCCCTCCGACCAGATGGCCCTGGTCTGGTTTACCGAAGATGTTCCGTCGAGCAACACCCGTGGCTTCTCGAACAATCCGACCACGATCATCAACAACATCAACGCTGCCGGCTGGCAGCAGTACCGCACCCAGGGCGGCACCAACGGCGCCGCTGGCTTGCTCCGCGCCTCTATGTTGCTGGGCAGCGCGCCGCGCACCGTGACCGAGAACGGCCGCACCTGGGACTATAAGCGCGTCGTGGTGTTCATCACCGACGGCGTCTCCAACCAGTTGCTCAACCCGAACAGCAGCAATCTGCGGGCTGGCTCGAGCGACCAGAACACCTATCCAACCGGCCACATCTGCCGCAATTCGCTGGTGCTTGAGATGGCAAACTGCCAGACGACTGACATCGGCGGGCGCACGATCCGGAGCGGGAGCGTTCCCGCCGGGCTCGACCGCCCGATCACCCAGGCGGTCAATGTCAGCCGGCAGCAGTTGCAGGCCAATGGTGTCGAGGTCTTCTCCGTCGCCCTCTCCAATATCCCCGATACCGGTCTGCGCGATGGCATCGCCTCCTTCCCCAGTTACTACTTCTCGGCGGCCGATCTGCAGCGCGATAGCAATGGGCGCACCAATGTGGACGCGATCATGCAGGCGATCAACACCCAGGTCGAGAACGGGCTCTGCGAGCCGCGTGCCAATGCCGCCTGGACCAATGTTATCCCCGAGGAGAACTTCCAGTCGGTTGGCGGCCTGATCTACCCCAATGTGGGCGAGGTCATTCTCACCGAACAGAGCACCGGCACCGAGTATCGGGCGCCGATCCGGGCTGACCGCGAGCGCGGCGGTGCGCTTACCTACCGCTTCGACCGCCTGCCCGCCGGGACGTACCGGCTCCAGCCCTACCTGTTCTACCGCCACCCGCTCGATCCGCCAAACGTCGGGCCGCGCCGCTATAGCCTGATCTATCAGGGCGATACCACCGCATCCGATATCGTGATCACCGTTGCCCCCAATACGTCGGTGGGTAGCTTTACCCAGACCCAGCGCCAGGATCTGCAGCTCAGGCTGTTCGGCGATGTCTGTGCCAGTTAGACGCGAGTGCGTCCGGCACTAACAACCAGTGAGAGCCGGACCGCGGCGGCAGCACTGCCCCGTGGTCCGGCTCTCACGCCGCTGGCCAGATGACCGAGCGTTCATGCTGGTAGCAGACGGCGTGTATGATAGCGATGGCGAGCTTGATGGCGCTCGCTGCCTGGCCCTACGCCAGGGGGCTGGATTGCGGAGCGCACGGCGTTCCTCCAGCCCTGGACGATGAGCCCGCTATGCTGCCTCTCGACCGTCGCCTCTGTGGGCGCCGCCCACCCCTAGTGCGATTGCAGATTGCAGATTGCAGATTTGCGATTGTAGATTGGGCGCGGCGCAGCTGGACACGGTCGAGGTTGCGCTGATGCCCGAACAGGTCGCCTGGAACTGCACTAGTAGAGGAGGTCGCCAGTGTTGGCACGCAACAATGTGCGACGGCACATTCCTTTCCTCAGTCTGCTGACCATAGTTGTGGCCCTGGTTACCCTCTTGCCCGGCCGTGATGTGAGCGCCCAGCAGGGCATTCAGCAGACGCTTGACAATGCGCAGCGCGAGTTCGCCCGCGGCAGCTTCTTCCGCACCTCGCTCGGCCCCGATGTTGACACCAACGACGCGAATGACCTGAACGGCGCCGTGCAACTGGCCCCGGTGGGCTTCCTCCAACCCTGGCAAACCATTCAGGGTGGTGGCCTGCCAGAGCCGCTCGCCGGGGCCGGCACAGCCGTAATTGGCCGGCGGCTCTTCGTCGTCGGTGGTAGCCGTGGGACGAGTAGTGGTGCCAACAGCGGCTTCACCTACTGGGCCAACATCAACCAGATCACCGGCGGCTACCAGCCCCACGGGATCACCGACGGACGCTTCTTCGGCAATGAGAACTGGCTGCGCAGCCAGCTGCCCGCCGTGCAGATGATCCCCGAGTGCCCGGCCTTCCAGATCGCTGAGCGCACCCGCGCCTCGGTGGTCGCCCTGCAGACCGGCGCTGACACCGGCTTTCTCTATGTGATCGGCGGCAGCCTGATCGACGATCAGCAGAATTGCAACACCGATAACCTGACCACCGGCGTCGTCCAGGTCGGCGTGGTCAATGGCGATACGATCACCTGGCGCGCACAGGAGTCGCTCCGCAGCCCGAACCGTGTCGCCAGCGGCACGTTTGACACCGCTGGCACCGGCATCGACAGCCGGGTGCTGGGTATCGAGAGCGCCGCGGCGGTGCTGGTGCCGGTGGCCAGCGACCGGGCCTTCCTCTATGTGATCGGCGGTATCGCGGCCTACAACCCGACCGCGAGCCCCAGCGCTGGCGTGCGCAATATGATCAACCGGGCGGTGTTCTACACCCAGGTCAACGCCGACGGCACCTTCAGCGCCCCCCCCAGCGTGCCGGGGAGTAACCAGATCGCCCCGGGCTCGCCCTGGGCGCGCAGTCTGCAAGACGTGCCGTTGCAGGGCGGCGCCACCGGGCTCTACGAGCATACCGCCGCGCTGGCCACGACGGTGGTTGGTGGTACGACTGAGTATGCGATCGTCGTGGCCGGCGGCAAGCAGAACCTGGCGGGGGATCAGGTCAACGAGTTTGTCTTCCGTGGCCGGGTCAATCGTACCAATGGCGTGGTGACCTGGAGCGACCGGCCCAACCCGGCCAACGAGCAGGTGACACTGGAGGGTGACCGGCGCTATGGCCTGACCAGTGTGGCCTATAACAACAAGCTCTATATGATCGGCGGCCGTGGCACCGGCAGTAACACGGTCTCCGGTAAGGTGCAGACTGCGGTCCACGACGACCAGTTGGAGCTCCTGCGCGTCCCCGGTGCGACGCAGTATTTCATTGGCAATGCCGGGCCCGATGTGCTGCCTGAGCCGCGCTTCAATGCAGCGGCAACACTGATGGATGCCCTGCCGCCAACGGACAATCCCACCGGCAACGACATCCTCGGCTCGGCCTGGGCCTTCGTGGTCGGTGGCAATACGGCTGCAGGCGTCCCGAGCGACTCGCTCTTCCGCGGGCGGCTTGGCGGCCTCGATGAGGTGATCGAGGGCAATCGCACCACCGAGGGCTGGTTTTACTCCAACGTCTTCCCGGTGACGATCAGCGCCGATGGTGTCCAGAACGACTCGCGGGTGCTCTCGGTGAGCTGGTTCGCCGAGGTGAGCCGCCAGGTCAATCCCAACGCCGATATCCGCTTCCAGTTCCGGAAGGTCAACGGCGCGAACCCGAACTGCCCGGGCGAGTCGGTGTTCCGCGAGACCGACCGCTGGTACGACCTCGATGGTGACAGCGGCTCGGACTTCTTCAGCCGCGCCAGTGGCGAGAACAAGGTACGGTTGAGCGATGTCTTTGGCAGCGAGGACTTCATCGCGACCTGCTTCCAGTACCGCGTGCGCTTCTTGCAGAACGGCCTGAGCGGCGAGGTCGCGGCACAGCCCGTCAATCCCGCGATCACGCCACGGCTGTTCCGCGTGACGATCGAGAAGATCCTGCCAACTGGCACGCCGGACATCCGGCTGCGCGACTTCTCAGCCGAAACCGGGGTGGGCGGCGCGCTGTCGAGCTTCAATGTGGAGATCATCAATCTGAACACGCGCGGCATCAACAATACGCTTGCGGCCAATACGCAGGATAATGGCACCTTCTGGGTGACCCTCTGCACCAGGCGCACGGAGCTCGCCCAGGCCCCACCGGTGCTCGATGCCAGCAGCATCCCGGCGATGCCGGTGGCGGATGGCCAGATCCCCGACTGCGTGGTGGCCTTCTACGGCGTGCTTAAGTACCAGATGACGCCGGGCGCGGTGATGATGCTGAAGAGCGGCACGGACCCGGCGGGGGGGCCGCAGCGCTGGATCCGCGTGCGCGACGACCAGGGCCAGTTAATCCGCAATAGTGACGGGTCGATCGGCAAGCCGATCGCCGATGTGCGCGAGTTGTTCAGCCAGCCGGGCAACTACGCGGCGGCGGTGCTGCTCGACATGTGGAACTACGTGGCCGAAGGCGCCGCTGGCGAGGCCAACAACCGTGGCGAGGAGCCGAACGCCCGGCCCACCGCGGACCAGCCCTGGGTGGTCAACTTCAGCGTACGTAGCCAGAGCCAGGTCAACCTGCCACTGCTCCGGCGCTGACCGGCGCAGGCGCGGCGCAGGCAGCGTCGCCTGCGCCGCGCCCCGCGCGCAGCAGGGTGTAAAGGCAGGTTGCCGCTGGCAATGCCGTAAATCGCGGTCTCTGGTTATCAGCGTGTGCTATAATGCGGCGAATTCGGGTCCACTCTCCCGCCGAACGCTCCCTGAAAGGAAGGATGCCCCCCTATGCGGCGTGGTGGCGTGCTCATTCTGCTGATCGGCCTGCTCCTGATTCTCGGAGCAATTGCCCTGTTCCTCTTCTTCCCAGGCGCCGGCGGCGGCCTGGTTGGCGGCCCCGTGCCAACCTCGGCCCTGCCCACCGAGGTGCCGGAGGTTGAAGTGGTGCGCGCGCGGGTCGACATCCCAGCCAATACGGTCATCTCCGATAGCGTGACGCTGCTCGATGTGATCACCATCCCGCAGACCGAATTTGACCCGAACCAGAACTTCTCGCGGACCAGCGACCTGATCGGCAAGTTGACCACGCGGCCCTTCCGCGCGAATGAGATCATCGTCGCCGCTGCGCTGACCAACCCGGGCCTCTCACAGCAGATCCCCAGCGCCGAGCCCGATCGGGCCCGCGATAAGGCCTATCCGTTCATCGTCAACAATCTCTCCGGCGTGGCTGACCAGATCATCCCCGGGGATTTTGTCGACGTCGTGGCCACCTTCAGCGTGCCCCGGCGCGAGTCCTATCCCACCGGCCAGCGGCTCGAAGAGCAGGGCGGCGTCCCGGTGCCGGTGCTGGAGCGCTCACTGACCGACCTGACGCTCAATAGCACCAAGACGATCGTGCAACGGGCCCAGGTGCTGCGCATCATCCGCCCCCAGGTGTCGGCCGAGGCGACGCCGGATCCGGCCACGGCCCCCGAGCAGAGCAGCAGCCTGCCCCAGGTCGATGCCTCGGGCCAGCCGATCGAGCCATCCAGCGGCCAGGCGCCCGGCGAGGTGACGGCAAATACCTGGACGGTGCTGCTGGCGGTCAACAACCAGGAGATCGAGTTGATGGAGTTCGCCCTGGCCTCGAATGCGCGCATGGTGCTGGTGCTGCGGGGCGCTGGCGATGCCGCCTTCGAGCCGACGATCGGCGTGACGCTCGACTTGCTCATCTCCGAGTTCGGGCTGCCGCTGCCGCGCTCGCAGCCGCCCCAGGTGGTCAGTGAGCAGGAGGCGTTTACCCCCGAGCCGACTCGCACGCCGGCGCCGACGCGGGTCCCATAGGCTCGTGGCATGCTGCCCAGGCTGTGCAACTCTCGCGCGGATGGGTATAATGAACTGCTAGCTCCAATACCTTTCAAATAGGCGCTTCGCCCCCTCCCCAGCCCTCCCCCGCTGGGGGAGGGAGCTGGACACCTCCCCCCCGCTGGGGGAGGGAGCTGGACACCTCCCCCCCAGCGGGGGGAGGTTGGGAGGGGGATGTACCGCGTACCGCGCCGTCTTTGAAGGGTACTGCTGCTAGCTCTCCCTCGAGGGGGCAGGGAGTGTCCGCTCTCCCTGACATGATGCGATCCAATCTGCACGGGCGCGAGGCGGCGCCGAACCTGGCTACCAGCGAGGAGCGTTCAACTATGAGTGATGGTGAGAAGATCCGCGTCATGATTGTCGACGATATCGTTGACACGCGCGATCAGCTTGAGAAGTTGCTCTTCTTCGAAAAAGATATCGAAGTGATCGCCAAGGCGAGCAACGGGCGCGAGGCCGTCGCGCTCGCCAAGCAACAGCGGCCCGATGTCATCCTGATGGACATCAATATGCCGGACATGGACGGCATCACGGCCACCGAGGCGATCATGACCCAGGACCCGACGGTCCAGGTCATTATTATGAGCGTGCAGGGCGAGACGGACTACCTGCGCCGGGCGATGCTGGCCGGGGCGCGCGAGTTCCTGACCAAGCCGATCAGCGCCGATGATCTCTACAAGTCCATCCGTCACGTCTACAAGCTGGCAACGACCCGGCCGCGCCCCGTTGTCGGTGGGGCTGGTCCTGGGGTCGCGGTGGCCGGCGAGGGCGGCGCCGAGGGCCAGATCATCGCCGTCTTCAGCCCGAAAGGGGGCGTGGGCACCTCCGTGGTGGCCGCCAACCTCGCGGTGGCCATCCGCCAGCTCACCAGTAAGAAGGTGGCGCTGGTGGACGCCAATGTGCTCTTTGGCGACCTGAGCGTGATCCTGAACCTGCGCTCCGATAAGACGATCATCGACCTGGCGCAGCGCGTCGATGAGCTCGACCGCGACCTGATCAACGATGTGCTGACCACCCATACCTCGCAGGTCAAGGTGCTGCTGGCGCCGCCCGATCCGCAGCGCGGCGAACTGGTGAGCTCGGACCATATCCGGGCGATTCTCGAGGCCCTGAAGCAGGAGTTCGACTTCGTCATTGTTGATACGCCGGCCTCGTTCCAGGATCGCTCGCTGGCCGCGCTCGATCTGGCCACCCGGATCGTCACCTTGCTGACCCTGGAGATGCACTGCATTCGCAATATCAAACTGTTCCTGGAGGTCGCCGACCTGCTGGAGTATCCCCACGAGAAGGTCATGCTGGTCTTGAACAAGGCCAGCAACCGCACCGGCATCCGGGCCGAGGACGTGGAGAAGAACATCCAGCGCAAGATCCAGCTCCAGATCGGCGATGCCGGCCAGGAGATGACCTTCTCGATCAACCAGGGGGTGCCGCTGGTGATCGGCAAGCCGACGCACCAGGTGGTGCGTGACCTCGGCGTGCTGGCCCGCGAGTTGTCCACGGCGGCGAAGCCGGTGACCGCCGCCTCCGCTGCGGCGCCGACCACCGAGGCGGCCCAGAAGTCGAGCGGCCTGTTCTCACGATTGATCAAACGGTAAGAGGAGCCTATGTCTCTGCTCAAGCGTATCGGCGCCACGCCAGCCCCGGGCGAGAGCGCGGCGGCGTCCCCGGCGCGGCCCGGGACGCCATCCGCGGTCACCTCCCGGCCGATGGTCGCGCGTGAGGATGACACCTTCACCGAGATCAAGCTGCGTGTGCAGAACCGGCTGATCAGCGAGCTCGACCCGAAGCTCGACCTGTCGAACAAGGCGAAGGTGCGCAAGCAGGTTGAAGACGCCTTCCAGGCCATCCTCGATGGCGAAAGCATCGTGCTGACGCGCAGTGAGCGCCAGCGCATGTTCGAGAGCATCGAGGCGGATATCGTTGGCCTCGGGCCGATCGAGCAACTCCTGCTGGACACCGACGTGAGCGAGATCATGGTCAACGGCCCGAAGCAGATCTACGTCGAAAAGCAGGGCAAGCTGATCCGGACCGATATCACCTTCAGCAATGATGAGCACGTCCTGCGGATCATCGACCGGATCGTGGCGCCGCTGGGGCGCCGGGTCGACGAGTCATCGCCGATGGTCGATGCCCGGCTCCCCGATGGCTCGCGCGTCAATGCGATCATCCGGCCGCTGGCACTGAATGGCCCGACCGTCACTATCCGCAAGTTCCGCAAGGACAAGCTGACGATCAACGACCTGGTGCGCTTTGGCTCGATGAGCCAGGAGATGGCCGACTTCCTCGGCGCCTGCGTGAAGGCCCGCACCAATATCGTGGTCGCCGGTGGTACCGGCTCGGGCAAGACCACGCTGCTCAATGTGCTCTCCAACTTCATCCCCGAGGACGAACGGATCATCACGGTGGAGAATGCCGCCGAGTTGCAGCTGCAGCAGGACCACGTGGTGAGCCTGGAGTCGCGGCCGCCGAACGTCGAGGGCCGCGGCGAGATTACGATCCGCGACCTGGTGATCAACAGCCTGCGTATGCGCCCCGAGCGGATCATCGTGGGCGAGTGCCGTGGCGGCGAGACGCTGGACATGCTGCAGGCGATGAATACCGGCCACGACGGCTCGATGACCACCATCCACGCCAATACGCCCCGTGATGCGGTCGGCCGTATCGAGACCATGTGCCTGATGGCGGGGATGGACCTGCCCGCCCGCGCCATCCGTGAGCAGATCGCTTCGGCCGTGCAGCTGTTTGTCCAGCAGTCGCGGCTCAAGGACGGCTCGCGCAAGGTGACGCAGATCACCGAGGTGTCTGGCATGGAGGGCGACGTGGTGGTGATGCAGGACATCTTCGTCTTTGAGCAGACGGGCATCGACGAGCGGGGCAGGATCATCGGCCAGTTGCGCCCGACCGGGGTGCGGCCGAAGTTCATCGAGAAGTTCGAGACGCTCAACATCTTCCTGCCGCCGAATATCTTTGGGGCGGGCGATCGTTTCAGCTTCTAACTACGGGGACAGGGGACCATGGATCGCTTTCTCGCGCCTGATATGCTGCCGATCACTCTGGCTGGAGCAGGGCTGGTGCTGCTGCTGATCGCTATGGTGGTCTTGCTGGCCCGCGGCCGGAGCAACAGTGAGGTCGCCGTGCGGCTCTCAGAGTTTGCCGGGCGCGGCGTCCCGGCTCAGCCGGGCGCCGGCACACGGCAGACACTCGAGCAGATCGACCGGGTCGTCACGCAGAGCCGGCAGGGCGGCAATATCCAGCGTGACCTGGCGCGGGCCGATGTGAAGCTGACCGTGGCCGAGTTCGTCGGGATCAAGCTGCTCTGCGCGCTGCTGGGCATCGGGCTCGGGGTGTTCATCGGGCGGGCCAGCCTGGCCGCGATGTTTGCCTCTGGCCTGGCGGGCGCGGTGGTGTTCTCGTTTCTGCCGAACCTCTATCTCAACTTCCGGGCGCGGCAGCGGATCAAGGCGTTTAACGACCAGCTTGGTGATACGATCACCATGATGGCGAACGCCTTGCGCGGCGGGTATAGCTTCCTGCAGACGCTGGACATGGTGAGCCGTGAGGCGCCAGCGCCAATGTCGTCGGAGTTTCGCCGTGTGGTGCAGGAGGTGGGCCTGGGGCGCAGCACCGAGGAAGCCTTGCAGAACCTGCTGCGGCGCATGCCCTCCGATGACCTTGATCTGCTGATCACCGCGGTGAACATCCAGATGGAGGTGGGTGGCAACCTCGCCCAGATCCTGGATACGATCGGCCATACGATCAGGGAGCGGGTGCGTATCAAGGGCGAGATCCAGACGCTCACCGCCCAGGGCCGCATTTCGGCCTGGGTGATCACTGGCCTGCCGGTTGGGCTGGCGATCTTCATCTCGATGGTCAATCCTGACTATATGGCGCCGCTCTTCACCCTGGGGATGCCGCCGGAAGCCTGGTGCTGCCTGCCGGTCACGGGGGCGGTGATGATCGTGATTGGCTATTTCGTGATTATGCGGATCATTGATATCGATGTCTGACGCTCACGGCGAGGGAGAGCGATGACAACATTACTGTTGATCGGCGTGGTTCTGCTGCTTGGTGTGGGCCTGATCGGCCTGAGCCTGCTGCGTCTGCGCCAGCCAGATGCGATCGGCGAGCGGCTCAACCAGTTCACCGAGCGGGCCATGACGCTTGAGGAGCTGGAGCTGCAGCAGCCCTTCCACGAGCGCGTGATCATCCCCGCCACCAGGAGCATCCTCGCGACGCTCGGTAAGTACGGCCCCAAACAGAGCGCCGAGCGGCTCAAGGTCAACCTGCAGATGGCAGGCAATCCGGGGGGGATCACCCCGGCGATGTTCGTTGGTCTGCGCGTCGTGCTGGCCCTGATCCTGGGCGCGATCGTCATCCTGGTGACCTTCCGCACCATGCCTCCGCTCCAGGCACTGCTCTACAGCGTGGTCGGGCTGGTGCTGGGCTATATGCTGCCGGTGATCTGGCTCGGGCGCAAGATCACCCAGCGCAAGCGCGCGATTACCAAGGCGCTGCCCGATGCCCTCGACCTGCTCTGCATCAGCGTTGAGGCGGGCCTGGCCTTCGACCTGGCGCTGCAACGGGTGACGCAGAAGTGGGATGATGACCTGTCGCGCGAGTTCAAGAAGGTGCTCTCCGACATCCGGCTGGGGCGGACGCGGCGCGAGGCGCTGAAGGACCTCGCCGACCGGACGGGGGTGGAGGATGTGCAAACCTTCACCGCTGCGGTCATCCAGGCCGACCAGCTGGGTGTGTCGATGTCGAAGATCCTGCGCCTGCAGAGCGACCAGATGCGGGTGCGGCGCCGGCAGCGGGCGGAAGAGCTGGCGCAGCAGGCGCCGATCAAGATGCTGTTCCCGATGGTCTTTCTGATCTTTCCGGCGCTGTTTGTGGTGATCCTCGGGCCCGCCGTGCCACGGATCATGTCGAGCATTGGCGGCCTGTGATGTGATACCATTTCCGATTGCAGATTTTGGATTGCAGATTGCCGCACATGGCGTCACGATGAGCGATGACGGCAACGACAATGCGGAACTGCCAACTGGATTTGGTATGAGATGGGCGCTCGTGCGGCATCTGAGCCCGTGTGAGGCCGGGAGCCATGGCGCAGCCAGGGCGTCCCGGCCTCACGAGGTGGATGATGGTACTCCAGGTGCTGAACACAACACGGGGCAGCGTGCTCGCGGCACGGTGCGGCGAGGCGCGCAGCTTTCTGGCGCGGGGCCGCGGGCTGATGGGCCGCCCGGCGCTGGCTGCTGGCGAGGGCCTGCTGATCGAGCCGTGCTCGAGTGTGCATAGCTTCTTCATGCGCTTCCCGATCGACGTGGTCTTCGCCGATCGCCAGCATCGGGTGGTGGGCCTGACCGAGGCCATGGCGCCCAATCGACCCTACGCCGGCGCCTGGGGCGCGCGCTATGTGGTCGAGTTGCCCGCCGGAACGATCGCTGCCACCGGGACCCGGCTGGGCGACGTGCTGCGCATTGAAGCCATTGAGGCGTGAGCGCAATGTCTGGGGGGCCGAGCTGTGGTACACTGCGCTGGCTATGGGCCGACGTAGCTTGCTCCCCCTATCTGCGACGCTGCTGTCTGCTGCGCTCTATCTGCTGACCCTCACCGACGTTCACACGTTCGATGCGCTGTCGTACATCCTCGACGTTGACCGCAAGCCCTGGCCCGAGCTGTTCCATCCCCATCACCTGGCCTATGGTCCGTTCGGCGCGCTGATCCGTGGCCTGGCTGTGAGCCTGGGCTGGACGGGCAGCGCCGAGCGCTTGCTGCAGGTCGCGAACGCGCTGGCGGGCGGGCTCGGCGTGGGGTTGTTCGCGGCGCTGCTCGGCCGTGTGACGGGTCGGCTGCTGCCGGCTGCGCTGGGTGCGCTGCTCCTGGGGGCAAGCTACGCCTACTGGTACTACGCCGTCGAGGTCGAGGTCTACACCATCGCGGCGCTGTTCTTGATCGCCGGGCTTGCGCTGATGCTGGCGCTGGCCCGCCGGCCCACAGCGGGGCTGGCGGCGGCCCTGGGGGTCGTTCAGGGTGGCGCGGTGCTGTTCCACCAGACGAACGTGCTGCTGAGCGTGCCGGCACTGGTGGCGCTGGCCGTGGGCCTCAGCGGCACGGGCGAGGCGGCGCCCGCCCCAACCCGGGGCCGGCAGGCGCTGGTGCTGCTCGGCGCCTACGGGGTGCCGCTGGCGCTGACTGTGGCCGCGGCCTACCTGGGGGTGGGCCTGGGGCTCAGTGGCTTCCGTTCGTGGGACGAACTGGCGCGCTGGGCGGCGGGCTATGCCACCACCGGCTACTGGGGCGGCGCGGTGGATGGCGCGAAGCTGGCGCTGCTGGGCACGGGGCTGGCAAAGAGCATTGCGCAGCCGGGCGGGGCGGCCATCGGGCTGGGGCTGCTGGCCGTTCTGCTGTGGCAAACGCGCTGGCTGCGAGGCGCGCCGCGCGGAGCGGTGGCGCTGGCGCTCAGCTGGCTGGTGGTGTACGGGGCCTTCTTCCTCTGGTGGGAGCCCGACAACATCGAGTTCTGGATCGCCAGCCTGCCGCCCTTCTACCTGCTCGTGATCCTGGCGGCCTGCCCGCCCACGGCAGGCCAGGCAACCGCGTGGGCGCGGCTGTGGCCACTGCTGCTGCTGGGGCTGGGCGTGGCCATGCTGGGGCTCAACGTCGTCACGATCAGCCGGCGCGGCGACGCGGAGCGCGATCTGCAGCGCGTGACCGCCACGACCCTGGCCGAGCACAGCACGGCGGGAGACTTGCTGATCGTGCCCGATGGCGTGCTCGAGCTCTACCTGCCCTTCTATGCGGGGCGCCCGCATGTGACCTCCCTGAACCAGGCGATGCGCGCAACCGGCGACTGGGCAGCGGCGTGCCCGTGGCTGCATGCGCGCATCGACACGGCGCTGGCGAGCGGGTATGGCGTGCTGATCGCCGCCGATGCGATCCGGCCCGTCCCCGCGCCCCCGGGCGAGCCGCCCACCCCCGCCGAGCGGCTGGGGCTCGACGCGGCGACGGTCGCCGCCTGCTATGCGCCGCTGCAGCCGGCGCTGGAGCCGCTGACGCTGGCGCCGGGGCTGCCGGGCTACTACCGCATTCCGGCGGCGCAGGCACTGGCCGACGGCCCCGGCTGGGACTTCACGCGCGGGCAGTGGGGCTGGCGCGCGCTCAACGCCGAGCCGGCGCAGAGCGCCCTCCCGGGCTGGGCCCTGCGGCCCGGAGTCGACCCGGCGCTGATCAGCCCGCCACTCAGCCTTGCGACCGGGCGCTTCCGCGCGGTCGAGCTCCGCCTGGCCAGCGATACGGCCGCCCGTGACGCACAGCTCTTCTTCCTCGACGCCAGCGGCCAGGCCGACGAGCGCCGCTCGCTGCGCTGGACGCTGGCGCCCGGCCCGGGGGCGCACACCTATCGCTTCGAGCTGGAGGCCGCCACGGGCTGGACGGGCATTGTCACGGGGCTACGCCTGGACCCGGTGGGGGTGGGCGATGGGGGGACGGTGGTGGTGGAGTGGCTGCGGCTGCTGCCGTAACTGGTGCATGGCCAACGCCGAGCAGGTAGCCCCACAGCGCCACGCCTGAGATCGCCGACACGGCAACCTTGACCGTGAGCGGCAGGGCCGAGGGCGAGATGAAGCCCTCGATCAAGCCGGCGATGACCAGCAGCGGCACGCAGCCCAGGATCAGCAGCAGGGCGCGGCGGGCCGCCACGACGAGCGCCGCGCGGCGGCTGAGCAGGCCGGGGCGGAGGATGGCCCAGCCGAGCTGCAGACCGGCGCCGCCGGCGATGAAGATCACACTGAACTCGAGCGTGCCGTGGGCGGCCACGAAGCCCCAGAGGTTGTCGGCGAAGTTGAAGCGCTGGGCCGCGCCCGCCACCACGCCGAGAAAGACCCCGTTGCTGACGAGCACGAAGAGCGTGTAGAGCCCCAGCGTAACCCCGCCGGCGAAGGCGCGGAAGGCCACAGCGATATTGTTGGTCATAATCTCGGCCGAGGCGCTGCTGCGGCCCTGCTGGTTGATACGCTGCCACCACTCCTCGCCCGCCTGCACCTGTTGCACCACCTGTTCAGCGCCGGGGACAAGCGCGCCGGCGAGGGCGGGATCGTTGTAGGTAACGATGAAGGCGGCCAGGGCGGGCAGCAGGAACATCAGGCAGGCAGCGAGCGTGGCCGGCCAGGTGGCGCGAAAGGCGCGGGGGAAATCGGCGGCGAAGAAGGCGCGCACGCGCGCGGCGCCGCCAGCGCCGCTCTCGCGGTAGATCGCGCCGTGGCCACGGGCGACCAGACGGTTGAGGAACGCGACCACAGGATGGTCGGGCAGATCGCGCCGGGCGACCGCCAGGTCGCTGGCGGCCTGGCGGTAGAGCCGGCCCAGTTCGCGTAGCTCGCTGGCGGAGAGGCCGCTCAGGCTCGCGCCGGCCCGGCTGAGCAGGGCTTCCAGCCGCGCCCAGCGCTCACGGCGGCGGGCAATGAACTCGTCGGGGCGCATCGTTTGATGGCGGGCATCCAGCACGAGGGCCTGGCAGTGGCGGACGGAGGGTCCGTTCGCATGCATGGGCAGTATAGCAGAGCGGCGAACGGGCGGCGATGGGGTGATGGGGTGACCGGGTGAGGAGGTAATACCATTTCCGATTGCAGATTTTGGATTGCAGATTGCCGCACATGGCGTCACGATGAGCGATAACGGCAACGACAATGCGGAACTGCCAATTGGATTTGGTATAATACCAGGTGGAATTGGCAATCCCACATTGTCCTGCTCATCTCCACAGCGCTCCAGCCCCACACAGGGCTTTGTCGAGCTGTAGCGCTGTGGAGGTGTGGAGTTGAGCCAATGCGATGCCAGCAAGCAGAATCGGTATGAGGAGGCGGGGCACTCCACAGCTCGACCGCTCGACTTGGCACGGACCTCGATGGCCTGGTGGTTCACCGCGGCTGCTCGCTAGCCGAGGCGGATCGTCGTGCCGACATCGATCGGCTCATCACGCAGCACGGCGGCGAGGTTGCCGGGGGCAGGGCCGATCAGGCGCACTTCGAGCTCGGGGATGGCGGTGACGAGGCGCCACATCAGCTCGAGCTTGCTGCGCATGCCGCCGGTGACATCGACGGCGTGGGAGCCGCCGGCGCCGTGGAGCACGGCGTCGAGATTGGCGGCGCTGATCAGCGCCACCCGTTCGGCAGCGGGGTTCGTGCGCGGGTCGGCAGTGTAGACGGCGTCCTCGCCGACGAGGATGACGCGGGCGGGGCGCAGCTCGGTCTGCAGGGCGAGGTAGGCGAGCAGGGCCTCGGTGGAGATGATCGCGCTGCCCTGATCGGTATCGAAGGCGACATCGCCGTGGATGACGGGCACGAGGCCGCGGCTGAGGGCCTGGGCGATGGCGCCGGTCGCCCAGCTGGCGATGTGGCCACCGGCGGCCTGGAGCGCGGCGGAGGGCTGGAGGGCAAGGGCGGGTACGCCCGCGGCGAGCAGGGCATCGACCACGATGCGGTTGAGGCGCAGGGCGGCGGCGGCGGTCAGCGCGAAGCCGGTGTAGTCGCTGCCGGGAGGCAGGCCGCGATGCACGCCGTAGCGGGCGGCATAGTGGTGGCCGAAGGAGCCGCTGCCGTGGCCGAGGATCAGGCGCAGCGCGGGGCGGGCGCTACGGGCGGCGGCTAGCTCGGCAGCCAGGCGGGCGATCAGCGCCATGTCGGCCGCCTCGCGCCCGGCCTTGTCGGTGATCACCGAGCCGCCTAGCTTGACGAAGGTGTACATCAGTTGGGGAAGAGCAGCAGTACGCCCAGGACGGTCAGCCCCCAGAGCACCACACTGCCGGCGAGGGGCATATCCTTGAGGATGAGCTCATCGGGGGCGCCACCATCGCCGCGGAGGTAGATCAGGTAGAGGTAGCGGAAGATCGCATAGATCACAAACGGGATGGTGAGCATCAGCATCGGATAGGGCTCCTGCGGCGCCACCGGGGCCAGGAAGGCGGTGATGCTATAGGCCATAATGATGCTCGCGGTCACGATCGACATCATCTGGTCGAGCATGGGCACCGAGTATTCCTGGAGGATGCGCCGGTGCTCACCGGCGCCGTTCTCGAGCAGGGTCAGTTCGTGGCGGCGCTTGCCGATGCCGAGGAAGAGCGCCAGGAGCAGCATACAGAGCAGCAACCAGGGGGTGATCAGCACGCCGATCACGACCGCGCCGGCCACGGCGCGCAGCACGAAGCCCGCTGCCAGGACGAGAATATCGAGGATGACGACGTGCTTGAGCCAGTAGGTATAGAGGAAGCCCTGGATGGCGACGTAGCTCACCAGGACAGCCAGGAAGGCCATACCGGGGTCGAGGACGTAGGCGAGCGGCATCACCGTGACGATCAGCACGGTGGCGGCAACAATGCCGACGGTTGGGCTGAGCCGGCCGGAGGCGAAGGGGCGGTTGCGTTTCCTGGGGTGGGCGCGGTCCTTCTCGATATCGACCAGGTCGTTGACGAGGTAGATCGCGCTGGCAGCCATGCAGAAGGCGACGAAGGCGCCGATGACGCGCAGCAGCGGCGCAGGGCCGATCTGCGTGTCCCAGAAGCGCCAGAGGCGCTCCTCAGAGAAGGCGAGCGCCGCGAAGACAAAGGCATTCTTCACCCACTGCCGGGGACGCATGGCTCGGAGCAACTCCCGGATCATGGTGGGCCAGGCGCTGCTCGTTACGGCGAAGGAGCCCTCGGTGGTCAATTTGCTCATGGTGGTTCCTGCGGCGCCGCGCTTCGGGTTGCTCAAACTGCTTGATTGTACTGCATAGCCCTGGAGAGCGTCAATTGTCCGGTGGCGGGTACGTGTTCACACGTGGGGTCATACACGCGCCTGGAAGCGAGGGCGTCCCGCCCTCGTCGCGTCTACGCGGGCAAAATGCCCGCGCTCCCGGGAGAAATGTGAACACGTCCGGTGGCGGTCTGGCGCGGGACGAAGGCTTCGGGGTTCTGGGCCGGCTCAGGGCTGAACAGCGTGCCGTGGGCAGCCAGCGCCTGGCTATCGAAGGGGCGCAGGCTTGCCGCCAGCATGAGCAGGTCGTTGCGGCTAAAGCCCCAGGCATCGATCAGCACGCCAGGTGTGCCGCCATCGCTCGCCGCCGCCCCGGGTGTGCGGCTGAGCGCCAGGGTGTAGCGCCGGGTGCGCCCGGCGTGGAGCGTGGCCTGCCACGGCCCGACCGTGAGCAACTCGCCGTCCAGTTCGTCCGTGACGTTGAAGAGCAGCATGAGCCGCCGCCCGTCACCGAGGTAGATCAGGGCCCGGGGCGGATTGCGGCCACGCCCGGTGCCGTCGCTCCAGAGCAGGAGCGCCCGCTCGGCGCCCGGCGGCGGCGCCGCCGGCATCCAGAAGGCCACGTCACGGACGCCGAGCAACTGGCCCGGGTCGACGACGGCGTATGCTGCGATGAGCGGCACCGCCTGGTCGGCACTGACATAGCGACCGACCTCGCTGAAGTCGCCGACGCCGGTCCAGGCGCGGCTGATACTGAAGGCCCGCTCGATCTGCTCGGCAGTGGCGAGGGTCTGTTCTTCGAGCAGGCGCCAGGTGACGCGGCTGGTCTGGGTTGTGCCGGCGGGCCCTGCCAGTTCGGTGGCGGTGCGGAGCAGCCCGTCTTCGAGGTCGAGGGCGAGGAGCACGGTCACCCGCTCTGCGGTGGCGCCGGGCGCATCGGGGGGCAGGCCAAGGGGGCTGAAGCCCGAGAAGCTGAGGATCTGCACGCTGCGGGCGCCGTCGCGCTGCCGCCCCAGGACGCGCAGGTCCGGGGCGTGCCGGGCTTGCTCCAGGTAGGCCAGGGGGATGGCCCAGGGGCCACTGCTGAGCCGTTCGTTCCGTGCCTGCTCCTGGCCGGCGCGATCGAGCTCCTGCACGAGCAGCGCTGGCGCTCCGGGCTGGACAGGTGTCCGCAGCCGGCCGTAGACCGTCGGGGCGTAGAGGGCGTCGAGCGCGTAGTAGAGCCGGGAACTGCCGTTGCCAAGCTGGAGTTCGTAGGGCGCGCCGCCGTCGGCGTGGGTCAGCTGGAGCCGATGGCGGGCGGGGTTGCGCGGGTCAAGCCAGAGCTCGGCCTGGAGCGGCGCGATGGTGCTGTCGTCAAAGTACCAGAGCGTTGCGTAGCGGCCATACCAGATCCCGCCACGGTCGGGCGGGCTGGTCTGGCGCGCAAGGGCGCGGGCCACGAGCGCGTCAGGGTCGAGCGGGGCAGCCAGGTCGCGCTCGACCACACTCACCGGCGGGCGCAGGAAGCCGGGCAGTACAAGCACGGCGATCAGGGCCAGCACGGCGAGGGGCAGCAGGGCAAGCCGCAGGCCAGGACCGAAGCGCCGCGGTGGGTAGGCCATGGCCAGGAGCTGTGCGCGCAGCTCGGCAGGCAGGGGGCGCGCACGCAGCTCGTTGCGAAGTGTCGCCTCGACCTGCTGGATGATCGCGTCCCAGACCTGGTCGAAGCTACGACAGAGCGCGCAGGCGGCGAGGTGCCCGCGGACCAGCGCGCTATGGCGGGCCCCGGCGACCGGGTCGGCCAGGGCGTCGCGCACCGCAAGACAGAGCTCGTCACTGGTGCGATCGGGCAGCGAACTGCCGGCGAACGGGCCAAGCGCGCGGACGGCGGCGATCAGTGCGCCCCGGGCCTCGCTCGCCGGCAACGCCAGCACCTGGCCAATCCGGGCGGCGTCGTAGCCTGGCAGCAGGTGCAGTGCCAGCGCGAGGCGCTGGTCGAGGGGCAGGTGCTGGAGCGCGAGCGGGAGAACACCGGGCCGGGCGCGCCGCTGGCGACGAGCGCGACGCCCGGCCGGCTGCGCCGCGCCGGGGCAGGCAGCGGCCGCGAGGCGAGCCAGGAGCGCCGCCTCATCGGGAGCGACCGCTGTGGGCGTCGCACGCCAGCCGGCCACCAGGTCGTCGGTCACGGCGCGGAGGAGCGAGGCGGCGCCGCGCTCGTCGCCGGCGGCCAGCAGCGCCAGGTGATAGAGCAGGTCGCCGTGGGCCGCCAGGGCCTGCTCCAGCAGCACTGAAGGCGTCATCATCGGCGGTCTACCGGCTTAGCAGCGTGCCGCTGCGCTCGAAGCGGCGTCCGGCCCGTGCGCCGGGCACCGGCACAGCGTTGAGCAGATCGGCGATCACAGCCCCGGCGGTCACATTGCGGATACGGGCAGCCGGGCTGACGATCAAGCGATGGCCCAGCACCGCGCTGGCCAGGGCCTTGACATCATCGGGCGTCACGAAGTCCAGGCCGCGGATCGCCGCCCAGGCCTGGGCGGTGCGATAGAGGGCGAGCGAGCCACGGGCGCTCGCTCCCAGGTAGACATCCTCGTGATGGCGGGTCGCGTGCACCAGGGCCACGATATACTCCTCCACCAGGTCATCGACGTAGACGTCTTTGATCGTCTGCTGGAGCTGCAGCAACTCCTCGATCTGGGCGACGGGCTGCAGGGCATCGAGCGGATGCGCCTGGCGCTGGCGCTTGAGAATGGCGATCTCGTCGAGCCGCTCGGGGTAGCCGAGGTGGAGCCGCAGCAGGAAGCGGTCGAGCTGGGCCTCGGGTAGCGGGAACGTACCCTCGTACTCGATCGGGTTCTGGGTCGCGAGCACGATGAAGGGCGAGGGCAGCGGGTAGGTAACGCCATCGACGGTGATCTGGCGCTCCTCCATAGCCTCGAGCAGGGCGCTCTGAGTCTTTGGCGTGGCGCGGTTGATCTCGTCGGCGAGCACAATCTGGGCGAAGACCGGGCCGGCGCGGAACTCGAACTCGCGTGTCTGCTGATTAAAGATTGAGACGCCGGTGACATCGGAGGGCAGCAGGTCCGGCGTGAACTGAATGCGCTTGAAGCTACAGCCGATCGAGCGGGCGATGCTCTTGGCGAGCACGGTCTTCCCGGTGCCGGGCACATCCTCGATCAGCAGGTGGCCGCGGCAGAGCAGGGCCACCAGCACCAGTTCCACGGCCTGGCGCTTGCCGACGATCACCTGGTCGACATTCCCGATGACGCGGTCGGCAAAGCCTTTGACTGAGTCCAACATACACCTCGGTGGGGCAGACGGCTACCGAGATGCAGTATACCATGGTGGCCCGGCGCGGGGCGGGCTCAGCCCATCAACTGGCCAGCACCGCCCGCACGAGGGCCTCGGGCACATCGTCGCGCACCACGACACTGCCGAGCGCCGTCGGCAGCACCCAGCGGATACGCCCGGCCAGGACCTTCTTATCGCGCAGGGCGACGGCGAGCACGGCTTCGGGATCGAGGCCGTGGGGCAGGGCGACCTGCAGGCCGTAGGCCTGGAGCAGGCGGCGCTGGCGCGCGACGAGCTCGGCGCTGCACAGGCCCATGGCCACGGCGATGCGCGCTGCGGCGTGCATGCCGACTGCGACCGCCTCGCCGTGGAGCAGCGCCCAGTCGTCAGTAAGCGCCTCGATCGCGTGGCCGAGGGTGTGGCCATAGTTCAGGGTGATGCGCTCGCCCTGCTCGCGTTCATCGCGGCTCACGACCTCGACCTTCACTGCGACGGCGCGCCTGATGATCGCGGTCAGCCGCTCGGTCAAGCGGGCGTCCGCGCTCTGCCAGCCACTGAAGCCGCCGGCCCCCCAGTCCTGCTCGGCGGCGAGTTGCTCCAGATCGCTAAAGAGGCCGGCATCGCGGATGACCCCGTGCTTGATCACCTCGGCCCAGCCGGCGCACAGCTCGCGCCGGGGCAAACTGGCGAGCGTTTCGGTATCGGCCAGCACGAGGCGGGGCTGGTGGAAGGCGCCGATCAGGTTCTTGCCCAGCGGGTGGTTGATGCCGGTCTTGCCGCCCACCGCCGCATCGACCATCGCCAGCAGGGTGGTGGGCAGCTGGATGAGCGCGATACCCCGGAGCACGCTGGCGGCGGCGTAGCCGGCCAGGTCGCCGATCACGCCGCCGCCGAGGGCCAGCACGGCGTCACGGCGCTCCACGCCCGCGCCGAGCAACCAGTCGTAGAGCCGCCAGAGCTGGTCCTGGCTCTTGCTGGCCTCACCGGAGGGCACGGCGTGGCGCTGCACGCGGAAGCCGGCGGCCTGAAGCCGGTCGGCAAGGGGTGTGCCATAGGCCGTGGCCACCGCGGCGTCGCTCACCAGCCAGAGGGTGCCGCGCAGTCCCAGCGCCGCGAGCCGGGCAGGCAGGCTGGCCAGTGCACCCGCTGCGACGACGACGGGGTAACTGCCGGACGAGGTGGTTACGATGAGATCGGTTGTCATTGCAGCGGCCCGGTAAGCATGGCTTCAAGCTCGGTGCCGACGGGGTACACGGCCTCGCCGGGGGGGACGAGGAGCAGCCCATTGGCGCCGTGGAGCGAGAGCAGGCGCGAACTGCCCTGTGGCCCCGTGCTGGTGGCGCGCAGGCGTCCGGCCTGCCAGCGGATGATCACCCGCTGGTACTCGGGGCGATCGGCGGCGGGGCGCACCGGCGTGGCGAGCGTGACCCGCACCTGCGGGCGGTACGGACGGGCATCGCCCTGCAGCGCGCGCAGCGCCGGGCGCACAAAGACCTCGAAGGAGACGAGCGACGAGACCGGGTTGCCGGGCAGCCCGAAGACCAGCGTAGCGCCGACGGTGGCAAAGGTGGTGGGCTTGCCGGGCTTAAAGGCGACGCGCCCGAAGTGCACCGTGCCAAGCTCGGCCAGGATCGGCTTGATCAGGTCGCGGGTGCCCATACTCACGCCGCCGCTGGTCACCAGCACATCAGCCTGCTCCAGCCCCTGGAGGATGGCCGCGCGCTGTGCCGCCTCGTCATCGCGCACGATGCCGAGGGCAATGGTCGCACAGCCGGCCTCGCGGGCGGCAGCGAGCAGCGCGTAGCGGTTCGCATCGCGCACGGCGCCTGGCGGGCGGGGCGCGCCCGGCTCGACCAGTTCATCACCGGTCGAGAGCACCGCCACCCGGGGCTGGCGGAACACCGCCACGCGGGTGACCCCAAGGGTAGCGAGCAGGCCCACCTCGGGGGCGCCCAGCACGGTGCCCCGTTCGAGCACGACCATCCCGGGCGCCACGTCCTGCCCGACGGTATGCACATGCTCGCCCGGCTGCACCGCCCGTTGCACGAAGAGCACGCCATCACGTTCCTCGCACAGCTCGGTGGGGATCATCGCGTCGGCGCCGGCGGGCAGCGGGGCGCCGGTCATGATCCGGGCGGCCGTTCCCGCGTCGATCACCAGCCCCGGCGCGACCCCGGCGGTGAGCTCGGCCACCACCCGGCGTGCCGCCAGCCCATCGGCGGAGCGCAGCGCATAGCCGTCCATCGCCGACCTGGGCAGATCGGGGATCGCCTCGGGGGCCTGGAGCGTCGTGGCCAGCACGCGCCCGTCAGCGGCCAGGGCATCGACCTCCTCGTGGTCGAGGGGGGCGGCGTGGGCCATAATCAGGCCCAGGGCCGCATCGATCGCCAGCATAGGATAGGGCGACTCGCGCTGCAACTGGCTCATTGCCACGCTTTCCGCGTGAACGACGGGTACGACGGGACGCCTCGGATTGTACCACGTTCGCGCGGCTTAGTGGCACGGCAGGATGAAATGCACCGCCGTGCCCTGGCCAGGCGCACTTGTGGCCCAGATGCGGCCGCCGTGGGCCTCGACGATGCGCCGGGCAATTGCCAGGCCCAGGCCGGCGCCGCCACTGGCGCGTGCACGGGAGGAGTCGGCCCGAAAAAAGCGATCGAAGATGCGCGGCAGATCCTCTGGCGCGATGCCCACACCGCTATCGCGCACCTCGAACAGCACCCCGTCAGGCTGCGCCCGGGCGGCCAGCGCGACCGTCCCGCCGGCGGGCGTGTGGCGCAGGGCGTTGCTTACCAGATTGCCGAGCACCTGGGCGATACGCTGTGGATCGGCCGTGAGCTCGGGCAGCGCGGGGCCTGCCGCAACCTGCAACGCCACGCCGCGCTCCTGGGCCTGCTGGGCGAAGGAGCGGCGCGCATCCTGCAGCAGGCCGGCCGGGTCAACCAGCTCGGGGGCGAGGGTTAGCTGCCCGGCATCGGCGAGGGCGAGCAAGCGCAGATCCTCGATCAGGCGTTCGAGGAGCGAGACCTCGTCGAGCAGGCCCGCGACCTGTTCGGGGTCGGCTCGATAGACCCCGTCCTCGATCCCCTCCAGGCGCCCCTTGATGATCGAGAGTGGAGTGCGTAGCTCGTGGGCCACATCGGCGGTCAGCTGGCGTCGCTGCCGGTCCGCGTCCTCCAGGGTATCGGCCATCCGATTGAAACTGCGGGCGAGGTCGGCCACCTCACGCACGGGACCAGGCTGGACGCGCACCTGGAGATTGCCGGCAGCCATAGCGTGGGCGGCCGCATCGAGCTGGCGCAGGGGCTTGCTGATCCGGCCGGAGAAGAAGGCCGCCAGGGCGAGCAGGATGGCGGTGAGGGCAAGGCCGGCACTGAGGACGCTGCGCGCGAAGGTGGCAAAGCCGCCCTGGCTGCCGGGCGCGCCGCGGTAGACGATCACCAGCGCGCCGATCTGGTCGCCATCAAGGCGGATGGGGACCGAGCGCACCGTCACCCCATCGGTAGAGCCATCGCCATCGAGCAGCGGCAGTGGCACACCCGGTGCGGGTGGGGGCGTGCGGCGCGGCGTCCGGCTGGCCACTACACGGCCCTCGGCATCGAGCAGCGCGACCGACTGCAGGTTGGCCGCACGTAGCTCGCGCTCGATCGGGCCGAAGCTGCTCTCGACATTGGCCCAGGAGCCGTTGCGCTCGTAGAGCTGGGCCAGGCGGCGCGCCTCGGCGCGTGCAAAGACCTCGGGGCGCGCTTGCCAGCGCTCGGGACTGCGCTGGGCGCTCTGGGTGACCAGCCAGAAGACGGTGAGCATGCCGCCCACACCCAGCACGATCACGAGGCCGAAGGCGGTGAGCATCAGACTGAAGATGCGGGGGCGCATAGGCATCAGCGCGTGTCGGGCTCGGCGAACTTGTAGCCAACCCCATACACGGTCAGAATGTAGCGCGGCGCGCCAGGTTCGGGCTCGAGCTTGCGGCGCAGGTTCTTGATATGGGCATCAACCGTGCGGTCATAGCCGCTATAGCTCACATCGTAGACCAGGTCGAGCAGCTGGCTGCGGGTGAAGGGGCGGCCCGGCTCACGAGCGAGCACGGCGAGCAGGTCGAACTCGGTGGCGGTGAGCTCGACCGGCACGCCGTCGCGGCGGACACTCCGGCGCTCCAGGTCGATGCTCAGGGCGCCAAGCTGGATCGGGCCGGCAGGGGCGCCCGCACCCTCGCTACGGCGCAGGACGGCGCGCACGCGCGCCACCAGTTCACGGGGGCTAAAGGGCTTGGTGATGTAGTCGTCGGCTCCCAACTCCAGGCCGATCAGCCGGTCACTCTCCTCGACCCGCGCGGTCAGCATAATGATCGGCAGGGTGCGCGTGGCCGGATCCTGGCGCAGGGTGCGGGTCACATCGAGGCCGTCCATACCGGGCAACATCAGGTCGAGGACAAGCAGGGCCGGGCGCTCGGTGCGGGCGAGCCGCAGGGCGGTGGGGCCATCGCCCGCCGTGACCACGCGGAAGCCGGCCCGTTCGAGGTAGTCACGGGCGATCTGCACAATAGCGGGCTCATCGTCGACAACCAGAATGGTGCGGGACATGGTCATAGCCTCAGCCAGCTACTCAACCCGCGGGTCGTGGCCGGCGGGCGTGGTGGGGGAGACCGGCGGCTGCCCGCCGCGGCCCTGCTGGAAGAGACGCAGCAACAGCCAGGCCAGCAGAGCGATGGCCACCAGCTGGGCCAGGCCACGCAGCAGCCCGAGGGCAACGCCGAGCCAGCCGAGGCCGTGCCAGGGCCAGAAGCCACCGTGCTGGTGGCCGCCGTGGCGTGCTGCACCGTGCATCAACGACGGTCCGGCGCCATAATGCTCCGGGCGCTCAGCGAAAAACGCCGGTGGCCCACCGCGCCCACGCTCCGCGAAGCGACCGCCGGGGCCAACGGGTGGCTGGCCGGCCTGGGGCGCCGCGGGGGCCTGGACGGCCGGCGCCGCCACTGGCGCACTGGTTGCGGTGATGAACCGCGTGGCCACCAGGCCCACACCGAGGACGGCAAGCAGGGCGAGGCCCGCCAGGGCCAGCGCCAGCCAGGCGAGCCAGTTACGTGATCGTTCCATGGTTGAACCCTCCCGCAATAGAGCCTCTGTCACATGCAGGCTCAGCATACGGGCCAATTGTGAAGGTCGTATGAAGAGGTGGCGAAGGGATCGGAGAGGCCGGGACGGAGCTACACCGGGGGCCAGGGCACGTTCGGGCCGGGGCCAGGCGCGGGGAAGACCCCGGTATCGATCAGCCGATCGAGGCGGCGGCGCAGCGCGCGCAACTCAACCTTATCGAGCAACGTTTCGAGCGATTGGGCGACGGCATCGCCGGCATCAAGGCGGGCGCGAAAGGCGCAGAGCGAGGCGAGCACCTCGCCGGGCAGTGGTTCGCCAACGAAATCCCAGAGCACCGTGCGGAGTTTGGGCTCGTGATGGAAGCAGATCCCGTGGTCAATCGCCCAGAGGCGGCCATCGAGCCCCTTGAGGGCATGGCCACTCTTGCGATCGGCATTGTTGATCAGACAATCGAAGGCGCAGAGCCGGCGGATCATCGCCTCATAGCCCCCCTCCTTGAGCATCGTGAAGAGATGCGACTGCTCGTCATTGACGATAAACAACTGCACCATACCGACGCCATAGGGGCCATCGCGGAGCACGGTGGGTGGCACCAGGCCGAAGCCGAGGGCCTCGGACACCAGGTAGGCGGCAACCTCACGACGGTAGAGCGTACCGCGGGTAAAGTCCCAGAGCGGGCGCTCGCCGCGACGGGGCTTGTAGACCGCCAGCACGCGCAACTCCTCGTAGGTCAGCGTCGCGAGCAACGTATAGTTGCTGCTGTAGGGCAGCGCAGTCTCGATCGACAACTCGCCGCGCGCCAGGACTTCCAGCACGCGGGCGACTTCAAGAGTCTGGGGTTGTGGCTCGTCCATAGCGTATCTTATCCGTGCGAGGGACCGTGGCCATTGCGCTGTGGGCAGAAATGGCCTGCGGGATCGATCGGGCGACCACAGTTGCCGCAGATCGCACGACCAGCGGCAACGACCTGCCCGGCGTGGTTGCTCAGCGCGCGCATCTGCGGGCGGGTCGCCGAGAAGCGCGCGGTCGGCTGGTCCTCCTCCTCGTCCTCGGCGGTAGTGGCGCCCTGGATAAGCAGCACGACCAGGTCGCGCTCGCTATCGTAGCCCAGGCCCATCTGGCCAACGCGAAACTCCGGCTCCAGCGGCTCCTCCAGGCTCATATCGGTGACCAGCAGGTCATCAGAGGTAGCGAGGCGCGGATTCTTTTCAGCGAGGCTATCGAGCAGGCGGCCGATCGCATCGGCGAGGGCACGCACCTGTTCCTTCTCGGCGAGCAGAGTGATCACGCGGCTGCCACGCCGCGCCTGCACATAGAAGACACGCTGCCCCTTGGGGCCAACGGCGCCGACGGTGATCCGCTGCACCGCATCGAGGTCGTAGGTAAACTCAGACATGCTCCTGCTCTAGGTGCCTGGTCGCCGCTGGCGGGGCTTCGCCATGATCGGCAACCGAGCGCTCGGCGGGCGACGCCGAGGCGGTGGGCTCGGCGCCGTCCGCGGGCTGTTGCGTCTCGGCGGGCGGCTCGGGCTTCGGCCGGAGGTGCTCAAGCGAGCCGGTATCGTTAAACGCGACCAGTCGCGGCCCCATGCGCTCAAAGGCAATTGCGGTGAGTGAGCACGGGTTGATCACCAGCCGTTGGAAAAGATCGATATGCATCCCCACGTAGTAGGCAATGGCGAGCTTGATAATGTCGGCGTGTGAGACAACCGCAATGATCTGCTTCGGGTGCTGATGGCGCAGCCCATCGAGGGCCTGGACCATACGCACCTGGGCCTCGCCCAGGGTCTCACCATTGGGGAAGCGCGTACCGCTGGGGTAGAACTGGACGCCAGGCCACAGTTCGTGCTTATAGAGCTCCTTCAGCTCTGCGCCCTGCCACTCGCCATAGCGCACCTCGCCGATCTGCTCGACCAGCCGCAGCTGCAGCCCGCGGGGCTGGGCAATGGCTGTTGCCGTCTCGACACAGCGCTCGAGCGGGCTCGTATAGATCGCCGTGATCGGCAGATCGCCGAGGCGCTCACTCAGCGCCGCCGCCTGGGCCCGGCCATCATCATTCAGGTGGACACCGGGGGTCCAGCCAGCGAGCCGCCCATGCACCCAGTCATTGGCGCCATGGCGGATCAGCAGCATCAGGGTCACGCGCGACTCCTTATGGTTACCGGCTCTTGTTGTATCATACCACAATCAATCGGCGGCTTCAGGGCCAACGGGCCGCTGCAACGATACTGCTGGCAAACGCCATTTTTCCCACGCCGGGTGCGCGGGCGTCCCGCCCGCATGCGGGCCCGAGGCCCGCGTACCCGGGTTTGCCAGCAGTATCCTGCAACGTCCGCTGCCCGACAAGCGGTTTGGGGACAACACCTTGCAACGAAGGTGCTGCGCGTGGAACGGCCCCCCTCGCAACCTCTCCCTGCTGGGGGGAGGCGTTGCGGACGCCCTCCCCCGCTGGGGTTCAGGGGTAGACAGAACGGATGGGCGCAGACGGGCGTTATGGCGTTGGGATGCGCTGGTTGGTCCTCACCCCTGTTCGCCTTCGGCTCCGCCCCGGGGCGGGGTCAGGCCGAAGCATTCGCCCCACGGGGGCGTCGGTTCCTGCCGTGGGCGAATGCTTCGGCCCTACGGTCCGCACCCAGGGCAGGCCGGCGTGCCCCCGGCACCGCCGGGGCGCTGGCCCGGCCCCGCCACTGCTTGCGGGGGGCGCCGCCCCCGCGCCCCCGGCACGGCCGGGGCGCTGGCCCGGCCCCGCCACTGCGAGCGGGGCGCTGGCCCGGCCCCGCCACTGCTTGCGGGGGGCGCCGCCCCCGCGCCCCCGGCACGGCCGGGGCGCTGGAAGCGCCCCCCAACGTAGCAGACGCGACGACGCCGCGCCCCCGGCACGGCCGGGGCGCTGCCCCGGCCCCTGCGCTGCTCGCGGGGCGCGCCGCCCTCGCACCCCCGGCACCCCCGGGGCGCTGCGCAGCCTCGCTGCTGCTTGCGGGGCGCGCCGCCCTCGCACCCCCGGCACCCCCGGGGCGCTGCGCAGCCTCGCTGCTGCTTG
>Ga0272446_1001483_pt1 | contig 34030 bp, 34 predicted proteins | sample YNPCB0061_FD_194587 | JGI IMG/M metagenome (GOLD analysis project Ga0272446, IMG submission 194587) | Hot spring microbial mat communities from Yellowstone National Park, WY, United States - YNP-CB-006-1 | ecosystem: Environmental > Aquatic > Thermal springs > Hot (42-90C) > Sediment | place...
ACGAGTAGAGATGCGATGATTCACCCATGCTTGAAAGCGTCTCTCCCTGCCAGACAACCGTTGCAGGAGTTCTCTGCATCTGCGCCTCGAACTCCGTGTGCCCTTACTGGCTTTCTGCTGGAGTACCTCCCTCAGCTTGGAGTAGTGGTCTCTTAGTCTGTTCAACTGCTGTCCATTCCAGTTATCTCCTTCCGTCGTATGTGCAATATCTGTTCTGCCTAAGTCAACACCAATTACCTTGTCAGTGATCTGTTGCTTGGGTGGCTCAGACTCTATACAAATCTGGATGTAGTAGGAGCCATCTTTGCGCTTGACTAGGGTGGCGGACTTGGGATTTGAGCCTGCCAACATTCCCCTCTGGTAGTTGCCAATTGCTAACTCAAACCGCTCTCGTCCATCGACAGTGGTGAGAGAAACCGTCCAGTCCCTCTGCCGAAATGAGAAGATGCGAGCGTCATAGGTAACGAACCCATGCTTGAACTCTTTGACTGGACGGTTTTTCTGCTTAGCAACTTTGCGAGAGCCTGCCACCCGTCGGCATACCTGTTGCGCCAAATTGCTAGACAGCCCAAAACGAGTGCGAATCTCGTAGTAGCAAAGGGATTGCAGTTTGACCGCGTTGGCTACATTTTGTGCCGTGTTCTGGTTTACCCAGTTCAACGCCTGCACAAAGGCATCCATTGTCGCATCCAATTTTACGGCTTGCGACTGGGACACCTTGAGCTTGCAGGATACAGTCAGAACTTGGGTCATAAGTTCATTATACTTCATCAAAGCTGACTGGTACGATCCACAAGAATAGTGCGGGGCATATCCTACAATGTTTGCCCCAAAATAACGCTTCTGTGATAATATGTAATCTAAACATTTAGGTTGGTTCGCAGGCTCCTCAGACCCCATCTGGGGGGATTTTTTTTGATAAAATAATATAGTATTATGTGTGGTAGATGCTGAGTAAACTGTTCCTTTCCTAGTCGGAAAGGATTTTTTATCATAAAAACTTATCTTGTCTTTTTATGAAAGCTGTGGTAGGATACTGACATCTAGTTTTTTCGGAGTGAATGGCAGTGCCCCTTTAGGACACCTGAAGGGGTATTTTCATATACGGGGACAGCAAGGTATGTTATGTTACAGGATAGGTTTTAGTTGGCGGGAGTGTGGCACAAAGAAAAATGACTACCGTGGCGCGGTAGTCAGGGTCATATCCAACAATTGCGATTTGAGTGTGTTGAGGAATTGAGGATATTATTATGAAAGGTATAGTAGCACAGGATTTAGGGAAAAGTCAAGGGTGGTTAAGGGAATTTCGGGATTCGGCAGTGCCCGATGACTTGGCGTTAGCGAACATCAGTTATTTGACTGGGGAGTCGTTATTAGAGGAATTAGTAAGGTTTGTATTGAGGGAGAAGCGGTTAAGCCGTCAGGTTACGGTGCAGGAGCGTCGGCTCTTGGACAGGTATGAGGGGGTAGCCGAGGGTGGTGGTTGGGTTTGTTGGGGAGAGGATTTAGATGGGGGTCGTGGGCTTGTGCCAGTGATCAAGCCCAACTGTCCGCGTTTAGGGGTGAGGGGTTTTGGCAAGCCGTCCAAGGTGATTAAGTATGAGACTCCGTTGCATGGGGAGGGGATACCGATTCTGCCCACCGTGCCTGAATTTTATATCAGGTTAGTAGAGCAGAGGTTTGGGGTGGAGTTAGAGCGAGGGGTGTCGTTTTGGCGTGCCGTGCAGAGGTGTAGTCATGTGCCCATTGCCATAACGGAAGGGGTGAAGAAGGCACTGGCTTTGATTGCCCAAGGTGTGCCAGCTATTGCGGTGCGGGGAATTTGTATGTGGCGCAAGAAAGGGACAGACAGTCTGTGTCCCACTTTAGAGGCATTTGCCCAGAGGGGCAGGTCAGTATTCTTGTTTTTTGACGAGGACGAGAAGCCACGCACCAGACATCAGGTAGCGGTACAGGCGGTCAAGTTAGGGAAAGCGTTTACGGGTTGGGGTTGTCAGTTTGGGTGGGTGAGTTGGCCCTATCGTCAGGGGAAGGGGATAGATGATTTATTGGCTTGGCTACCAGAAGAGGAGCGGTGGCAGAGGATAACGGATTTACTGAACCAATGCCGTAATTTGTCCACGCCACGGCGGGCGGTAATAGCCAAGGCATTAGCCACTTTAGGGGAGTGGGATAAACCGCCAGAGCAGGTGGAACGGCATACGGAAGGGGTCTATCTGCCTCCCTTACCTCCTTTAGCTGTGGGCGCAATCCATGCGGTCTCGGCGGGCATGGGCTGTGGGAAAACGGTACGCATTGGTCAGGATTGGGTCAAGGATTGGCTTCAGCGGAGTAGAAACCATTTTGTCATAGTGCTTAGCCCGTTAAATAGTCTAGGTAAGCAGACAGCGGAGCAGTGGGGTCTGCCCCATATCCACGACTTCCCGCCCACCAATGAGGGTAGGGCTTGCTTGATAGCTCAACTCAAATCCAATCGGGGGATGGTGCTTTGTCCCGATTCCCTCAACCGCTTGCCCGATTGGATATTTAACAGGGATGTGCTGTTGGTGCTGGACGAGGCTAATCAGGTATTGGAACATTTAGTAGAAGGACGCACATTAGGGAATCGGTGGAGTGGCATCAATAAATTGTTTATCCAATTGACCCAGTGCGCTAGTGCGGTGGTGGCCAGTGAAGCCAATTTGCCCACCCCCGCTGTGCAATTTTTACAGACCATTGGACAGAAGCACAGGGTACGCTGGTTCACCCACCAATCCCAGCGCTCCCCATGGCAGATCACCTGGTACAAGGGTTCATGGCAGAAGCTGTCTGGCTTTTGGCATGACCTAGTACAACAGTTACAGGCAGGCCACAAACTACTGTTCGTCTCTAGCTCGAAGGTGGCTGGGCAAAGATTAGAGGTATTGGTAAAAGATTTCTTGCCCGACTTAAAAGTGGTGCGTATCGATTCGGATACTAATCAGGAGGGCAACTTCGACCACTTTTTCGCCGACCCTGACAGTTGGTTGGACACAAACTGCCCTGACCTCCTCATCTGCTCCCCTTCCGTAAAATCGGGCTTGTCGATTCAAGGCGCTGTTCCCCTAGACCGTGCCTATTTCCAAGCGGTGTGGGGCTACTTTCCATCGGGCTACACCACCCAACACTATCAACTGCTGGGCCGCTTCCGCCCCCCAGTCCCCCGCTACATCTATTGCCCTGAGTTCACCTTCGGCGAGGAAGAAGGGTTCGTGGCAAACCATATCAAAAGTCGCTGGTACAAGGATACGGCCCATTTGACCCAAATCCTCGGACTAGAAAACCAACTGGCCCATACCCCTCTCCAATCCACAATTATCGACTTCCTTAGTCAAATCAAAGCCATCCAGTCCGCCCAACTCTGCTCAGCGTCCGACTATTTGCAAAAGCTACTCCTACAGGATGGGCACTGCATCACTGATAAACCTCTGCAAACCAGTGGCATAATTAAAGTGTCTATGGCGCAGGCTAAACAATTGGTAAATTGGCAATCAGCTTTGGAATTAGCTCAGGCAGAAGTTCAACCTGACCATACCCTCACTTGGGCCCAAGAAACCCTCCAGTCGGATTGCACTAAGGAGGAACGCACCATCGCCCACAAGGTGCTCCTGCAAAACGATTTCCCTACCGTGAATTTCTCCGACCCCCAAGTCTGTCTCAAAGCGGTGGTGGAGGACTATGGGGCTATGATTAAGGGTGTGAAACTGCAAGCCCATGCCCAAAATCTAGCCGTCGTGCGCTGGCAAGATACCCAAAAGTTAAAAGAACTACTTGACCAAGACCTGCAAGCACTCCATAAACTACCCAAAAATCTGATCTCCGCTATGCTGGTCAACAAACTAAAACTGATACAAGTCCTTGACCAACCCTACAGTAACCACTCCCCTCTGGCTCAGGAAATTAAGGAAATTGCCCTCCAGTTTGCTAACTTAATCGCCCAACACTGGAAACTCTACATTAAACCAGACCAAACTCCTGTCCATATTATCAATAAACTACTGCGACGGCTCGGACTCCAACCTACCCCCGTCTCTCGCCCTGGCACCCATGACCGCGACCGCGTCTATCAGGTGCTCTCCTCCCCACTCCGTAACCAACTCCTACAGGCCTATGCCACTAAAATCTCCCGTCCACCAATTTCTTTAGCCCCAAAACCTGATCATACAAATGGTGGACACGGGAATTCCCCCACCCCCCTCATACGGCATGAACCTGTCCCTCACCCATCCCCACCCGAAGATGATCCGTTACGAACATGACGGCTGTTGGCGAATGCTCTGTTGAAAAATCATTTCTAATCCATAATGGCGATTGTCTGGAGATCATGGGATCGATGCCAGACTGTTCCGTATCAGCCATTGTTACCGATCCCCCCTATGGTCTAGGCAAAGAGCCAGACCCAGCGGAAGTTCTGCAAGCATGGATAGAGCAGAAGCAGTATCAGGCCCAGGGTAAGGGCTTTATGGGGGCAGAGTGGGATAGTTTTGTGCCATCGCCTATAATTTGGCAAGAGGCATTGCGGGTACTCAAGCACGGTGGTCATATTTTGTGTTTTGCTGGTACACGCACTCAGGACTGGATGACCATGAGCTTACGGTTTGCAGGCTTTGAGATCAGGGATGTTTTGATGTTTTTGTATGGAAGTGGCTTCCCAAAGAGCCTAGATGTCAGTAAACACCTAGACAAAAAGTCTGATGTGCAATTTACTGGCAGGCAGTTAAGTAACAATGTAATTAGTGCATCTGCTCAGGAATGGCAAGGCTGGAAGTCGCACCTAAAGCCAGCCTATGAGCCAATCATTCTTGCTAGAAAACCATTGGACGGCACAATCTCCGAAAATGTGCTGAAGCATGGCGTTGGTGCATTAAATATAGATGGCTGTCGCATTGGCACTGATGAAATACGAACCAATGGTTTTGCCAGCGCAAACACAGCGGATGATCTATTTCCAAGGTATCACAAGGACAGATCAGAGTATCAGGGGAATATGCACATAGGGCGTTACCCTGCCAACATAATCCATGATGGTAGTGATGAGGTAATTCAGGCATTTCCCATAACCAATCCTAGTAAGGCTAATCAGCAAAGCGATAATCGTTCAACTAACTTTTATCGGTGTGGCGGGCTAACAATAGGAGGTGTAGCAGGGAGGCGTGATCCTTTGAATAGCTACACTGATGAGGGTGGATCGGCGGCGCGATTTTTCTATTGTGCTAAAGCATCAAAAGAAGACCGTGATGAAGGTTTAGAAGAATTTGCCTTACAACAGTACAGCCATGATGGACGAGGAAAACCCATAGAAAATCCTTATCAACGGAACAATAGCCTAGCAAGAAATAACCACCCTACGGTAAAACCAACTGAGCTTATGCGTTATTTGTGCAGGCTGATCACCCCTCCCGACGGCATAGTTCTTGATCCTTTCTGCGGTAGCGGTAGCACTGGCAAGGCCGCCCTATTGGAAGGCTTCAATTTTATTGGCATTGAGCTGGACCCACACTATGCCAAAATCGCACAAGCGCGTTGTCAGTTTGCCTCTGATCGTGTTAATCAAATTATGACCATCCAAGACCAGAATGGATCGGTGATAAAGGTGCAACAACTTGATTTATTTACAGAAGTATTATGAATATGAAAACATCATCTCTATAGACATTCCTAAGCCTAAACATAGCCCCAAGCCTTGCCTGCCTACTAAAGAATTAGCCAATAAGAATTAGCCAATATATGCACTAGAAGACCGCAAACTATAAAACAAAACAGGCTCAAAATTTAGATGAAAGACTTGAAATATAGACGCAATGGCACAAAAACGAGTTCTTTCGGCACTTCGGGGCGAATCAATCACGATTCTTCCCAGTTTTATGACAGCAAATTATATGCGGGCAAAAAGCTACCTGAAAAGATTAAATTTATTGAAAATCATATCGCCGATGAAAACCTTGATAAAATCTACTGCAAGTCAAGCGAGATCATGGATGAAATTCCCGACTACAGTGTTCATTTGATGGTCACATCCCCACCATATAATGTCAAGAAAGAATATGACAAAGACCTTTCCCTTGATGAATACAGAGCCTTGTTAAAGGAGGTGTTCAAGGAAACTTACAAAAAACTGGTTACAGGCGGAAGAGCCTGCATAAATGTTGCCAATCTCGGCAGGAAACCATACATCCCGCTCCATAGCTACATCATCGAGGATATGCTTGAGCTTGGCTATTTGATGCGTGGCGAGATCATCTGGAACAAGGCATCAAGCGCAAGCCCTTCCACCGCCTGGGGAAGCTGGCAATCGGCCACAAACCCCGTATTGAGAGACATTCACGAATATATTTTAGTTTTTGCCAAAGAGTCCTTTGCGCGGAAACGGGGAAATAATAAAGCTACGATAGCTAAAGAAGAGTTCCTTGAATGGACAAAAAGCGTTTGGACATTTCCCGCCGTCTCAGCCCGCAGTATTGGACATCCTGCACCCTTCCCAGAGGAACTACCACACCGCCTGATTCAGCTATATACCTTCGAGAAAGATGTTGTCTTAGACCCGTTTTGTGGCAGTGGCACCACCTGTCTTGTAGCGTTGAAAAATGGCAGGCATTACATTGGCTATGACACCGAACCTGAATATGTAGCACTGGCAAATCGCAGGATAAAGGCACATTCAAGTATGCCATGATCAAAAGTCCTTTGAGATACCCTGGGGGCAAGTCCCGCGCCATTCCCAAGATGAAATTGCTCTTACCGAGAGAGTTTGTCGAGTATAGGGAACCCTTCCTGGGTGGCGGGTCATTTTTTATTTATCTACGGCAAATATATCCCCATCTCAAAATGTGGATTAACGATCTGAATCCAGAATTGTATTTTTTTTGGAAATATGCACAGATCGATTCCGAAAAGTTGGCAAAGGAAATTCTCAAAATCAAAGTATACAAAACAAATGGACAAGAATTATTCTATGACTTGCTAAATGTAAATAGTCAGAATTTGTCAGAATTGGAACGGGCGGTGCGTTTTTTTGTCCTCAATCGAATTACTTTTTCAGGAGTTGTTGAATCTGGTGGATATTCGCAACTAGCTTTTAGGGAAAGGTTTACAGAATCGTCGATCAAACGCGTTGCTAAACTTGGAAGTCTTTTGCAAGGAATTAAAATTACCAATTTAGATTATCGTGCAGTTTTATGCGACGGCGGAAATAGTGTATTTACTTTTCTTGATCCCCCATACTTCAAGGCGACAAAATCAAGATTGTACGGCAAAAATGGTATTTTGCACACGGGATTTAATCACGATGAATTTGCCAGTGAAATGAAGGAATGTAAGCATTCATGGTTAATTAGCTACGACGACTCCCCTGAGATTAGGAAAAATTTTGAGTTTGCTAATATCTATGATTGGGAGTTGCAATACGGCATGAACAACTACAAACAAGGAAAAGCGGAAAAAGGCAGAGAACTGTTTATTTCTAATTACCAACTTTTCAACTTTCCATGGGGTAGCCATGGGGCGGGCGTATGTCAAAGTCCTATTCCTGTCAAGGCAGACAAAAACAAACGAAACTCAGTAAAAAACTGCCCCCTATAATCAGTCTTGATTTGGGCTTTGTTGTCCCATGGTAAAACGCCAGACCCCACTGCCCCATAACACTCCCTATACCCCCACTGCACCACACTACACCCTAATTCCTGCCCTGCCTGCACAAATTGTTCATAACACGCGGATCGACGGCAAGAACCAGTGACGAAGTTGAGCAAAAGCAACTTAGGCACGGACTGAAAGGCTGGCGTATCCATCATGGCACGCAGACAAACCAAATCTAATCCCCGCACATGGGCAGGGATAATCATCAAATTACTGATGGTAGTGGCATAAATGGTAGCCTCGTTCCAACGGGGAGGAGAGTCGATTACCACATAGTCCCAACCCCCCACTTCCCCACTGAACCTAGAAGAAGGCACTACCGTAAACGGAATGTCCCCACCCCGCTGTAGCCGATAACCACGCCAAGCCAATACCCCCTGATTCTCGTTCGCATCCAAAACCATTACCTTCCGCCCCTGCCTACCTAACCAATAGGACAGAAGCACCACCGCCGTAGTCTTGCCCACACCCCCCTTCGGAATCCCCACATTCACTACCTTAGTCATCTCACCCCTGCGGTATCTTCAATAAAAATTTACCACCCTCCCCACTGGAAAACAAATCTTTCTTCACTTTAACCCTACTACCCTTTGACTTACGCTCAATAGGCTTAGTAAATCCTAAAGCTACATTCAGTTGATATACAGATGGAATTTTATCTAAACCATAAAACTCTTTTAGTTTATGGCAAATCTCTTTCTTGGATACACCCTGACTTATTGCAATTTTAATCTCTGGCACAATATCCTTGATTAAATCACCTAAACTAGGTTTCAAATTTTGTTGAGCAGATTCCTGAGCAGTCTCCAACCATTTTAATAGCTCTGCTGAACTCTGTTTCAAGTTTTGTCTAACCATTTCTCAACTTTTTGCAAACTTTACTCTAAAATAACATAAACTACTTCCAACTACCTAGAAAATTTAGCTCTCAGGGTTATGGATAGGATTGGCTGTGGAAAACGGCTCTGCTGGAATCTGGTACAGGTTTTTCAATGAGTAGTTTACGAATAGGTCTGTGATGGCGCTAGAGTAGGTATAGTGCTAGAGTTAGTAGTCTAGTGCCCCTATTGGGGGAGATGATCATTTCTTGGGTTAATAGGTCGGGGAGGTGTGGAAGGCAGTGGTCAGTGGTGTAGTTTTCCGATTGGATTTCCTGTTTACTGAACCCCAAGTTGAGTAATTTTTCACAGGCAGATATTAGGGTAGTGAAGTAGGTGCGGTCAAGGAAGATGGTATCTAGTTCAAATTGGACAGGGAAATAGTCTTGGCTCAATCCCGCTTTTGCCCATGGCAGGATATGTTTTTGCCCAGATTCAGCAATGGCAATGGTAAATGGTGGTTCAGGTGGATTGATGATCCACTCCCTGATTTGCTGGCGGGTGGGCAGTTCCCTCACTTCTGGCAGTCCATCTACAGGGTCGCCAAATTGGGGATAAGCGTCCTTTGGCGACAGTAACCACGACCATGATCTGGCAAACAACTTGACATAGCTACCTTTGTGGGGATTGAAATAGGCGCACCTGAGAGGAATTACCCATGCACAACGCTCGCATAGGTAATCACTGCTAGGACAGCGCGCCATGCTGTGATTAGTAAAACTGTCTTTCAACACTGTCGATTTGCGCTTGGTGGCATTGGGAGCGCCACACAGATAACAACTAGCCATGATCAACCCACTCCCAAATGAGATCGGCATATATTTTTTGTTGGCATATAGCATGGGGTTTTGTTTTCGGGCAAAAAGACTGGTGGTCTCCAGCCCCAATTGAGTATATTTGCTCCGTCTGGGGGAGGTATCAGACCAACGGGTACAGGGCGGGCTAAATGGCCATTGCGCCATAGATGCCAGTCGTAGGGCAGTGGTAACACTTCCCAGCGCCAAACCTGACCGCAACCTTGGGATCGTTTTTTGCCAATGTGGGTTACGCCTTGCAGTAGGGAGAGAATGCCCTCCCGCTGTCCTACACAGAACCAATGGACGGTCTGCACCAACCGATCGTAACGGGGCATTTTGTACGACTTGAAATGCCCAGCTTGGGTATTGACGGAAGCCCGTTTTTTACCCCAGTCTAAGTGCCGCTCAAGGTAGTTCCACTGCTTGTTGTAGTGGATGGTCTCCTGTGCTTGCAGGATATAGTGGGGTGAGCTAACCGCCCAATACCACTCCCCCCCCACCTCCCGCCGTTCCAGGGGCATCTCTTTCTGCACGATGGGGGCATTCCGTGCCCAATCCTGCCCTGTCGGATTAGGCGTGGTTAAGTGCAAGCGATTGAGTATTTGAAACTCTAGCACAGCGTCAAGACTCGGACTCCAATCGTCAAATACCGCTAGGGGAGTCCCTAAATAGGCGATTACTTGTAAGTTATCCATTCAGTAGTTTCCTAATCTCATTTTGGTTGTGGTTTAGGTAGGCACGATAGTGTTCGTGGGATTCCTGCGCCCGATTCCCTAGGGTTTGGGCATAGGGGGTAATGTGGAGAAATGCACCCCGCTCTTCTCCTGCCTTGTGGTAAATCTCGATCGTGCATAGCCCACGCCCTGCGCCGTTTTGCCCGCCTAAGTAGGGTGCTTCAGCAAATTTGAGGAGGGCAGAGACGATAAAGCCCTCTTCTACCCTAGATATATTGCCTGACCAATAGGAATAGAGGGTAGCCCCAGGCTGGATCAGCCAATCCCCGATTATCATCTGCTGACTCCCACGCTTCTTGCCACTTTCTGCCGATAGTTGGGGTGTGTCCGATAGGTGCGCTTTTAGATTCGGGTCGTGGGCTGAATCGTTCCGTACCCTGTGCAGGTACACTAGCCACTCAGTTCCGTATTTGAGCCGATCTACTAGGAAAGGCACCCATTCAGCTAATACAGTTTTTTCGTCTGCCATCGGTGCAGAGTCCAACCCTAGCCACTGGTTCACCCTATGCAGGCGGTTGTGCTGTCGCACCTGCCAGATTTGCTCTAATGGCTCAATTACCTCGATTGGTAAGGCGGGGGAAAACTGGTGATAGATAGTCTCAGCGGTTTCGTAGCACACCAGATAGGCATCTCCAACGCAGATGCGCCCTGGTATCATTTGGGCATCACTGCCACCCAACACTCCCTTTGGTTTGGCAGTACCCAGCACGGACAGACAGGGCATAAATTGCCTGATTTTTCTGTCTAAGTCCATGTCACTGCCAGTACCGCCGTCCAGGGCACCCCCGCAAAATAGAGTGTGGTGCATAATTGGCGATACCTGAACGCCCATATAGCTCAAGAACGAGTCAATGCCACACCGCCTTATCACACGATTCCGTAGGCTGTTGCCTGACAGGGCAAACACTTCGGCGGTATTGCCCTCCAGGTCAATCACCTTAACTGATCTGAGGTTAGTCTGGTTGCCAATCGTTTCCGATAGCTGACTTAACGGCTGAACTAACCTAATAACCACATGGAAAGCCACTGTTTGCCGTTCATTCGGGTTGTGCATCTATTGCCTCCGTTTCTAATTCTGGTAAATTCAATGCTTTCTCCTCCTCGTGCCGTACTCTACAGTACGATGCCACCAGGTAAGACTTGGTGCGGCACAGTGCTAGAATCTGCCTCTCACTGATTCCGTGCATCCTCATTAAGTCTTCCCACCCAGCCCACTGTAAGGGGAGGTAGGATTCTAGTTCTGGCATCTCCTGCAACTCCCTGACAGTGCCATCTTCGTTCAGCTGTGCCCGTAAAATCCTCTGCTTCGGCGCAATGATTCGGCTCCATTCCATCGGGTTTAGGTGTGGCACAATCAGTCGCTGGCACAGACCCGCAATATAGTCGTCCACCTGGCGCGCTGGTAGCGACGCATTAGTGATTGAGCTTTGTAGGTAAGTCCAGGTTTTCAGCCCCATGGCGGGCGATGTGGTTTTAGAACGGCATCTAAACACCCAATAAGTCAGTGCCACTGCCAGCGCAGTTACAGGGTCGTTGGTTGAAATGCCAAACATTACTGCGCCCTCCAAAACCGCTCCATCCCATCCACCACGGCGGCCCCTTGCCAATCTGCCCACCGCTGGACTTTGGCTAATAGTTGACCGTAATCCACACCCCACTTACTAGCCAGATATGCCCCTCCCTGTAACTCGACCAACAGCGTCTTACTGGGAGATAATTCAAACTCCCCAAAAAATGTGCCATTGCATAGATCGCACAACAAGCTAAACTCTGCTTCTGTCAACTCTGGCATTGCTCCCTCTAACAAGCGGTAATACCTAGTCAAATCCCGTCGGGCGATTTCAGATCGAGACTCGGCGTTTGCCCTAGCCAAAACTTGGGCGAGTAACTTTTGCCCCGCCCGAAATGCGATCTGGTTATTCATACTTTTACTTCAACTCAACTGATGACAATATAATACTTTTGTTAGCAGTTGTCAACAGGTATTGGCAAAGGAATTTGTGATAGCATGGGCTTATAGCCGTTTTATTGGTTAATAGGAGAAAAAATGGCAAGAATGGACATTTACAAGGACGGGGTGGCAACTCGGTTCAAGCCCCAAGGCGAGATGCCAGAGGGGACAAGGTTAGCTAGGCGACCTTTGGCTGTAAAGGTTACAGAGGAAGCGGACAATGCTATCCGTGCCTTACCAGAGCCGTCCGCATGGCTGAGGCGGGTGATTTGTGAGGCAGTTCAACGGGAATTGCTAGGGCAGTCGCAGGGGGGTAGCCAAAATGCTGACCTGCCACCCCCACCAGATAACCCCCCTTGCTTGACAGTATTTGACATCTATGAACTAATCCCCGCCGAGTTAGCTGACGCTATTGCCAGCGAAGCCAAAACTTTTAATTTGCCTGCGGAAACCCTGTTAGCAGTGTTTTTAGCGACAGCCAGTAGCCTAATCCCCCATAAATTATCCTTGGCGGAGGATTACCATATCCCGTCTATTTTGTGGCTCGGTTTGGTGGGGGAAAGTGGCACTGGCAAATCACCGCTGATCAACTTGTTTACAGACCCCTTAGTCCCATTCCAAACATCTGCTTGTGAGCGTTACGAGTTGGCGATGGAAGCCTACAAGAAAGCCCTAAAAAAGAAGGAGAGAAAAGATAAATCCTCCCTCCCTCATTGCAGGTATTATTTCGTGCAAGATTTTACTTGGGAGGCGATTAGCATAGCTCTAAAAGCCCGTAATCACTGCCTGATTTATTTGGAAGATTTGGCAGGGTTTGTGCTGGGGCAGAACCAATACAAAGCACGGGGCTGGAATAATCGGCAACGCTGGCTGACCGCCTACGACGGCGGATCAATCGACATTGTGAGGACTACCAAAAATTTGTACATCCCTGAAGCAAGGCTCAGTATTTTGGGGGGCATACACCCTTCAATCCTCCAGCGTTTAATCAGAGGGGATGGGGCAACGGTGGATGAGTTCTGGGCACTGTTCATGTGGGTCGAAGTCCCTAACCGTAGGCTTCCCTGTCCTATTGATTCCCCGTCCGTAAATCTAAGTGAGCTGATCGCAGGGGTCTATGGGCAACTGGATCAACAGGCGGAGGTAAGTAGATCGTTTAGGCTTTGCCCCCAAGGGAAACGCCTATGGGCGCAATGGTGGAATGGAATACGCTCGCTCCACGGGGAGGAACTAAACCCCTTCTTGAGGGCAATCTACCCCAAGGCGGTACAAAGAGCGGGGCGGGTAGCCCTGACTGTCCATTGCCTAAATAGTGCCTTTAGGAAAGAGCGTCCAAGCGAAGTCATCCCACCGCAAACTCTAAAATCGGCAATTGCCTTTGTCTGGTGGACGCTCCAACAAGCTAGGACGGTCTATGGAGACTGTGGACACTCTAAAAACCCCGAAGCACAACGCATAGCTCGGTTTATCCAAAAATTCCAAGGCAAAATTGTCAACGGTAGGCGGGTGAATGCTTGGTGGACTGGCAATAAAAAACCCCTAGCCCAAGAATGCCGTCAATGGCTTGCCAATCTCGTTGCACTGGGTTACGCAGAAGTTGTTGCTGGCACACCCGATAAACCCGATTTTACTGTCAGGATTCTATCTGCACGGCGTTGACGGAATCTGGTGCAACTACGCGGGGGGGCATCCCGTGTCTGCTCGCTGAGGGGCTACCAAAAGCTCACTGCTTTAGCTGGGAGTGTCAATGCTGGAGATTAGTTGTAGTTTGTAGTTGAACTCGTCTAGGGGCAAAGCGCCTTTGATTTCCGCATATTGTTTACTTTTAGGGTTAAAGAGGAAGAAGTGGGGGGTGCTATCTACGGCCAACTTTTCTGCTAGTTGTTGATCTTCTGCTAGGGTCTGTTGCACTTTACTCTCGTCTATGGTGATGTGGAACCGTTGTTGGATTTCGTCTAGGGTGCTATCTTGCAGGTCGGTTTGGTATAGGGCCTGGTGGACGGCTGGGAACTGGTCTGGGGTGGCGCTAATGGCTAGACGGCTGGCGGGGATAGCCAAGGGGTGGAAGTCGAGGGGAAAGTGTTTATAGGTGAATTGGATTTCAGGGTGCTGTTCTAAAAATTGTTCCACGGTTGGCTGTACCCTGTGGCAGAAGGGGCACTGGTAGTCGCCGAACTCTAGTAGTACCACCTGTTGCCCGTCAGGAAACAGTTGAGTTAGGGTTTCTTGTTTCTGTTGGCCCAGGGCAGATTCCTGTGCTAGTGCCTTCTCCAGGTAGTATTTTTCCACTGTTTCAATTATGACTTCGGGATTTTGGCGGATGATTTCTAGCACATCCTCTCTAGTTAGTCCGTAGGTGGGTACACTGAAACTTAATAGCCCTAGTGCCAGTACAACGAGTGTGGTGATCAAGGTTCTAAGCATAGTTCTTTCTTTTTTAACTGGTTACTTTTTTCGTGCTTAGCCACAATTTTGTCTTGAATACTTTGTACCCAGGGGGCTGGGTTGCGGGGGTCATGGCTAATTATTAGTTCTTGGGTGGCTCGCGTCAGGGCCACATAGAGTAGGTTTTCCTCTTGCTCTAACTGCCAGTCCTTTTGATTCTTCCACATTAGGGGCATTTTTTCTGGCTCGATTATCATTACCCTGTGGTTTTCCATGCCTTTGCACCGATGCACCGTGTATAGGGTTACTTTAGCATTAGTGTCCTCTGTAAATAAACTATCTAGGTAATCTAGCATAGCTTTTTCGTCCTCAAATGGCTTAGCCAGATAGATACTTCTGATGGCTGAGATTTTGTCCGCCAATTCCTCGATCATCTCCTCCCCGTTGTCCAGGTCTAGGTATTTGTCGCACTTGACGCGGTAATAAATTTCTAGGTATCTGAGGAAGGCTTGCCAGTAGTAGCCGTTTAGGGATGTAACTAATTTGATTTCTTCTTTCAAAGATTCGCCAATATCTTTGCCCTTGACTACGGCGTGAATGTCTTGGCAGATGAGACTGATACAGAGTTGTACTAGGGGTGCGGTTCTACGGGCGATGATTACATCATTGAGCTGGATTTCCTGTTTCAGGTTTTTCGGGTGCACAATTTTGATCTGCGCTGTGTCTGTGGTGGGCTTTATTCCCTCTATCTCTTTTACTTTGGTTACCAGTTTTACGGCTTCGATATGGGTGGTGGGACAGCGGTAGCAGATGGACAGGGGGAACTCTTGAGCTTTGGTCTGGTGGAGGATATTGTGGTAGGAGTTACTATCTGCCCCTGCAAAGCCCATAATTGCTTGGTAGGGGTCGCCTACAAACAATAGGCGTTTGCCAATGCGCTTTACCAAATCCAGTTGCAGGGGCGACAAATCTTGGCATTCGTCCACCATTACAAAGGGGAATTGGGGAAAATCTACAGGTTGATAACGGTCAGGTTCCTTTTGATGTAGTTTGTCCCAGTATATGGGCAAAAAAATTTGATCTACAAAATCAAATAGATTTTCCCTCTGGGCTGATTTGATGCCTGTGGTCACTACTTGGCTGAGGTGATAGGTCAACTCTTCTAGCATTTCCCCCGCTTTGAGATTGATATTGTAATCCCTGCACAGTTGGGCTACCTGGTCGGGTTTGGTATAGTCTGTTTTGGTCAATCTAACTAGGTCGAGGAGGCGCTTAAAATCCTTTGACTTTTCAAGGATTTTGTGTAGGGGGATATTGTGATTGCGGGTAATGGTTTGATATTTCCAACTGTCAATTTTGGCACTGCGGGGGTTGACTATGCCTAGGTGATTTCGCAGGATGCGCCACCCACAGGCGTTAATGGTGGAGATAGAATTAGTCCAGCTTCTGGGGAATTTTTGCGACAAATCTTTGGCATTTTGATTCCCAAATACCAGTAACCTGATTTCCTCCTCCCTGTACTTGCCTGATTCCACCAAAGCCATGCCCACCATTTTGAGGGTAGAACTCTTACCCGCCCCCGCTACCGCCCTACAGGTGGCATTCCCTGTGCCATTTAGGGCCCAATCAATTATTGCCTGTTGATACTTACTCGGTACCATTGACTGTCTCCATATCCAGTTCTAAAAATTTGGCTATGTTTCGGAACTCGTCCTCCGATATGACAATTTGCCTGTAAGTTTGTCCGTTTTCCACAAATGGTTTGCTGGTACTGAGGAGCCTAACCAACTCTTGCTTCATTTGCCTCTTCCCCCACCGTTGCGCTTTCTGCACCGTGTATGCTGTTCCACAAAAATCGGCTGACTCTAGCTCGGTGGTCACTGCTTCTGGCTTTTTGGCTGATTTGATTAAGTCCACTGCCACCTGGGAGGATATTTTTTTGCGACGGATTTTTTCCCCTATGCCTATCAGCATCTCCCCCACCCCCTCGTAGCTCTGGAAATGATTGACGGCACTGAGAATTATGCCTTTGGTCAACAGTCCCTCCTTGTATAGGTCAAATACTTGGCGGGGTAGGGTAGCTAGGCACACCATCCACTCCACCTGACCTACCTTAAACCCTGTCTGTTGGGCAATGGTGCTGTGGGTGGCTCCCCGCAAAAGCATTTTCCGCATCACTAATCCCTTCTCCCGCTCGGTGAAGGGCAGTACATTCGAGCAACTGATCTGGGTCACCAGTAGCTCGATTTCTAGTTTTTCTTTCGGTTCGCAGGTGACGGGAAACAGGAGGTCGAGACCACGCCCCTGCTCCCTGAGTAGTTCTACAGCCCGATACCGCCTGTGCCCATTGGTGATGACAAACTTGTCGTGTTCTTTGGAATAGTAACCTTTTAGGTTTTCCTGAAACCCGTTGACCAGTATGTCCTCCCCTAGGGTCTCTAAATCCCCGTAGTCCTCCCTACAGTTCCAGTCGGGAAGCACTATTATTTTTTCAAAGGGCAAGAGGAAAGATTCCTTGCCCCTGTAACCTAAGTCCCTTACCCCCATATTAGCTATCTAGCTCTAGGGTCTTAGTCTTGCGCCTACTGCTGGTCTTAGGGACTGGCTGTTTCTGCTCTACTATAGGGACTGGCTGTTTCTGCTCTACTAACTTCTGGACTTGTTGCTCTAAACTGGCCAGCTCTCTGTGTACAGCTAAACGCTCCTCGATCTGCTCGGCTTGAGCATCTAGCTTAGCCAACAGCATGGCATTGGCTAACCGCAGTTCCCGCACCTCTGCCCGTAAGGCTTGTATCTGCTCCCTTACCTCTTGCATCACTTCGCTCTTCTCTGCCAGCGCCAGGGCTAGTCTCGTGCATTCCTGCTTGAGAAACTCTAAACCTAGTTTGGTTTTCTCCTCTAGGAAATTGGCCACATTTTTGCGGATTTCGTACTTCTGGTCAATCTCTATGGCTTTGGCAATCCCAGCCCTAGTTACCTCCACCGCTTTCTCCGCTACCTCCCCCACCTGCTCCATTACCACTAAGGCGGTTTCGTGGGCTTGTCTCAAGACCCTGTTGCTCTCCCCTAACGCCTTGTACGCTAGTTCAACCCAGTCCATTGTCTTCATTTCCCTGTCCCCCTTTATAGTGTCACTAGTTCTAATGCCCGCTTTTTGTACTCGCTGTAGGGAATCATGTCTCTAGTCCCATTCAAATCCTGTAACGGCTCAGGTAAGTTCTGCAAAAAGTCGCTGATCTGCTCTAGTTGACGCACTTCCTCCTCCCCATACCTCGGCCTCCAGTCAAATCGCACTGACTTGTACGGTTGCCCATCCTTGTTCATGTGGGACATAAAGCTCACCCTGAAAATCCCCTCCGCAGGCTCACCTTCCGCCATCAGCTTAGTCACTAACTGGGTGAATTGGGTCAAACTGCGGGTCTTGATGTAGGTGACGCACACCGTGTCTGGGGGCAGTAGCTTGTTGTTCGGCGCAGGAATGAAGAAAATCTGTAACCACTCCGCATTCCGTGTCTTGCCCAAATCCCCGTAGTAGCGGTTACAGGCAATGATGGAAATTTCCATCTCCGTCCCCAAAAACTCGGTCTCCGATACCGCTATCTGCCCCGCCTGGCAGTTCAACCTCACCCCGTAGGGTTGCTCTGGCAAAAATATACTCCCCTCTGGCTTCGCACCAAAGATGTGTAACTTCCTTGCCCTGCTCTTGCTCAACGCTGTACTCATATATCCTTTCCTGTCCTGTCATGTCATTTCCTAGAGCTATTCGCTCTTGTGATAATCATATCACATATAATAAATAATATCATATTTTTTTTGTCAAATTTTTAGTAAATTATACAGGTGGGAAGAAGCCCCCGTAGTTGGGGTCGATAAGTTGCCCTCCTCTGAATTTGTGCCACAAAAGGTAAATAATTTGGGTTTTCCCTATATCTTCCCTGTCCTCATAGAGTTCTATACTGTGATAGCCGTTTTTGTGGGCTAGGGATTTTAGGGTGTAGTGGTAATTTTGGGGTGCTCTGTTTTTCAATTCCACTAGCATATCTATTGTGCCATTTAAGGCTAAACCGTGTTTTTGTAATAGGGGGTCGTCTAGCTGGTGATTGTTGAAACCTACCAGTGTCCCCCCCTCTGCAAACTCTAAAAAACTTTTCTGCCACTCTGCATATTGGGGTGGGTACAGCATTAGCCACTCCTGTTCGCTTTTTACTGCTGATACTACCCACAATCTATTTTTGTGGGCGACTGTCCGATAGATGACAAACATTTTCTCTTTTTCCTTTAGTTAGAGTATGTCAAAAACCGTAACTCAAGGAGAAGTGGATTTCCCTATTTTTTCTATCTGTCAAGGGGACTAGGGGTATGCCCCAGTCTAGTTTGAGGAGCAGTCGTGGGATAGGTTCGAATACGGTGGACAGGCCAGTGCTGATGAGGAAATTTTGGTTAGGGATGGGATTGGGGTTTTGGGTGTGGTTCCAGACCGTGCCCAGGTCGAGGAAGGGAGCGATGTCTAGGATGCGCCGTCGGGTTTGGTCGTCTCTGGCTAAAGTGAATCGGGTTTCTAGGGACAGACGCAGGCCATTGTCCCCAGACCTGATGCCCTGTTGGAAGCCACGGACGGAATTGGCTCCGCCGATGGTGAACTGGTGTGGGGGCAGGAGGGGGTCGGCGGATAGTTGGCTTTCTAGGGACAGGGTGAGGACGCTGTCAGGGGAGAGGAACTGGGCCCTTTGCAGTTGCCCATTCCAGCTTAGGAAATTGGCGGTGGGGGTGTTTTCTGCATAGGTGCCTCCCAATAACCCAGTGCCTAGGTTGAACTGGGATTTAAGAAACCATGCCCCGTCTAATGAGCGGGCAATGTACTCCTGACCTAACTTGATTACCGTGGTACGGGTAGTTCCATCTGCCTCTGGGCCTATAGAAAAGGGAGTACCTAAATCGTTGAAGATGAAGGTTTGTCCCTCCTGTCGGGTTAGCCCTAAAGATAGGGCCAATTCTTCCCTAAAACTGCGGATTAGGGGTTGACGGTAGGTGATTTCGTAGGTACGGCTGTCCCCACGGATATTTAGTTGATCAAAGGGGGGTTGGGTAATGCGGAAGCTGGTGGGGGCAAACCGTAGAAACACTGTGCCTTGGGTCGGGCCCACTGGTATCAGGTAGCTCCACTCCCCTTTCCTCAGCCCCCCTGTGAAGGAGCCGTTGTAGGATATGGTCATCTCGTCCCCAATCCCGCTAGGGTTGCGTAAAGTCAAGCCCACGCTGGCTTCCTGTTCCCCTACCCCCGCCGTGGCTAAATTATCTATGGCTGTAAAACCCCCTGCCTCCTGCGCTTCCTCCACCATTACCTCTAAAACTGAGCTATTTTCCCTACTGCCCCTGCTTAAAGTGATGGACACTTTGCTAAAACTGGGGTCATTGTTCAACAATTGCACCCGATCACTTATCTCTTTGATATTTAATACGGGTGGTTGGTTGAGGAGGATACGACTGCGTATGTATTCGGGGTCGGTGCGCTTTACCCCTCTTATCTCTACCCGCTCTAGCTGTCCCTCCACCGCCTTTAGGGTATTATCGCTGGTTACCTCTACCCGTGAGGTGATATACCCCGCCTCTTCGTATAGTCTGCTTAGTTCCTTGGCTAAAATCTCTAAATCTTTTCTGTCGATGGGCTTGTTCCCATATGCCCCTACTACTTCCTCTATTTGCCTTGGACTCAGTACCGTGTTCCCCACTACCCTAAGCTGTTCTTGGGCATATAGGCTTCCGCAACTTAGTCCTAGGTATAGCACACTAGCCCAAAACCACTCTCTCTGCATTTTTATCCCTTTATCACTCCTCCCGTAAGATATGTAATTTTATGTCATTTGTCAAACTGTTATTTATTGTTGAGTTTTTTATTCTGACACAGATAGGGTATATTTATGGAATTTTCCCTTTCGTGATATAGTGTGGTAAAATCACAGGGGAGATTGGGATTTTTGTTTATGAAATTGTTCCATTTAGCAGTGTTGGCGGTATCTAGTCTGATAGCAGTGCCAGTGTGGGCTGAGGTCGTGCCTGCTAACGATGGGGTGGGTAGTCAAGTGGTGCAGAGTGGTCAGACCTTTAGGATAACGGGGGGCACTCAAGCTGGGGGCAATTTATTTCATAGTTTAGAGCGGTTTGGGGTATCGGTGGGGCAGACCGCTGATTTTGTATCCCGTCCTGACATTATCAACATTCTGACGCGGGTGGTAGGTGGTTCCCCTAGTGTTATCGATGGTCTAGTGCAGGTGACTGGGGGGCATAGTAATCTCTACATTCTGAATCCTGCTGGGATAGTATTTGGTGGGAATGGCAGTTTGAATGTGCCTGCCAATTTTACGGCGGTTACGGCCAATGCTATACGGGTGGGGGATGGTTATTTTAGTGTGCATAGCACGGTTGAGCAGATCAGGCAGTTAGATGGGGCTGTGCATGGTTTTGCCTTTAGTAGTGGGAATAGGAGTTGGGATAATGGTTCCAGTCAGGGGGTGATTGTGAATCAGGGGCATTTGACTGGTGGGGGTGGCAGTAGCGTAGTTTTGGCGGGTGGGATTGTCATCAACACGGGCACTATTGAGACACCCCACGGGAAGGTAATTATTTCGGCTGTACCTGATGGCAGGTATGTGCGGATTACTACTGAGGGTGGGATATTGAGCTACAACTTGCCCATGGCGGATGATCAGGATTTAAGTGTGGCGGGTTTGAGACCAATTCAGGCCAGTGATTTTCCAGCCTTGTTGACGGGGAGGAGTGTAGGGACAGCGGAAGTATCGGGAACCCTGTCCACCGCTTCTCCTACCGTCAATCAGGATTCGCTCATCTTTATTTCGGGAGAGAAGGTTGTTCTGCAGAATGCCAACCTGAACAATTTAGGTACGGATGGTTTGATCAAATTGCAAGTATCTCCCAGTACGCCTGTTACTGGTTTTACTTTCCTTGACCGTGTGCGGAACTATGAGCAGATTGCCAATGCTTTGACGGCGGGGAATCAGTTGATTTTGCTCAACAGGACGGACAGTGGCATTGCCAAGGTGAGTCAGGTATTGGCGGGGCAGAGGGATGTGCAGAATTTGCAATTTGTGAGCGATGGCAATGCGGGTCAGATATGGTTAGGGCGGGATTTTATCAGTAATGCTACTTTGGGCAATTATGCTAGTGAGATGGGCAGGTGGCAGGAGGCATTATTATCCAAGGCGGACATTTTGTTTTTTGTGTGCAATTTAGCCCAAACGGGGGATGGGCAGTTGTTGTTGACCAGGATAGGGGATTTGACTAGGGCTAATGTGGCGGGCAGTACGGACATTACTGGGCACAGTCAGTATGGGGGCAATTGGGTATTGGAATATGGCACTGTTTCTACTCGGCCCAGTTTTGATCTGCCACAACTGCAATCGGCTGATGTGAAGTTAGCGGTTTTGACAGTTACCAGTGATACGGATGGCAGTTTGTCGGCTTTGGCAGGGGATGGGCAGTTATCTTTACGGGAGGCCATAGAGGCGGCCAATACGGATTCCCCTGTGGATGGATTTGCTGGTGGGGCTGGGGCGGATGAGATCAGGTTTGGGTTCAATGGCACAATTTTGCTTACCGCAGGACAGCTAGTGGTTACTGACCCCGCAGGGTTGACGATTACGGGGAATGGCCCAAGCCATACGATTATTGACGGGAATGGCGCTAGTCGGTTGTTTGCTGTGCAGGCGGGGGATATTAGTTTCCATGACCTGACCTTGCAGGGGGGGAAGGAGTTTAATGCTGGGGGTGCGGTTTATGGATCAGCCAATGTGTCCCTAACTAACTCGGTTATCCAGAATAATGTGTCCCGCCTGGACGGGGGCGCTATTTGGGCTGGGGGCGATGTTACTGTTACCCAGTCCTCCCTGCTAGGGAATAATACCGATTTTTACGGTGGTAAATACGAAACTTATCCTTATAGTGCTAAGGGTGGTGCTATTTTTGCCCAGGGCAGTGTGGTTTTAAGTGATAGTAATGTGCAGGGGAATTGGGCGGATATAGAAGGTGGCGCAGTGTGGGCTGGGGGGAATGTGAGCGTTTCTAATTCTTCTCTGATCAACAATCTCAACATTCAATATCCTACTAAAGGCGGTGGCATTTATAGCGGTGCAGATGTGGTGGTTGCGGATTCCACTATTAAGGATAATCGTTCTAATTATGGCTCTGGTATTTATGCTGTAGGTAAAGTTGATCTAATCAATTCCGTCTTATCGGGCAATAATTATTTTTCTACTAGCCTTGAAGGTGGAGGGGTGTGGGCTGGGGGCGATGTTACGGTCACCGCTTCTCAGGTGCTAGACCATAAAATTGCTCAGGCTGGGGCTGGTATCTACAGTCAAGGGAATGTTTTGGTTGTTGACTCTGATGTGCAGGGGAATAGTGGTGTTCGGCCTAATGTCGATGGGGCTGGTATTTGGGCTAAGGGCGATGTTACGGTGCTCAATTCCACTTTTAGGAACAATAACACTGGTAATGTTGGGAGTGGGGGTGGCATTTATAGCGAAGGGAATGTGCAGATTACGGATTCTACCTTTGCTGAGAATGCCTCTGGCTGGTATGGGGGTGGTATTTATGCTGTAGGCAATGTGATGGGTAGTGGTGTGCGGTTGGATACCAATTCTGCTGATTTCGGTGGTGGAATTTGGTCTCAGGGAAGTGTGGCAATTGCAGATTCTCAACTGCTCTACAATGATGCTCGCGCTAATGGCGGTGCTATTTATAGCGAAGGGAGTGTGCAGTTGACTAATACTAATCTATTTAGCAATAGGGCCAATGGTGCTGGCGGTGTGGTCTATGGGGGTGGGAATGTGGCGCTGTCCAATGTTGTAGGTCAGCAGAATAGGGCTGGTATTCAGGGTGGCGTGCTTTATGCTGGCGGGGATGTAGTAGTCATGGATTCTAATTTGTTTGCGAATCAAAGTCAGGCTACCATCTATGGGCAAGGTACGCTCCAACTTAGCCAGACTAATATCTCTAATAATGTCGGGGGTGGTACTGCTTCTTTGGGCTCTGCTGTGGTAACTGATTCTATTATTTCCAGTAATACTGATACAGGGATTAGGGTCTATAGTGGTAATGTTAGTTTGACTAACTCTCAGGTGTTGAATAATACTACCACTGGTTCGGGGGGTGGTATTGCTGGGCGAGATATTAGTATTGTAGATTCGTTGATTCAAGGGAATCGGGCTGATGGGGATGGGGGTGGTATCTCGGGTCTTTCGGTCAGGGTGAGCAATTCCCGTGTGGTGGATAATCAGTCTGGGCGTTGGGGCGGTGGAATTTGGTCAATGTCTTTCGGGGATGGGGTGGACATTAGCTATTCTACTGTAGCGGGGAATACCGCTATGGCTGGGGGTGGTATCTATGCCATGGGTTCTAGCAACTTTGCCATCACTAATTCCACCATATCTGGCAATAGGGCTGAGCAAGATGGTGGCGGCCTGGTTTCGGCTGATCCCTACGCTAATCTGTCTATTATTAACTCCACCATTTCAGGTAATGAGGCTGGAGGTTCAGGGGGTGGGATTGTCAGCTACGGTAGGGGCACAATTATCAATGCTACCATTGCTTTCAATAGTGCTGATACTGGTGGTGGTATAGTCTCAAATGCTTATGCTATGGGTGCGATGGCAGTTGGTAATACCATCATTGCCCAGAATAGGGCTAATAGCTCACCTGATGTGGGTGGTAATAGTTTTTATTACACTAATCTGGGGCACAACCTAATTGGCGATAATACGGGTTTTGAGAGTATTTTCATAGATGGGAGTAACGGCACAATTGTGGGAGTTGATCCTTTACTTGCGCCGTTGGCGGATAATGGTGGTCTGACTGAGAGCCATGCTCTGTTGGCGGGTAGCCCTGCCCTAGACGGGGGGGACACGGCTCTAATTCCTGTAGGTGTTACCACTGATCAACGGGGAAGCGGTTTCATGCGTATTATGTCGTTTGGGGATGTGGATATTGGTGCCTATGAAGACCAAGATTTTGTTCCCTCTTTTTATCCAGACCCTACTCCCACTCCAGACCCTACTCCCACTCCAGCGCCTACTCCTACTCCAGACCCTACTCCCACTCCAGCGCCTACTCCCACTCCAGACCCTACTCCCACTCCAGCGCCTACTCCCACTCCAGACCCTACTCCCACTCCAGCGCCTAGTCCTAGTCCAGCGCCTAGTCCTAGTCCAGCGCCTAGTCCAGCGCCTAGTGCAGATGTAGCCCCAGTTAAGTATGTGGGAGAGCAAGAGGTTGTGCCCAAAGTTTTTTGCACTGATTGGGATGAGATGCTGGTAGTGGATTACGAGGGGAATACTATTAAAGTGCCCATAGAAAAGTGCAATGATGATCCAGAGAGTGCTAGCCGTGGTGCAGATCGTCGGTTGTGGAAGTATTGGCAAATTTCCCCCCAATCTCCAGCCAAACCTATCGTGTCAAAGGAACCACTGTTTCGGTTTTTGGGGTTTAGGTTTTGGTGAGTATTTAGCTTCCTTGAGTCTGACAATCTCCTCCACCGCATTGTCTATGGTGGGTTGGGTACATACATGAGTCCATCCCAAGCTGTTTTCCCTTTTCACTAACACAACAGCAGTGCCATAACTCAACCACAAGCCTATATGCCATCGCCATACGACCCCGCAATAGGTGCCACAGATGAGCAGTAGGGTGGGGATACTCAGTTGGCTGACTAGCTTACTCCAACTGAAATACTCCACCGCATAGTAGATTTCGCAGTTGGCACTCCCCTTCCGCCCTACCTGCTTTTCTTGGATGCGAAACCTTTTGTCGTTCATGGTTTCCCTCTACAACTTTTCTAAACTTTTACGGATTGATTCGAAGGGTTCGGCCATCAGACCAGTTGGTAGCCATCCCGCAGGATGTTCGGCAATTTCCACTAGGTTCATTTGCCCATATTCTACGGCGGAACCGTCTAGGTTGCGCCTGAATAGGCGGTGCTTCCACCTCACCTTGTCTGGTGTGTCCGAAGCATTTATGCGTTGGTTGATGCTATCCCTCAGCTCCCTAAGTGGCACTTCCGTATCTGCTGTACAGTGGCATAGGGCAAAGCGCCACAGGGGCGAAAAGAATTGTTTGTCAATCTCTGCTAATGATGTGCCAGTGGTGGCGAGGAACAGAGGTAGCTCCGTGTCCTTGTCGCATACCCAGATTTCGTAATTATCCCCTAACGGATAGAAATTTTGGGGATTGATCTGTAGCGCCAGCCCTGCTAGTGTTTGCAGATCGCTGGTGGTGGGTTTGTACTGGGTCTTTAACCGCTCCTCCCCCCAAGGTCCAAGGTAGTACCAAATCCAGCTTTGGGGATTGGGGGCAATTGCTGGTATGTCCCCAAACTCGTCCCTAAGTGTCTCCTGCTCGTCTGGGGGTGTTAGTTCCCCCTGCAACCAGGTGCCTAGCTCTTTCCGACTAAATCTGCGCCCACAATAAAATTCTTTCCCCTCTTCAATGGCATATACGGAAAAGCTATGGCTGTTTTCGGTGCGCGCTACCAAATGTCCGTATTCTGTGCTGACTTTAGCCTCCCATACGCCCCTGCGGGTCGGGTTCACTAGCCTGATCCTGTAGATTCCTCCTGCCATAAATTCCCCCCTATAATCCTAAATCCGCTTCCTCGTCTGGGTGGTTCTGCCGATACTTGTACGCATAAGCGGGATACAGTACCTCAAAAATCTTGTCCTCCTCCTCCCCTCTGCACACCTCTAGCCTCGCCTTTTGGATCGTCCGTGGATTGGTCATAATAAAATCCCTTAACTCCCTTGGACAATCTATCACTATGTCCCAGTAGTAGCAAAACTTCTCGTCTGAATCCATGAGAATATCTGTCAAATCACAGAACGGTAGTCCCATCGTGTACTGGCGCATAACCCTTTGCCCGTTCTCCCCAATCGGCTCTAACCGCTTCGCTCGCAAAATGTAATGGCTGTTCCCTAGGGCGAAAAAATACTCGTAATCCTCTATAAATATAATGTGTCCCTTGCTCTTGGCGTGGATGTCCCCCATCTTCCCATCCTCCAATAGCCACTTCTCCAAATACCACTCCCCTTCCCGCGCTTTCTGCTCCTCCCTGTAATCGTCTATCGCACGAAACATCTTCCGTAAAAATTCCTCCCGCTCCATTTCCTCTCCCTCCCCTTGGTTTACTCTTCTATATTATAGGAGATTTTTTTTTGTGTCAAGTTTTTTTATATTGTTAGTGTGGTAGGATAGGGGAAAGAGCTAATGTTATGTTATGGGTGTAGATATACGGAGTTATGTTTGGTATAGGCGTAGTGCCAAGTATTATTTAGTGCCTGACTGGGACACGCCGTGGGAGACAGGCGTATCAGCCCAGCGACGGGTGGTGGGCTGGGTGCAGTTATTGTTGTCGGGCTATGGGGATACTAATCAGACTTTGCAGGCATTTTTGCGGGAACACTGGCATAAGCCTTTACCCGAAGTGGAGGTGGATGTGGAGAACCGATATTGGTCTGTGGAGCAACAGGCGCGGATTGTGGACAAATTCCGTACCATGGTGGATTTGTTTGCCCAGCACCCAGGCTATACGGATGGGAAGTTTACCTATCAGTTAGTTTTGGGACAATTAAGTTTAACGGAGTTGGACTCTAGTCGGATGTTTTTGACTGCTGACGGCTTTACTTTGCTCTCCCATCCGATTGCCCACTATAAGGATTGGAATGTGTTTGCCGAGAAACGGGTGCCTGGTGTCTTTTTAGACCCGCCTTTGGACCAATTTTTTTACCTATTGGCTGACCCCGCCCTCATTTCTTTGCGTAGCTATTTCCAGATCAAGCACTATGGAATGGAGCTGTGAACCAGAGATTTTAGAGTTTTTAGAGCATGGTAGGCCCGTTCCTACTTTGTTGAAAATACTCCGTAAACAGTTAGCCTATTTGGAAACGCAACCTGTAGCGCCCCCTCATTGCTATTTAGAAGTGATTGATCAGCGGTATGCCCGTTGGCGCTCCCATAATTTTGTCTTCAGTTCTGGGAAGAAGACTTGTTACATTGGCAAGGTTGGTAGTCCTGCCTATGAACAGGCGCAAAAGATGGTACACAACCGTATGCTCTTGGACATGGTGCGTAAGCGCATCGCTGAACTGCAATGACTAACCTCTACTGTTTTGGTAGAAGTGGTATAGGTATTTTCGAGGATCGATTTCTAGGGTGAGTAGCATCTCCTCCCGATCCTCCTTCCTGGCCTCTTCGTACTCCTCCCATTGTCGACTAATTTTATTTCCCTTGCTTTTCTTTTTGCGCGCCATACCAATTTCTCCTAATTTTGTTAGCTTTTAGACTAATACTTTATAGCAAAGTTTCATTTTGTCAGATAGACTTTGCCTTGTTGGACATGGAACAGGTGTTTATGGCTATTGATGACGGAGATGACGGTGTGTAGTTTGATGGGGATTTGTTTCCGTGCTTCCAACTGGCTTTGCAGTTCTTTGGCGGTTATCTCTTCCTTGGTGGTCTCTAGTATCTCGATCATCGCATCTTTTATACTCTTGCCACAGATGTTCCACTCTGCTAGACCAATATAGCCAGTTTTGCCAATTAGTCTAAATCTTTGTTCCGTATCCGTGTCGATTAGGTTGTGGAAATAGTCATAAAGGTTTTCGGGGAGTTCTAGTTGTTCTAAAATTGTGCTGGTGTGTAGTGGTTTTCCAGCCTTTTTAAGTAACCCGTAACATAGGTTTAGTTTCTCTACCTGACTCGTGCTGTTTTTGGGATTTAGCTGATACTGGTATGCCCCTGCCCTGATTACCTTTTTGTGGTGGTTCAGTAGCACTTCTATTATGGCTAGGTCGATTTCATCCACCATTTCCCGTACATCAATGGTTTGGTTGTTCTCTAGCTTTTCCACTATCTTCTGCACGGTTTGGTGGCACTGGTTCACCCTGTCTAGCACTGTGCTGTCCGCATAATAGCAGGTCTGGTTTAACTTTACTATCTGGTAATTTAATAGTTCTAGGATGAGGGTACGCCAGTTGTGGCCTAGGTTTTCGCCACAGGCTTGCTCTATCTCCCCACTGATTTCCTTCGTGGGCATAACTGCCTTTAACCTCTGCCTAATCTCTTTCAGAAGCGTTCCCTTTACCTCTGGTATTATTAGCTGTTTCACCTGATCATCGACGCATTTCGCCGTTTGATGGGTGATTGGTAAGACTTTACTAATCTGCCGATAGGTATAGTCTTTCTCATACCTCAGTTTGAGGATTTGTCTGTTCCTTTCCCGTATCCTTATCCTTTTGTACCGCCTTTCTACTATCTGCTCCATTAGCCTAATTAGCTGGCTGGTGATACATTCGGTTCTGCCTTGCATAAATGCGGGTTAGCTAAAATTCGCTGTTTAGGTGGTCTAGTTCGATATCTAGCCGTAACCCCTTACTCAGTTTCTCCCCTAAATTTTGTAGCTCTGTTAGGTAGCTCTGTTCCCATACCTCTAGTCGCATTGGTTTGTGATTACTACTGCGAGGAAATGGACATCCGTTTCTTTGATAGACCTTGGCAAAGATGACATTATTTTGCTCGGATGGTTGAATCCCTAATAGGATTGGCTCTTTTAGTTGTTCCGCTTTACTATATCTTAAATTATCTACTAAACTCATGGTGAATACGGTTTTGGCCCCTGCCCTTACTTGATATATCCCTTTCTCCGTATCAAAATTTAACCCCACCTTGATCTGATTCGGATACCGCTTGTTGTTATAGGTCTGTTCAAATACGACGATTTCCCTTAGTATGCCCATTAAACACACTTCCAGACTGAGATACTTCTTCTCGTCCCCTTCTAGTTCGTACCATCCTGTCCCCCCATCCATGTTCACAAAAATATAGTGGATTCCCTTTGGTGCTGGTACGAATACAGTTTCTCTAGGACACCAAATTTGATTTAGCTTCTCTAGCTGTTCCTCTATAGCCCTTACCCGCTCTACTAATTCCATGTGCCTATCCTTCTCCCTTTATAGCATAGCTGTTTTACTAGCTGTGTCAAGTTTTTCTGGGCTTCGTTTTAATAGCATAGGCTGACCTATTGCTGAGGATGATTTGTAGTCCTTTCACCAGTTTGGCCTCTATGGTACGGTCTGGTGCCCATTGGCGATCCCGCACAGCCTTTACCTGCTCTACTTTTAACCCTGACATTTTGGCTAATGCCCTCAGCTCTTTGATGTTTAGCCAAGCCAGTACATCATACTTGGTTTTTATCATTTTTGCCCCCTCTGTGATAAAATCTTATTTGTTATTTTATCTCGCACATATGGAGATTATATTACAATCATATAGGGATTGGTTATGGAGATTCGTGTAGAGCAGAGGGAGAATGTGGTGATATTGCAGTGTCCTTCTGTGGGGGATGCGGTGGAGCTATTGCGTGGGGTTCTGCGTAGTGAAGACCGTTGGGTATCTTTGCGGGAGGGGGCTGAGGTTTTGCAGGTGTCTCCCTTTAACTTACATTACCGCTTGAAGCAAGCCTATAAGGGCATGGATAAATCTTTAGTTTACGGCAAACAATATCGTAAGGTGAAGGATAGATTTTGGCAGGTCAATCTAAAGTATTCTGCTGACTTTGCCTGTATGCGTCGTGCTAATTGATTGACATACTCCCTGCCCTAAAGGGGAGGATTCTTGTTGCTGGGTAATTTTTTATTCCAGCTCTAGTTCTTGTTTTTTCTTGGGTTTGACATACTTGGGACAGTACATTTTGACTACCCACCCGTCCTTTGTCCAGTTGTACCGCTCTGGATCGAAATGTTGGGGACAATACTGTGCCACATAAAGACTGTCCTTCTCCCAATTATATTTGTCTGGGTCAAAATGTCGGGGACAATACTTCGCTACAGCCCAACTGTCTTTCTGCCAGTTATATCGTTTTGGGTCAAAATGCTGTGGACAATACTGGGCCACATAAGCACTGTCCTGTTTCCAGTTATATTTATCTGGATCGAAATGTTGTGGACAATGTTTTGCGACTGCTGAACTCCATACTTGCCAGTTATATTTGTCTGGATCAAAATGTTGCGGGCAATACTGAGCCACGACCCAACTGTCATCTTCCCAGTTATACCTATTGGGATCAAACTGTTGGGGGCAATACTGTGCCACATACATACTATGTTTATCCCAGTTATATTTGTCTGGGTCAAGATACTGCGGACAATACTGAGCTACCGCCCAACTGTCCTTTCCCCAGTTGTACCTGTCTAGATCGAAATGTTGGGGACAATAGTGGACTACAGCCCAACTATGTTCTTTCCAGTTATATCTGTCTGGATCAAAGTGTTGGGGGCAATACGCGGCCAGCTCACTACTGTCTTTCTCCCAGTTGAATTTATCGGTATCGAAATGCTGGGGACAATAGTAGATTACCGCTGGACTGTCCTTTTCCCAGTTGTATCTATCGGGATCAAAATGTTCTGGGCAATACTCGGCTACAGCCCAACTGTGTTTCTCCCAGTTATATTTGTCTGGGTCAAAATGTTGCGGACAATACTGAGCCACCGCCCAACTGTGTTTCTCCCAGTTATATTTGTCTGGGTCAAAGTGTTGCGGACAATACTCAGCTACATACCTACTATCTTCCTCCCAGTTATATTTGTCTCGGTCAAAATGTTGGGGGTAATCTCTAGCTATTAGCCAACTGTCATATTTCCAGTTAATTTTCGCGGGATTTTTGATTTCTGACATTTTCTTGCTCCTTTTATTCCAGCTCTAGTTCTTGATTTTTCTTGGACTTAGCATAGTTGGGACAGTATGTTTTGACTGCCCATCCCTGCTCTGCCCAGTTGTACCGTTGAGGATCGATGCGCTCAGGGCAATACTCGGCCACTGCCCAACTCTGTTCCTCCCAGTTATATCTGTCTGGATCAAAATGCTGTGGACAATACTCGGCCACATACCTACTATCTTTCTGCCAGTTATATTTGTCTGGATCAAAGTGTTGGGGACAATACTTTGCTACCACCCCACTGTAATCTTCCCAATTATATTTGTCAGGATCAAGATGCTCTGGGCAATACTCTGCTACAGCCTCACTGTATTTTTCCCAGTTATACCTGTCTGGATCAAAGTGTTGGGGGCAATAATAGATTACACAGTCGCCGTATTCCTCCCAGTTGAATTTATCGGGGTCAAAATGTTGCGGACAATACTTGGCTACAGCTACACTATCTTCAGCCCAATTATATTTGTCTGGATCAAAATGTTGTGGACAATACTGGGCTACTGCCCAACTATCTTCAGCCCAATTATATTTGTCTGGGTCAAAATGTTGCGGGCAATACTGAGCTACATACCTACTATCTTCCTCCCAGTTATATTTGTCTCGGTCAAAGTATTGGGGGTAATTTCTAGCTACTAGCCAACTGTCATATTTCCAGTTAATTTCCGCTGGATTTTTGATTTTTAACATTTTCTTGCTCCTTTTATTCCAGCTCTAGTTCTTGGCTTTTCTTAGATTTAGCATAGTCGGGACAGTGTGGTTTGATTGCCCATTCCTGCTCTGCCCAGTTGTCCCGTTGAGGATCCATGCGCTCAGGACAATACCGTACCACATAAGCACCGTGTTCTTCCCAATTATATTTGTCTGGGTCAAAATGTTGGATGCAATACTGGGCCACTGCCCAACTGTCTTTCTCCCAGTTATATCGTTCTGGAGCAAAATGTTCTGGACAATACTTGGACACCGCGTAACTATCTTCAGTCCAGTTATATTTGTCGGGATCAAAGTATCGGGGACAATACTTGGCTATGGCCCAACTCTGTTTCTCCCAGTTATATTTGTCTGGGTCAAAATGTTGGGGGCAATACTTGGCTGTCGCCCAACTGTCCTGCTCCCAGTTATATTTGTCTGGGTCAAAATACTGCGGGCAATACTTGGCTACTCGGTAACTATCTTCAGCCCAGTTATATTTGTCTGGATCAAAGTATTGGGGGCAATACTGAGCCACCGCCCAACTGTATTCTGTCCAGTTATATCGTTCTGGATCAAAATGTTCTGGGCAATACTCTGCTACCGCCCAACTGTCCTGCTCCCAGTTGTATTTGTCTGGGTCAAAGTATTGGGGATAATTTTTAGCTACTAGCCAACTGTCCTGTGTCCAGTTAATCTCTTGGGGATTATCTATAGTTGTTTGAGGCATTCTTGTTCTCCCTTTATTCTAGCTCTAGTTCTTGGTTTTTCTTGGATTTAGCATAGTTGGGACAGTATGTTTTGACTGCCCATCCCTGCTCTTCCCAGTTGTACCGTTGAGGATCGATGCGCTCAGGACAATACTGGGCCACATAAATACTCTGGGTCTTCCAGTTATATTTGTCTGGGTCAAGGTATTGGGGACAATACTGTGCCACTGCCCAACTGGACTGCTCCCAGTTATATCTGTCTGGGTCAAGGTGTTGGGGACAATACTGGGCTACAGCCCCACTATCTTTTGCCCAGTTATATCTGTCTGGGTCAAAATGTTGAGGGCAATACTCAGCCACATACCTACTATAGGTATCCCAGTTGTACCGTTCTGGATCGAAATGTTGCGGACAATACTGAGCCACCGCCCAACTACCTTCAAACCAGTTAAATTTGTTCGGATCAAAATGTTCTGGGCAATACAGAACTACACGGTCGTAATAAACCTTCCAGTTATATTTGTCTGGGTCAAAATGTTGGGGGCAATACTGAGCCACCGCCCAACTATCTTCAGCCCAGTTATATTTGTCTGGGTCAAAGTGTTGCGGACAATACTCGGCTACCAACCAACTATCTTCAGCCCAGTTATATTTGTCTGGGTCAAAATGTTGCGGACAATACTGAGCCACTGCCCCACTGCCTTTCTCCCAGTTATATTTGTCTGGGTCAAAGTATTGGGGGCAGAACTCTGCTACCGCCCAACTGTCTGTCTCCCAGTTATACCTGTCTGGGTCAAAGTATTGGGGACAATACTTCGCTACCGCCCAACTGTCTGTCTCCCAGTTATACCTGTCTGGGTCAAAATGTTGGGGACAGTGCTCTGCTATGATCCAGCTATTTCCCTGCCAGTCGAATTTACTTAGATCAAAGTGTTTCTCTAATACTTGGGGATTTAATCTATCTAAGTATTCAGGATAGTATTTAGCTACAGAGCGAATATCTTTAGACCAGTTATACTTTTCGGGATCGAGGTATCGGGGACAATACTGTGCCACTGCCCAACTGTCCTGCTCCCAGTTGTACCTATCTGAGTCAAAGTGTTGCGGGCAAAATTTGGCCACCACCCAACTGTCCTTTCCCCAGTTATATTTCTCTGGGTCAAAGTGCTGAGGGCAAAATTTGGCTACCGCCCAACTGTCCTTTTCCCAATTGTACTTATCTGGGTCAAAGTATTGCGGACAATACTTAGCAAGGGTGCAACTGTATCTTGCCCAGTTATATTTGGCGGGATCAAAGTATTGGGGATAATTTTTAGCTACTAGCCAACTGTACTGCTTCCAGTTAATGTTTTGGGGATTATCTATAGTTGTTTGAGACATCCTTTTTCTCCTTTTATTCTAGTTCTAGTTCTTGTTTTTTCTTGGATTTAGCATAGTTGGGGCAGTATTTTTTGACTGCCCATC
>Ga0272446_1001484_pt1 | contig 34001 bp, 26 predicted proteins | sample YNPCB0061_FD_194587 | JGI IMG/M metagenome (GOLD analysis project Ga0272446, IMG submission 194587) | Hot spring microbial mat communities from Yellowstone National Park, WY, United States - YNP-CB-006-1 | ecosystem: Environmental > Aquatic > Thermal springs > Hot (42-90C) > Sediment | place...
GTTTTGCAAACGTGCTATTGCAAGTCTATTTTCGCCACACACGGTTTCACGTCTGAAATGCTCAAAACGCTATACATCAAAAATTTCGCACTCATTGATGAACTCACGATTGAGTTCGGCAGTGGCTCTGGGGGACGGCGCACATGCAAAAAAATTTGCACAGAGAAAAATCGCGCAACGTTGTTTGGCATGGAAAAAATGCTTACTCATTACAGAGAACTGTTGTATATCGCACTTGAAACTTATTCATTAAAACTTTTGCGTGAACCGATGCGTCACTCCCCAACTGTGATAACAAGTGTTACATTGTTACTGCTGACCTTGACCACGGCACTTGCCGAGCCGCCACAGAAGGATATGGCGATAGGAACAGTCGTTCCCGCTTTCTGCCGCTACGATTTGCCCGCAACGCTCGCTATCTCAAAACTTGCTGTCGGTGATTTCAACGGCGACAAGCATCTTGATATTGCCGTTCTTGAACAGCGCACAGGAAAGATTGCGGTCTTTTATGGCAACAGCTGCTTGGAATTTGCTTCGCCGAAACTTGTTGCCGTCGCAGGTAAAGCAATTGACCTTAAAGCAACGGACGCAAACCGAGACGGCATTTCCGATTTAATCGTTCTTAGCGACGCGCCTGAAAAAATTGCCTGTTATGTCGGCGGCGCACTGGAAAAAATGACGTTGCAGGGCGAACTCGATGCAGAGCATGGCACGGAAAAAATTTATGTCGAGACTCGATTCAGTAAAACCACCGTCTTTGCAATTGGTCAATGGCGCGGCGTCGATTGCATTGAGGTTTCGAGCAACGGGGAATTGACGCGCATGGCGCGACGCGCGAGTGAAAGCGCCTACTGGCAATTGGCGGTAACGGAAAGCGTTGAGCATCGGAACGGCGGCGACTTGCTCTTAGCCGACGCCACAGAGCGCAAAATACGCTTGGCGCGAAACTCTGTTGATTCGCTGGCTGGCGCAACACAGCTTAGGTTCGAGACCGATGTCTTTGCCGTTTCTTGTGCAGACTTTAATCAAAATCAATTGCCTGATGCGGTTATTGCGCTTGCGCCGAAACGGGCGGGCGAAAAGTCCGCCTTGCTGCGCGTCATATACGATGTCGGCGTGCAAACCGGAACACCTCCCTTGACATTGCCCTGCGGCGAAAGCCCGTCAATTATCTTGACTGACGACATAAACGGCGACGGCGTCAAAGACCTCTTGGTGCTTGACCGCGCTGGACAAACCGTGTTTCTCTATCTCGCCAAAGGCGCGTCGGGATTTTCAGACCCTATATCGCTTGGCGTCGGCGGCGTGGAAGATATGGTCGTTGCCGACCTCAATGGCGACCGAAAACCCGACATTATCTTCGCCGACGAGCGGCGCAAACGATTGGTGATTTTTTCAACAACGCCGCGCGATGAGCGACAAAACATTGAGCGCATCGTTACACGAGCTAATCCAATCGCATTGGCGACAGCGCGCCGCAGACAACAGTCGCTCTTGCTGGTAGCAGGCAAGGCGGAAACCGTCTCCGTGCTGAATCAAGAAAAACACTTGGCGTATCAAAAATCCTTTGTGCTTGAAAGCAAGCCAAAGTTTCTTTGGCAAGTGCAAGACAGCGGTGAGTTGCTCTGCCTTGCCGAGTCGCCCGAAAAACTGACGATGTATCAAGTCAAATCGACATCGCTGGAAAAAACGGCGGAACTGCCCATCTTGACATTAAATGTGGCAAGCGCGGAATTTTGGAACGGCGACGGCGGCGCACCAACGCTCCTGATGCTGCTCGATGAAGGCAATCAGGAAATTTTGCCGCGCGTCTTAACCTATCACATCTCACGAGACGGCGCGCCGCACATTGATGAAATTTCACTTTATCCCGAGCTGCCTGCGGAGAAAATGCTGTTCATCAACAAGGCACGCGTTGGAAAAAAAACGGGACTTGCAGCGCTGAGCGTGAACGACAACCAGATGCTCGCCGCTCGGCTGTTCGAGTTCGGCTCAATTGAGGCGCGTCGCTTGAAACTCGTTGAAACCAAACAACTCGTGCTGGTGCCGTATTCAGCAGACGATGCCCTGCACACCGTGCTCGTCGAGGATTTCGACGGCGACCAAAAACCCGATTGGCTCTTGATATCGCAGACGAAATCACTGCTATTTCTCTCGAGCAAGCGCTACCGCGCCGAAAGACTGCGCGGACTTCGACGGGTCGACAAGCACGAGTTTATTCGCGCGATTGATGTGAATCAAGACAAAAAATTAGATTTACTCGTTGGTAATCGACAAAAAGCTACGCTGACCATTATGCTAAATTCCGGCAAAGGCGTATTTTCAGTGCCGATAGTCGTCGACGATATTGACGCACAAGACGCCAAGTCGTTGAAACACGATGGCGTGCCTGTCTTGGCGGTGGCGAACGCGCGTTTACATACGATTGACTTCATTCGATTCCCGCAAGGAATGAAAACCGTTGTTGTGAGTGCGGCGCCGCGTTGAGCGCCACGCCGAAACGACATAACGCACGGTCGCGTTCAAGGGCATTACAAATTTTTCCAATTACTATCTCAAGTTTTCTTATGGCAATTTTACCGATTTACACTTACGGCGCTGAGGTATTAAAAAAAACGGCAAAGCCGGTCAAAGCCGTCAGCGACGAGTTGCGCGACCTCATCGACGATATGTTCGAGACGATGTATCAGGCAAATGGCATCGGGCTGGCGGCGCCGCAGGTCGGCGTGTCGCTGCGTTTGCTTGTCGCCGATATTTCAATGATTGAAGAATACGCCGAGACAGCGCCCATGGTCATTATCAACCCGCAAATTTTGTCGACGCGCGGCGAAGCAACAATGGAAGAAGGCTGTCTCTCGATTCCCGGCGTGCGCGAAACCGTCACTCGACCAAAGCTCATTACGCTCAAATACCGCGATGAAAATTTCGAGGAACATATCGAGGAAATCGACGGCTTGATGTCGCGTGTCATTCAACACGAGCTTGACCACTTGAACGGCGAACTCTTCGTTGAAAAATTAGATTCGAAAACGCGCCGCGACCTCAAAGAAGAATTGGAGGCTATTAAGCGCGGCGATGTTGAAGCCGAATACGAACTGGCGGAAAAGTAAGATACAAGTGAATGTTGTTTTCATGGGAACGCCGGAGTTCGCCGTTCCGTCGCTCAGAAAAATCGCGGCGTCAAACGACCGAGTCTCGCTGGTTGTAACAAGTCCCGACAAGCCTCGCGAGGGCGCCAAAAGCACCCCTGAACCGACGCCCGTCAAACGCGCCGCCCGTGAATTGAGCCTTCCCGTTTTAGAAATCGATGACCTAAAAAGCCCTTCGTTTGAGCAGGCACTCCGCGAGGTCGCCCCCGATGTGATTGTCGTCGTAGCGTTTCGAATTTTGCCGCCGCATCTCTTTTCAATTCCAACAAAGGGCATTTTTAATCTACATGCGTCGCTCTTGCCGAAGTATCGCGGTGCCGCGCCCATCAATTGGGCAATTATCAACGGCGAAAAAGAAACGGGCGTAACTACGTTCTTCCTACAAGAGAAAGTTGATACAGGCAACATCATTTTGCAAAAACGCATCGAGATTGCGCCCGATGAAACCGCCGACGACCTTTCCAAAAAACTCTCGCGCTTAGGCGCGGACGCCGTCGTTGAAACGCTGCACCGCATCAGCAACGGCACCGTTGAACCCGTCGAACAAGACAACATGCTTGCCACCAAAGCGCCGAAACTCTTTAGGGACAATACCAAAATTGATTGGGCGAAATCGGCAGACGACGTGAACAATTTCATTCGCGGTTTGGCAGAACGTCCAACGGCATGGACAACCTTCAACGGCAAGCAAGTGAAGATTTTTCAAGCGCGTCCGTCGAGGCTTGAAAATACAGGTGCGCCGGGCGCATGGCGCATTGAAAATAACTCGCTCATCGTCAATTGCGGCGCGGGAACAGTGGAAATTCTATCGATGCAAGTCGAGGGAAAAAAACGGCTCACGGCAGAGGAGTTTCTGCGTGGCTACCGCGCGATTGGCTCAGAAGCGTTTTTGTAGACGACAGACCTTACAAGCGCGACGACGCTTTGCGCAGCCTATCCATCAACGCACGACCAATGCCCTGTTCGGGAACGCACTCGCAGTAAATGTGCGTAACGCCCGCCGCATCGGCATCTCTGAAAAATGAAAAAAGAGACTGCGCGTATTCCTCGAGACTCATACAAATTTTCTGAAAGTGCAGGGCAGGCGAGGGCATACTAAGCCCGATGTAAGCAGATTTCTTCGTTGCACGGCGAATCTCATCAACCGAGTCGATTAAAACGACCGCCGCTGTCGGCGCATAGTGCGTGTATTTCATGCCCGGACTTTTCGGCGCAGCCGTCTTTTTCGGGTTGGCAAGAGCCGTGCGTGCATGCACTGCTTGAAGCTGTTCCAACGAAATTGCGCCCGTGCGTAAAACGAGTGGAACTTTGCCTGTGCAATCTACTACCGTCGATTCCAACCCTATCGGGGAATCGTCGCCTTTTAAGATACAACTGATTTTTCCATCGAGGTCTTCTTTGACCGCGCGCCATGATGTGGCACTGGGCTTGCCTGACAGATTCGCCGACGGCGCAGCAATCGAGACGCCCGCCGCGCGTAAGAACGCTTGGGCGACGCTGTGAGACGGCATACGAATCGCAACGCTATTTAAACCAGCGGAGACAATGCTGGGAACAAATTTGCTTTTAGGCAAGACAAGCGTAAGCGGACCCGGAAAAAATTTTTGAATAAACTCGTGAGCAACGTCAGGAATGCGCCGCGCCAGCAAGGCAAGTTCCGAGTCGTGAGCGATATGAACAATGAGCGGATTATCGGGCGGGCGACCTTTTGCTTCAAAAATTTTTTTGACGGCGGTAACATCAAACACATTCGCGCCTAAGCCATACACAGTTTCCGTCGGAAAGGCTACACACTCGCCTTTCGCAATAAACATCGCCGCCTGCTCTGCTGAAGCGGTTAGTTTTGTCTTCATGTAGTGTCATTGCTCAAACCACGTTGGCGTGCAATACTCCGTAAAATCCTCACGCAAAGCTACGCGAATTTATCTGCGACAAACACACTTTTTTATAGGAAATCGCGCTCGGTCAAATGGCTGTAAGTGAATGCAGGAAAAGGAGTTAAAGAAAAAATAGTCTAAATCGTCTCCGAGCAGATAGTTATTTGCTTGTGGCTTTGCGGAGTGCGCGAATGAGGTCGTCTTTTCCGGCGCGGGAAATCTCTCGCCCGTGCATGGACAAATTGGAGGTCTGGCGCGCTAATCGGCGAAGTTCAGCAACGCTCATCGCGTCGTAATCGTTGTCGTGAGGTTGAAGGGTGCTTGTTTTCAGCGAAGGCGGTGTTGGCGTTGGCGTCGCCGAAGTCATTTGCGCGCTGACGGGGGTGTTGGGCGCGGAAGATTTTTTTTGGCGCGTATCAATCGTGGTGTAAATGAGCTGGTCGTTCAACTCAATGTCAGGGCGTGGAATGACATGTGCAACGACGAGTGTGCCGACGCGCTCGGCGGCTCTTGCGCCTGCATCAACAGCGGCTTGAACCGCCGACACATCGCCAACAAGTTTAATAGTAATCAAACCTGCATCGACGCGGTCGCGCGAGATGAGCCGAACATCCGCCGCTTTGAGCGCGGCGTCGGCGGCTTCAAGCGCAGCGACAAGTCCGCGCGTCTCAATCAATCCAAGCGCAAGCTCTTCCATGTCGGCGCGTCGATGCAGATTTCTAAAGTTTATTTGGTCAGCTTGCCAATCTCTTCCACGAGTTTGGGCGCGTCGGCAGCTGTTTCTTCCAGATTCGTTTTAGCCTGACTAATGGCTCCAACAACGCCATTGACATCGAGCGCCGAAAAATCGTCTTGTGGTTTCAGGCCGCTCAGGCGTTTGAGCAGGTCAGCAGCGCGTCCGTTGTCTTTATTGAGCGACTGCAAAAGCATCGGAAGCAATTTTTTAAAGTCGGTTATGTCGGAGGCTTTATCGCCAAGACCCTTAGCTGCATTGGCGCCGAAACTCGCTGGGTCTTTGCCATACTTGCCGACGAGAAATTTCGTTTGTTTTGTGCGCGCATTGATTTCCGCCGCTTCCTTGAAAATCTCGTCGTAGTTGGCTTTGCCGACGGTCTTATATTTGACCGTTTCACCGATGGCATCGATGTTCGGGACGCCTTGCAGAACCTTCAACGTCGGGAAAATATCGCCGAGCAATACAGTTCGTTCTTCGAAGGTCGCGCGAGGCTTGTTATCGCCCGCTGGATTAGGCACTCCAAACTGCGCTCGTGCCGCTTGCGAGAGCGCACCGAAAAGACAAACCAAAACAAGCAGCCGTGAGGCGTATGCAAAAATAGTTTTCATAGTCAGGGAACGTCTTAGAGTTTAGAGAAAAAAATTATCCGCGTTTTGGCAAAATGAGTTCTACATCAGCGTGCGGTCTGGGAATGACATGGACGGAAACAAGTTCGCCAACACGCTGTGCTGCTGCCGCACCCGCGTCTGTTGCCGCTTTAACTGCACCTACGTCGCCGCGCACCATAACGGTAACGTAACCGCCGCCGATGGCTTCTTTGCCAATCAGCTCCACTTTCGCAGCTTTGACCATTGCATCGGCGGCTTCAATCGCGCCGACAAGCCCTTTGGTCTCCACCATTCCAAGTGCATCCATTGCCATAGCTGAGATTCTCCCGAGAAGTTTTTTGATAAAATGTTGCCCAAGTTAAATCAAACCACATCAATTGCAAAAAGCGAAATCCCGACCTGAATGGCGCGACGGAGGGGACAGACAAACTGGCGGGTCGTGTATCAAAATTGTGTCGAAGGCGAAACGCTGCCAGCACGGCTGAACCATAGATTGCGTCGCTACGCTCGCGGAGCAATAGCAGCGTAGGCATGTTGCAAATCTCTCGATACCGACCTATCTTCCAGCGCTTCAAAAACCTGTAACTTTCCTTGGAGTATGTCAGTCGAGTCCATCCTATTCATCGGCGCAACGATTATCGTCATGCTTGTCGTTGCGCGGTTTCTCAATCAAGCAATGATGAAAACCAATCTGACAGCGGTCATCACAGAGGAGGACAGTATCGCGCCGGGCATTGCTTTGTCGGGCTATCTCTTCGGCGTCGTCCAAATCACGACGGAAGTCTTGACGGGCGAGGGCAGCCATAATTTGCTGTTGGACATCGGACTCGTCGCGCTCTACGGCATCGGCGGCATTTTGCTCTTGGCATTGCTCTCGACGGTCGGCATCAAGGTTCTGCACGGAATTGATTACCTCAATGAAATTCGAAAAGGCAATGTGGCAGTTGGCATTATGGCGGCGGGCAGGTTTATTGCAACCTCGTGCGTGATTGCGGCGGCGGTGTCGGGCGAAAATACGGGCGAAAATCCCATTGCCAAAGAAACGGTCGGCGGCACAGCGTTGGCGTCGGTGGTATTCTTTTTAATTGGTCAGGTGTCGCTCATTGTCCTAACGAGATTATTTCGGCTGCTGACATCTTATGACGACACAAAGGAAATTCTTTCGGGCAATGTCGCCGCCGCGCTTAGCTACGCGGGCTTGATGATTGGCATCGGCATCGCGGTTCAAGACGGCATCAAAGGCGAGTTTATTGGCTACATAAATGGCTTGCTTTACTATGGAAAAGCCATGCTCGTGGTGTTGGCGTTCTACCCGATTCGACAATTTTTGGTGCAGGGCATTGTGCTGGGCGTTGGGTTTAGTCCTTACGGCGGCGCGCTCGATAAAGAAATCAGCGTTGACCGCAACATCAGCGTCGGCGTTATTGAATCTACATCGTATATCGCAACTGCGCTCTTGGTTACTCGTTTAATCTGAACTTGCAAGAGACCCGTCTGCGGGATAAAAGAAGAAAGTTCAATGGTCGCTCTACCAATACAGTTTCCGAGTGCGGCGACGCGCAATGACACGCCCAAAATTGTCGCGCCCGAAAAAGCCGCGCATGAAGCCGACTACGCGCGCTTCGCCGAAAAACTGGTGCGGACGGGCATCATCAGCGACCCGTGGCTGTACGGACAAGAACGGTTTTCACTCTCGCCCGTCGTGCTGTCAAGCGATACGTATGAAAAATTTTGCCGCGCCGCCGAAGCAATCGGGAAAGTCTATGACGAACTCTCTGAACTTGTTTGGCAACATCCCGAATGGCTCGATGAGTTTTTTCACCTGACGCCGTTCCAGAAACTGATGTGGTTGTCGTCGGGCGGAAACTGGCACGCGATTGCACGATTGGATGTGTTTCTTTGTGCCGACGGGCGAATCCAAATTTGCGAAATGAACAGCGACACGCCGAGCGGCGAAGCCGAAGCGGTGATTCTCAATCAGTTGTTCTATCAAGACGTGGCAGACTGCGAAAATCCTAACGAAACCTTTGAGACGCAGTTTATCGAGACGTTTCTGTCAGCATACCGAGCGTCGGTCAAAGACCCAACGGCGCAGCCCAGCGTTGGCATCATTTATCCGACGGATATGCCCGAAGATCTCTCGATGATTCTCATCTACAAGTCGTGGTTCGAAAAGCGCGGCTGTAATGTGGTCTTAGGCTCGCCGTTCAATTTGTATTGCGACGCGGAGCGAAAACTGCGTCTGCTTAACGAACCAATTGACTTGGCAATTCGGCACTACAAAACCGACTGGTGGGGCGAGCGACTGCCCGTTTGGAAAGACGGCGAAGACTATCCCGACCCGTATCCGCTCGACCACGAACTCTACGCCGTTCTAAAAGCCGAAGAACACGGCACAGTGGTGGTGCTCAATCCGTTTGGGGCAGTTGTTACGCAAAATAAACTCTCAATGGCGCTCTGTTGGAAAGCCATGAGCCAATTTTCACACGCGGCGCAAGAGGCAATTCGAGCCTACTTGCCTGAAACATATCGATTGGCGGACGCATGGGAAATGAACCTGCTCAAAGATAAAAACGACTGGGTGCTAAAGTCCGACTATGGCTGCGAAGGCGCGGATGTCATCATCGGAAAATTCACCGACGAGGCAACTTGGAAACTCTCGCTCGATATGGCAATTACCGAACACTGGGTTGTGCAGCGTTACTTTGAAGCTGCGCCCATCAATGGAAAAATTCCAAACTATGGAATTTACTTGCTCGGCGGCGCGGCGGCGGGCGTTTATACACGGCTCTCCGACATGGCGACCGATTACACGTCGCTGACGGCGGCGACCTACATTAAGTCAGTTCCTTAACAGTAAAAATGATATGAGCAAAGAAGAGACGAATTTTGAAACAGGCGCAGATTGGTGGCGCGAAAAACTCTCACGGCGCGAGGCGAATAAACGATTGGCAAGTGTCGGTGCGCTTGCGGCTGTCCTTGCCGCGTCGGGCGTCTTGCAAGGCTGTGATGAGGACGAAGAAGAAATTATACGCGACACAACTGAACTGCAACGCGAACAAGGCTGGAATGTCGGCGCAACCGACAAAACGCTTACGCTGGACAGCAAAACCAGCGCGGACAGCACTGGCTCAATTGGCTGGGCGACCTATCTCGACCCGCAAAATTTGCTCAAAGCCTACGAGCCGACGAACTCGAAATGGAAACCATTTGTCGTGCCGACGCTGGTGCAGTCGCTCTCGCAGCCGACGCTGCGCAGCCAGCTCGCGCCTGTCGTTACGCCCGCAATGAAAGAGGCTTACGCCAAAGGCTTGGGAATGCGCGAAATTGTGCGTCAAAGCAAAAATCCTGAATCGGTCGTCATTGTCGCTGACCTTGTTGGCGTCGAGTCGGTGGCGTTTGGCGCTGCGCTTGCCGATGTCGCCGATGTGGTGTTGGGCTTTGACAACTGGCCACACCCGCTTGGCGTTGTGCCGTCTCAACAAACGCTGGGCGCGCTCATCTACTACGCCGAAGAAGTCGCGCAAAAATCAAAAAAGCGCACGGGCAACCCACCCGCTGTGATGCTGCTCGACAGCAATCGGCTTCTGCCCTACAATGATGCGACCGATGGCGACACCAAGTTCGATAATCGGTGCATTGCGAAACTGCCGACCGCAGAAAATCTCGCCAGTGCCGGCGCAAAGAGCGTTCTCTACTGCGCGCCCGACAGCACCCGCACAACCGAGTTAGATGACCTCAATGATGACTTTGCCACTTACAAAGAAAAAGGCGTGGCGGTCTCAATGGTCAATCTTTCGGAGTTCAAGCCCGCACAGGCAAGCGTCGCGCCCGTCACGCCCGATGGAAAATTGCCTGCTCTGCAAGGAGATTCGCTGACAAGAGCGATGAACGGCACCGCTGCCGCCGCGCCTGTGAACACAACCACCACTTACTACTACGGCGGCAGCCCATCTTTCGCGCCATGGTTTTTTTATCACTACCCGATATTCTATCCCTCGCCGATTTACTATCCGTCATACAGCCCGAGTTATTACAGTTCGCGCGTCTCGCCAGTAAGCCGGCCAAGTTCATACACGCCCATGCGCCGTCCGACGATGTTCTCGTCGCGCACCACTGGCGGAGCCTTAGGCGTTGGTAAAACTCGCCCAAGTGGTTTTGGCAGAGTCTCGACGCGCGTCTCATCGTCAGGCACTCTGACAGGAGTTCGCTCTGGTCGAAGCGGCTCGTTTGGTCGAAGCGGCGGATTTTTCTCATCGTAACCCAATACAGCAAAGGACGGGGGCGAGACGCGCGTGCCTGAAAAATCAATAGCTGATGGCAGGTAAAGACAATGCTGCGTTTGAGCAAAGACATTGAACTTAAAGACTTAAAAATCGACCAAATATGATGAACAGACGGAATTTTTTCTCGCGGTTGTTTGGCGGCAATAAGCCCAAAGAGATGGGCTTCTTGGGAATCCAAGTGGCGTTCAATTATTACGGCAAAGAAACGCTGCGCTCCGAGATTCATCACATCATCAACGCGCCTGTCGATGATGAGGAAACGCCCGCCGAAAAAAAACGCATCTATCGAAAAATCGTTATGAAACTCCTTGAAGCCGAGCCTTACTACGAATACGGCTTCTGGGATTTTATTCCCGATGCTGACCGCGCTGAAAGTGAATTTCAACATTGGGTCAACGACATTGAAGCCAACTTAGCATTAGAGGAGGACGAAGTCGCCGATGAAGTCGACGGCATCTCGCGCCTAAGCGCCAACAAATACTATGTCGTCGTGAGCTTGTGTTTCCTGCTCGAAGCCTCCGCGATGCTCGACCGCTTCGTCGAGACTGTCATCGACGACATTCCAGAAGAAGAATACATGACGCGCGAAACCTTCGCGCGGCTCATCGCTGCTATCAACCAATTTGACTTTGAATACTGCTACGGCGACGCCGTCTACATTATGCCTGGCAACGAAAAAGACGGCATCTCTTACGAAGACTTGCTCGGCGAGGGCTGGGAATATCTGAAAATGATTTCGTGAAAAGAAAAAACGACGAAAGGTGAAACGCGCTTCAATGAACGTTTGTCGTTTGGCTCTACACTTAAAAAACGCGCCATCAACGCTATGATGAACTGTGTAAGCCGACTCCATCTCCCTGATTTCAAAAGCCTCTTCAGGCAATGCTGTGCAATCGTGTATTGTCTGACAGGGTGGCTTATGCAAAGCTCTGCCCAAGAATACGACCTGATAATTCGCAACGGCACAATTTACGACGGATACAATTTGCTGCTCGTCAAAGGTGATTTAGCCGTCAATGCAGATACGATTGCCGCCGTTGGAAACCTGACGAGTTCAACAGCCAAACGAGAAATCGATGCAACTGGACATGCGGTTGCGCCGGGCTTCATCAATATGCTCAGTTGGTCGACGCAGTCGCTCATTACCGACGGACGCGCTCAAAGCACGATTCGTCAGGGCGTTACGCTCGAGGTCATGGGCGAAGGCACGTCGATGGGGCCGCTCTCGCCAGAGATGAAAAAAGGCATGCAGATTTTCCAAAACAAAGGAAAGAAAATCGAGTGGACGACGCTCGGCGAGTATTTGGAATTTTTAGAAAGGCGCGGTGTCTCGACAAATGTGGCGTCGTATGTCGGCGCAACAACGCTGCGGCAGTATTTCATCGGCAATGTCAATCGCGCGCCGACGAAAGACGAGCTTGAAAAAATGAAAAAGCTCGCACGCGCGGCGATGGAAGAAGGCGCGCTTGGCATTGGCTCGGCGCTTATTTACACGCCCGCCGCGTTTGCCAAAACCGATGAACTGATTGAACTCTGTAAAGCCGTCGCGCCATACGGCGGAATTTATGTGTCGCACTTGCGCAGCGAAGGCAACCGCTTTGAACAAGCCGTCGATGAACTCATTACCATTGCTAAAGAGGCAGGTGTTCACGGTGAGATTTTTCACCTGAAAGCGGCTGGGAAAGCCAATTGGCATAAGCTCGATGCAGTCATCAAAAAAATTGACTCGGCGCGCGCGGCGGGACTTTCAATCGCAGCGAATATGTACACCTATACTGCGGGCGCAACAGGACTCGATGCCGCCATGCCGCCGTGGGTTCAAGAAGGTGGCTTTGACGCATGGCGAAAACGATTGAGCAACAAAAAAATCCGCGAACAACTCAAAAAAGAAATCTCGACGCCGAGTGATGAGTGGGAAAATTTATATCTCGCCGCAGGCACGACGGACAATGTGGTCTTTGTCGGATTCCGCAACCGCCGGTTGAGAAAATACATTGGCAAAACCTTGACCGACGTTGCCAAAGAACGCCGCACGTCGCCCGAAGAAACCATCATGGACTTGGTGATGGAAGATGGCAGCCGCGTCGAGACAGTCTATTTTATGATGTCGGAAGACAATGTGAAAAAGCAATTGAAGTTGCCGTATATGACGTTCGGCTCCGACGCAGGCTCGATGTCGCCCGAAGGTGTATTTCTTGCGTCCAATCCGCATCCGCGTGCCTATGGTAATTTCGCTCGCTTGCTCGGAAAATATGTGCGCGATGAAAAAGTTATCCCGCTCGATGACGCCATCAGAAAACTGACATCGCTGCCCGCCGAAAAACTGAAACTCACAAAACGCGGTTCTCTCAAAATTGGCAACTACGCCGACGTCGTCGTCTTCGATGCGGCGACAATTTGCGACCATGCGACATTTGAAAAGCCGCATCAATTCTCGACAGGCGTCAAGCATGTATTTGTGAACGGCGTGCAAGTCTTGAAAGACGGCGAACATACAGGCGCAAAGCCCGGACGAGTCGTGCGTGGCGCAGGCTGGAGGGGCTGGAAGAAATAGGATAACAATCGAACCAACGACGCAGCACTCTTGAACGACTTGAAAATTTCCGACGCGGTTTTCACGGTGATCGACCTTGAAACGACGGGCGGCGTGAAGCCTGAACACTCAATTATTGAATTTTCCGCGCTCAAAGTGCGGCGCGGTGAAATCATGGATGAATTTACCTCGCTTGTCAATCCACGGCAACCAATTTCGTTCTTCATCTCGCAATACACGGGCATTACCAACGAGATGGTGCGCCACGCGCCTGTCATTGCAGACCTCCTACCACAGTTAAAACAATTCATCGGCACAAGCGTCTTCGTTGCCCATAACCTCAGTTTCGATTTGGGGTTCGTGAATATGGAATTGGAGCGACACGGCTACGAGCCGCTTGAAAATCCTGCGCTTTGCACGGTGCGATTGGCGCGGCGGTTGTTGCCGAAAACCCAACGAAAAAACTTAGGCGAACTTGCCGCGTCTTTCGGCATCGAGATTCAAAACAGGCATCGCGCCAAAGGCGACGCGCTGGCGACCGTTCGCGTCTTGACCGAGCTTATCAATTTGGCGGCAGTGGAGCACGGCGCGGAACATCTGCAAGAGCTGCTCTCGCTGCAATATCAACCGATGCGCAAGTTCAAGCGCGAACCGCGACACATTCAGAAAATTCGAAACCACCTGTTGCCAAAACTCCCCGAAAAAACGGGCGTCTATTTTTTTTACTCCGCCAAAGATGAGTTGCTTTACATCGGCAAATCGAAAAATCTGAAAGCGCGCGTCAGTTCGTATTTCACGCACAACGCCGAAAAGCCCGATAAAGTCAAAGAGCTTGTCAGCGTCGTGCGCCGTGTAGAGTGGCAGCCAACGGGGTCGGAGCTGGAAGCGTTGCTGATAGAATCCCGACTGATTAAACTGCACCGTCCGCGCTACAACACGATGCTCAAACGCTACAAATCCTATCCGTTTTTAAGATTGACCGCGCATCAATTTCCACGTTTGGAAACAGCGACGGAAGTGCAGCCCGATGGCGCCGAGTATTTTGGCCCGTTTTCATCAATGGAGGTGGTGCAAGATGTCTTGGACGTGATGAACAAAAATTTTCTATTGCGCGAGTGCAGCGATGTCGAGTTCAAAAAAGGTCGCGCGTGCGTTTATGCCGATTTGCATCGATGTCTTGCGCCTTGCGAACCGCATCGCTTCACCAGCACTCGTTACAATGAGGAGCTTGCCCGTGTGCGCCGATTTCTTTCGGGTCAGAACGCGGAAATCATTGACGTGCTTATGGAAAAAATGAAACGACTCGCCGACGAGTTGCGCTTTGAAGAGGCAGCAGAACTGCGCGGAAAAATTCAAAGCCTGCGGCGCGTCTTCTATCGGCAGTCCGACATTACCGCGTCGGTCAATCAAAATAATTTGCTCATCTTGCTGCCATCTGAAAATCACAGTAAAAGCGTGAAGGAATTTACCATTCTCTTTGTCCGCTTCGGGCGGCTGGTAGCGCAGACGAAAATTTTTCCCGAAACCGCAGAACAACTTGGCTCATGGGTTCAAGGAATTTACAGCGCGGGAGAAACTGCGCCGGAACAATGCCGGAAGGAAGAAATCGACGAGATGCAGATTTTATCGTCGTGGATTTATCACAACCGCGAAACGCTTTCTTGCCTCTACATAGGCGCGGAGCAGACGCTCCAAGAAATCCTTGTGGAACTCTCGGAGCGCCTGCTGAAACTCACGCAATCGGCGGCGGTCTCCGAAGAAACCGAACTCGCCGAGTAAGTTACTCAGGTATGATTCTCACCAAGTAACCTTACCAATTTTGAAGTTGAGCGGCACGGTAATAGCGCCAGCGACGGGTTTGCCGTTGACAATCGCTGGCTTGTATTTGGTTTCTTCAGTCAAGACACGAACTGCTTCTTCGTTCAACAGTTCATGAGCGCCTTTGAGAATATCAATCTTCAACACATTGCCCGTGTTATCGACGAAGACGCGCGAGACGACCTTCCCCTCAATTTTGAGCTTCACAGCAGTTTCAGGATAGATAATTTGCTTGACGACAGCTTCGCGACCGCCTTCGATGCTGACCACTTGCTCGACATTGGTGGCGTTGGCTTCAGCTTCGAGTCGGGCGACTTCTTCAGCGGCTTTCTTCAATTCTTCTTCTTCTTTGAGACGTGCTAACTCAGCAGCTTTTGCGTCAGCTTCTGCTTTGGCTTTTGCCTCAGCCGCAGCTTTGGCTTGGGCTGCCGCGTCGGCGTTGTCTGCCTTAGGCTTATCAGCAACAGTACGCTCTTGCTTAGGTTCTGCCTTTGGCTTGTTTGCCGCCAGAAGAGGTCCAGCGACGGCCTCTGCGCCAATCGTAACATCGCGCCGAACCGTCGTGTTTGCGGCAACCTGCACATTGACAGGGTCTGTTTTCGGTAATCCGCGCTTTTGCGCTTTGAGGGTGTAGGCACCTTCGGGAACGGCGAGAAACACGTAATACCCTTGCGCGTTGGAAACAGTAGCTTGAGTTGCCGCGCCGCTTGTCAGAAAGACGGTTGCGGCAGCGACGGGCGAACCACCAGCGTCAATTACCCTCCCCAGTAACCGTCCTTGAGATGCAAGCGACGTGGGAACGCTTAGCAAAAGATAAAATACGGCAAATGCTTTAATCATCGAGATGTCAAACGATTCGTGGTTGAGTTGAGAATTTCCGCCAAAGATAACGCCTAACTTTGCCAATTAGATGCGATTTCAATGTTAAAAAAACATTAAAACGAGTGATTTGGGCGAAGGTGTTTTAACTCAAACTTAACATGCAATTAACAGTTACGTAACATCGAAGGGCTAACTTTGCAAACTTTTCTTAAAAACCTAAGCCATTGCTGATGAAGCTCACACAGAAAAGTTTTGCGCCGGCCCTCACCTTTTTCGGTCTCGCGCTCTCCTTGACCATGCTTTTCGCGGCGGTCGCCGCCCAAGAAACCTTTGCACAATCGAAGGCGAAGCTCGTCGGCAAAGTGACCGACAAAGATTCCGGTGAGGAACTCATCGGTGTCAGCATCACTGTCGTGGGCAAGTCAGTCGGTTCACTCACAAATGTTGACGGTGAATATAGCCTTTTGATTGAACCCGGCACATACGATATTCGGTATTCGTATGTTGGTTATCAACTACTGGCTAAACAGATTGTTGTAAAAGAACCGCTCACACGACAAGACATTCAGCTAAAGACGGAAAATGTACAAGCGGAAGAAATCGTAGTGCAGGCGGAAATTGCAACCGCGACCGAGGCGGCACTGTTAGCGCAACAGCGTAAGTCGCTTTCGGTATCGGATGCCATCAGTGCCGAGCAAATCAAGAGAACACCGGATAGCGATGCGGGCGAAGCCATCAAGCGTGTAACCGGTGTGTCGCTCGTCGGTGGTAAATTCGTATTTGTGCGCGGCTTGGGCGAGCGTTACAGTAGCACGCAAATCAATGGCGTATCCGTGCCAAGCCCCGAACCCGATAAGAAAATCGTGCCGTTCGACCTCATCTCGACGAACATGATTGAGAACATGATTACAATCAAAACCTTTTTGCCCGACCAACCCGGAAATTTCGGCGGTGGTCTCGTCAAAATTCGCACCAAAGAATTTCCCGACGAGTTTCAATTAAGCGCAGGTGTTTCAGGCGGACTGAACAGCATCACGCATTTCAGAGATTTGCCGCGTTACAATGGCGGACGACTGGATTTCTTGGGCTTTGACGACGGTTCACGTCGGCTTCAAGGGGGGTTGCCAAATTTGGGTCTTGCAACAACGACACGAGCAGACCAACTGACCGTTGCAAATACTTTTAATCGGGTGTTTTACCCTACAACCGGAAGTTACGGACCGAATTATGGGTATAACTTTGCAATGGGCGGACAATTTCAGATTGGCGACAGACCGCTTGGATATATTGCCAGTTTAAATTACGGTGCTGATGCTACATACAAAGAACAAGAAATTTTCTTCCCGAGCGCGGGACAAATCAACCCGGTAGGCGGCGGTGACCAGACCGCAAATCAATCATTTTTATCGAGAGCGGCAAGCTACAACGTGGCTTGGGGCGGATTATTCAACCTAAGTTTTCGTGCAGACGACAACAATAAACTGGGTTTGAAGTCGACCTATAATCGAACTTCCGAAGACGAAACGATTGTCGCTTTCGGAACAAGAGCATTGGCAAACGATTCCGTGCGTTCAACACGCCTAAGGTTTATTGAGCGGGCATTGTTCTCGTCTCAACTCTCTGGAAACCACTTCGTTAACGGGCTGGCAAAGTCGGAAATTGAGTGGATTGTCGCATATGCGTCGGCAGTGCGTTCAGAACCCGATAACCGCGAAACGTCATACATTCGAGGCGGCGACGGAAGCTATCGCTTCGATAACGGCGCAGGTAGAAATCTGCGTTTCTTCTCTGATAACAGCGACCGAATCTTTGAAGGAAAATTCGATTGGTCAATTCCATTTAGGCAATGGGATGACCTTAACTCAAAGTTTAAATTCGGTGCGCTATACAATACAAAAAACAGAAATTTTGAAGCTCGTCGCTTCACATACCGCGACCCGTTCGGCATAGCTGTCGCAAGCCGACTCCCGCCCGAACAAATTTTCTTGCCCGAAAGAATTGCAGACTCAACGCTGAACATTGAGGATGCAACGGTTATCACTGACAACTTTACGGCGGAAGAAAACACCGTTGCAGGTTACGCAATGGTAGAAATCCCGCTCGTTCAGAAACTACGCTTCATCGGCGGCGCCAGAGTCGAGCGAAATCGTTTTAATATCTCTTATCCATTTCGTGAGAGAGGCGTTATTATCACCGAATCAAACGGCTTTAATCAAACAAATATTTTGCCCTCCCTCAACTTGATATGGTCCCCGTCTGAGGAGGTTAATTTTCGGCTTGCGTTCAGTCAAACTGTTGCCCAGCCTGAACTGAGAGAACTTGCGCCTTTCCGATTTGACGATTATCGAACGAGTACCTTTGGCAATCCTTTCATTGTTCAAACGCGCATTCAAAATTATGACTTGCGTTTAGAGTGGTATCCAAGAGCGGGGGAATATATCGCCGTGAGTGGGTTTTTCAAGAGTTTCGACAAGCCGATTGAACGCGTTCAACTCTTCGGTATCGTTCAAGGCACGCTGATTCAAAATTCAGTCATCAATGCTGCAAGTGCCATAAATTTTGGCGGAGAATTTGAGTTCCGAAAACGACTTGATTTCATCGCGTCAGCGCTATCCGATTTTGCGCTGGGTATCAATGTGAGTATTCTGAGCTCAAGAATTACACTGCCGGAAGAAGTTATTCTGTTTGATGTTTCGTCCACCACAAAAGAAAATCAAGAGATTCGCCTTCCCAGTCAAGGATTTTTCTCATCTACAAGTCGACCGTTGCAAGGACAATCGCCCTACATCGTAAATGCGTCGCTTGGCTATGACAACCGCGAGATTGGCTTATCTGCGACCTTGCTCTACAATGTTGTGGGACGAAGAATTATTTTGGTCGGCGGGCAAGGAATTCCCGACGCTTACGAAGAGCCAAGAAACCAAGTTGATTTCTCGGTTGCAAAAACCTTTGGAAAATTGCAGTCAAAAGTCTCCATAAAAAACATTCTCAACGACCGATACCTGCAAACTATCGGTCAATTCAATACGGAGCGATACTTTGTCGGACAAGGATACGCACTGTCTTTTTCATACACGTTCTAAATTGTTTCTTTAACCTAAATAACAACTACGATGAAAAGAATATTTCTACTGCTCTTCTTGGCATTAACGCTTGCTGAAATGTCAAATATCGAAGTGTTTGCACAGGGACGCAAACCACGCCTAACGCTCGCCGGCAGTATCGTCGGTCGCCGCGTTCTGAGCGCAGACACAATTTATGTGCTTGTAGGATTTGTTCAAGTTCAGCAAGATGCTGAATTGGTCATTCCGGCAGGAACTGTTCTTGAAGGCGACTTCGCCTCACAAGGCGCACTTCTGACTGTACGTGGTTCGGGAACAGGTGCTGGTGGAAACGCAGCAAATCGCAGAAGCGGTCGCATTACTGCAAACGGCACCGCAACAAACCCTATTGTGTTCACGAGCCAGAGACCGGACGGACAAAAAGGTCGCGGCAACTGGGGCGGCATTGTTTTAAACGGGCTTGCCCCGAATAACGGTCCAGCCGGAAACTTGTTTGGCGAAGGCAACACCGGCGCACATGGCGGCAACACACCCAACGATACAAGCGGAACCTTGCGCTATGTTCGCGTCGAGTTCGGCGGAACACGCATCACGCCCGACAACGAAGTGAACGGATTTACGTTCAACAGCGTGGGTGCAGGCACAACGCTTGAATATCTGCAATCGCACTTTATTGCCGACGACGCTTTTGAGTGGTTCGGCGGCACCGTCAATGCTCGCTACCTTGTCGCGACAGGTTGCGACGACGATAACTTCGACTCCGACAACTCGTGGATCGGCAAAGGTCAATTCTGGGTTGGCGTTGAAGATCGTAATTTGGCAAATCGCGGTTATGAAAGCGATAACAATGCCGGCGGCGGACCGGAACGCTCCAGCTTGGGTGTCTTGACCCGACCAACGGTCTACAATGTAACGCTGATTGGCGCGGGCAGACCGGCGGCAAACGACGACAACAACGACGGCATGTATATTCGCCGCAATGCACAAGGTCGTTATTGGAACCACATCGTTGCAAACTTCGGCGGCTTCGGCTTCGTTATTGACGGTTCTGCATCGCGCACGAATTTTACAAATGACTCGCTCTTTGTCCGTAATTCCATTATGTTCAATCGCGGATTTTTCCCGTTGGGCGCGGCAACAACGCCGGCAGGTAACACCGTTTGGGGCGCATTCAGAGCAGGAACACCGGCGCGATACGACACGACGGGCTTTTATGCGATTGCAAATCAATGGAACATCCGCACGGTTGACCCGCAATTCACACGCCTTGATACGGCGAATGCGTTTAGTAGCAGACCTGACCTTCGTCCAGCGCCCGGCTCGCCTGCGCTTACGGGCGGTGCCACACCAGTTGATTTTGCGCGTTTCCCGGGCGACGCAACCAACTTCTTTGATGTAACCGCCACCTACGTGGGTGCGTTCAATGCAACAACCGACTGGACAGCCGGCTGGACAATTTGGACGACAAACGCCACATCGAGCGTTCGTGTTGACGAGCGCGTCTTGGACAACAGACCGTCGGGTTTCGAGTTGAGCCAAAATTATCCTAACCCGTTCAACCCGACGACCAACATTAAATTCAGCCTTCCGGCATCTCAAACCGTCTCGCTGAAAGTGTATGACATCGCCGGACGCGAAGTCGCCACGCTCATCAACAGCGAGCGCAGAGCCGCAGGCACTTACCAATTGAACTTCGACGGCTACGGACTCTCAAGCGGTGCATATTTCTACAGATTGCAAGCCGGCAATTTTGTGGAAACCAAGAAAATGACCTTGGTGAAATAAAATAAAGCCGCACTGAAATCACAAAAGCGCATATCTTGAATAAGGTATGCGCTTTTTTTATTTTTAGAAAAATTCACAAAAACAAAAGATGAACTTCAATCAAAAAGCCGGAATCGCTTTGTTGATAACGGCGTTGCTCTTAACATCGTGCGCCGAAGCGGAAAAAGAAAAAAATACGGGCGAAAAAAGTTCGATCAATGATAGATATGAAGATACCCTCGCTGTTAAAGAAGTTCCCAAGCCGCGACCTTATCCTGAACCCTTGCCCGATAGTGTAAAACAACGGCGATTTGTTTACGGCGCGGATACGCAGGAAGAACTCTGTGATATACTGCTCGATGCACTCGCCAGGCAGGATACCCTTACATTGACGCGGCTTATGGTGAGTGAATATGAGTTCAAAAATTGGTTATGGTGGGAATTTCCTGCAAGCCAGCCGATAAGAAATGTGCCGGTAGATTTTGCATGGGGAAATTTACTGCAAAATGCCGATAAAGGACTGCGCCAAGCATTGGGAAAATATAGCGGCAGACGACTCTATTATGTCTCGCATAAATTTTTGGAAGGGCAAGACCGCTACCAAACATTCATTGTGCATACCAAAACGCGCGTTACGGCGGCAGATTCTACCGGAAGGCAATATGAGATAAAAGTATTTGGTTCGTTTGTCGAGATGAACGGTCGATTTAAACTCATGAGCTACCGCGACCGAGATTGAAATACGGATTAACAATTTTTTAATGATTAGCTCTCAACATTTTTTTTTAATTTTGTCTGTGCAGATGTTCTGCATACATTTTCACTAACCTAAAATTTTATCACTCAAATGAAAAACACAGTCTTCCGTTATAGCTGGGGGGGATAATTGCCGCCGTAATACTTCTCAGCTCTTGTGGTAATCCAACCGATGTTGCTATTCAAAGCAACGAAAAATCCTCAAAGTCACCAAAGACGAGTCTTGAGCTATCAGTTCAATCAACACCTACACCAACAGTGGGGTCTATTGTCGCGCCTGGTGCTATAACTTTCAACTGGTTCAATTCATTGAATGTTCTTTGCACCTGTGGGCAGCCCGTTTATGAATACTATGATGTTCGCATTTTGCGAGACGGAGTTCTATGGTTGAACTCGGTATCTGGTACAACAAGCACTACACTTTCACTACAGGTGCCTGGTAACTATACTTGGGGTGTCAGGGGAAAACTGGCAGGACCTAACTTTGTTCCAAGCAATGGTTATGTAGTGAATAACACGTTTAAGGTAGGTGGAAGTTTTGACGCGACTGTCACGGGTCCGACTTCAGTCCCAAGTTATGATGGGGACAGAACATATCAAGTCTCCGGCTCTTACACGAGTTACGAATGGTGGATAAGGGAGGACGGAGGATATGGTCCTGTTCCTATAAGCGGAAGTAATTCTCCTTCATTCACCGTCTATGGAGGCATAAATTCTTTCTACATTTGGGCGAAGGTTACAAATTCGGCAGGTCAAGTCGGTTACACAAATGCATTGAGAGTTACAGTGAACTGAGCCGTTCTTGAAACCTGCAAAACACGTCGTTTAAGACATCTTTGAAGCGCAAACTTTGGAAACGAAGTTTGCGCTTCACTGTTTTAAATGCTGACAAACAGCCAAAAATAAACCATCAAAAAACGAACAAATGAAATTCATTGGATTTATGTTACTCGGCGCGATACTCATTGGCGCGTGCGGCGTGATTCCCGAAAAGCAAACGAGCAAAGAAACCGATAGCTTGCAGGCATACAAAGATTCACTTGCCAAACAGGAAGCGTTTTACAAATCTAAAGTTCGCCCGTATCCCGAACCGCTTCCCGACAGCGTGCGCGCGCGCCGTCTGAAAAACGGCTTGCGCTCCGCCGAAGCCCTGTGCGATGAATTTCTGCTTGCGCTTCAAAGACGCGACACCACACGGCTCTTTGACCTCGCGATAAGTCAAGAGGAATATCTAAGATGGATTTGGCTCGAGCAGCCCGCGAGCAAGCCGATATTCAACATTCCGTTGGAATTTGTGTGGGAAAATAATTGGCGTAATTCCGTCAAAGGGGCTTACAAAGCGCTTTACGATTACGGCGGCACGAAACTCGCGTTCGCTTCAATTGATTACAAAGAGGGCGCAGATGCTTACCAAAGCTACACATTTTATGTCAAGCCCGTCATTACCGTCGCCGACAGCACCGGAAAAAAATACACGCTCAGAAGCATGAGTGCGATTGTCGAGATGAACGGCTTGTATAAAGTCCTCAATTACAGCGACAAAGATTGATGCGTGACACAAATGGGCTTGGCGGACAGTCAAGCCTGTATTGTTTCCCCGTCAAAAAAATCTCCCGATGCGAAACTTTAAATCCTGAAACTTTGCTTAGCATATCAAGTAAAACTGACTCGCAGTCATTTTTTGACTCTGCGTCATCAACCTGATTAACATTTACAATTTCAGCATGGGCATTACAGTGCTTACCATTATGGAGCGCAAGGAGCGCGAAAAAGCAGAGCGTCGGCAGGAGATTCTCAAAGCCGCCAAAGCGGTGTTCTTCCGAAACGGCTTCGAGCATACATCAATGGAAATGATTGCAACTGAATCTCAACTTGCCAAAGGCACGCTGTATCTCTATTTCAAGAGCAAAGAAGAACTGTATGTCTCGCTGGTCGAGGAGGGCATTGCACTGATGTCCGAAATGATGAATGACGCAGTTGAAAAATGTAACACCGTTGAAGAAAAACTCATGGCAACTGTGGAGGCTTACTATGACTTCACGGTCAAGCATCACGATTATATGCAGATTTTCATGGCGGTCAACATTGGCGCGCTTGACCAAAAGGTGGACGCAGAAAAGTTAGAGCAAATTCAACATTGCAAGTGGACAGAATTCTTACGCTCGCAGGCGCTTGTCGAAGAAGGAATGCGGCAAGGTATTTTTTCGCCAACGCTGGACTCGCGAGAGGCAGTGATGCTGATGTGGGCATCGGTATACGGCGGCATTATGATGACAACCAAAATGTGCAATCATCTGCCAATGTTCCGCGAAGTCGATTCCAAAAGATTTGTGATTGACATCGCCGAGCGCCTAATACAGAGCTTCAAAGCCGACGCAAAAAAGCAAGAAAAAAGCGTAGCGCAGAGCGCGCCCGTCGCTGAAACGCCGCTCTCGCTCGCACAGAAAAAGCGCGTGCAAATCAAAAGCAAACCAGTGGACGCCAAAGAAAGCAACGCTAAAACAACAGATGCGAAACTATCCGAGTTTAAAACATCTAAACTTAATTTCAACGCTTAACTCACGACTCAATTATGCAACTCGTCAGAAACATCGCCATCGTCGTCATACTGCTCGTCGGCATTGGCGCGATTCTTATGAACAACAAAGCTAAGAGCAATGAAAAAGCTGCTAAAAGCCAAGAGACTGAAAAAGCAGTCTCGGTATCAGTGGTTCCGCTTGCGAAAGGCACTCTAAACGAAACGCTCACGCTTGTCGGCACGATTGTCGCCAACAACGATGTTGCCATCGTCTCGGAAACAATGGGCAAAGTAACAGGTGTTTATGCTAAAGTCGGCGATTACAAAAGCGCAGGCTCGGTCTTGTTCCAAGTCGACGATGAACTCAAACGCGCTGCCTATCAAGCGGCCGAAGTGAGCTACCAAAAGGCAAAAAAAGATGTGGAACGATATGAGTCGCTTTCTAAAGAGGGCGCGATAACCGACGCGCAATTGGAAACGGCGCGGCTGAACTTCAAATCTGCCGAATCACAGTTCATCACCGCGCGCCGCCAATATAGCGACGCAAAAATCAAAACACCGATTTCTGGCATTGTTACCGACCGAAGGGTAGACATCGGCGCAATGGTGCAGAACGGCACGGTCGTCGCCAGCGTGGTTGATATTGCTAAGTTGAAAGTAAAAGTGAATGTCGCCGAGAGTGATGTGTTCAAACTCAAAACGGGCGACAATGTCATCGTCAGTACCGATGTGTATCCAAACGTAAACTTCGCTGGTAAAATCGAGACCATCAGTTCAAAAGCCGACGAAGCACACAACTACGCTGTCGAGATTTCACTGCCGAACAGCAAAGAGCATCCGCTGAAGGCTGGTATGTTTGGCCGCGTGTCGTTCTCGTCGCTCGGCGAGCGCCAAGCCTTGCTCATTCCGCGCGAAGCGCTCATCGGCAGCGTTAAGAAACCGCAGGTCTTCGTCGCCGAAAACGGTGTCGCCAAATTGAAAGACATCACGGTTGGCAGAGAAGGCGGCAAGAGCCTAGAAGTCTTGGGCGGCTTGAAAGAAGGGGACTTGGTAATTTTTAGCGGACAAAATAACCTGCGCGATGGCTACGCCGTCAGCATTATGAAATAAACGACCAGATAAACCAAACGAAAGAACTTACTATGTCAATTACAGAGCTATTGGTCAAACGACCGACGTTGGTGGCGGTGCTATTCGCGGTGTTGGGCGTTTTAGGACTCTTCGGCTATGGGCAAATCAGCTATGAGTTGCTCCCGAAATTCTCGCCCCCCGTCGTTACTATTTCAACCATCTATCCGGGCGCCTCGCCGAATGAAGTGGAGTCGTCTGTCACAAAATTGATAGAGGACGCTGTGTCAAGCATTGACAAAGTCGATGCGATTACGGCGACATCGAGCGAAGGCGTGTCGTTTGTAACGATTGAGTTCAAACAAGAAGCCAAAATTGATGTGGCACTGCAAGACGCGCAGCGCAAGGTCGACGGCATATTGCCGCTCTTGCCCGCCGATGCCAAGTCGCCAGTGTTATCTAAAATTGCGCTCGATGAATTTCCAATTTTGCGCATGGGCTTGACAGCCAATATGCCCGAAACGGAGTTCTACACACTCACCAAAGAGAAAATACAAGCGCGATTGGCAAGAGTGCCGGGCGTGGCGCAAATCACGCTCATCGGCGGCGAACAACGCGAAATCCGAGTCAATCTTAATTCGGAAAAACTGCGCAGTTACGGCTTGTCTATCGTTCAGGTAACCCAAGCAATCAAAAATGCCAACCTTGATTTTCCAACAGGTAAGGTCAAAGACAGCGACGGGCAATTCGTCGTGCGCCTTGCAGGAAAATTTAAAACCGTTGATGAACTCAGAAATCTCATCGTCAGCCGCACCAAGCAGGGCAGCGATATTCGGCTGTCTGAAGTTGCCGAAGTGCAAGATGGCAAGCGCGAGCCGACGAACATTAACCGCATCAACGGCAAATCGTCTATTGGCTTGTATATCTCGAAGCAGTCCGACGCCAACGCGGTGGAAGTGTCAAAATTAGTTCGCGCCGAACTCCCCAAGATTGAAAAAGATTACGCAAGCATCAACATAAAATTTGACATTGCGCAAGATGGCTCGCTCTTTACGCTCGATGCCGCACATGCTGTTCAGGAGGACTTGATACTTGCGGTCATTTTGGTGGCGCTTGTCATGCTGGCGTTCCTCCATAGCTTGCGTAATTCGTTTATCGTGATGGTGGCGATTCCCGCATCGCTGATTTCAACCATTGGCGTGATGTATTTCTTGGGCTACACATTCAACCTGATGACGCTGCTCTCGCTCTCACTTGCGGTCGGCATTTGGGTCGATGATTCCATCGTTGTATTGGAAAACATTTATCGCCGTTTGGAAATGGGCGAAGACCCGCGCACCGCCGCCATCAAAGGACGCGATGAAATTGGCTTCACCGCGCTCTCGATAACGCTCGTCGACGTGGTCGTGTTTCTGCCACTCGCGCTTGTCGGTGGCATCATCGGCAACATTATGAAACAGTTCGCTATCACCATCGTGGTCTCGACGCTGTTCAGCTTGTTGGTCTCCTTCACGATTACGCCCGTCCTTGCGTCGCGCATTTCAAAATTAGAACGCCTGACGAAAGAGTCTCTCCTCGGTCGCTTCGCCTTGTGGTTTGAGCGTGGCTACAAACGCTTCGCCGATGGATATGTGGATGTTCTCAAATGGGCGCTGACGCGCGGCAATCGCTGGAAGGTCATTACCTCGGCAGTGTTTCTGTTCTTCGGCTCCTGCTCGCTCTTGCCGCTTGGCTTTATCGGCGGCGAGTTTATCTCGCAATCCGATCGAGGCGAATTTGCTGTTGCAATCGAGTTAGAGCCGGGTGCAAAGCTCGAGGAAACAAATTTCGTATCGCAGCGCATTGAGCGTCTGGTAATGGATATGCCCGAAGTGCAAAAAGTATCGGCAAACGTCGGCGCCTCGAGCGATGGATTCATCAACTCGTCATCGAACAACATCGCCGACATCATCGTTACGCTCATTCCAAAAACGGAACGCGAGAGACGCAGGCTGCGCTCGACTGCCGACGTCGCGCTCGACATCAAGCAAAAGACCAAAGACATTCCGGGCGTCAAAGTTCGTGTCAATGAAATCGGCATCTTCGGGTCAGCAAACCAAACGCCAATCCAGCTTGTCGTGAGCGGCACGGAATACGACAGCGTCAAAGTCGGCGCGGAACGCCTGAAAGAAATCATCAAGCGCACCCGAGGCACGACCGACGTGCGGCTCTCCGCCGAAGACGGCAAGCCTGAAACGCGCATTGAAATCGATCGAGACAAAATGGCTGCGTTTGGTCTGTCTATTGCCGAAGTCGGTGCAGCCTTGCGTGTCGCGCTCGCCGGCGACAACGACGCCAAGTTCCGGCAGGGCGACACCGAATACGACATTCGCATTCAGCTCGATGAGTTCGACCGTTCCAACACAGCACAAGTCGGTAGCCTGACCCTTGTCAATGCCGATAAAAAACAAATCGAACTCAAACAGTTTGCCAACATTTATCAGACAACGGGACCGACCAAACTGCAGCGCCGTGACCGTAACTACGCCGTTATCGTTTATGCCCAGCTTGCAGGTGCATCGCTCTCTGCCGTGTGGCAAGACGTTCAGGCAGGCGTGCGAGCAGAGCCGCTTCCAGTTGGCACAACCATCGCACCTATCGGCGACATCAAGAACCAGTCGGACGGCAATTCGAGCTTGGGTCTGTCGATTTTGGCAGGCATCATCTTCGTTTATCTCATCATGGTCGCGCTGTATGACTCCTACATTTATCCGCTGGTCGTGTTGTTCTCAATCCCACTGGCGGTCATCGGCGCACTGCTCGCGCTGGCACTGGCGGCAAAGAACCTGAGCATCTTCACAATTCTCGGATTTATCATGCTGTTGGGTCTCGTTAGCAAAAACGCAATCCTCTTGGTCGATTTCACCAACAAAGCCCGTGACGACGGATTCGCTACTTATGATGCGTTGATAGAAGCAGGCAGAGAGCGTCTGCGCCCAATTTTGATGACGACACTCACGATGATTTTCGGTATGATGCCAATTGCGCTTTCAACCGCAGCCGGCGCGGAATGGAAAACTGGGCTGGCATGGGCACTCATCGGCGGCTTGACCAGTTCAATGTTTCTGACGCTCGTCGTGGTGCCAATTGTCTATTCGTGGATGGACGGATTGAGCGTCTCGATTCCCGCGTTCTTTGCGCGTCGCTTCGGCAAAAAAGCGGCAACAGAAACGCTGCCCGAACCCATTGGCGCCGTCGAGTTCCAAGAGGGAAAATAACGGACAACATTGCTGCATCTTCCAAAATAGAAAAGCTCGCTTTGCAAAGAAGCGGGCTTTTTTTTCGTCAGCGAACAAGTATCTCATCGGACGCCGTGCCCTCGTTCAAGCACAGGTCTGCATTAATCCGTTATTGGAAAACGTTTTGAAAGTAATACCAAGATTAAGTAAGAATTCACCACATTGAGTCGTGGTCATTCCGAGCGACGCGAGGAATCGATTGAGCGCGTGGATTCTTCACGGCGTTCGGAATGACACAACCACCGCTTTAATACACAACCTGTTTGTGTCGAGTGTTGTGTATTGAACGTCGTTACTTAATTGGTTTGGAATCCGGCGGCGGCGTGAAATTGAAAATTTTTGCCGTTTCTGGATTGTGAACCAGTTTGCGCACTTCGACGGTGCGGAGCGGAATGCCCACCAAGTCGCGCGTTTCTAAAAACTCAGCAGCGGATTTTCCAGCTTGATACCCCCATTGATAAAAATCCGCGCCGTAGGCGATGAGCGCGCCGCGCTTGACCAAGCCCTCTTCGGAAGTAACAATCGGGACTTTCTTAGCAATGGTCTCTTTGTAAATGACCTCGAAGCTGGCAAAGACGAAGTTATCGGGCAAGGCGAAAAAGAGGTCGATTTTTTCAGCCAGAATGGACTGAACAGCGGTTTGCGCTTCGGCAGTGGAGTTAATCGGTTTTTCAATGAGCGTGATACCATTTGCCTTGCACTGTTCGCGCAAGCGACCCATGGCGTTCACAGAGTTTTGCTCCGAGCTGTTAAAGATAACACCGATGCGCTTGGGAGACGGGAAAACTCGTTTAATGAGCGCGATGCTGGAATCGATATACGCTAGTGTTTCATAGACGCCTGATAAGTTGCGCGGCGCAATGGGTCTGCCCAATGAATCTTTTTCCATCAAATTGTTAATGGACGGCGCAGGGCCAACCATCATGAAAATCGGAATCGTTTTCGTGCGCTGCAACGAGGTAATCATCGCAACGGTTGTGTTGGCTGCGATACAGGTAACTTTATCGGCGATGAATTTCTCGATGATAAGTCCGAGCGTGGCTTGGTCGCCGTTTGCATTCTGATAGTCAATTTTGACCGTGCCGGCGCTGTCGGAAAAACCTCTGGCTTTAAGCGCATCCATGAAGCCTTGACGCGCTTCGTCAATCGTTGCATCTTGAATGGTTTGAACGAAGCCGACCGTCGGCACGCCTTTGGGCTTTGCCTCGGATGTCGATGCGGTCTTTTTTGGGTCTTCTTTCTTCGAGGAGCATCCGACGCCGAGCGTCAGTGCGACGAGAAGCGTCGGAATGTAAAACAGCGAGCGGTTCATTCGACAAATGGTTTTTAAGTTGTAGTAAGTGCGTTGTTGATAGGTTTCCAATACCGTGAAGTTACTGATTCACCGTCAATTTCTTTGTTAAGTCAGTGCTAAGAACACTTTGCATCGTAACGCGCATCGACGGATTTCGGTCAAGCAGGTGGTTGAGCGATTCCTTCGTCCAAGCCAGATATTTGGTCGGCGTTATCGTTTTCACGGTTGCCGACGGCGGATTGCCTGTAATGTAGCTCATTTCGCCAATGAACGAGCCATCTTTGAGCGTTGCAACTTTACGACCACCCGCAATAACTTCCGCCGCGCCATTGTAGATGAGCATGACCTCGTTGAGCGGCGCGTGTTCGACGACGAGCGTTGAGCCATTATCGGCGTTCTTCCACTCGCCAACGCGCAAGAGCTTCATAAACTCAACGGGCGAAAAACTTTTAAAGACCGTTTGGTAAAGTTCTTTCTCTTCTTCTGAAAACGATACACCGCGCTTTTCGTTGAGCAGAATAGCAATTTGAACCAAGTTGATGCCCATGAAGATGAAATTCCAAATAATCACTGTCCAAAGCGGCGTATCTGGCACAAAGTAGTTGTAGGCAATGCCTGCGATGCACGAAGCAATTGAGAGGGTGCGCAACAAAAAAATATCTCGGACCAAGTATTGCGCGGCAATGAGTGCAAAGGCAAGGTTGCCAAGAATCAAAAAAAACGTGTCGTTCATGACGGCTTTTGAAGCAGCAAAAAATTGGACGCAAAGATACGGATTCTTTTAATTTTTTTTCTCGGCGACAGGGCGCGGCAGTTCGAATCGGTCTTTGATGCCGCTATACCACAAGCCGCCAAGTCTGCCAATCGGGTCAAGCGCGTCCATATCGATTTTGCCGTTGATGAACACCGTCGGCGACAAATGCGCCAACAGAATTTCGCCCAAGACCAAACTGCCGCCCATCGGCCCAGAGCCAATCTCAATGAGTTTATAGAGTCGGCATTCAAAATTGATGAGGCTTTCAGCAACGCGCTTTGGTTTAACCAGCAGCGACGGCTCGCGCGTCATTCCCGTTTGATCAAATTCGCTCACACTCGAGTCGTAATCAAAACTCGATTGGTTCATTGGCTCGACCAAGCTGCGGCTGACGATGTTGACGACAAACTCGCCAGTCTCGCGCACATTGTTAAGCGTGTCTTTGGTAGTGCCAGCAGTTTTATTCTCGGCTCTTGCGCTCCGCACGGCAGGCGCGAAACACAGAACGGGCGGATTGGCACTGGCGACAGTGAAAAACGAAAACGGCGCGAGATTATCAACGCCATCTTGACTTACGCTCGATACCCATGCAATTGGGCGCGGCAAAACAGAGCCGATGAGAATTTTGTAAAAATCCTGCGGCGTAACTTCTTTGGGATTAACAACAGTTTTCATAACAATGCAGTTAAAAGTAAAAATAAACGTTAGGGCGTTTCGCGTTTGATGGGGATAAGAATTTTCACGGTCGTGCCTTCAGGTGAAAACGTATAATCTACATGTTTGGCGATTTGGCGCATCAGAAAGACGCCGCGTCCAGACGGTTTAAGCAGGTTTTCTTCAGCAAGCGGGTCAGGGACATCGTTAAGGTTAAAGCCCGCGCCTTCGTCGCGCACCTCAATGTAAAAATCGTCGCCGCGCACTTCGCACAGCAGCCAAGCGTGTTTATTGCGGTCGAATTTATTGCCATGCATCACGGCGTTGTTAGTGGCTTCGGTGATGAGGAGCATGACATCGTAAAGAAAGACAGGCGTAAAATGATGTTCGGCAGCGATGGCTTTCACCAATGTTTCAACGCGATAGACTTCTTTCAAATCGCTGTCTAATTTCATTTCGTATGTCGCCATGCCTAATGAGAATCCAGAGTGAAGTTACCAAGTTGCGCGAACTGCGAGCGTTAGGTTTGGAATGACTCGAAGCGTCGCGCCGCCAGCGCGTTCTAACTGATACCAGCCGCTTGCTTCAAGTTCGGTGTTTGGGTTGAGGCGAAAAAGCGTCCGCGCCGTCGGTCCGATATACAAAATTTCCTGTTGCAGTCGTCGTTCCGCGCCAATGAATCCAAATTGCTGACGAAGGAAGGCGCGCGCGCCAAACGATGCTGTCCATGTCTCATAGTGCGCCCAGAGTTCGGCTTGCATCAATCGGTCGTTGAAAGCATTGAGCGGACGCTCGGCGAAGTCGTCCCAAAAAAGTTCGCCGCGCTCATACACACGCTGGTCATAAAGGAATTTAAGAAAGAAGTTTTTGGAAAGGAAAATCTCCGTCGAGTCCAAAAAGGAAAATTGTCGAAACGAAAAACTGCGCGCCGAAAAAGGCGTCTCGAAATCGTAGATGGTGTAGTTGGCTAAAACGCCGAACTCGTTGTAACTGCGAACCGTGTTCGGCACATACCAAATCGCCGACGGCGAAAGCCGCAAAATTTGATTGCGTGTGTTGTTGCCGCTCTGTTGCCGGAAGATAAACACATTGCGCGTGAGCAGCGCTGAACCTGAAAGCGTCAAGCCCAGATAAGCATTCACGCGAAAACTGTCGGAGACGGAAACCACATAGCTGACTTCATCACGGTCGTCGGTGTTGTCGGGCGCAGGCGTGTCGTAACGAAAGCCGCGTATCTGCCCCTGAACGCTCAGACGATTCAATGGAGCGCCGTGGTTATCGAGCAGTTGCCATGCTGCTGACGCTGAAACAACCGCGACTTCCAGCGTGTTGTCGCGAAATCGTTCCAAGCGATTCGCCTCTGCCGATGTTGCCGATGCGTTTATTGGTCGATACGTTTCCGACTGCTGCTGATACGACACACTTACGCCGAAGGACACAGGCAAGGTCTCGAGCGAGAGAGCCGCTTGTGTAAAGAGCCGCTGTTGGGCGATTTCATTGTCGTATAAATTGCGCGTTACATCGATGAACTGTTGGCTGTTCTCCCGCGCAACCACGCGGTAGCGAAGCTCAATGCGCATACTCGCGCGAAGATTTCTAAACAGTTGGAACGCTAAACTATCGAACGTGTAGAGCGCACGCTCAGCACGTCGTTCAATCGTTGCGCTCGGCGTTGATGATGAAATACTTGAGGTGAACACATTTGAAAAAAAATCGCGGCGCGAGTCATCGTATCCGCCCGAAAGAAAAATGACGCCTTGGTCGCCGTAGCGCTGGCGCAGTGAAAGTTGCGCGTTGAATGTTCGGTTGCGCCGTGGCGAAAGAAGTTCTTCGTTGAAATTTAAAAACGACGCAAGAGAAAATCCCGATGCAACTGCGCTATCGAGCCGCGCCGCACCGCCGTAAATCACGCCAGCCGAATACTGTCCAATTTGCGTCTCCGCTTTGGCGCCAACTTGTCCCGATAAAAACAGCGCATCGAGCGGCTGAAATGTCGCGCCTGCCAAAAAGGAATTTGCCAATGCATCGTTTCGAAACAATGCGCGGCTGTCGGATAAAACAAAGTTGACGGCGTCGGCGCGCAGTGTAAGTTTGTCGGTAATGATGCGGCGCAAGTCGATTTGTAATTGGTTTTCGTCGCGCACCACGCGCCCGCCCGCCGCATCGCCGAAGTCTGCAAGGTTTGATTGAAACCGCTCCGTCGCGCTGGTTTGCCAACCTGAAAAACTCTGCTCGTGCAACAGACGCACCCGCCAAAAAAATGTGTTCAGAAATCGCTCAAACGACGCATCAAGCGCACCGCGCCCAACCGAAAACGACGGTGCAACTTCACCCGAAAGCGTGTCCGCCTGCGCCAACGCCACGACCTCTCCAACGACGGCTCGCCAAAAAACAATGATGAACAACAGCCAAAAACGCATCGACCGAAAGTTTTCTGCAAGTTCCCGAAAAAAATTAAAAAAATGTCGCTATCAGAGAAACTTTTAGGCGTCTTAATCAGTATTAGTAATTGTTACTGATAACAAAAAAAATAAAGCTCGCTTTTTTCTAAACATAAACAAACTCAGCAATGACCAACGAAACGAAAACGCGGAAAAATTTAGAAGCGGCGTTTGCCGGCGAAGCAATGGCGTTCCGTCGCTATTTGTATTTTGGCGAAATCGCCCGTGAATTAGGCAACGAGGAAGTCGCCCAACTGTTTGAAAAAACAGCGAAAGACGAATTCGGACACGCCGTCGCGCATTTGCAGTTGCTCTATCCGAAAAAAGAGATGACGGTGGAGAAACTGTTGGAGACCGCCGCTAATGGCGAACTTTACGAGACCAATGAGATGTATCCGCAATTTGAAAAGGAAGCCTTAGCGGAAGGCAATCTCGATGCGGTCGAGGAATTTCAAGAGCAAGCCAAAGAATCTTACGAACATGCGCAGCTCTTCAAGGAAGCTGCCAAGCGATTCAAGACCTTCAAGAAGGTTGAGCTGCATCACGCTAACGGCTATCTTGCCGCGCTCGAGAAAGTGCGCAA
>Ga0272446_1001485_pt1 | contig 33990 bp, 40 predicted proteins | sample YNPCB0061_FD_194587 | JGI IMG/M metagenome (GOLD analysis project Ga0272446, IMG submission 194587) | Hot spring microbial mat communities from Yellowstone National Park, WY, United States - YNP-CB-006-1 | ecosystem: Environmental > Aquatic > Thermal springs > Hot (42-90C) > Sediment | place...
GCGCTGGACCTGTTCCGCACCACGCTGCTGGCGGCGGCGGACGGGCAGGTGCGGATCGATTCCAGCGTGCTGCCGGAGGGCTACACCGAGGAACGGATCCCGCTGTCCCCGCGCGAGGCGGAACTGGTGGCGCTGCTGGCGCAAGGGATGAAAAACCGGGAGATCGCCGAGGCGCTGAACCTGAGCGTGGGGACGGTGAAGGTGTATCTGTCGCACCTGTTCAACAAGCTCCATGTCAAGGACCGGTTCGAACTGGCGCTGTATGCGCTGCGGAACATGAGCACGCTGGGGGCGGGGCTGAAGCCGGCGGGGCAGCGGAATGAGAGTGAAGGGGGCGAAGGCAATGCCGTGATCCTGGACTGGCACGCGCCTGCGGGGGGCAGGATGCGCACGCCGGCGGGAAGAAGGAGGATGGCGACATGATGCCGCGTCTTGCCAGACGAAGGCGCGGGGCGGCGATTGTCGAAATGTCGTTCGTCGTCATCGCGCTGTTTGGGTTGTTGTTTCTGTTGATCGATCTGGGCTGGGTGGTCTTTGCCAAGGCAAGCGTCCAGCATGCGGTGCGGGAAGGCTGCCGCTTTGCGGTGACCAGCCAGACCATTTCGGGGATGGGGCATCTGGCCTCGATCCAGGAAGTGGTGCGGCAAAACTCGATGGGTTTCATCAGCCCGGCGCAGGCTGCCTCGGTGGTGCAGGTGCGGTTCTATAACCCTGAGACCTTGCAGCCGGTGTCCGGCGCGGGCAGCAACGCGGGCGGCAACCTGGTGATTGTCGCGGTGGAGAATTTCGAGGTGCGGCCCCTGATTCCGTTCGTCCGCAGCGCGGATCCCATCCGGTTCAGCGTGCGCGCGGCGGACCGGATGGAGGCGTCGCCGATGGGAATCCCGCCCAGTTTGTGAAGGAGCGCAGCGATGAAGAACCGGATGCGGAGCAAGAGAGGGCGCAGCGGGGCGGTGATCATCGAGTTTGTCCTGGCGGCGGCGCTGATCTACACGCCGCTGATCCTGGGCACGATGGTGATCGGGATGAACCTGATCCGGGCGATCCAGGTGACGCAGGTGAACCGGGACGCGGGGCATATGTTCGCGCGCGGGATCGATTTCTCGGTTCCGGCCAACCAGGCGATTCTCCAGCATCTGGCCGGGGGGCTGGACCTGACGCCCTCGGGCAAGTCGGTGGTGATTCTTTCGCAGATCATGCGCGTGGATTGTCCCGGTCCGCCGGCGTGCGCCAACCACGGCGTGGCGGTCTTCGTGCGGCAAATCGTCGTGGGCAACGCCTCGCTGCGGACGAGCCGGTACGGGACGCCGCCGACGGGCTCCGGCGGCATGGTGCCGAACTACATGACCAACCCGGCGGCGCGCACGTCGAGCTTTCATCCCGCCGTGATGGATATGCAAATGGGCGAGACGGCGTATGTCGCCGAGGCGTTTTACAACTCCACCGAGCTGAACCTGCCGGGATTCATGACGAACACGGGCGTGGCCGCGAGAGGGATCTTCTGATGATGACGCGAATGCATGGCAACCGGAAGCGCCGCGGGGTGGCGCTGATCCTGACAACGTTGACGCTGATCGTGTTCGGCCCCATGGTGGGGCTGGCGGTCGACGTCGGCATTCTGTATCTGCTGAAGGCGAAGCTGAGCCAGGCGGTGGACGCCGCCTGCCTGGCGGGCGCGCGCAGCCTGGCGCGGGGCGCGACGCTGGAATCGCAGCAGGCCAACGCCATCGCGGTGGCGCAGCGGTTTTTTCAGGTGAATTTCCCGAACGGGTACTGGGCCACCACCAATGTGAACTACACGGTGACCGTCACCGAGCCGCAGATGCGCCTGCGGCGCGTGGAGATGGCGGCCACGGTGGACGCGCCGCTGTATTTTCTGCGCCTGCTGGGGCATGAGACGGCGCGGCTACGCGTGGTGGCGGCGGCGCAGCGGCGCGACGTGAACGTGATGATGGTGCTCGACATCTCCGGCTCGATGCAGACAGCCGGAGCGTGCGGCGCCCTGCGCAGCTCGGCCACCGCCTTCGTGGACCGCTTCGCCAACGGGCGCGACCGGCTCGGCATGCTCTCCTTCAACGGCGCCACGCGGCTCGATTATCCGATGAGCCTCTACTTCAAGGATTCGCCGTCGATCTACACCCGCATCAACGCGCTTGCCTGTGCCGGCTGGACCAACACGTCGCAAGCCCTGTGGGAAGGCTATCAGCAGTTGGTGGCGGTGAACGAGCCCGGCGCGCTGAACGTCATCCTCTTCTTCACCGACGGCCGGCCCACGGCTCTGGCGGCGGACTATCCCGTTAAAACTCTCGCCGACACCCGCTATGGGGACGGAGCCGGCGGGACCTCGACAGGCGTCCAGACGGCCATGCCTCCGAGCAGTTGTCTTGACGAGATGGGCCGCAACAACGCACAGCCGGGGTGGAATCCGGGACCCAAGCGCGGCTTCATCGCCGCCGGGGACTTCAACCTCACCGGCGTCACGTCCGGATTATACGACCAGACCGTGATTGGCTCAACGCAACTCATTCCGGTTGCGCGACGAGCGGGCTGCTATATCACCACCTTGGGCGCCAACTCGGTGCGGCGCGATGTCGCCTACATCCCCGACACCGACATCTACGGCAATTCCACGGTGAACCAGAGCTACAAGCCGGGCGTCTTCTTCCCCCTCGGGCATCCTTATGCCGGCAGGATCCGGCCCGACGTGCCGCGGGCGCTGCGGCATGCGGCCTACAACGCCGCCGACAACGCCGCGTGGCGCATCCGCAGCGACGACAGCCTGAGCCCGGTGATCTACGTCATCGGACTCGGCGGCACCGGCGGCGCCGAGTCGTTCGACGGCGAGTTGATGACGCGCATCGCCAACGACGGCGAGCCGCGCCTGCAGCCGGAGCGGCCCCGCGGGCTGTATGTCTACGCGCCCACCGTCGAGGAGCTGAACAACGCCTTCCTCCGCATCGCTTCCGAAATCCTGCGCCTGGCGAGCTGACGCGCTCACGCAAACATCGACAGCAGCGCCACCGCCCATGCCCCGATGGCGATGGCGACGCCATGAGGCAGGCGCAGCGCCTGCGGGGATTGAACGCTGAGATCCTCGCGCGACACCCCGGGATGGCGGAAGCTGAGCAACTGCCGCACGATGAAGCCTGTGTTGATCAGCGTGGCGCGCAGACGGCCGCGAGACAACGCCAGCACCACGCCTGCCGCCGCGCCCGAAACGGCCGCAATCACAAACACCCAAAACCACGCCCGCGGGCCGGCCAGCGCGCCCACAGCCATCATCAGCTTCACGTCGCCCGCCCCCATGCCGCGCAACAGAAACAAGGGGAAGTAAACCAGCATCGCCAGCCCCGCGCCCGCGGCGGCGCGCCACAGCCCCTCCGTGCCGCCCACATAGGCGTTGGCGGCAAAGCCGGCGAGGAACGCGGCCAACACCAAGGCGTTGGGAATGCGCCGGCTGCGGATGTCAATCATCGCGGCTACCATGGCGGCGCCGGCCATCAGCAAAGCGGGCAGAAGAGGCAGAGGACCAATCCATTCCTTCATGATTCCTTCTCCTCCGGGTGCAGGGAGGCGCTGATTGCTACGGCGGGAAGACTCAGCAATCGGTTTCCTGGCAGATGGCCGCCTCCCGGAAGCTGACGCCCATCCAGCCGCTGCAGCCGTTTGCCACTGAGAAATGGCGCACAGTGCCGGAAAAGCAGAGCAGCCTGCAAGGCAAAGAGGGATTGCCTGGAAGCTCGAAGGAGACCAGGATTTCCGCCTCCGCCTCGACAGCCAGGCTCCGGCTGGCATTCGCAAGACGAATCACCGCGCCCTTCCGGTCCAGCCGCACGGCTTCCGCGGCCATTTCCAGGGGCGGCTGCCCTCCTCGAACGAGAACCCGGCACGGCAGGGCATGAGACGGATTGTCGAACCGGTCTCCGGTGCGCATATCCCCGTTTGGATCATTCTGAACCTCGGCGAGCCATCAAGCAATCCTCCAATTGGTTAAAGTTAACCAAGGATATGAAGCGATAGTGCCACGGTTAGCCCAATTGAGTCTCGGAAAAACGTACTGGAAGAGGAAGGGTCAATTTTTCCATTGACTAAGGTAAGTTTCTGAGTCACACTGGGGCCATTCTGAAACATCGGATTCGGGTTTTTCCGCAAGGAGCCCTCGGGGGAAAGAAAGCGCCGGATACGGTCAACCGGCGCCGAGACAGGAAACCATAGCAGGAGGAAATTGTGAGTGTGAAGAAGTTGGTCGTGGCCTCGGAGGTGCCATTGTATGCCAAGAGCCTGCAATGGATGTTGAGCCAGGATGAGGGGTTGGAGGTGGTTGCCGCGCCCTGCGGCGGCGGCATGAGCATGACGGACCTGGCGCAATGCCAGGCGGACGCTCTGTTGATCGAATGCGGCGGATTGCTGGACTGGAGCGGGTTGGCGGCATTGTGCCGCCAGGCGGCGCCGCGGCCGGTGATCGTGCTCACGCGCCACGCGCCGATGGAGACGGTGTATCAGGCCCGCGAGGCCGGCGTGCGTGCGCTGATCGATCTGCGCTCGGATCCGGCGGAAGTGATGGAAGCGGTTCTGCGCGCTCTGAACGGCGAGATGGTGTATCCGGAGTCGGACGAGGAAGTGCGCCAGCGCTCGCGGCGGGTAAGGTTGACGCCGCGGGAGGGGCAGTTGGTGACCCTGCTGGTGCAGGGCTTGAAGAACAAGGAAATCGCCGCCCAGCTCGAGTTGAGCGAGGGGACGGTGAAGGTGTACCTGTCGAAGCTCTTCCAGAAGGTGGGCGCCAAGGACCGGTTCGAGCTGGCTCTATTCGGGTTGAGGAACCTGGTGAACGGCGAATTCAATTGCGTGGAACCGGCGCGGCGGCGCAAGCCGGCGCGGCCGGCGAGGGAAGTGGACCGCCGCGGCTTGCGAAGTCTGATGGTGGGTGGCGGGAACGCCGTCTGGGCGGCGAAGGCAGGATCTCTCGGGTAGGCTGCCATGCGCGTCGTGATCCGGGCTGCGCCTCGGGTGCGCCCTTGGGAGGAAGGGCAGACGACGCCGCAATTCAACTTGCTGCCGCCGCGGCAGCCTTCGTTTCTCGTCTCTCTGGCGGTGTCGGCGGTGCTGCACGCAGCCGTGCTGGAGACCACGCCCGGCCTCTTGTTGCGGGCCGAATACTGGCGTTTCCGGCCGCCCGAGGTGGAGAAGCTGATGGCGCGGACGCAGCGCGCCACTCCCTTGCTGGTGCGCGTGCCGGATCTGCGGGCGCAGGAGAAGCTCTTCCTGCCGGCGCAGAAGCGGCAGCGGACGCCTTCCGGCGGCCCGGCGCGCCCTGCCCCGGCAAGGCCGGCGCGTGTGGCCCGCGCGGAAGAACCTTTGCAGACCTCCAGCCCGCCATCCGCGCTTGTCCTGCAGCCTGGCCGCAGCGCCGAGCCGCCGAAGAAACTGCCGCCGCTGAAAGCCATGGCCGTGTGGAGCGGCCCCAATCCGCGGCAGATCGAAGAGCCGATCCTGCCGGGTGCAAGGAAGCCGGGCGTGGAGCCGATGCCCGCCCGCGACACCGTGAGCCTCGATGCGCCGGTGCCGGCGCCGCCAAAGCTGCCCTCTTCGATGGCGCCCTCGGCGGCGATGGAGCGGGCGCGCGTGTATCTGCCGCCCTCCGGGTCGAACCCGCTCTCCGGCCGCAGGCAGTGGCTCCAGGAGCCGCAGTTGCCTTCCGCTGCCAACACGGGCACGCCCGCCGCTTTCATCATCATCACGCCGGAGCGGGCGAAGCCCGGAGAGACGATCACGGTACCGCCTGGCAGTCTGGTGGTTCTCGGCGCCGGCACGGGCCAGGCAGCCGAGGCCGCGCCGCCCGCAGCCGCTGGAAAGCCTGCGGCAACAGCAGACGCCAAGCCGGTGTCCGGCTCCGGCGGGGAAGTGCTGGCCGCCCGGCTTGAAGGACGGCCCGGAACCACCGGGGCGAGGGGCAACGGCGCCGGCGTTGCGGAAGCAAAACCGCAGGATGCAGCGGCGGACCCCGGCGCGCCGGGGGCGCCGAACGGCTCTGCATCCCCTGGCGGAGCCGCAGGCGCCAAATCCGCCGCCACGACGCGCACCATCCGAACGGCGGCAGGGGACATCTTTGCGCTTGTCGAGGGAGATGGCTCTGTCACTTTGACCTATCCCGCCGGCGGCTCGTTCGACGTCGTGGTGGTGGATGCTTCGCTGCCGCAGGCGATCTCCACGCACACATCGGCGCTTTCGGGAAGCCCGGTCTATACGGCCTATCTGAACGTCGGCCAGCCAGTGGAATGGATCCTGCACTATTGCCTGCCGGGTGGCGAGGCGGGCGCGCGCCGGCAGCACTCCGTCGTGACGCTGAGTGCGCCCAAGCCCCTCAAGGCGCCCTATGTGGTGGAAGCGCATCTGCCCCCGGAGCCGGTGTGGCGCTGGAACGGATACCAGGTCTTCCATGCTTCGCTCAGCGCCGGCGGGCGCCTGGAGCGGCTGCGAGCCCTGCAGGCGGGTGGCGCGGCGGATGTGTTGCTGGATTCGCTGCGGCGGTGGATCTTCCGTCCGGCCTTGCTCGATGGCGCTCCCACAGCCACGGAAGTGCTGCTGGTGGTTCCGCCATTCCGCCAGTGAAGGGAAAACGCCATGGGGGGAAGCAATCCGGGTGCGGTGGATCTGTTGCTGGCGCGCCAGAACGCCGACGGCGGCTTCGGCTTCCGCGCCGGCCAGAGTTCGTGGCTTGAACCCACGGCATGGGCGGCGCTGGCCCTGCACGGCCGCCCGGAGATGGACCGCGCCATGGCGTGGCTCGGGCCGATGCAATTGGCCGGCGGCGCCTGGCCCGCCAGCCCCAACGCACAGCGCGAGAGCTGGGCCACGTCGCTCGCCATATTGCTCAAATGCTTGCGCGGGGAGTTCGACGCAAGCTGGAGGAAAGCCGTGGCATGGCTGATCTCGGGGGAAGCCCGCCGGATCCCCGACCCGTCCTGGCTGGAACGGCTCCTGCACAGGGAGGACGCCGTGGTGCAGGACAGGTCGTTGCGCGGCTGGCCGTGGACGCCGGGCGCGGCGGGCTGGATCGAACCAACCGTACACGCCATCCGGGCGCTCGACCACAGCCGCCCGCGCTACGGCGGCGCGGCGCTGGCCGAAAAGATCGAAATGGGGGAGCGCATGATCCTCGACCGGCAGTGCCGCGACGGCGGCTGGAACTATGGCAACAAGCGCGTGCTCGGCGAGGATCTGGACTCGTTCCCCGAGTGCACGGCGCTCGGCCTGATCGGGCTTTGCCGCCGCCGGGGGCCGCAAGTGGAACGGGGCATCGCCTGCGCGCTCGGCCACTGGAGCCGCGCGCCGCGCGGACTGGCGCAGGCGCTGTTGCGCGTCGCGTTCCGCATGCATGGCGTGGCGTTCGCAGACCGGCCCGTTGAGGTGAGCGGGCGGACCGATACGACCGTGCTGGCGCTGGCGCTGATCGGCGAACCGGAGGGCGCATGGCGGCAGTGGAAGGGAGGCGCCGCATGAACCGCCGTGAGTGGATGGCTTGCGGCCTGGCGGCGGCTGCCTGCACGAGGCGCCGCCCGCAGGCGTGGCGCCGCAAAGAACCGGTGTTCGTGCTCAAGGCCGAAAGCTACGAGAGAGAGTTGGCAAGCGAAATCCGGCGGGCGGTGCAAGCGACAGGCATCGCCGTGCGCGGCAAGACGGTGCTCCTCAAGCCCAACCTGGTGGAGTTCTCGCGCGCCACCGCGATCAACACGCATCCGGTATTTGTGGCCGCCGTGATGGAGGCGCTGCTTTCGCTGGGCGCGGCGGACGTCCGGATCGGCGAAGGACCGGGGCACCGCCGCGACACCTGGACGCTGGCCGAAGAGGCGGGCTATTTCGCAGCGATCTCGCGGTTTGAAGACCGCTTCATCGACCTGAACCGCGACGAGGTCGACCGCGTGGGCGAGCTGGGCGAGTGGGGCCCGCTGTGGGCGCCCCGGTCGCTGCTCGACGCCGACCTGATTGTCTCTCTCCCCAAGCTGAAGACGCACCACTGGGCCGGAGCGACGCTCTCGATGAAGAACCTCTTCGGCACTGTGCCCGGCAGCCTCTACGGCTGGCCCAAGAACGTGCTGCATCACCATGGCATCGACGCTTCGATCGTGAAGCTGGCAGAGATCTGGGCCCCGAAGACCGTGGCCATCGTGGACGGCATCGTCGGCATGGAAGGCAACGGGCCCATTCAGGGCAAGCCGCGCAAAGCGGGAGTCATTGTGGCCGGAGCAAACCTGCCTGCCGTCGATGCCACCTGCTGCCGCCTCATGGGCATCGACCCCGGGAGGGTCAATTTCCTCGCGATGTCACAGCACCTGGGACCGGCGGACGCGGCATGGATCGAACAGCGCGGCGAGCGGCCCGAGACCCTGCGCCAGGACTTCGAGCTGATGCCGATGTGGGCGCACCTGCGCGCGCCGAAAGGCTGAGCCAGGGCCGTTGGCCCGATTCAGGCGAGATCGAACAGCAGCAGCTCGGCCTGGCTCTGCGCCGTGATGCGCAGCACGGGCTCCGCCGTCACTGCCGCCCCGTCGCCTGCGCCGAGCGTCACGCCGTTGATCTCCACGGTTCCGGAAGCCACCTGAAGCCACGCATGGCGGTCCGCCGCCAGCCGGTATTCCAGCGTCCTGCCTTCATCCAGCACGGCGGTCCACAGCTCGGCCGCCTGATGCATGGGCAGAGAACCTTCCCGCCCGCTGGGCGAAGCCAGCAGGCAGAGGCGGTTCCGCCGCTCCTCCAGCGGGAAGTGCTTGTCCACGTAATGCGGCTGGAGCCCCTGCTGCGAGGGGTAGATCCAGATTTGCAGCAGGTGCAGCGGCTCCGTGGAGCTCAAGTTCGCCTCGCTGTGAAAGATCCCCGTGCCGGCGCTCATCTTCTGCAGGTCGCCGGGGCGCAGCACGCCGCGCGCGCCGGTCGAGTCCTCATGCTCGAGCGCGCCGGAAAGGATCCAAGTCAGGATCTCCATGTCTCGGTGCGGGTGCCACTCGAACTTGCCGCCAGGGGCGACGCGGTCTTCGTTGATGACGCGCAGCGATTGGAAGCGCGTCCACGCCGGGTCGATGTAACGGTTGAACGAGAACGTGTGGCGGCTGTCCAGCCACCCGGTTTGCGTTACGCCGCGTTCGGCGGACGGTCTCAGGCGGATCATCAGACCTCCAGGTTGTTTGTTCAAACAACTATCTGGTTCGATGATCCGCGCCGGGATCAGGATTCATACAGCCGGCGGGCGAGGCGCGTCAGGGTGGAGGTCTGTCTTTCCCCGAGCACGGAGAACTGCAGGCGGTGCAACTCGAGCATCGGGGCGTCGATCCGCGCGAGCAGCTCCAGCCCCGCAGGCGTGATGCCGACGAGAACCACGCGGCGGTCGGACGCAAAACGCTGCCGCAGCACGAGCCCTGCTTTCTCCAGCCGGTCGAGCAGGCGCGTCAGGTCCGGCTCGCGCGTCATCATGCGCGCCGCCACCTGCCGGCAGTTGAGCGGCTCCGGATGCGCGCCCCGCAGGATGCGCAGCGCATTGTATTGCGCGGGGCGCAGGCCGTGGGGCTTGAGCAGTTCCGCCACCGCGTCCATCAGGCGGGCTGCGGCGCGCTGCACGGCCACGAACGCCTCCTGCTCAGGAGGGGCGGGAGGGCTCACGGCGCCGCCTCCCGGACGGCGGTGTTCGCCAGCGTCACAAACGCATCCCGCATCGGTTGCGGGCGTCCGGTGAGCTGCATGAGGAACACGCCGACGATCTGCTGCTGCGGATCCACCCACCCGTAGGTGCCGAAGGCGCCGCCGTGCCCGAAGGTCCCGATGCTCTGCCCGGTAAGCGTGCCCTCGGGCGCTTTCGTGACTTCCCATGTGAGCCCGAAACCCGTTCCCGGATTGTGGCCGGCCGTCAGATCCCCGGTGTGCAATTGCGTCATCATCCGCACGCTCGCGGGCGACAGCAGCCGTTTGCCGTTGAGCACGCCGCCGTTCAGCATCATCTGGTAGAACTGCGCCAGGTCCCAGGCGGTCGAGTACATCGAGTGCTCGGGTCCGGAATACTTCGCGCCCTCGCGGAACTTCAATGGGTCTCCCGCCAGGATGTCGGCGCCCGCTTTGACGAGCTTCCCGTCCTTGACGGTGAACACCGGCGCCAGGCGCGGGCGCTTTTCCACGGGCAGAAACACGTGCGAGTCCGCCATGCCCAGCGGCTGGAAGATGCGCGTCTCGAGAAACTTCTCGAAGCTCATGCCGGAGCGGACCTCCACGATGCGCCCGAGCACGGCGATGCCCGTGTTCGAGTACATCCACCGCGTGCCGGGCTCGAACAGCAGCGGCTGCTGCGAATAGATCAGGCAGGCCTCCGCCAGCGTCCGGTCCATGCGGACCATGATGTCGCCGATGCCCGGCGCGGCGGGGCCGAGACCGGAAGTGTGCGTCATCAGATCGCGGATCGTGATCGGCCGCGCCGGCTTGCGCAAGGTGCGCACGCCGTTTTCTTCGCTCACGATCACCATCTGGCCGCGGAATTCCGGCAGGTGGTCCTCCACGCGGTCATGCAGGCGCAGCTTGCCTTCTTCGGCCAGCATCATGATGGCGGCGCCGGTGAAGGGCTTGGTCATGGACATGATCTGAAAAATCGTGTCCTTCTGCATGGGCTTCTTCGCATCGGCGTCCTGCCAGCCGGTGGCTTCGAAATGCGCCAGCACGCCGCGGCGCATCACCAGCGTGACGGCGCCGCTCATCTGGCCGCGCTCGACGAATTCCCGGAGCACGGGGCCGACGCGCGCCAGTGGCGCGCCGTCCATGCCGGCGCGCGCTGCGTCGGGCGCGGGCGGGGCAGCCGCCAGAACCAACGCAGCCTGCAAGGCGACCGAGAGACGGAGAGTGTGCAAGATCATAAAAGGGCATTATAAGCACAGGTGTTGTGACAATGATCGAATTCACCCGCAGAGAAATGGCGGCCTCGCTGCTGGCGGTGCAGGCCGGGCCGCAGCCTGTGCCGGCCGCGGCCATCGCAAAACAGGACGCCCAGGTGGAACAGCTCCTGGCGCGCCAGGTCGCTGACCCGCGCGCCGAAGGCTTCGGCTGCTACCCCGACGAGTTCGGGCTGCACCACGCCGGCTCGGCCTCCGGCCTGGCCCATGTCTTCCTCGCGGCTTTCGCCTGCCCGGGTTCCAAATTCCACCTCGGCCGGCTGATGGTGCAACGAGCCAATGCGGCGGCCGGGTTTCTCCGCAAACACCAGCACGACGACGGCACCATCGACCTGCTCACGACGAATTTCCACTCGACGCCCGACCTGGGTTTCGTGATGCACAACGCGGCCGCGGCCGTGGAGCTGGCGCGGATGGCGGGCGCGCGCGAGGCCGAAGCGGCGCTCGCGCCGTTCTTGCAGAAGGGCAAAGAAGCGCTACTCTCCGGCGGTATCCATACTCCGAATCACCGCTGGGTGGTCTGCCAGGCGTTGGCGGAGCTGCACCATCTCGATCCTGATCCCCGCTGCCTGCGCCGCATCGGCCAATGGCTCGCCGAAGGGATCGACATCGACGAAGACGGCCAGTACGCGGAGCGCTCCACGGGCATCTACAACCCCGTCACCAACCGCGCCCTGCTGGTGACGGCGCTGCGCGCGGGCAAGCCGGAGCTGCTCGATCCCGTGCGCCGGAACCTCGATTCCATGCTGTGGCTCCTGCATCCCGATGGCGAGGTGGTGACCGAAATCTCCATCCGCCAGGATCAGTACACGCGCGCCACGATGGAGCGCTACTGGTTCCCCCTGCGCTATCTCGCCATCGCGGACGGCAACGGGCAATGGGCCTCGCTTGTGCAGCAGACCGAAGACCGCGGCGCCTCGGCCAGCGACTATCTCCGCTTTCCCGAACTCCGCCGCCCGCTGCCCGCGGCCCAGCCGTTGCCGGACAACTACCACCGCCTGATGCGCAGCCTCCGCGCGGCGCGCATCCGGCGCGGGGCGTGGGACGCCACGGTGCTGATGAACGGCAACAGCCGCTTCCTCGCGCTGCGCCATGGCCAGTGCGTCCTCGAAGGCGTGCGCCTTGCCGCGGCGTTTTTCGGCAAAGGCCAGTTCCGCCCCGCGCAGTGGGCGCCCGTGCCCGGCGGCTACCGCATGACGCAGTGGCTCGAGGGCCCCTATTACCAGCCGCTCGACCCTCCGGAAAAGGTCACTGCAGAGAATTTTGCCGCGCTGCGCGCGCGCCGCCGGCAGAGTGAAGTCCAGCGCATGGAGTATGAAGCGGCCGTCACCGAAACCGGCCGCGGCATCGCGGTGCGCATCCGCGCTTCCGGCACGGCCAACGTGCCGCTCGCCATCGAGATCGCGCTGCGCGAAGACGCCGAGCTGCGCGGCGTGGAGCCCGCGCCCGCGGGAGAAAAATCATTTCTCCTCAAAAATGGTTTTGCCGAAGCGCGCACCGGCGGCCGCGGCTTCCGCTTCGGCCCCGGCCTCGGCCGCCACGCCTGCACGCAAGTGCGAGGCGCGGAGCCGAAGCCGCCGGGCCAGAGCGTCTACCTCTGCGGCTTTACGCCGCTGGACCATGTGATCGAGTTCACGCCTGTGTAGCCGCGTGTTCCAGCCGCGCCACCCGGAACAGGCCCCGCATCATCGCCGGCTCCTCGTGTACGATGCACAACCCGGCCTCCCGCGCGAGCCGCGGCAGCGGCACGTTCAGGTCCGTGGCCAGCAGGCGCATGAGCGGGTTCAGCGCGCGCCGCGCCAGCCGCGGCTTGCCCGCGCCGTCGTGATACTTGTCGAACAGCGCGATGCGCCCGCCGGGTTTCAGCACGCGCGCCGCCTCGCGCAGGCACGCCAGCGGGTCGGGCACGATGGCCACGATCAGATGCAGCACCACGCAATCGAAGCTCGCGCCGCGAAACGCCATCCGCTGCGCATCCATCAACTGGAAGCGCACCTGCGACGCGCAGGGCCGCCGCACCGCCTTCTCCAGCATGCCCGGGCTGGCGTCAAACGCCCAGACGTCCAGCCCCGCCGGCAGCAGCGGCAAGTCCTGCCCGGTGCCGCAGCCGCACACCAGCACGCGCTCGCCCGGCGCCAGGCGCGCCAGCTCGATCGACCGTAACCGGTGCCGGTCGAACGCAATGAAGCGGTCGTAGTGCGGCGCGTACAGGTCCCAGCGGCGGATGTGCCAGCTCATCGGGCGGTTCGCAGCAGGCGGCTCAGTTTGAGCAGTTCGCCGTGCGGGGATTCGTCCGGCACGGAGCAGCCGGGCGCGCAGATCCACTTCGGCGCGGCGGCGCGCGCTTGTTCAAGCATCGCCTTCACGGAAGCCTCCGGCGAGCCAACCACCGAGCGGTGATCGAGCCCGCCCATCAGCACGGCGGAGGTCTTCTTCCGCGCCGCAGCCAGAGGCACGCCGGTTTCGTGCGCCGAGTAATGGATCACCTGCACCGGCCAGCCGTGCCAGAAGTGGTCGACATAGGCTTTCGCGCCGTGCAGATGAAGGATGTTGAGCGGCGCGTCCTTGGCGGCTTCGAGCACCATCCGGTCGAACGGCTCGCTGAAGCGGCGGTATTCCTCCAGAGTGAGAACGCCCTGCTGCGCGTTGTCCACGGCGAGAAAGATGCCCGATGCGCCCGCTTCCAGAGCGCGCCGCGCATGGCTCGCTTCCGAGCGCGCGATCGCTTCCAGCGCGTCCAGCAGCGCCTGCGGGCGCGTGCGCATCAGCTCCATCACCGCCTCTTTCGAGGCAACCTTCGTTGCCTGGTTCCAGGGGTTGAAGATCGTCTCCACGAAATGCTTCTGCCCCGCGAGCCCGTCGCGGATCAGTTCGAGCGCTTTCACCTGCTCCGGGAAAGGGTTGTCCGCCGGCTTCAGTTCGTGCCACGCCGCGCCGGCGCCCTTCGGATAGGGGTAATCGCTCATCACTTTGACGATGTCGAGCTGGTAGCGGCGCGCGAAATCGAGCGTCAGCGCCGCGTGGCGCCGCCCGGGCTCCTTTTCATCGTGAAAATGATGCCAGAATGTGAACGGCGCGCGGTCCGGCGTCCGGCCCGCAAGCACCCGGTTCACCCGCTCTTTGGGGGTCGGTCCTTTTGCAGGCTGCGCGGCGAATGCCGCCATTTGCAGAAGGAATTCTCGCCGGTTTTCCATGGAAATCCTCCCTTGGTCTGCATTCAGCCCGGAAGGCTGCTGCCGGGCGTCACCGGCGGCTCGCGCAATTCGGGGCAGGGCGTCCGGTCAGGCACGAGCTTGCCGGGGTTGAACAGCCGCGCGGGGTCGAATGTCATCTTGATGCGGCGCATCATCTCCAGCGATTCCTGCGAAAACTGCCGGTCCATCAGATGGATTTTCTCCATCCCGATGCCGTGCTCCCCGGTAATCGAGCCGCCGGCATCCACGCAATACTCGAGAATATCGAAGCCCGCTTTCTGCGCCTTTTCAATATCGCCGGGGCGGCGGGCGTCGAACAGGATGATGGGGTGCATGTTGCCGTCGCCGGCATGAAATATGTTGCCGATGGCCAGTCCGCTGCGCCGGGAGACATCCTCGATGTAGCGCAGCGTGGGGGCGATCTTCGTGCGCGGCACCACGCCGTCATGCACGTAATAGAAGGGGCTGACGCGGCCGATGGCGCCGAAGGCGTTCTTGCGGCCCTTCCACAGCAGTTGCCGCTCCTGCTCGTTGCGCGCCTGCCGGATCTCCTGCGCGCGGCATGCGGCGCACGCCTGCCGCACCTGCTCCGCCTGATCGGCGACGGCTTCGCGCACGCCTTCCAGTTCGATCAACAGCACGCCCGCCGCATCCATCGGATAGCCGGCGTGCACGGCTTCCTCCACCATCTGCAACATCGAGCCGTCCAGCATCTCCACAGCCGCCGGCGTGATCGCCCGCGCCGTGATCTCGCTCACCGTCGTGGCGCAATCGTCCACGTTGCCGTATATGGCGAGGAACGTCTCCACCGCCTCCGGCTTGCGCATCAGGCGGACGATCACTTTCGTCACCAGGCAAAGCGCGCCTTCGCTGCCCGTGATCAGCCCCGTGAGGTCATAGCCTGCCGGATCGGGCCAGAAAGCCCCGGTGCGGAGGATCTCGCCGTCGGGCAGCACCACTTCCAGCCCCAGCACGTGGTTCGCCGTCACTCCGTAGGCCAGCGTGTGCGGTCCGCCTGCGTTCTCGGCCACGTTGCCTCCGATCGTGCAGGCGCGCTGGCTGGAAGGATCCGGCGCGAAGAAATAGCCGTAGGGCGCGGCGGCGGCGCTGATGTCGAGATTCACGACCCCCGGCTCGACCACGGCGCGCTCATTCAGCGGATCGATCTCCAGAATCCGGTTCATCCGCGCGAACGAAACCAGAATGCCTCCGCCGCGCGCGATCGCCCCGCCGCTCAAACCCGTGCCCGCCCCGCGGCCCACGATCGGAACCCCGTGGCGCCGCGAGAGTTTCACAATCGCGCTCACTTCCTGCGCGGACCGCGGAAACACGACAATGTCGGGCCGGCCCTTGTCCACCCCGCCGTCGTATTCATACAGGCGCAGGTCTTCCGGGCGGTCCAGATAGCCCCGCTCGCCGGTGATCCGGATCAGCTCCTCTTTCCAGCCGGGCATGGCGCGCCCCTCCCCGCCTTCCAGACTACAGCAGGGCTTCGATGCTGCGAACGATTTCCGGGTCCATCCAGTTGCGCGGGCCGATGTGTTTCTGTCTCACGCGCCCCTGGCTGTCGATCACATACGTCTCCGGGTACTTGAACGTCCCGTAGCTCGAGCTGATCCGCGCCTCCTCGTCGCGCGCCGTCAGGAACGTGATGCCCGCCTGCTTGCGGAAACGCTCATAGGCGGCCGCGTTGCGGTCCACGCTGACGCCCAGCACCACCACGCCCTTCGGCGCGAGCTGCTTCGCCATCGCCTCCAGCGAAGGAATCTCCTCGATGCACGGCGGGCACCACGTCGCCCAGAAGTTCAGCACCAGCACCTTGCCGCCGAAGTCCTTCGCCGAGATCTGCCGCCCGTTGTCGGCAACGATGCTGAACGACGGCGCCCGGTCGCCCACGCCCACCACCTTCTCCTGCAGCGCGTCGGCCACGATAAAGCAGAGCGCGATCAGGGCGAGCGCCGCCGCCGTCTGGATGGACACCAACAGCCTGGGTTTCGTCATAGGGCTGGAACCTATAATTGTATCGAGGGAAGGGGGCGCCGCATCCTACCTTCTGGCAGGAAAGATGCTCCTGACACGCCGAATCGAATTCTCCGCTTCCCACGTCTGCCGCCGGCCGGACTGGTCCGAGGCCGAAAACCGCGCCCTCTATGGCGAGGAGGCCAGCCCGCGCGGGCACGGCCACAACTTCGTCCTTGAAGTCACGCTGGAGGGCGAGCCCGATCCTGTCACTGGCATGGTAGTCGATCTGAAGGCAGTCAAGACGATCCTCGAGCAGGAAGTCGTCGAGCCCATGGATCACCGCCATCTCAATGCCGAGGTGCCGCCGTTCGACCGCACCGTTCCCACCACGGAGAACCTCGCCGTGGAGATCTGGCGGCGTCTCGAACCACGCTTCCGCGGGTCGCCGGCGCGCATCCATGCCGTGCGCCTGTACGAAACCGAGGATCTCTACGTCGAATATGCCGGGCTCTGACCAGTCCCGTCCCGAGGTTCGCCTCGGACGCCGTTACCGCTTCTCGGCCTCGCACCGGCTGCACGCCGAGCAGCTTTCGGCCGAGCGCAACCGCGAAGTGTTCGGCAAGTGCAACAACCCTTTCGGCCACGGGCATGACTACGTCATGGAGATCACGCTCGCCGGCGAGCTGGACCCGGCTGCAGGGCGGCTCGTGCCTCTCGACATGCTGGACCACTTCATCCGCCGCGTCTGGCTCGACCAGGTGGACCGCCGCAATCTCAACCTGGACCTCGCCGAGTTCGCCGCCCTCGTCCCGACCACGGAAAACCTCGCTCTGGTTGCGGCGCGGCGCCTTGCGGAAGCCTGGCCGCACTGGTTCGGCGCGCGCCCGGCGAGGCTGGAAAAGGTAAGAATCTGGGAAACGCCCCGGAACATCTTTGAAGTGTTCGTTTCATCCCTGGAAACGCAGGAAAACAGCCGCAATGAAATCGTCATCGAAAGCCGTCGTCAAGGTTCTTGAGCACCGGCGCGAGGAAGGCGCCATCGCCGCCCACATGAAGGAGATCCTCCGCTCGCTCGGCGAAGATCCGTCGCGCGAAGGCCTCCTTTCCACCCCCATGCGCTCGGAAAAGGCGCTGCGCTTCCTTACCAGCGGCTACACCGCCGACATCCACAAAATCGTCAACGGCGCCATCTTCAACGAGCGCTGCGACGAGATGGTGGTGGTCAAGGACATCGAGTTCTTCTCCCTCTGCGAGCACCACCTGCTGCCGTTCTACGGCAAGGCGCATGTCGCCTACATCCCCAAGAACAAGATCATCGGGCTCAGCAAAATCCCGCGGCTCGTGGACGTCTTCGCCCGCCGGCTTCAGGTGCAGGAGCGCATGACGCAGCAGATCGCCGCCTGCCTGCAGGAAGTGCTCGACCCGCAGGGCGTGGCGGTGATCACCGAAGCGCGCCATTTCTGCATGATGATGCGCGGCGTCGAGAAGCAGCACTCTTCGACAACCTCTTCCGCCATGCTTGGCGAGTTCCGCCGCCGCAAGGAAACGCGCGACGAGTTTCTCTCGCACGTGCGCCATCAGGGCTTGGCGGGCTGGTAGAGCGCCCGGTCCGGCGACGCCGTTCCGCTAGGATGGTAGGTAGCATGAGCGAGGATCCAAGGCGCTTTCAAGTGGCCGATCCCTTCGGCCGCACCTGGGACGTGGACTTCCGCTGGCACCAGAATGCGATCACCATCCGCCACGCCGATGCCATCGACTGCAAGTATTACCTCTCTTGCGGCGACGAAAAGCGCGAGCTGGTGGTGGCGCTCCGCCACCCTGATCTGCTCCGCGTGGCCGCCGAGCGAGGGCGCGAGCTCTCCGACCCGTGGGTCATCCGCCTCGCCGGACGCCATGTCCGCCACATGATCTCCACCTGGGAAGACATGGACAAGGTGCTGGTGACGGTCCCCTTCGCCGATCTCGTCCGGCACAGCCTGGCCATCGCCGAGCAAGAGCGGCAGGAAAGAGAACGGCTTCTCGCCTCCCGGTAGCATTTTGCCATTGCATTCCGCCGCCTTCTTTGGCGACAATTCACACTGAGCGCATCGAACACCCCGATTTGGGGATTGAGGTGAACCGGTCATGATCGATTGTCCCGAATGCGGCGCCCCCTTCGAAGAAGACGAGGACGAACTGGCCGAGGGCGAAACCCTCCTCTGCAGCGAGTGCGGGCGGAGCTTCACCGTGGCTTCGCTGGATCCGCTCGAGCTGGAGCCCGAGGACGACGACTTCGACCTCGATGAGGACTTCGACGAGGACGAAGAGGAGTTCGACGAGGAGGACGAGGAAGAAGATGAGGAGGAAGACGACGAGGAAGACTGGCGGTAGAGCCTTTCTTGCCCCTCTTCTTCTCCTGCTGTTCTCCCTGGCTTTGGCGGGTCTGGCTGGGCAGAAACCGGAACCGGCTGTCATCGCCGGCACTGTGTTCCGCGACCCCGGCTTCGCGCTGCCCGGCGCGGAGGTGGAGCTGCTGCTGCTTTCGCCCGCCCCCGGGCGCAAGAAGCCGAAGCCTGCCCTTGCGCGGGCCGATTCCCGCGGCGAATTCTCTTTCCAGGTCCCGCCCGTTCAGGCAGAATATAAAATAACGGCGCGGGCCAAAGGATTCTTGCCCGAAGAGCGAATCGTGAAACTTTCCGGCGGCCCGGAACGCCTGGATGTCTACCTGACCCTGAAACCGGCTGGGAGCCTGGAGAAATGACACTCGTACGCCGATGCCTTCCCGTCCTCTTTTGCCTGGCGCTGCTGGCCTCCGCCATGCAGTGGACCAACCAGAAAAAGGAAAAGGGCCGCGACCCCAACATCCGCAACGTCTCCGGCGTCGTCACCCTGCCCGACGGCAACCCCGCCGCCGGCGCCGTGGTCCAACTGAAAAACCTCAAGACGCTCCACATCCGCTCTTTCATCACCCGCGAGGATGGCAAGTATCAGTTCCAGAACCTCTCCACCAGCATTGATTACGAAATTACCGCCACCTTCCACGACATGGAGAGTCCCAAGCGGACGCTTACTATCTTCGACACCCGGCTCGACGCCGTGGTGAACCTGAAACTGGAACGGAAACGCGAGTCATCCAAGTCAGAAGGGAAAGAGGAGAGCAAGCCATGACGACCTTTGCAGCATTCGCAGCCGCCCTGTTGATGCTTGGCGCGCCGGGCAAGGTGGAGTCCATCAAGGCCACCGGTCTCGACGGCAAGCCCGTGGAAATCCAGACTGCCGGCAAGATCACCGCGGTCATCTTCATCTCGACGCAGTGTCCGATCTCAAACGACTACAACGAGCGGATGAAGGCCCTGTACAACGAGTTCAGCCCGCGCGGCGTGCAGTTCGTGTTCCTGAACGCCAATTCGACCGAATCCCCGGCCGAGGCCGCCGAGCACGCGCGCAAGCACGGCTTCCCCTTCCGCGTGTTGAAGGACGTGAACAACGTGGAGGCGGACCGCTTCTCGGCCGAGTTCACGCCGCACGTCTTTGTCATCGGCAAGAACTCGGAGGTCATCTACCGCGGCGCCATCGACGACTCCCGCCCCGCTGACAAAGTGACCAGGACGTATCTGAAGGACGTCCTCGGCGCAGCGCTCGAGGGCAAGGCGCTGCCGGTCGCCGAGACCAAAGCCTTCGGCTGCACCATCAAGCGGGTGAAGAAGAGCACGTGAAACATTTTCTCCCCATTTTGTTGACTCTCTCCGCCGGACTCGTCCCCGCGGTCGACCTGAAGCCGATGGACGAGTCCGGCTACGCCCGCCTCGTCGCCTCCGCCAAAGGCAAAGTGCTGGTGGTGAACTTCTGGGCCACCTGGTGCGCCCCCTGCCGCAAGGAGATGCCCGAACTGGTGGCGCTGGCGGCGAAATACCGCGCCCGCGGGCTGGAGTTCGCCACCGTCGCCATCGACGAAGAAAGCGACCGCAAGGCGGTGGTTGAGTTTCTTGACAAGAGCAAGGCGCCGCCGCCCGCGTTCATCAAGAACTTCTCCAGCGACGAGAAGTTCATCTCTCTGGTCGATTCCCGCTGGTCCGGCGGCCTTCCCTTCACCGTGGTCTATGACCGCGCGGGCAGGAAAGCGCGGGTATTTCCCGGCGAGGTCAACCTGAAAGAGCTCGAAGCCGCCATCCTCAAGCTTCTTTGAGGCCCGCTGCCTCGCGCTCCTCGCCGCGGATGAGGTCTTCGTAGCTCTCGCGCCTCCGCACGATGCGCCACTGGGCGCCTTCCACCAGCACCTCGCACGGGCGAGGGCGCGCGTTGTAATTGGAAGCCATCACGAACCCATACGCGCCCGCCGTCATCACGGCCAGATAATCGCCCGGCAGCAGGTTTTCCACCTCGCGCTCTTCGGCCAGAAAATCGCTGCTCTCGCAAACCGGGCCCACGATGTCTGCCACCACCGTGCCCCGCCCTGTCTGCCGCAGCGGCAGCAATTCGTGATGCGCCTCGTACAGCGCCGGCCGGATCAGCTCCGTCATGGAAGCGTCGACGATCAGGAATTCCTTGCCCCCGCCGCTCTTCCGGTACAGCACGCGCGACAGCAGCACGCCCGCGGGCCCGGCGATGAAGCGGCCCGGCTCCAGCAGCAATTCCACCTGCAGCCGGCCTGCCAGTTCGCGCAACGCCTTCAGGTAGCGCGGCACGTCCGGCCAGGGATCGTCTTTGCGGTAAGGCACGCCCAGCCCGCCGCCCAGATCGAGGAACCGCACCTGGATCCCGCGCGCCCGCAGCCGTTCCACCAGCGCCCCCATGCGCTCCGCCGCTTCCATCAGCGGCTCGACGTCGAGCAGTTGGGACCCGATGTGGCAGCTTGCCCCTTCCAGCGCCAGGCCCGGCAGCCCGGCGGCGCGCACGTACAGATCCTCGGCCTCCGCGATGTCGATGCCGAATTTGTGGCGCTTGAGCCCTGTCGAAATGTAGGGGTGCGTCGCCGCGTCCACGTCCGGATTCACGCGAATGGCCGCGCGCGCGGTCTTGCCCGCCCGCTGCGCCAGCGAGCTCAGCAGCAGCAGCTCCGCCTCGCTCTCGCAGTTGAATGAATGGATGCCCGCTTCCAGCGCCGCCTCGATCTCCTCGCGCGTCTTGCCGACGCCGGAGAACACGATCTTCGCCGGGGCCGCGCCCGCCTGCAGCACGCGGAACAGCTCCCCGCCGCTCACGATGTCGAACCCCGCGCCCGCCTCCGCGAGCAGCCGCAGCACCGCCAGATTGCCGTTCGCCTTCACCGCGAAGCACGCCAGATGCGGCAGCCCTTCCAGATGCTCCTGGAATACGCCGAAGGCGCGCCGCAGCGCTTCGGCCGAGTACACGTAGCACGGCGTGCCCGCTTGCCGGGCCACTTCCGCGAGGTCTGTCTGCTCGCAGAACAGCGCGCCGTCCCGGTAGGCAAACTCCCCTGTCATCCCGTTCCCCCTCAATCCACCTTCAGCACGATCACCGTCTGATCGTCATGCACGGCCCGGCCCTCGCGGAATTGCTCCAGGTCCTCGAGCATCCCGTCTGCGATCTCCTGGGCCGCGTTGCCGCAATGGGCTTCCAGAAAGCGCCGCAAGCGCCTCCGCCCATACTCCTCGCCGGAAGAGTTCTGCTGGTCCTGCACGCCGTCGCTCACCAGCACCACCACGTCGCCCGGCTGCGCCACGAAGTGCGTCTCGTCGTAGTCCACATTCTCGAGCAGTCCCACCGGCACGCCGGCCGCATGCGGCTGCAGGATCTGGCCCGTGCGGCACACCAGCGGCGTTGTCGAGCCGGCGTTCGCCATCACAAACTCCCGCTGCCTCGCTCTCCACAGCAGCAGCAGCAGAGAGACGTACCGCGCCGGCACCTGCCGCTCGGTGAGCGTGTCGTTCAGCGACCGCAACAGTTGCGCAGGGCTCCGCCGGCGCGGCGCTTCGCCGCGCAGCATGCCCGTGAACAGCGCCCCGTACAGCGCCGCCGCCGCGCCCTTGCCGCTCGAGTCGCCGAAGGCGATCATCAGGCTGTCGTCGTCGTAGTCGAAAAACTCATACACATCGCCGCTCACCAGCCGCGCCGGGCGCATGCGCATGCCGATCTGAAGCCCCTTCACAGGCGGCGGCGCTTGCGGCAGCAGAACGGATTGCAGATTGTGCGCCGCCTGCAGGTCCTGCTGGATCTCCCGCTCCCGTTGCGCCAGCTCTTCATACAGGCGCGCATTCTCGATCGCGATGGCGACGGAAGGAGCGATCAGCGACAGCAGCCGGACGTGGTCTTCGTTGAAGTAATTCAGCCGCCGGCTCTCCACGTCCAGCACGCCGATCACGCGGTCCTTCACGATCAGCGGCACGGCCAGCTCGCTGCGGATGCCGGGGTGCCACTCCACATAGCGCGGGTCGGCGCCCGTGTCCGGCGCCAGCACCGGCTGTCGGGACTGAGCCGCCGCGCCGGTGATGCCCCGCCCCAGCGGCAGCGACGCCCGCGGCTGCGTTTCGTCGAACCTCCGGCTGTGCACGTTGCGCAGCACGCCCGCCGCCTGGTCCACCACCATCACCATGAAGGCGTCGTAGTTGATGATCCGCTTGATGCTGAGCGCGATCTTCTCCAGCAACTGGTCCAGGTCCAGAATCGAGGAAAACTCCTGCGCCATCGCCGCCAGCGTGCGCTGCGTGCGGTTCTGCCGCTCGATCCGCCGGTACAGCCGCGCATTCTCCAGCGCCGCCGCCACCCGCGACGCGATCAGTTGCAGCAGCGCCCGGTCCTGTTGCGTGAAGGCGTCCGGCAGCGTCGATTGCAGATCGATCACCCCCACCAGCTTCTGCTGCAGCACCATCGGCACCGCAAGCTCGCTGCGCACGGCGTCCATCGCGTTCAGATACCGGCTGTCTTCGAGCACGTTGCCCGCCACCACCGGCTTGCGCGTGGCCGCCGCCGCGCCCGTGATGCCTTCCCCGAGCTTCACCACCAGGTTCTGCACCACTTCCCGCCGGTGCCCCACCGCGTAGCGGATCCGCAGCCCCTGCCGCCGCTCGCTGTAAAGCAGAATCGCGAACAGCTCGTGCGGAATCACCTGCCGCACGATCGCGGCCACGTTCGCCATCAGCTCGTTCAGGTCCAGCGTCTCCGACGCGATGGCCGAAACTTCCAGCAGAAAATCGAGCAGCTCGGCGCGGTCCCGGAACCGCACGCGGCTCTTCCGTGTCCCGGTCATGAGACCTGTCCCGCCGCCGCTTCGACGATCTTGACGCTCGCGCTGGCCCCGATCCGCGTGGCGCCCGCCGCGGTCATCGCCTTCAGGTCTTCCAGCGTGCGGATGCCGCCGGAAGCTTTCACGCCCATCTGCCCGCCCACCACGCGCCGCATCAGCGCCACGTCGGCGGCCGTGGCCCCGTGCTTGGAGAAGCCGGTGGAAGTCTTGACGAAATCCGCTCCCGCCAGTTTCGCCAGCGCGCAGGCCACCGCTTTCTCCGTATCGTCGAGCAGCGCCGTCTCCAGGATCACCTTCAGCAGCGCCCCTCGCCTGTGGCACGCTTCCGCCACCAGCCGGATGTCGGACTCCACCGCCGCGTAGTCGCCGCCCTTCAGCGCGCCCACGTTCATCACCATGTCGATCTCTTGCGCCCCGTCGCGCAGCGCCAGCTCGGTCTCGCAGACCTTGGCGGCGGTGGACGTCGCGCCCAGCGGAAAGCCAACCACCGTGCACACCTTCACCGGCGAGCCGCGCAGTTCGGCCGCCACAAGCGGCACCCAGTACGGGTTCACGCATACGCTGGCGAAGCCGTAACGGCGCGCCTCCCGGCACACCTTCCGCACATCGTCCGCCGTCGCTTCCGGTTTCAGGATCGTGTGGTCGATCAGCGCCGCCAGCGCCGGGTCCACTTTCGTCAGGCGCTCGCTGGCCGACACGCGGTCCGCGCCCGCCTCGACAATCGCGCGCGTCTTCAGCGCGCACATCTGCGCGCACCGCTGCACGCAGCCGGGGCAGACCTCCGGCGAATGGTTCAGCCCCTCGAGGCCGCGGGCGCCGGCCGGCGAGGCCAGAAGTTCCTCGGCGATTTCGGCTGCTATTCTGGCGATTTCTGCGCTTTCCACGATGAATACCGCCGTTCCATTTCCGCGATCTTGGCGGCGCGCGCGGCGTGCCGGCCGCCTCCGCACGGCGTGGCCAGCCAGGTGCGCACGATGTCTTCCGCCTGGCTCCAGGTGAGCATCCGGCCGCCCAAGGTGAGCACGTTCGCGTGGTTGTGCTCGCGGCTGTTGCGCGCGGAAGCCCTATCATAGCATAGGGCTGCGCGGATGCCCGGCACCTTGTTGGCCGCCATTGCGCTGCCCATGCCCGCCCCGTCCACGATCACCGCCAGCGCCGCCCGCCCCTCCGCCACCCGCAGCGCCGCCTGCTCCGCAATGTCGGGATAATCCGCCGGCTTTTCCTCGAATACGCCCACGTCATCCACCCGCCAGCCCAATTCCTCGAGCAGCGGCTTCAGCCGTTCCTTCAGCGCGAAGCCGCCGTGATCGGCGCCCACCGCGATCGTCCGCTCCGGCTCGGCCAGCGCCGCCAGTTCCTCGGCCGCCATCTCGATCACCGCAATGCCCCGCTCCCGCGCCAGGTCCCGCGCCGACGGCGTCCACAACGCCCCCCGCTCCACGCGCATCTCGCCCTGCGCGGGAATGTCCGCCGCCGTGATCACGCGCCGCATCGCCTCGATCATCGCACACCCCCTCCGATTTGCGGAACACTCGGCCCCCCGATCCCGTATACTGAGGCGAACGGAGGTCCACATGGCCCTGGGCGACCAGCTTCGCTCTTTCATCAAGAAACAGTTCATCGACGTCATCCAGTGGACGGATCAGGAGGAGGGCGTCCTCACCTACCGGTATCCCATGCAGGACATGGAGATCCAGAACGGCGCCAAACTCACCGTCCGCGAATCCCAGGCGGCGATGTTCGTCAACGAAGGCCGCTGCGCCGACATCTTCGGCCCCGGGCTTTACACGCTCAACACGCAGACCCTGCCCGTGCTGACCAACCTCATGAACTGGGACAAGCTCTTCCAGTCCCCGTTCAAAAGCGACGTCTACTTCTTCAGCACCCGGCAACAGATCGGCCAGCGCTGGGGCACCGCCCAGCCGGTCACCATCCGCGACAAGGACTTCGGCGCCGTCCGCCTGCGCGGCTATGGCGTCTACTCCTGGCACATCGAAAACCCGAAGCAGTTCCTCACCAAAGTCAGCGGCTTCGGCGAACGCTACACCCTGGCCGAGGTCGAGCCGCAACTGCGCCAGATCATCGTCTCCCACATCTCCGACGCCTTCGCCGAAAGCGGCCTGCCCTTCCTCGACATGGCCGCCAATTACCTCGAAGTCGGCGAGCGGATCAAGGCCACCGTCACGCCCGTGTTCGCCGAACTCGGCGTCGCTCTCGACCAGTTCGCCGTCGAGAACCTCTCCCTGCCCGAAGAGCTCCAGAAGTTCCTCGACACGCGCGTGGGCATGAACATGATCGGCAATATGCAGCAGTACACGCAATTCCAGGCCGCCCAGTCGCTGCCCATCGCCGCGGCCAACGAAGGCGGCGGCGGGCTCGCCGGCCTCGGCGTCGGCCTCGGCGCCGGCGTCGGCCTCGGCCAGGTCTTCGCGCAGTCGCTGAATCCGCAGGCGCAGCAGCCGCCGCCGCAGCCCCCTCAGGCGCCGCCTCCCGCCGCCCCGCAACCGCCTCCTGGCGCGCCTCCCGCCGCTCCCGTTGCCGCCGGCGCGGCCGCCGGCGCTGCCGCTGCAGCCGGCGCGCTGAAGTTCTGCATGGAGTGCGGACAGCAGATCCCGCGCGCCGCGAAGTTCTGCCCCGAGTGCGGCAAGCCGCAGGCATGACGATCAGATAGACTCGCTTCACGGCCATGACCCCTGGGTGTGAATGGGTCGTCGATGCCGGCGGGTGCAGCGCCGCTGCCCTCGCCTCGCGCGACGCGCTTGAGTCCCTGTTCGCCTCCCTGATCGAGGCGCTCGACCTGCACCCCGCCGCGCCCCCCGTCTGGCACGAGTTCCCCGGTTCGGGCGGCATCACCGGCATGGTGCTGCTCAGCGAGTCCCACCTCGCCATCCACACCTGGCCCGAGCACGGCTTCCTCGCCCTCAACCTTTACTGCTGCCGCCCCCGCCCCGCCTGGGATTTCGAGGGCGAACTGCGCAGCCGCTTCGGCGCATCCGCCGTCCGCGTGCGCCAGATGGAGAGGAGCCTCCCGTGAGGCGCACGGCCAACTGCCCCTCCTGCGGCGCGCCGGTGCAATTCGCCTGGTCCAGCGCCGTGCAGACGGCCTGCCCCTACTGCCACTCGATCCTCGTCCGGCACGACGTCGACCTCGAAAAAGTCGGCATCGTCGCCGACCTGCCCCCCGACGCCAGCCCCATCCAGGTCTTCACCGAAGGCATCCTCGACAACCGCCGCTTCACCGTCGTCGGGCGCATCCGCTACGAGTGGGAGCAGGGCGGCTGGAACGAGTGGCACATCGTCTTCAACGACCAGTCCAGCGGCTGGCTCTCCGACGCGCAGGCCGAATACGCGGTCAGTTTCCTCGCCGCCCCTCCCGCCCCGCTGCCTCCGCCGGACCAGATCCGCGTCGGGTCGCAGATTCGCATTTCCGGCGCGCCCTTCTACGTCACCCACCTCACCCCCGTCCGCTACATCGGCTTCGAGGGCGAACTGCCCTTTGTCACCACGGACCGCTCCGAGTTCCTCACCGCCGACCTGCGCACCCACGATGCGCGCTTCGCCACCATCGACTTCTCGGAAACGCCGCCGCTGCTGTTCGCGGGCCGCTTCGTCAGCTTCGACGAACTGCGCCTGTCCAACCTCAGGGAGTTTGAAGGATGGTGACGGCGTACCGCGTTCCCGCGCCCGCGCCCCTCTCCTGCCCCAACTGCGGCGGCCGGATCGAGCTGCACGGCTTCGCGCACACGCGCTCCGCCGTCTGCATTCAGTGCTGCTCCATCATCGACACCGCCTCGCCCTCGCTCCGCGTCCTCCAGAGATTCGACCGCGCGCAGCGCCACCGCCCCGTCCTGCCGCTCGGCTCGCGCGGCAAGCTGGAGGGCAAGACGTGGGAGGCCATCGGCTTCCAGGTCCGCACCATCACCGTAGAGGGGACCCAGTATAGCTGGCACGAATACCTGCTTTTCAATCCCTACGCCGGCTTCCGCTACCTCACCTTCTATGACGGCCATTGGAACCTCGTCCGGACGCTGCGCGCGCTGCCCGCCTTCACCACCTGGAAAGGCCGCAAGGCCGCTTCGTTCGAGGGCCGGGTCTACTCGCATTTCCAGACCGCGGAGGCCGCCACCGCGTTCGTCATGGGCGAATTCCCGTGGGCCGTCCGGGTCGGCGAAAAGGTGGAAGCCAACGACTATGTCTCGCCGCCTTGGGTTCTGTCCGGCGAGCGGGACGGGAAAGAAGTCAACTGGTCGCTCGGCGTCTACATCCCCGGCGAGGAGGTCTGGAAGGCGTTCGGGCTGAAAGGCGCGCCGCCCGCCGCCCATGGCGTTTACCTGAACCAGCCCAACCCGCACACGGAAAAGATGAAGCGTTCCTGGCGGACCTTCGTGCTGCTGGTCTTCGTGTGGGTGGCGCTTATCGTGGCCGCCGTGGCCACCGCCGGCAACCGCGAGGTCTTCCGCGGCAACTACCGCTACGTGCACGGCTCGCCGGGCGAGACTTCTTTCGTGACGCAGACCTTCCAGATCCCGCGCGACGGCAACGTCGAAGTCGAGATCCGCACGGACCTGGACAACAACTGGGCCTACTTCAACCTCGCCCTGTTGCGCGAGGACGGGGCCCAGGGGTTCGACTTCGGCCGCGAGGTCAGCTACTATCACGGCACGGATTCCGACGGCTCCTGGAGCGAGGGCAGCCGCTCGGACAGCGCGCTGCTGGCCCGTGTCCCCGCCGGCACATATTACTTGCGCATCGAGCCGGAGATGGATCCGCAGGCCTCCGCCCGCTCCGCGGCCGGCATGAGCATGAACTATGAGATCATCGTCCGCAACGACGTGCCGCGCTTCTGGCTGTTGCTGCTCGCGCTGCCTCTGCTGCTGATCGCGCCGCTGCGGCACACCTTCCGCTCGATCGGTTTCGAGACGGCGCGCTGGTCGGAGAGCGATTACGGCGCCGCGCTCGGCTCTTCCTCGGAGGATGACGACGAATGAAGCTCTCGCTGCCCTACCTGCTGTACGGTCTGCTGGTGCTCGGTTCCGGTTTCGGCGCCGGCCGCATGGGCTGGTTCGCCTCTTCCGCCACCGAGATCAGGAACGTGCCCAAGTCGATCCGTGAAAACCCGGGCGTCTACCGCTCGCATTATTCCTGGCTGCCCCGCTGGTTTGGAGGGAAATGACCCATGAACACTCCCATCGTGCACCTTGAAGCCCTGGCCAACGCCGTGCTGTTCGCCGTACTCGGCGTCGTGATCCTCGTCGTCTCCTTCATGCTTTGGGACAAGATCACCCCCTACGACCTCTGGAAGGAGATCATTGAAAAGCACAACACGGCGCTCGCCATCTTCGCCGGCTTCATGGCCCTCGGCATCGCCATCATTGTCGCCGCCGCGGTCCACTAGCCCGCACGCACGCCCATGGCGTTTGTCCTGTTCCTGTCGGTCTTCCTGATCGCCGCCTGCGGGCTCGTCTACGAGCTCATCGCCGGCGCGCTCGCCAGCTACCTGCTCGGCGACAGCATCCTGCAGTTTTCCACCGTCATCGGCGCCTACCTCTTCGCCATGGGCGTCGGCTCGTGGCTGTCGCGCTACATCACGCGCGCGCTGGTGGCCCGGTTCATCTCCATCGAGCTCATGGTGGGGCTGCTCGGCGGCTTCTCCTCCACCATCCTTTTCTTCGCCTTCGCCTACGCCCAGGGCTTCCGCTTCCTCCTCTACGGCGTCGTGCTTGTCATCGGCATCCTGGTCGGGCTGGAGATCCCGCTGCTGATGCGCATCCTGCGGGAGCGCTACCAGTTGCGCGAGCTGGTCGCCAATGTGCTCACGTTCGATTACCTCGGCGCCCTCGGCGCATCGCTGCTGTTTCCGCTGTTCCTTGTCCCGCGCCTCGGTCTCGTGCGTGCGGCCATGCTGTTCGGCCTCGTCAATGCGCTGGTGGCGCTCTGGTCCACCTGGATCTTCCGCCACCACCTGCCCCGGCCGCTGGTCCAGCGCGCCGCTTCCGCCGCCGTCGTGCTCGTGCTCGGCGCCGGTTTCGTTTTCGGCGAACGCATCACCGACACCGCCGACGCCGCCCTCTACGCCGATGAAGTGATCCTCGCCCGCACCACGCCTTACCAGCGCATCGCCGTTACCCGCTGGAAAGACGACATCCGCCTCTACCTCAACGGGCACCTGCAATTCTCCTCCCGCGACGAATACCGCTACCACGAAGCCCTCATCCATCCCGGCCTCGCCTCCATCCCCTCGCCGCGCCGCGCGCTCGTCCTCGGCGGCGGCGACGGGTTCGCCGTGCGCGAAATCCTCCGCTACCCGTCCATCGAATCGGTCACGCTCGTCGATCTCGACCCCGAAATGACGCGCCTGTTCCGCGCCCACACGCTGCTTGCGGAATTGAACAGCCATGCGCTCAAGGACGCCCGCGTCCGCATCGTCAACGCCGATGCCTTCCCTTGGCTCGAGGCCTCGCGCGAATCGTTCGACTTCATCGCCGCCGATTTCCCCGACCCCAACAACTACTCGCTCGGCAAGCTCTACACCACCGCCTTCTACCGCTTGCTCAAACGCGCTCTCGCCGCCGGCGGCGTGGCCGTCGTGCAGTCCACCTCTCCCATGTTCGCGCGCCAGTCCTTCTGGTGCATTCACGAAACCATGAAAGCCGCCGGCTTCCGCACCTACCCCTATCACGCCTATGTGCCCTCCTTCGGCGAATGGGGCTACGTGCTGGCCGCCCACGGCGACTGGCGCCCGCCCGAGCGCCTCCCCTCCGGCCTGCGTTTCCTCACCCCCGCTACCGTGGCTTCGCTCTTCGACTTCCCTCCCGATCTCGCCCCGGTCCCCGCCGAGCCGAACCGCCTCTTCGACCAGGTCCTCGTCCGCTACTACGACCGCGAGTGGCACGAGATTCTGCGATGATCCGCCGCCGCGACCTCGCCGCAGCCGTCATCGGGATTCTGCCGAAGTCCGAACCGCGCATCGAAGGAGGCTTCGTCTTCGAGTCCGATGCCGAAGGCCCCGACCTCGGCCACCGCCTGCGCGACCGCGCCGCCTTCCCCGCCCCGCAGCGCACCGAGCGTGTCGAGACGCTCATCGTCGGCGCTGGCATCGCCGGCCTTTCCGCCGCCTGGCATCTCCGCCGCCGCGGCTACACCGACTTCCTGCTGCTCGAAATGGAGCGCGAACCCGGCGGCAACGCCCGCTCCGGCCGCAATGAAGTCTCCGCCTTCCCCTGGGCCGCCCACTACCTTCCGGTCCCCGACCCGCGCCAGCAACTCACCCGCGAGCTCTCCCGCGAGTTCGGCCTGCTCGACGGCGACACCTGGAACGAGCGCCACCTCTGCCACGAGCCGCGCGAACGGCTCTGGATCCACGGCCGCTGGCAGGAGGGCATCGAGCCCTCCGTCGGGCTCACGCCCGAAGACGCCCGCCAGTACCGGCGATTCGAAGAGATCGTCGGCGAGTTGCGCCAGACCGGCGCCTTTCGCATCCCCATGGAAGAAGGCCTGCCGCGCGCCACGCCCGCCGTGCGCGCGCTCGACCGGATCTCCTTCGCGCAGTGGCTGGACCAGCGCGGCTTCAGTTCGGCTTTCCTGCGCTGGTTCCTCGATTACTCCACCCGCGACGACTACGGCACGTCGCTCGAAGGCATCTCCGCCTGGGCGGGGCTGCACTACTTTGCCGCGCGCGAGCCCCATGAGCTCGGGCCCCTCACCTGGCCGGAAGGCAACGGCTGGCTGGCGCGGCGGCTGCTCGAGCGCGCCGGGCCGCGCCTCCGCACCGGCGCCATGGCGCGCTCCATCCGCCGCGAGGGCGCCCGCTGGCGCGTGCTCGCCGGCGGCGTCCGCTACGACGCGGCGTTTGTCATCTTCGCCGCGCCTTCGTGGCTCGCTTCCTGGATTCTCGATCCGCCGCCGCCCCGCTGGCCGTTTTCTTGCGCCCCGTGGGTGGTAGCGAATCTCACACTGCGCCGGTGGCCCGAAAACCGCGGCCTCGAATACGCCTGGGACAACGTCTTCTTCCGTTCCCCTTCCCTCGGCTACGTCATCGCCACGCACCAGAACGTCAAAACATTCCAGCCTGAAACTGTTTGGACCTGGTACATGGCCCTGGCCTCCGGCCGCGCCGCCGACCAGCGCCGCCTCCTGCTCGGCGGCGATTACAGCTACTGGAAAGAGATCGTCCTGTCCGACCTCGAGCGCGCCCACCCCGACATCCGCCAATGCACGCGCCGCCTCGATATTTTCCGCATCGGCCACGCCATGCCGCAGCCCGCCCCCGGCGCCATCTTCCATCCGGAGCGCCTCCGCCGCGCCCGCCACTCCGGCTCCCTCGTCTTCGCCAACAGCGACTTGAGCGCCCTGTCGCTGTTCGAGGAAGCCCTCCACCGCGGCGTCTCCGCTGCGGACCACATCCTGCGCCTCGCCTCCCGCTCCGGCTCGTAGCGCGCTCACCGCGGGTAGGGGTGACCGCGCAGCATCGCCACCGCGCGGTAGATCTGCTCGGCGAGCACCGCCCGCGCCAGTTCGTGCGGCATCGTCAGCCGGGAGAGCGAGACAAGCAGGTCCGCCTTCTCCCGCCACTCCGGCGGCAGCCCGGCATGCCCGCCCACTACGAACACCAGGTCCCGCGCTTCCCGCTCCGCCTCCCCCACCAGCGCGGCGAACTCGCGCGAGTCCAGCTCCCGGCCCGCGGGGTCGAGCAGCGCCTTCCGCGCCGCCGCGTGCCGCGCGAACGGATCGTAGCGCCGCGGGTCGATCTCCCGCATCTCGCATTGCAGGTAGCGCGCGCTGCGCTTCATGTACTCGCGCGCCATGCCGTTGGCGTGCTCGTCCCGCGCCCGCCCTGCATACAGCAGCCACAGCTTCACGCCCACAGTATCGCCCGCCGCCGCCCTTGAGTCCATTGCCGCAATCCTGTTACGGTGGGGAGTGGCCGCAAGGCCGTGCCATGGATTGGTTCAAGGCGAAAAAAATCGAAAAAGCCTCCGGCGAGGAGCGCCACGTCCGCACCGAAGGGCTTTGGGTGAAGTGCGACTCCTGCCGCCAGATCATCTGGCGCAAGGAGATCGAGGAAAACCTCCACTGCTGCCCCAAGTGCGGCCACCACTTCCGCATCGGCGCCCGCACGCGCCTGCAATACCTGCTCGACCCTGAGCCCGCCTGGCAGGAGCACGACGCCGGGCTCGTCTCCACCGACCCGCTCGAATTCGTCGATTCCAAGCCCTACAAGGACCGCCTCGCCTCCATGCAGCGCGAGCTCGGGCTCCGCGACGCCATCATCTCCGTCACCGGGAGCCTCTGCGGGCGCGCCGTCCACGCCTGCTCGCTCGAGCTGAAATTCATCGGCGGCTCCATGGGCGCCGTGGTCGGCGAGGTCATCACCCGCTCCATCGAGCGCGCCTTGCAGACGCGGGACCCGCTCATCATCGTCTCCGCCTCCGGCGGCGCACGCATGCAGGAAGGCGCCGTCAGCCTCATGCAGCTCGCCAAGATCAGCGCCTTGCTCATGCGCCTCGATGAAGCGCGCGTGCCCTTCATCAGCGTCCTCACCGATCCCACCACCGGCGGCGTCACCGCCAGCTTCGCCATGCTCGGCGACCTCAACATCGCCGAGCCCGGCGCGCTCATCGGCTTCGCCGGTCCGCGCGTCATCGAGCAGACCATCCGCCAGAAGCTCCCCGAGGGCTTCCAGCGCGCCGAGTTCGTCTGCCAGCACGGCTTCCTCGACGCCGTCGTCAAGCGCAGCGAGCTCCGCCCCTTCATCGCCCGCGCGCTCGACTTCTTCTGCGGTACGCTCCAGAAATGAGGCTCGCGCTCCTTCTTGCGCTCGCCGTACTCCCCGCTGCCGCCCAGTACGACACCCTGATCCGCAACGCCCGCGTCATCGACGGCACGGGCAACCCGTGGTTTCATGCCAGCGTGGCCGTCAAGGACGGCCGCATCGCCGCCATCGGCCGCCTTGAAGGCGCCTCCGCCGCGCGCGTCATCGACGCCGCCGGACGCGTCCTCGCGCCCGGTTTCATCGACGTCCACACGCACGTGGAAGGCGCCATCGAAAAAGTCCCGCGCGCCGACAACTACCTGCTCGACGGCGTCACCACCATCGTCACCGGCAACTGCGGCGGTTCCACGCCCGATGTGGCGCGGTGGTTCGCTCGCCTGGAAGAGCTCGGCATCGGCGTCAACGTCGCCACCCTCATCGGACACAACACCGTGCGCCGCCAGGTGATGGGCATGGAGAACCGCCACGCCACGCCCGACGAGCTCGCCCGCATGAAAGAGCTGGTCCACGCCGCCATGGCGCAGGGCGCCGTGGGCCTGTCCACCGGGCTCATCTACATTCCCGGCGCTTACGCGCCCACCGGCGAAGTGGTCGAGCTGGCCAAATCCGCCGCCGTCTACGGCGGCGTCTACGCCTCGCACATGCGCGACGAGGGCGCGCAGATCCTTGAAGCCATCCACGAAGCCGCCCGCGTGGGCGAACAGGCGGCCATGCCCGTCCAGATCTCGCATTTCAAGATCGACACGCCGCGCATCTGGGGCTTCAGCGAGAAGTCCCTCGCGCTCGTGGAAGACTACCGCCGCCGCGGCGTCGATGTGGTCGTCGACCAGTACCCCTACGACCACTCCTCCACCAACCTCGGCATCACGCTGCCCGCCTGGGCGCTGGCAGGCGGCGCGGATGCCCTGCGCGAGCGTTTGTCAAACCCCGAAACCCGCTCCCGCATCGCCGCCGAAA
>Ga0272446_1001486_pt1 | contig 33988 bp, 25 predicted proteins | sample YNPCB0061_FD_194587 | JGI IMG/M metagenome (GOLD analysis project Ga0272446, IMG submission 194587) | Hot spring microbial mat communities from Yellowstone National Park, WY, United States - YNP-CB-006-1 | ecosystem: Environmental > Aquatic > Thermal springs > Hot (42-90C) > Sediment | place...
TTTGGTTTTTTTGAGGGTTGTTTTTTCGGATAATGTTATTTGCATTTATTTGTCTATCGTTTCCTGCAAATTTACGAAATTTTTGGTTTTTGTTGTTGTAGCGTGGTTTCTTAAAATGGCAGGCAATTTATCTATAAAATCAGAAAGCCCTTGGTCAGTTAGAAATATAAGCCAATCATAAGATTGTGCTAATACCATAAGTTCCTTTTGAAAATTAACGTTTATAAGGTTTGAAACCTTATAAACGTTTGCAAACTGAATCGCTTACTACTTTTAAGTGTTGTCTGACAAAATCTACTTTGGCACGCAGTCCTTCTACTGTGGTGTCTAAAAGGGTTACATGTCCCATTTTTCTGAAAGGTTTGGTAATGGCTTTGCCGTAAAGGTGTATATATGCCCCTTCTAAGGTAAGTACTTTTCCTAAGTTTTCATACTTAGCTGTACCTGAGTAGCCTTCTTCTCCGAGCAGATTGACCATTGCAGCAGGCATAATCGCATGGGTAGAGCCAAGAGGAAGATTAAGTATTGCCCGCAAGTGCTGCTCGTACTGAGATACAAAGTTTGCCTCAATAGTATGATGACCGCTATTATGCGGGCGAGGAGCTACCTCATTGACTAAGACTTTTTGGTCTTTGGTCAAAAACATTTCTACGGCTAAAATCCCTACAAAATCCCATTTTTCCACTATCAAAGTAGCGATTTGGTTTGCCTCCTGCTCAACTTCCTTTGAAATGTTGGCAGGAGAAAACAGATACTCCACTAAATTATATACAGGATTAAACACTAACTCAACTACGGGAAAAGTTTTTACTTCGCCGCTCTCATTTCTGGCGACGATTACAGAGATTTCCTTTTCAAAATCAATCAGTTTTTCTATCAAACTTGGTGCATCAAAGCCCTTTGCGATGTCATTTTCATTGAGTATTTTTTGTACGCCTCTGCCGTCATAGCCTTCCTTGCCCAATTTTTGAACCGCAGGGAGGAAGCCTTTATGTTTTACCAAATCTTGCTTGTTTTCAATAAGAATAAACTCAGCCGTAGGGATGCCATGTTTTCGGAAAAATTGTTTTTGTAATCTTTTATCTTGAATTTCTCTGACAATGCTTGGCTTAGGAAAAACTTTTACTCCTTCTCTTGCTAAGGTTTCCATTGCTTCTGTATTGACATTTTCAATTTCTATGGTCAGTACCTCTACCCCTTTCCCAAAGTCATAAACAGTTTGGTAGTCAGTGAGTTTTCCTTGTACAAATTCATTGGTAAGTACTTTGCAAGGTGCATTGGCGTCAGGGTCTAAGACTTTGCAAAGTATGTTTAGGTCTGCGGCGGCTTGAATAAGCATTTTGCCTAACTGCCCTCCCCCTAAAATTCCTAAGCGTGTTTGTTTGTAAGACATGTTTTTTTAGTTATGTTTGTTTTTTCTAAATAAATTTATTCTACGCATTTATTTATATTTTCTTATTACAGATATACCCAGTCCTATAAGGTTAGATTATTGATTCATAATGGCTTGTAAATTTTTTCAAAAAACCAATTTCATTTATAAATTATCTTACCTATCTGTATAAGATACACCTCCTCGCAAGAGGTTTTAAACTTTTGGAAAGTTTCTACCTAAAAAATATATGCACGAAGCCATGCTCATAACTATTAGCCAAGCATAAGTAGAGTGAAAATACCAATAGCTGACTGTTGTATTTATATCTTTCCAAACGTGAATTACCAAGAAAACTGATAAAAGAATAATTCCCACTATGGCTAAAATACTTCTCCAAATCTTAGGAAAAACCACATTCATCTTCTCGGCAATGATGACATTTCGCTTGGGTAATATATACCAAGCCAAACACACAAGCAAAAAGTTTACTAACATGCTCGTTACCATAATGTCCACACCTAAGAAAAAATCTCCCGCCCAATGACTGCCCAAAATACCCATAGTAGCTACAAATCCACTTACTAAAAGTGCATTGTCAGGGATATGTGTTTGTGGGTTGATGTAGGCAAGTTTCTTAGGGAAAATACTATCCTCCGCCCATGCAAATAGCAGTCTGGATACTGCAAGCAACATCGCAGGTAGGTCATTCAAGAGAGCCACAGTAGCTCCTATCAGTATAACTGCTCCCCAAGAGGGCGAAAGTAGAATGCTGAACAAACCCGCTACAGAAATATCTTTTTTTGCCGCCTCTTGGGCAATAAACTGCCAAGGTATAGCATGATATACCGCAGCAGTAAATACAAAATAAAAACTGCTTACTATCAGAAAAGCTAAAATAATGGCTCTGGGCAAGAGTTTTTCAGGTTTTTTTGCCTCTCCGGCAGCTTGGGCTACGGAATCAAAACCAATAAAACTTGCAAATAATACTGCCGAAGCAGAAAAAAATATGCCTAAATGAAAAACAGAATTGGTTGAATAGGTAAGACTTTCTCCTTGTTTTGAGGATAAAATACGTGCAAAATCCTCATGATTAAAGTAAAACCCAACGACAATCACCATAGCACCTAATCCAAACATGATGAACATGAGTGGGATGACTGTGCGTTCATAGAATTTTAACCCTTTTCTGTTAATCCATATAAAAAACCATAACATACCCAATGCCAGACTTACCCTTATCCAGCCTATTTCCAAGAATAAAGCTACCTCTTCCCATGCTAAAACATAAGCTATATCTCTAAAAAAAGGCACAATGATATAGCAGATGACGCCAATTACGATAGACAGCCCAAACCACTGCGAAAAACTTGCGATGAAACCTAAATAAGGATTAATTCCTCTACTTACAAAAATATAACTTCCTCCTGCCATAGGCATAGTTGCAGACAAATTCGCATAAGCAAAAGCGGCCAGAAGAGCAGGCATAGCCGCAACAAAAAAGGCAGGTAATACCCAAGTATCTATGCCAATAACATTTCGCTGAATCATAACAGGCACTACGTAAATGGAAGCTCCCAACATAGAGCATATCCCCGTAGCAGTTAGCCCTAATAATCCCAATTGACGGGAAAGAGCAGTATTTGGCTTGGTTTTGTTAATCATAAATGTAAGAGTAGCATAGCCTGCTTACTTGCGAGCCTCTTTTTTCAGAAAATAAAATTTTCCTTGTTTCGTATAAGACTTGTGCAAGATAGAGATTTTGGCAAAAAGTTTTTCTGCAAACCCTGTTTCGTCTATAATGATTTCTGGTAAGTCTTTTTCAAAGTTTTTATAGATAGCTATCATACTTGCGTAAGAATCTAAATAGGCAAAATGTGCTTGCGAAAGTTCCCAATCAAGGTAAGGAGTTGCCAATAGGTTATGGTGATAATAAGATAAATTTTCGCCTAAGACCAGTATTTTTTTTTTCTTAATATCAAAATCCTGAGGCATATTGACATAGAGATTTTCATAGCTAATGAAGCCTTGAAGTCTGCCCCAAGGATAGCCACTTACATAACCATTGAATCCTATGAGCAAAATAGAAGCTAAGAAGAGAATTTCCTTCAAAAGTTTTTTTCTATACAATAAAAAAAAGTAGGTAACAAAAAGGCTAAATACGGGAGCAAGCAGGACCAGTTGATAAGTACTAAAATTAGGTGCAAAAATGTTGCTAATCAGCGAGATGACTAACCAGATGAGCATAAGTAGCTGCGTGTTGCTTTGGAAGTTGATAAAAGAGGTTTCATTAAAGACTCTTAGTAAAGATATAATCAATAACAAAGAAGGTACAAGCATCACTGCAATAATCGTTTTCCAAGTTAGAAAAGATGCCCAGTTGAAATCAAAAATATTGGACAGGAAGTTTTGGAAAAAGAAGAGTAGCTTGCCTATCCAAAAATAATAAATAAGGAAAAAACTAAATATGAAGCTAATACCATAAATAAAAAGCAAATATTGGCGAGTAGAAGCCGTGCGAAAAAGAGCAAATCCAATAGCAATGAAAACAATAAAAACAAAATTGGGTAAATAAAGCAAAATTGCTATTCCTAAGTAAATCCCTGTCTTAAAGATTTCATTGTCGAAAGCCTCTTCGTTAAGAGATAAAATATTCCTAAATACAAGTAATAAAAAGCTCAGGGACATCAAAGACGGAGAAAGAATAAGCATATCAAAACTACTACAGGCAAAAAGCACATAGAAAAGTGCAGGGAGATAGCTCTTTTCGTTATAAACATTTTTGCGAATCAGCACCGAATTAAAAAAGGCAGATTGAATAAATATTAACAGTATTGCCAATATGCGATAAGGCAGTATAGCATTACCTAAAAAATAATATAAGCCCCAGTAAATCAGGGCGGAAAGAGGAGCCGTCCTGTCCCATACATCTACATACATCGTTGCTCCCTGACCCAGTTTCTCCCCCATAATCAGCCAATTTAACTCTGGAATGAGCAGTGGCGGTGTTTGGAAAAAGAAAACAGCACGTACCAACCCTAAAATTACAAATACACCTATCAATCTAAAAGGGTCATTGATTCTAAAAAAGCTAAGCATAATCCTCGTCCTCTTCTTTTGCAGGCGGAATATTTAAAGAGTCTATCAAATTACTAATTTTCTCCGCCTCGTCATAGGTATCGTCTATAAAAAATACAATATCTGGAATGACTCTCACTTCTTTTCTGATTTTTTCCCCTAAGAGTTTTTTTATGGTGAATTTGTCTTTTTGCAATTTTTCCAACTTCTCTTGGCTTTTTTCCTTTGGAAAAAAACTCAGATATACTTTGACCATAGACAAATCTACACTTGCGCGTACTATGGTAACTGTTAGTAAACTACCCTCGGCGTACTCTTTGGCTTCCTTCTGAAAAATACCACTTAACTCCTTCTGAATCAAGCGAGCAAACTTCTTTTGTCTTTTGGTTTCTTCCATTAAATAGATGTTATAATTGACTTATTTAATTTGGCAAAGGTAGGCAAAATTTTTCGTAAACAAAGGCATGAGTCAAATATAAAACAACTTTACTTTCAAGGTTTTTACTACTTTCTCATAAAGAGATAGTAATTTTCAGTAGTAATTTTTTCATAACCAGCCCTTGTTAAAAACTCAAAATCCTCGATAGTATAGTTTCTGGTTTTTAAAAAAATAATAGCACCAAATACTTGATTTTGAATGTCTTTGTTCCTATTCAGATTCTTATAATGTATGCGTTCATAAAACTCAGGGCGAGATTCGCTCATTGTTCTTAATTTTTTAAATTGGCTACTTTGGGCATAGTAGTTAAATACATGGTTGGCATCTGCCAAAATAGGCAATTGGGTTTGTTGGGCAAGTTGAATAATCTTTTGGATTTCTTTCTTTTCTGCTTGGCACTTAGTACGAATTTGCTCAAAGGAAGTAGTAGCGAACCTATAAGTAATTTCTACGAAGATGCTACATACCAAGATAAGTTTGATAACAAAACTATTATGTAAATCTTTGACAATCAAAAGAGAAGAGAGCAGAATCAAAACCACTGCAGGCATCAGGTAAGTATGATAAAGAGCAAAAGGCAACATAAATAGCAAATAAGTAAACCCGCAGAATAATATGAGCAGCGTCTGCTTTTCTATTCGTTGATAGCTTTTGATGAATACAAATAAAGAAGTTAAAACTAAGATAGTCAATGAGGTATGACCTAAAAAGAAGTCTTTGATGGTAGTAAGCACACTAACAGACTGGTATTCTTCATTGCCTGCAAAGAAAATTCTGTAAGCGTAGTACGCCCAAGATTTTAAGCTACCCCCTGTGTAAAAAAAACTTGGATTGAGTAAGAAAACCCATAACAAACTAAGGCTTACTATTTTGATAATGAAAGTTATGCCTCTTTTTATTTGTTCTCTATCTTGTACTTTGGGCAGGTGGGGCGATAAAAGAAAAAAATAAAACATGCCTATACTTAGAAAAACAAGTAAATATGTTTCTAAGGTCAGCACCATCAATGCAATAGCTAAACTTAGCAATATCTGTCTGGGTAGTTTTTGTTGGTTAGGTGCAAACTTTTGCATCTGAAAAAAGAAAAATAAGCAACTTATAGAAAAAAAAGAATGAAAATTGGCAGTTTGGAAAGTATCCTGAAAGAAAGGAGAAATGAAAAGAACAGAAAGTCCTACAAAAAAGTAGAACGCAGGGTAGGCTTTCAAATAAAGATAAAGTAAAAATACTAATAGGCTTATAAGCAAGTAGTTACTTAGTACTATCCAATTTTTTGAACTTAGTTGCTCACACAAAATCCAAACATAGATAGGCAGTACAGGGTGAAAATGTCTGAGCAAAAATACGTCTTCCTGTTCATTGGGCATATCTTGTATGACTTTTTGAAGCAATATAGAGTCTCTGACAAATTTGGCGTAGCTGTATTCCAAGAATTGTGAAAGCGTAGCACTTGTAGTTTCTAAGGCATTCTCGGCGATGCCTTGCTTGATGGCTTGTTGGTAATGTACCTCGTCCCAAGAAAGTATTCTATCTATTTGACTATCAAATGATAAGTAAAAAAAGATAAATGCACTTATGCAAAGAATAATGCTGATGATATTGAAAAGACTCCAATTTTTAGGGAGGATTTTCATAAGCCTTTGGATTTATTTTGTCTGCACTTATCGCTACAATATTTCACTTCGTCCCAGACTTTTTCCCATTTTTTCCTCCATTGGAAAGGACGGTGGCATACAGGACAAATTTTTTCAGGTAAATCTGATTTTTTACGCATTTTCATTGTTAAGATGACTTTATGACAAGTACTTCAAAATTACAGAAATCTATTTGGCAGAGATTAGGTTTTAAATTACATAGTTAAAATTTGTTAATAGAATCTTTATGCACTAACAATATGCAAAGGCTTTACTATTTTTATACTCAAACGAAATTGGTTTCGATTGAAAATTAGCGTTTACAAGGTTTCAAACCTTATAAACCTCTGCAAAACATTTTGTTTTAAGTATATTTTAAAAATAAATCCTAAGTAGCTTAAAAATGATACTTCGCAATAGCATATATGCCATTTTAACGCTTTTTTTTAGTGTTCTTATTTTTGCCTATCTTAGCCTGAGCCGACCAGATAGATACATAGACGAAATTATGTTTGTATTGTTGTTTGCTTGCTCGTTAGTATTGTATCTGGTTTTATATTTTTTGTTATTGCGTCCATTAAAAAGGTTAGCAAGACAAAGTTCAAAAATTGCCAAAGGAGATTTGAACCAGCCCATTGTACTTACAGCTTTTGGCGAAATAGATGAGATTGCAAAGTCTATTAATCAAGTAATGAGCAGTATAAATCATGCCACAGAGTTTATTAAAAAAATAGAAAAAGGCAATATAGATATTGGTTCGCAAACTCTACAAGGTAATGATAGCCTGTCAAGAGCCTTAATAAACATGAGTTGGCAACTCCAAAAAATAGCTGAGGAAGAGCAACAACGCAATTGGGCAACCGAGGGTACGGCACAGTTCGTTTACATACTCCGTTCAAATAATGATGATATACAGGCACTTTGCGATAATATTATTGCTAATTTGGTCAAATACTTGAAAGTGCAGCAGGGAGGACTTTTTGTAGTTAATGATGCTACTTTGCCCATAGAAAAGCGCTACTTAGAATTATATGCCTGCTATGCGTATGATGAGAAAAAGTTTATGCAAAAACGCATAGAGATAGGGGAAGGATTAATAGGGCAAACCTACGTACAAAATGAAACATTACAGTTAAATAATATTCCTTCTGATTATACCAAAATAATATCAGGGTTAGGAGAAACCAATCCACAGCATTTGCTTATCGTGCCTATGCGAGTCAATCAAGAAGTCTTTGGCTTAATAGAACTCGCCTCCTTCAATCCTTTTCCTGCTTATCAAGTCCAATTCATAGAAAAGTTAGGAGAAAATATCGCGGCTACCATCTCCAATGTGAAAGCCAATGAGAAGACCAAGCAGTTGCTTGCAGAAGCCCAACTTCTTGCAGAACAACTCAGAGCGCAGGAAGAGGAAATGCGTCAGAACGTAGAGGAACTGCAATCTACCCAAGAGGAAATGGCTCGCAAGCAAAAAGAATTAGAATCTTCCAATAAGAAAATGGAGGTAAACGAAATGTTACTTAAAAAAGCTTTGGAGAAGGGCAGAAGTAAGGAGATGGAGTTTATACAAGAACTTAAAGAAAAAGAAAAAGAGATAAATGAATTAAAACAAGAATTAGCAAGTGTTAAAAAAACTTAACCTATCCTAAGTTTCTCTGAAAATTGACCAACTTTGTGGCTTTGACAAAATAAAAAATATTTTTAATGCCTATGAATTTGGCAATAGATGTGGGAAATACCTCAGCCAAAGCCGCTTTATTTGATAAAGAAAAATTGATAAAAAGGATAGAAGGGTTGGACGAATCATCGCTCAAAGCGGTATTATTGCAGGAAAAAATCGAGAATATTATTATTTCCTCTGTAAACACCTATTCGGAACAACTACTCAGTGTTTGTGCCCTTCCTCAAACTTCTCGGCATATTCCTATTTTCAAGCTCAACTATCAACTTCCCTTGCCTATTCAGATTTTATACCAAACGCCACAAACCTTAGGCATGGATAGAGTAGCCGCCGTGGTAGGTGCAACGATTGTATGCCCCAATGCGAATAGTTTAGTAGTAGATGCTGGTACTTGCATTACTTTTGATTTCATAGATGCAAGTAAAAACTATCATGGAGGAGCGATTACGCTTGGAGTAGCCATGAGATTCAAGGCTTTGCATGAATTTACGGATAAACTTCCCTTGTTTTCAAAAGCAAATTTTGATGCAACTCGTTCTTTTATAGGCAAAAGTACCGAATCCTCCATAGTCAATGGAGTAGTCTATGGAGTGGCTCACGAGGTTCAAGGCATGGCAGAAAAATACATATCAGAGTTTGGCAAGATAGATATAGTCTTTTGCGGGGGTGATGCTTCTTTTTTATATGAAAATTGTAAAGAAAACCTTGCAAAATTTCCTACTAATGTATGGATAGAGCAAGATTTGTTATTTTTAGGTCTAAATCAAATTTTACTTTATAACTTATTGAACCAAAATTATATTTAAAATAAAATGTTTTGCAAGCGTTTATAAGGTTTCAAACCTCATAGACGTTAATTTTCAATCAAAATCAATTTCGATTAAGTTGTATTCATCAACGTTTGAAAAATATATTAGATATGTTCAGAATTTTCCCTCTCTTTCTTTTTATCAGCTTTTTGTCGCTTACTTTATCAGCACAAAATGGTAACGCTCCCTATTCTCGCTTAGGAATAGGGCAGCTGGTGGAGTCTGGCTCTTTGTATAATATTGGTATGGGAGGGTTAGGTGTAAGTAACGGTAGCCAAGCCTACATCAATCTCATTAATCCTGCTTTGCTTACCCGCAATACGCTTACTGCTTACGAAGCCGCCGCCAACGTAGAGTACAAGATTATCTCCTCAAACCGCGCCTCAGAAAGAAACAGCACAGGCAATTTATCTTATTTGGCTTTTGCTTTCCCTCTCACGCGCCATTGGACATTAGGCATAGGGTTGAAGCCTTTTAGCATCGTAAACTATATAGATAGATTTGAACAGAAAATCCCTCAAAGACCTTCTTTCATAGAGTATTCCTACGAAGGGACAGGCGGGCTAAATCAGGCATTTATTTCAAGTGGCTTCTTACTTACCAAAGGACTATCCATAGGGGTACAAGCCAACTACAACTTTGGTGCTATCAATACAGCTTCTATCTCAAGAATCATAGACAATCAACTTAGCTATGCTGTGGCTCTTTATGAGCAGACTAATTTTGGAGATTTGAGTTACAAAACAGGCATTGCTTACAGAGTGCGAGTAGGCAAGGAAACTTCGCTCAATTTTGGAGCAACGTATGATTTGGAAGCAGATTTGGCAGTAAAGAGGTTTCGCTCTGCTCAGCGCAGAGATGCCTCTGGACAAATCTTCTCCTCTGATACTATTTCTCGCGACCTCCGAGGGAGTGTCATTCTTCCTGCTAAATATGGATTTGGCATTAGCCTTCAGCGTCCTTTCAAATATACGATAGGCATAGACCTTACTCTCCAAGATTGGAGTAACTTTACAGGGTTGATACTTAGAGATACCTTACAAAGTTCTCAGAAAATTACAGTAGGAGGAGAAATTACCCCTAATATAGCCTCTATCGGTAGTTACTTAGCTCGCGTTACTTACCGAGCAGGAGTAAGCCATACCATATTGCCTTATTTGCTGAATGGAAATTCGCTGAGCGAAATCAGCATTAGCTTAGGATTTTCCCTTCCCGTCAATAGAGGACTATCAAGCATTAATATGGCATTTATAGGAGGGCAAAGAGGGCTGGCTGGGGAAAGTACGCTCAAAGAAACCTTTCTTAGGGTGCATTTGGGCTTAACGGTCAACGACCAATCATGGTTCTATCGCAGGAAAATTAGATAGTAAAATACCTCATTAACAAAAGGTTAAGTTAAAAAATGCAAATAATTCAATTTTTGGCTTACATAATGCAATAGAGTTAAATAAGAAATGCTTAAATTAGCTTATTGATTAGAATAGGCGAAAATAATAATAATTATCAACCTGACTTATGGACAACCCTACAAGTGTTAAACTAAATCTTGCAAGTTTTTTAAATAATTTATATAACTTGCAATTTGATTTTAGCTTATATTTTAAACCGTAACTATTATCTTTATTCCTTTATTTATTCATTAAAACAGTAAACTATGATGAAAAGGTTATTAGTCATTACACTTTTATTAGTCGGGGCTGTCAGTGTATCATCAGCACAACCTTCTAATTGTAATCCCGCACCTACCAACTGTGAAAGTGGCTGGTGCTGGGGAGAAGACCCTGGTAAGGCAAAAGAAACCTACACACTATTCGCCGATGCCGTGAAGTTTAAAGAATATGCACAAGCTTTGGAACACTATGATTGGTTAGAGAAAAATATTCCTTGCTTAAACGAAGCCTTATATATCAATGCACTAAAATTATTTGAAGGATTAGTAGAAACCACCAAAGATGCTAATGCCAAAGCTACTTACCAAAGCAAAGTAGTCGCTCTATACGACAAACGCATGAGTATTTACGGTGAGAAGTTGGACGTAATGGAGCGTAAAGCACTTCTATATTATCCTTATGAGTTAGAAGGAAAAACTAATGTAGATGCTGGTACGGTAGATAAGCTATATGACTTTTACAGTAAGTTCATAGAAAAAGCAGGAACGAATATTAAATATCCACGCATCGTAGTTTACTACACAGACCTCATGTGTAAGAAGAAAACCATCTCTAAGAGTTTGAATGATGAGGTGATTTTGGATAAATATGGAAAAATTACCCAAATGGTAGATGACAAAATCAAAGAGGGAACTAAAAAAAGTGATTGGGAAGATGTCAAAACTGCAGTAGATGGTTTAGTAGAAATGACCGTGCCTATGGGATGCGATTACATCACTAATCAACTTTATCCTAAATTAAAGGAGAAACCCGAAGATATTGATATGGCAAAAAAAATAGTTGCTTTTATCCTAAGAATCAAAGAAGAAGATGATAAGAAAGCCTGTTTCAAAGGAGAGGTTTTCACCAAAGCCGTAGAAACAATTTATAAAATAGAAAAAAATGCAAATACTGCGAGGCTTTTAGCAGAACGCGCATGGGCAAATGATGATGAGGAAACATTCTTGAAATACTTAAACGAAGCCATAGAACTTGAAACCGACCCAGGTAAAAAAGCAGACGATTTGCTTAGACTTGCCAAATTAGCAAGCAGACAAGGTAAACTTAGCGAAGCACGCAGTTTGGCATTGAAAGCTGCCGCCACAGAAGCCTCCAAGACCTCAGAAGCCTACTCTTTTATTGGAGATTTATATATGAATAGCTACAAGCAATGTAGTTCTGGTGATGCCGTACAATCTCGTGCTGTTTTTCTGATAGCTTATGATATGTACGAGAAAGCAAGAGATGCTAAGGGCATGGCAAATGCAAAAGCACAGTTCCCCACAATAACCGATGGTTTTACTTTAGGCAAAAAAGAAGGAGATGTATTAAGCGTTGGTTGTTGGATTGGTGGAACAACGACCTTGCGTATGAGAAAATCAGGTCAGTAATTCTTGCTTACATAAAATCCAAGCAAAAGACTTTGAGTTTACTATACCACTCAAAGTCTTTTTATATTTTTGCAAAAAATTATGCTTTTGCAGGATTCAAACTTATCAGAGGTTTGAAACTTAGACATAAGCAACACGGAATTAAGTCATTTTTAAATAGTATGATAAGCGAAAAAATCCTTATTCTCGACTTTGGTTCTCAATTTACCCAACTTATTGCGCGTCGTGTACGAGAACTCAATGTATATTGTGAAATTCACCCTTACAATCATTACCCCTCCCCTGATAGTACCGTCAAAGGAATAATTTTATCAGGTAGTCCAAGTTCAGTCAGAGAAGAGGACGCACCTACGGTCAGTATGGAGCATTTTCGCAAAAAATTCCCTATTTTAGGGATTTGCTACGGAGCGCAGTTATTAGCACAAAAAAGTGGAGGCGAGGTGCTTCCTTCTAATACCAGAGAGTACGGTAGGGCAAACCTAAAACTCATCAAAGCAGATAATCTTTTACTCACGGGACTTTCTCAAAATTCGCAGGTTTGGATGTCGCATAGTGATACGATTATGCGACTTCCTGCGGACTTTGAACTCATTGCAAGCACTGAATCAGTACAAGTGGCGGCATTTCAAGTCAAAGGAGAACCTACCTATGGTATTCAGTTTCACCCAGAAGTTACGCACTCTTTGGAAGGAAAAAAATTGCTAGAAAACTTTGTAGCAAAAATTTGCCACTGCAAGCAAGATTGGAACTCTGCCAACTTCGTACAAAATGCCGTTCAGGAGCTCAAAGAAAAATTAGGGGAGGACAAAGTAGTGTTAGGCTTATCAGGCGGAGTAGATTCTTCGGTTGCCGCTTTACTACTGCACAGAGCCATAGGAAAAAACTTACACTGCATTTTTGTTGATAATGGCTTGCTAAGAAAAAATGAGTTCGAGGACGTATTGCACTCTTATCAAGATTTGGGCTTAAACGTCAAAGGAGTAGATGCTAAGTCGCAGTTTTACCATGCTTTAAGTGGAATTTCTGACCCAGAGGCAAAGCGCAAAGCGATTGGGCGTACTTTTATTGAAGTATTTGACCACGAGGCACACCAAATCCAAGACGTGAAGTGGTTAGGGCAAGGCACGATTTACCCTGATGTAATAGAGTCTGTATCGGTCAAAGGTCCCTCGGCTACTATAAAGTCACATCATAACGTTGGTGGTTTACCAGACTTTATGAAACTTTCCGTGGTTGAACCTTTGAGGTCGCTATTCAAAGATGAAGTACGTAGGGTAGGGGAAGAGTTGGACTTACCTATGCACATTCTGCATCGCCATCCCTTCCCCGGTCCGGGTTTAGCAATTAGAATTTTGGGAGAAATTACCCCAGAGAAAATTCGCCTGCTCCAAGAGGCAGATTATATTTATATTCAAAATCTCAAAGAAACAGGCTGGTACGAAAAAATCTGGCAAGCAGGAGTTATTTTATTGGATTCCCGTTCGGTAGGGGTTATGGGAGATGAGCGTACTTACGAGCATGTAGTAGCTTTGAGAGCAGTACACAGTACTGACGGTATGACGGCAGACTGGGTACATTTACCTTACGAAATTTTAGCTAAGATTTCTAATGAAATTATTAACAAAGTGAAAGGAATTAATAGAGTAGTCTATGATATTAGCTCCAAACCACCTGCCACGATAGAATGGGAATAAATATATTTTTGATTGCTTAGACAAGATAATAAATTTTCTAATAAATTCATAATCTGCATTTTAAAAAAATGATACATACTAAATTTACTACTGCTGAGGAAGCAGTAAAAAATATAAAGTCTTTTGATAGAGTATTTATTCACGGGGCGGCGATGACTCCACAAGTTTTGGTCAGAGCAATGGTTGCTCGCGCTGAGGAACTCCATGAAGTAGAAATAGTCCATATTCACACAGAGGGAAATGCAGATTATGCCAAGCCGGAATTTGCTAAAAATTTTCGCACTCATGCCTTTTTTGTAGGGGGCAACGTTCGCCCATTTGTACAACAAGGGAGTGCTGATTACGTTCCTGTATTTTTGAGTGAAATTCCTATCTTGTTCAGGCATCATATTCTTCCCTTAGACGTCGCCTTAGTGCAGGTTTCGCCACCCGACAAACATGGGTTCTGTTCCTTGGGTGTTTCCGTGGATATAGCTCTTTCTGCCGTGCAAACAGCAAAAACCGTCATTGCTCAAATCAACCCACAAGTACCTCGATGCTGGGGGACTGGTATCGTACATATTTCTAAAATTCACTATGCAGTAGAAGCTAATGAACCTCTCTACTCTACTCATGAACGTATTATTACCCCTGAAGAAAGACAGATAGGGAAGTATATTGCTTCTTTGATAGAAGATAAAGCAACTCTGCAAATGGGCATAGGTTCTATTCCTGATGCGGCATTGGCAGAGTTGATTCATCACAAAGACTTGGGCATACATACAGAAATGTTTTCTGATGGGGTAGTGGATTTGTACAACAGAGGAGTCATTACTAACAAATACAAAAAAGTAGTACCCAATCGGATATTGTCTTGCTTTGCGGTAGGGTCTAAAAAACTCTATGATTTTGTTGATGACAACCCCATAGTGAATTTACACGAGTCAAGTTTCACCAATGATACCGCCTTGATTCGCAAAAATCCCAAAGTAACCGCCATCAATAGTGCTATAGAAGTAGATTTGATGGGGCAGGTCTGTGCCGATTCCATCGGTACAAAGCAACACTCAGGCGTAGGAGGACAAATGGATTTTATTCGTGGTGCCGCCTTAGCAGACCATGGCAAACCTATCATTGCCTTAAACTCTGTAACCTCCAAGGGAGAATCCAAAATCGTGCCTTATCTTAAACACGGGGCGGCTGTAACCACTACACGCGCTCACGTACACTATGTAATTACTGAGTATGGAATCGCTTACTTATACGGGAAAAGCTTGAAGCAAAGAGCAAAAGCACTCATAGCTATTGCCCATCCTCAGCATAGAGAATCCTTAGAAAAAGCGGTACATGAGAAGTTTGATACATAAACAATCCTTGTCTATTGGCATATTTTAATCTCCACAAAGCAAACTTACTAATTTGTCATCTATTTTGATATACTTGGTTGGGGAAAATATCCTTCTGTCCTCATCAGAAATTTTATCTGCAATGCTCCTTATTTTATCAGCTTTGTCTTTTTTGGCTTCGCTGGTAGCTATTTTCATAATTTTCAAAAAACTGATAATATGGCTACAGTCTTCTTTACCCAGAATGCGGATTTGCCTTTGGATACTGTTGATTAACTGATTAAATAAATCCATTTCTTTCATCAGACAGTACTGTAAAGCTAAGATGGACTTAATTTCAATGGTAGCGTATGGGTATTTTTTCAGACTAAGGTCATTCAATAGGTCGTTGAGCCATTTAGCTGCTTCGGAGTATTTGTCTGCATAATAGCAACAGATGGCGCGATATGCTACATAGTTGATATACAAAGGAATATTATTATCATCATATTCAAAATTTTCAAATAGGGCTTCATTTTCCTCATAAAGCTGACCTTGCAAGTTCATTCGTAGTGTCCTTTCCAGTTTAGTAGAAAGGAACTGAGCGGGATAAGTAAACAAATTATAATTAGAAAGTAAGATAGCTGAGGATTCATTAACATCTTCGTAAAACTTCTCCGCTTTTTTATATACCTTGTAGTGATTGTAGTATTCTAATTTGAGGTACTCAAATACGAGTTTGAGATGGTAATAAATAGAATCAGCCTTGTACGAATCAAAAGTGCGGCTTACCTCTTCCAATATATCCTCGATAGGTTCTAAGTTGTCTGTAGGTTTATCCTCTTCTACAAAAAGTCTATGGAAAACACTCATGCAACTTTGGTACACCTTTAATCTATGAGATTGATACAAATTAGCCGTATTAACCATCTCATTATTGAGTAAAGTAAGTCCTAACTTATCCGTTTCATCTCCCGACAAGGCAAAAACCCCAAATTTTTTAAAATACTCTGCCAGCATGTCTTCTGCCTTGTCCACTGCCAGCATATAGGCAACATGTCGGTTGTATAACTGAGAGTAGTGAAAATAGTCAAAAGAGTTGATATGTAGTTTTTTTAGGTTCTTATACACAACAGTAAGTTCGTTAGATAGGTCATAGTCCAAGAGTTCACGCTCCAATTTCTTCAGCGTAGCTATTGCAATAGCTTGTTTTTTAGTGAAGATAATTTCTGTGATATTAGCTACTTTTTTCAAAAGTTCTGTTCTTGGACTTTCCATCTGATTGAGCAGATACTCCTCAATTTTTTGATTTAGACGTGAGCGAAGTGTGTAGTAGGCATTAGTATTTACATCTAAATCCTCCATGATTTTGTTATCAGAGAGTTGCTTTTCTCTCATATATTTGAGTAAAAGCGCTGACTTTTCTGCATTACTCTCTACCAAAGAGTTATAAATTGCCTCATAATCGTTTACAGATAATTGCTTAATGATATTTTTTAATTTAGCCATTGTAATTGGAGTGTTTCTACAGTTTAATGATTTTTTGTGTGTCTTGTAAGTCTTATTGCAAATTTTCTAAAAAAACTGTTCTAATTTACTAATTAAAAAGTAATATCCAAATATTTTCACACATAGATGTATCATATTTTCATATTTTCTTACTTTCCAATAAAATAGTATTTTTTATATAGAAATACTAATATAAACAAATTAGTAGGCAAAAGTACGCATAATATTTATTAAATTTCATGATAGTAAAGCAAGATTACGAGCCTGAAATGATGCCTATATTTTTTTATTACATGCAAGCAAAAGTAGAAAATTTATAAAATATAATTGTAAGATTTTTTAATGAAATATCAGTATAAGAAAGTTCTGCGAAGATGGAGTTTGTTATATTTAACTTTTGTTGTTAAGGGTATTTTATTTGATTTGTCTAAGTATCTCATAATCAAAAAAATGGTATTTTATAAATGTTAAAATATAAATTTTTTTGAAAAAAATCAAAGAAAGGTCTTGCATAGTATTGATAAAATAGCTACTTTTGCACCACAATTTTTCACTCCTCCTTAGCTCAGCTGGTTAGAGCACATGACTGTTAATCATGGGGTCCTAGGTTCAAGCCCTAGAGGGGGAGCAAAACTCAAATGGTTTATAGGTTTTAAAAACATCTATAGACCTTTTTTATTTTGTATTTTTTCCTCCTTAACCCTTTAATTTCTCAATAAGTTTTTCCCTTGTTTGCACCAAAGTTTGGGCTTAAAAATTAAAATCAGTATCTTTGTATAAATTACCATCGTTTACAGAAATACTAATTTCCTACATCAATGAATCATTTGAAAACTCAATCCTTATTAGTTACCTTAATGCTTGTATTTTCTTTTACTTCTTACGCCCAACTACTTTGGAAAATTACAGGGAAAAATCTTGAAAAACCGTCTTACTTGTACGGCACTATGCACACAAGTAATCCTAAAGCCTTCGTATTGAAAGATGTATTGATAGAAAAAATAAGTACCTGCGAGGCATATGCAGGAGAAATGATTTTTGAGCCAGCCATGATGTTTGCTATTCTGCCCCAGCTTTTCATGGAAAAAGATACTACCTTAAAAACATTGCTCAACGAGGAGGAGTATCGGGTAGTAAAAGAAGTCTTGGACGAAAAACTTGGCATGATGTCCACTTTTGCAGAGCGTATCAAACCTATGTTTACCAGTATGCTTTTGCAAGAGGGTAGCTTAGAAGGTTTGCAAACAGCCTCTCCAAGTCAGCACACTGCCTTAGACTTTTTTTTGCAAGAGGAGGCAAGCAAGCGAAATTTAGAACTGATAAGTTTAGAAACCTTAGAAGAGCAGATGAATGTTATCAACAGTGTACCTTTGCTGAAGCAAGCTAAAATGCTTTATCAAGATGTTATCAAAAATAAGCAAGAGGAAAAAGACGATAGTATGGAAAAAATGCTTCAATGGTATGCTGAGCAAAAATTAGACAGCTTGTACCAATATGCTTCCAAAGAGTTTGCTACCGAACCCGCTTTGAGTTATCAAATCCTTACCAAACGCAACCTGAACATGGCTGACCGCATAGAAAAGCACATAAACAAAAAAAGTGTTTTTGTAGCGATAGGAGCAGCACATCTACCTGATAAACAAGGGGTAATAGAACTATTGAGAAAAAAGAAGTTTAAAGTGGAGCCTGTAAAGTAGATATATTTGATGAGGTTAGCAGTAAAAGGCGTTTGATTTTTTTCAAAATCCGATATTTTGTATAACTTTACAAAAGATTTACTGCCTTAGTAGATTTCATACTAATTCTACAAACAAAAAGCGTAGTGCTTTGTTAAAGTGCATATCAACTAATCACAATACAGTCTAAGCTCCTTTTTTTAAAAAAAACTACAAAAATATCCATTATGCCAACTTACAAACTTACTGTGAACAAAAAAAAGTATGAGGTCAATGTTGATGCAGACACGCCTATACTTTGGGTACTTAGGGACCATCTAAATTTGGTGGGAACAAAGTACGGTTGTGGTATTGCCCAATGTGGTGCTTGCACTATTCACTTAGACGGAAAAGCTACTCGCTCTTGTGTACTACCTGTTTCAGTAGTAGGAAACAAGGCTATCACTACCATCGAAGGACTTTCCGAAGACGGAACGCACCCCTTGCAAGAAGCATGGGCTATCCATGACGTTCCCCAGTGTGGTTACTGCCAAGCAGGGCAAATTATGAGTGCGGCGGCTCTTTTAGCAAGTAATCCCCATCCTACAGAAGAAGAAATCATTACTGCTATGCAGGGAAATATTTGCCGTTGTGCAACTTACAATCACATCAAAGAAGCTATCCTTACTGCCTCAAAAAAATAAGATTAAAAAGCCATGAATACAACTACTTATAATCGTCGTTCCTTCTTCAAAGTATCTGCCGTAGCAGGGGGAGGAATTCTGTTCGGTTTTAATATGCTTACTGCTCAAAAAACAGAAGCAGGCATTGCAGAAGTGTTAGCTGATATTAACCGAATTAATGGTTATATTCAGATAGATAGCAAAGGCATAGTAACTATTATGTCTGCTAATCCCGAAGTAGGACAAAATGTAAAAACTTCTATGCCAATGATAGTAGCAGAAGAGTTAGATGTAGCGTGGAGGAGCGTTGTTGTGAAGCAAGCCCCTTTGGATACTAAAAATTTTGTCAGACAAGTCGCAGGAGGAAGTCAGTCCTTGCGTTTCAGTTGGAAAGCGCTGCGTACAGCAGGAGCAACGGCAAGGCAAATGCTTATCAATGCCGCCGCCCAGAAGTGGGGAGTAAGTCCCAGCGAATGTACCACTAATGAAGGAGTTATTAGCAATAGCAAAGGACAAAGCATTACTTATGGAGAGATTGCGGCAGAGGCTGTAAAAATGGAAGTTCCCAAAGATGTTCCTCTGAAAAATCCTAAGGATTTTAAAATCATAGGAAAAAACACCACTAACGTCGACATCAAAGCCATTGCGACGGGAAAGCCCTTATTTGGCTTAGACTATAAGCGTGAAGGCATGTTGTATGCTGTTGCCCTTCGTCCTCCTGCTTTTGGACAAACCTTAGTTTCTTTTGATGATAAAGAAACTCGTAAAGTAAACGGAGTAAAAGATGTTATTAGGTTTGGAGATAAAATTGCAGTTTTAGCTACCTCTACTTGGGCGGCTATCAAAGGACAAAAAGCACTCAAAGCTACTTGGACAGGGGATACCAAAGCAGAAAGTACAGAGGAGCATGATAAAAAAATGTTAGCGTTCTTAGATACTCCTTCCTCTGCTCCCAAAAGAAGTGATGGTGATGTAAAGACCGCTTTTGCTAATGCCGATAAAGTGTTAGAAAGAACGTTTCACGGTCCTTTTATGCCTCATAATAGCTTAGAGCCGATGAACTTCTTTGCTCACGTAAGCGTAGATAAAGCAGAATTGGTAGGACCTACACAAAGACCAGAGGAAACCCGCAAGCAAGTGGCAACGCTTTTAGGCATGAAGGAAGACCAAATAAGCGTAGAAATGACCCGCATCGGGGGAGGCTTTGGAAGGCGACTTATGTGGGATTTTGCCTTGGAAGCCGCCGAGATTTCTAAAATAGCTAAAAAACCCATTCAGTTGGTATTTACAAGAGAAGATGACATGACGGCAGGTTTGTACCGTCCCGCTACTAAGTACAAGTTTAGAGTGGCTATCAAAGATAAAAAAGTTACTGCTTATCATCTGACAGGTACAGGTATCAATGGACAAAACTTTGTGAGGGAAACTTTCTTTCCTGCAGGAGCCTTTGAGAACCTGCTCATGGAATCGCATAATGTAGAAAGTAAAATTACCGTCGCCCCTTGGCGTGCACCGATTACGAACTTTTTGGCATTTGCAGAACAAGCCTTCTTTGACGAAGTAGCGCGAGAAATGGGGGCAGACCCCGTGCAGTTCCGCCTCGACCTTTTCGAGCAAGCCAGAGCCAATGCCCAAAAAGGAATGAAGTTTGATTATGATGTGGACAAATCTATTGGTGTAATCAAATTAGCAGCAGAAAAAGCCAACTGGGGAAAAGCAGAAAAAGGAGTTTATCAAGGTTTTAGCACTTATTACTCTCATAATACCTACGTAGCCGAAGTCGCAGAAGTAGTGATGCAAAATAATCAACCTGTTATCAAACGCATCGTTTGTGCTATAGATTGTGGGCTTGTAGTAAACCCTATTGCAGCGATTAATCAATCTGAAGGCGGCGTAATAGACGGCATAGGTCATGCCATGTTTGGAGATTTCTCTTTTGTTGACGGCAAGCCTCAAGCAAGTAACTTCAACAAATTCCGATTGATACGCATGAATGAAGTGCCAAAGGTCGAGGTTCACTTTGTACCAAGCCTGAATGACCCCACAGGCTTAGGTGAACCAACTCTACCTCCCGTAGGTGCGGCAATCGCCAATGCAATTTTTGCCGCTACAGGCAAGCGCTTGTATAGCTTCCCCTTTGCAAAAGAGTTAGGAACGCAAGGAAGCTAAGAATTTAGACCAATAGCCCAATTTTCTTTGTAAGTAGAAAGTTGGGCTAAATTTATTCTTCTAAACCATACTGTCTAATTTTTCTGTAAAGCGTTCTCTCTGAAATACCCAAGTCCCGAGCCGCATATTTGCGTTTGTTATTATTTTTCTTTAACGCTTTGATAATCATTTCTTTTTCTTGTTTTTCTAAGGAAAAATTATCCTCTTCCATAATGCTGTGGATAACATCTTCCACTTTGGCATACTCGAAATCCTCGTTTTCTTCTTGTTTTGAATTGGTAATAGGGTTGAGCAGTAAAGAGGTAGAGGGAGGGGGAGGACTTGTAGTATTACTCATCGGCGCACCTGAGAGGGAAACATTATTAGCAGGTGCAAAAATATCTTCTTCGGCGTTGCTGAAGAGATGCTTATTTTGTTGAATAATTGTTTTTCCGGAACTTTCGCTTTGTAGTAGGGTAAGCACTAATTTTTTTAATTCGGCAATATCTTTTTTTACATCAAATAGGGCTTTAAACAAGATACTTTCTCGCTCTGTAAAACCTTCTTCTCTGCTATCTCCAATAGGCACAGGCAAGGTCGTCATTTGATTTTGAGGGAGATACTTCATAAGAGTTTCGGCAGTAATCTCCCTATTTTCTACTTCTAAGACAGAGATTTGGCTTACTATATTCTTGAGCTGCCTGATATTTCCGGGGAATCGAAATCTAAGTAATAATTTTTTAGCCTCCTCGTCTAAAGTAATAGGTTTTACAAAGTTCTTTTCTGCAAAGTCAGAGGCAAACTTTCTGAATAAGAGTAAAATATCATTTCCGCGCTCTCGTAAGGGCGGAATATAAATCGGCACGGTATTTAGGCGGAAGTATAAATCTTGTCTAAATTTACCCCTTTCCACTGCTTTCATCAAGTCCACATTCGTAGCTGCCACTACTCTTACATTGGTTTTCTGTACCTTAGAAGAACCGACCCTGATAAATTCCCCATTTTCCAATACACGTAAAAGCCTCGCCTGCGTACCTAAGGGCATTTCACCGATTTCATCTAAGAAAATTGTCCCTCCGTTGGTTTCCTCAAAATAACCTTTGCGCGCCTCGGTTGCTCCTGTAAATGAGCCTTTCTCGTGTCCAAAAAGTTCTGAATCTATTGTGCCTTCGGGAATAGCCCCACAGTTAATCGCGATAAAGTTGTTGTGTTTACGAGGGCTGAGTTGGTGAATAATTTTAGAAAAAGACTCTTTTCCTGTTCCGCTTTCTCCTGTGATAAGCACGGTCATATCCGTAGCGGCCACCTGTACTGCTACTTGGATAGCGTGGTTAAGTGCAGAAGAGTTGCCAATAATACCAAATCGCGATTTTATACTTTGAATATCTGTCATTTGCTTACAATTTAATTGGTCTTTGATGGTCGTTTTGCACTATATAGAAGAAAATAGTTTATTAGAAAACAGTTAAGAATATAGAACAAAAGATGGTACAAATCAAAGACAAAAAAGTTTTGTGCTTTGTAAATTATGCCAAACTTAACACAAAAAACCTACTTAATCAAAGGATAGTGAAAAGAAGATTGCAATTTGACTCGTCGTCCTGTGCTTTGGGAGGTTCTTGATGCTTCTATAATCTCTAACACATGAAGGGCGTGTTCCACTGTAATCAAAGGTTCTTGGGTAGTTGCCAAACTTTCTGAAACGACTGAAGCCCCCTGTTCCCATACATAGTTTTCTGCATTAGTAACAAATCTTACCGTCTTTTCGTTTTCCCAAGTAGCCATATCTACTCCTGCAGGTGCCCAATCGTAGCCTATGAGGTGCATATTTCCGTGTGTACCGTAAATAGTAATAGTAGGTTTTTCTTGCCCTTTGCCTTCGTGTCCATAAGGGTCAAAATAATTGAACCCACATTGTACATGAGATAGAATGCCATTAGTATGCTCCATAATCACCATAGCATTGTCTTCTGCTTCTACTTTAACCTCTCCTTTGTTGTCGGTTTTTCGTAAAGGTGTAACAATACTTGTCATGGCAATCACTGACTTGGCAGGACCTAAGAGCCCTGTCAGAGTAGCCAAATTATATACGCCCAAATCAGGCAGACTTCCACCTCCTCTTTCATAGAAAAAGGCAGACCAAGTAGGTCCCAAATGTCCATAGTGAGCATGAGCCGCTGCTATTTTGCCTAATTTTCCCTCTTGAATTGCTTTCGCCATGAAAGCAAACTGAGGACTATTCACTACCGCAGGTGCCCCCCAAATTCTTAGATTTTTTTTCTTAGCTAATTCTACTAATTCTTTTCCTTCTTTGTAAGTATTAGCCAGAGGTTTTTCGCTCCAAACATGACGACCTGCGAGCAGGGCTTGCTTATTAAGCCTACCGTGTTCTTGCATATCTGTAAGATTTACTAACAAATCGAAAGGTTCGCCACTTAGCTGTTGGTCAATATGGGTATAGGAGTGAGGAATATGATATTTTTCTGCTTGGCTTTTGGCTCGCTCTGGGATAATATCACAGCAACTAACTACCTCTACATAAGGGCTTTTAGATAAGTGAGGCAAGTACATATTGGAAACACTGCCACAACCAATAACCCCTACTTTTACTTTTTTGTCTGTCAAAGTTTTTGCCTTCCCTACAAGGGGAGATAGTACTGCAATAGCTCCCAGCATACCGCACTGTACTAAAAAGTCTTTTCGCGTGAGTAGTTTTTCCATTTTTATTTATATTAAAACGAATAAATAACGTTGCTATCTTTTGTTATGACTAATTCACTTTCAGTACCAAAACTCGTCGTTCTCTGATTGTAATATACTCAATCGAAATTGGTTTTGATTGAAAATTAACGTTTATAAGGTTTTAAACCTTGTAAACGTTTAAAATTTGTCTTTTCGTTGTAGTAGTAACTTTTCAATTACATTAAGCAATAATACTAAAAAAATTGGATATTAGGAAACGACTTAGCCTGCCAATTTTTCTAACTGTAAAGTCATTTTTTTTACTCTGTCCTCTAAGGATTCAGAACTAAGTTTTTCTCTAAGTCTATCTACTAAAATAGGGAAAGCAAAAGGAGTTGGTTGCAAGATTTTCTTTAAGACAACTTCTTGATGTTTAATCTTTTCCAAAGCTACTTGCAAGCGTTTCAAATCCAACTGCAAGTTAATGCTTTCTACGTATGCTTGCTGAATGAGCAGATTAGCATGGTCGTATTTCTTAAACACATCAAATAGCAGACTTGTAGAGGCTTGCAGATGTTTTTTTGAAATGTATTTGTTGGGATAGCCTTGAAAAATAAGCCCTGAAATCGCAGCAATATCTCTAAACTTGCGTTTTGCCATTTCAGTTTCGTTTAGGCTACGGCTAAGGTCTTCGACAAGATGCTCGGCGGCAAAAAGTCCGTTAGCTAAGGCTTTTTCTATGGGTATTTCTTGGTCAGAGAGCAATTCAAAGCCATAGTCATTCATAGCAAAGCTAAAAGTGATTTTTTGCAACTTGCTGATTCTAAATGCTATTAGTGATGCTAATACTTCATGTACGGCTCTTCCTTCAAAAGTGTAGAAAAATAAATGATGCCCTTCTTGGGTTTGTAGCTGTTCTATTAGCAGTTGGTTTTTACTTGGAATAATAGACCATGTTTTTTGAAGGGATAAGATAGGGCTTATGGTTTGGAGTTCAATGCTTTGGTCGTGGTCTGCTGATAAGGACAAATAAATTTCTAACTGTTCTCTTAGCAAATCTGATAACTCACTTGACAAGGGCAATCTCCCACCTGCCCAGCGCGGCAACATGCCCGATTTTTTATTGCTTTTCCTGACCAAAGCGTTCATTTCCTTCATCATGACAAACTCTAAGTTGCGTCCTGCAAACCAAAAAACATCGCCTTCGTTAAGCCGAGAGATAAAAGATTCTTCTACCGAGCCTATATAAGAGCCATTCAAATACTTGACCTTAATAACAGGGTCGCTTACAATAGTCCCTATGGAAAGTCGGTGTTGGTAGGCTACCTTGCGCTTTTTTACTTGATAAAAATTTCCTTGCTTTTCTACTTTTTTATAATCATCGTATTGAGTAAGTCCATTGCCTCCCGTAGTAATAAACTCTAATGCCCACTGCCATTCTGTTTTGCTAAGTGCTTGATAGCAATGTGTTTTTATGATTTCTTCGTAAAGTTGGTCGGCATCAAAACCATCTGAAACTGCCAAAGTCAAAAGGTATTGTACCAGTACGTCAAAACAAAGCAAAAGAGGTTCTCTGCTTTCTATTAACTGTCTTTGTACGGCAGTTTTCAGAGCGGCGGCTTCTAAAAGTTCTAAGGCATGAGTAGGCAAAAAATAAATCTTACTTACCGCTTCTGGTCTATGTCCGCTTCTGCCTGCTCTTTGGAGAAAACGAGCCACTCCCTTAGGGCTACCTACTTGGATGACTGTATCCACAGGACGAAAGTCCACGCCTAAATCCAGACTTGATGTACAAACTACTACTTTTAACTTCTCTTCGTGCAGGGCTTTTTCCACCCAATTGCGAATGTCATTGTCCAAGGAACCGTGGTGCATGGCAATTTGCCCTGCCAATTCAGGGGCATAATCCAACAGTTTTTGATACCAAATTTCTGTTTGCGACCTTGTGTTGGTGAAAAGCAAGGTTGTTTTACTTTGCTCTATAATAGGTAAGACCTTATGCATCAGGTTCGTACCTAAGTGTCCTGCCCAAGGGAATCGCTCTACTTTATCAGGTAAAAGAGCATAGATTTCTATACTTTTTTTAATATTGGCTCTGACCAAAGCAGTAGAAAACTGTCTCTGATTTCTTGCTTGAAGTGGAAAAGTCAAAACCCTGTTTGCTTCTTCTAAATTCCCGATAGTGGCAGAAATACCCCAAATCTTTAGTGTGGGTTGGATAGCGACGAGGCGGGAGATGGCTAACTCCATTTGTACCCCTCGCTTACTGCCCATGAGTTCATGCCATTCATCAACTATCACTGCTTTCAAATTCCTGAACAAATCCGCATACCCCTTGCCAGAAAATAAAATATGCAAACTTTCAGGTGTAGTAAGCAGACATGCAGGCATTTGTTTTTTTTGTTTTTGTCTTTCTGAACTTTCAGTGTCTCCTGTCCGTAATCCCACACTCCAAGCTAATCCTAACTCATCTATTGCGTTCTGCATAGCCTTTTGTAAGTCCTTGGACAAGGCTCTCAAAGGAGTAATCCAAAGTATTTGTAGTCCTTTACTATGTTTTTTTTCTTTTTCACCTTCCAAAGCGTTTAGCCATGCCTCCGCTAAGCAAGGTAGCCAAAGGGCATAAGTTTTCCCGCTTCCCGTAGGTGCATTAAGCAAGCCGCTTTCCCCTGATAAGTAAGCCACTGCACACTCTTCTTGGAAAGGCTTGATTTGCCAATTTTTTTTTGAAAACCACTGTCTAATATATGCAAGTCCTTGTTCTACTTGTATTGGGTTCATAGGAAAAGCACAGCATATCTATTTGAATTTATACTAAACCTTTCACTTTTAGCTTTCTAATCCCTTCAATGCTATCTATTTGGTTGAGAAAACTTACCTTGTGCATAGGAGGAATAGTGGCTAAATCCTCAAAACTGAACCAACGCACCTCTTCCAGATAAGGCTCATTTTCAGGATAGTAGGCTTCTTTGATTTCTCCTCTGCGCGCATAGACCTCAAAGAAAAATTCAACTGCATGAAGAGGTGCTTGGATAAACTGTTGCACAAAAAGCAAGTCGCCAACTTCTACCTCTAAGGTTGTTTCCTCTAAAAACTCTCTTTTTAGGGCTTCTTGGAGGGTTTCGCCATATTCTACTCCTCCGCCGGGAGGTATCCATAAGTAAGAAACATGAGGAAGACTTGTTTGTTTGACAAGCAAGATTTTATTTTGATGAAAACACAGACCGCAAACCCTTATACGGATTTTCTGTTGATAATTTTCCATGAGATAGTACACTAAAACAGCAAACAAAAGTAATTGAAATACTTAAAGTTGTAGGTGAGAGTGCAAAGTTTTTGGGTAAAATTTTTTAAACCATTCAAATAATATGTAGCTTGCAACGCTTTTAGAGGTACAAGCCCATGATTCAACTAAGTGTAGTGATTATTACTAAAAATGAGGAACGCAATATAGGAAGATGCTTGGATTCGGTCAAGGAGGTAGCAGATGAAATTATTGTTGTAGATTCTTTTTCCACTGATAAAACCGAAGAGATTTGCAGAGAAAAAGGAGCAGTTTTTATACAAAATCCCTTTATCGGACATATAGAACAGAAGAAATTTGCTACCGAACAGGCTCGCTTTCAGCACATTCTTTCTCTTGATGCAGATGAGGCTTTGGACGAAACATTGAAAAAAGAAATCTTAACTATTAAGAAAAATTGGCAGTACGATGGCTACACTTGCAACAGAATGACCAACTATTGCGGTACTTGGATTAAGCACGGCGACTGGTATCCTGATGTGCAACTCAGACTCTGGGACAGAACTAAGGGAGAGTGGGGTGGTATTAATCCACACGACCGCTTTATCATGCACCCCCACACCAAAGTTAGACACCTTAAAGGCAATATCTTACATTTCAGCTATTACACCATAGAAGGACACATCCAGCAGATGAATTTTTTTACAAGTATTCTTTCCAAAGAATATGTAAAAAAAGGCAAAAAAGCATCTTGGGTAAAAATTTTAATTGGTCCTTTGTTTACCTTTTTAAGAGGGTACATCTTCCGATTGGGCTTCTTAGACGGTTATCACGGCTTAGTCATTAACCTGATTTCCGCCCATGCTACCTTCATTAAGTATATTAAAGTCAAAGAGTTAGAACGTAATTAGCCAATATACAAGTATTTATGCGTATTCTTCATACTTTCTCTGCTGATATTTTGGCAGGTTCAGTCTTTTATGCTATTTCCTTAGCAGAAAAGCATACCGCCGAAGGGCATCAAGTTTTTTTGCTTTCAGATAGAAATGACCTACCTACTTCGGTTTCTCAGTTTGCCCTGCCTATTGGGAATCGCCATCACCTTCAGCGATGGAAAAACATCAAATTCATCAAAAGAATTATTAAGGAAAAAGAAATTCAGGTAGTTCATGCCCATTCCAGAGCGGCAAGTTGGGTAAGCTATTTTGCCGTCTTAGGTACAAAAATTCCCCTCATCTCTACTATTCATGGAAGGCAGCACATTCACGCTTCCGTCAAACTCCTTGATATTTATGGAGATAGGCTCATTGCTATTTGTGAAAACTTGCGTACTCACCTCATCAATGAAGTAAAAATCAAGCCCGAAAAAATTTCTTTATTAGCAAATGGTTTTGACTTAGACAACTTAGAAGCCTTTACGCAGACCTACCAAATGCCTACCACTCCTCTCGAGGAGAGCAAATACAAACCTCGTCAAGCAAAAGTAATCTCTTGGATAGGCAGGCTCAACGGTGGAAAGGGAGAAATTGCCTCCGAACTATTGCATCAAGTATTTCCTAAACTCTTAGAAAAATGCAATCTTCTAAGAATTAATTTGATAGGAGGAAAAATTGATGAATTACCCCCTCACGGGCAAAAGCAGTTTCACCTATTAAATGAAAAGTTTGGGAATAGGATAAAAGAGGGCGGCTTCATTAGCGATGTACCTGCTTGGATAGAAGGCTCTGATTTGGTTATAGGAGCGGGCAGGGTAGCGATTGAGGCTTTATATTTGAGGAAGCCACTGCTTGCTTTGGGAGAGGCTACCTGTCATGGAATTGTTAGGGAAAGCAATTTGCAGGAGTGCTTAGCTTCTAACTTCGGAGATATTCTTCCTACCAAAGAAGCTCATAAGCACGATTATGATTGGGTACTTGCCGAACTTGATGCTTTCCTGTACCCCCAAACTAACATTGAGCCTTTATCATCAGACTACCAAGCGCTTATCAAGGACTACTACGACATTAGGAAAATAGCCCTTAGCATATCAGAAATTTATAAGTCTGAAATAATCAGAAAAGCGCACCCACATTTTATCCCTGTTCTTATGTATCACAAAATTCCCGACCAGCCCATAGCCTCTCCGAATAAAATTTTTGTAACAAAAAAGAATTTTGAGAAACACCTGCGCTTTTTCAAACTAAGAGGGTTAAAACCTATTACTTTCAAAGATTATAGAGATTTCAGAGAAGGCAAAACAGCGGCACATCTTTTCCCTAAAAAACCCATTATCCTTACCTTTGACGACGGCTATACAGATAACTATACTAACCTACTACCTCTGATGGAAAAATATGGCTACAAAGGAGTTTTGTATCTGTTAGGAGATTTTGAGGTTCGCTACAACTTTTGGGACGCAGACTACGGAGACCACAAAGACGAGATTATGAGTAAAGCACAAAAGCAGGTTTTTGTAGCCAAAGGATGGGAGATAGGCTCACACACACTTACTCACAGGCGTCTGTCCCAACTCAGAGAAGAAGAAATTTTTTATGAAATAGCCCAAGCCAAAGCCAATTTGGAAAAAGAGTTGCAAACTGAAATCATTTCCTTTGCCTATCCTTATGGAGATTTGAATAACATAGTCAAGATGCAAGTCAGAAAATCAGGGCATCTGTTTGGTATTGCTACGGATTCGGGTGGCATGCACATAGAAGACGACTTGCTTGAAGTCTTTCGAATCAATATGTTTCCCCAAGAGAGTATTTTTCAGTTATACAAAAAAACATCTTCTTGGTACAGAAATTATTACCAGAAAAAAAGGGGGAAGTAAAGAAAAAAACCTTGCAGGACTTTGTAATCTTGCAAGGTCAAGTACGAGAGAGACTCTATCTAATATACTGATTAATAATATTTTCAAACAGTTCTTGCTTGCCACTAATGAGTTTGGGTTCATTAGCAATGGCATGATTGCGTAAGTCTTCTAAGGTGAGTTTTCCTTCTTCAAACTCCTTCCCTTTGCCACTATCAAAAGAAGCGTAGCGTTCTTGTCTTAGTTTTTTATACGGGGATTTTTCCAAGATATTGTCAGCGATTAGCAAAGCTCTTGCGAAAGCGTCCATACCTCCAATGTGTGCGTAAAACAAATCCTCCAAATCTGTAGAATTTCGGCGAGTCTTCGCATCAAAGTTAATGCCTCCATTTGTAAACCCTCCTGCTTCTAAAATGATAAGCATAGCTTCGGTAAGTTCAAATAAATTGGTAGGAAATTGGTCGGTGTCCCAACCGTTCTGCTCATCTCCTCGGTTAGCATCTATGCTACCCAACATGCCTGCATCTGCCGCTACTTGCAATTCATGAGCAAAAGTATGGTTAGCCAAAGTAGCGTGGTTCGTTTCCAAGTTAAGTTTGAAATCTTTGTCTAATCCGTATTCTCTCAAAAAGCCAATGACCGTAGCGGCATCATAGTCGTATTGATGCTTAGTGGGTTCGCAGGGTTTAGGTTCTACCAAAAATGTACCTGTAAAGCCATTTTTTCTACCATAATCTCTTGCTATTTGCAAAAAACGCCCTAAATGCTCTATTTCTCGCTTCATGTGGGTATTGAGCAAGGATAGGTAGCCTTCACGCCCTCCCCAGAATACATAAGACGTACCACCTAACTCTATAGTAATATCAATCATGTTTTTTACTTGCGCTCCTGCATACGCTAACACATTGAAATCAGGGTTAGTCGCCGCACCATTCATATATCGCGGGTGTGAGAATAGGTTAGCAGTTCCCCAGAGCAATCTCACCCCTGAGGCTTCTTGCTTTTCTTTGGCGTAATCGGTCATCACCCTCAATCTACGCTCTAACTCTAAGTAGCTTCCACCTTCCTCTACTATATCTACATCGTGAAAGCAATAAAAAGGAATCCCCATCTTAGAAGCAAACTCAAAAGCGGCATCCATGCGGTCTTTGGCAAGTTCTATAGGGTCTGATTTTACTGCCCATGGGAAGTTTTTAGTTCCTACGCCAAAAGGGTCAGCGCCTGTACCACAGAAAGAATGCCAATAAGCTACTGCAAAGCGCAAATGCTCTTTCATGCTTTTACCCCTCACCAGTTTATTCTCGTCGTAATATTTGAATGCCAAAGGATTGTCAGATTCCGCACCTTCATATTTTACTTTTTCTACGAAAGGGAAATAGACTTTATTTCCCAAAGTTACTTTGATAGCCATAAATTTAATATGTTAAGATTTAATGAATAAATTTGTTAAAAAATATTAAACAATCGTTTGCATTAAGTTTTTTTAAAAAAAGCACTAAGACAAAAAATAGTGCTTTTGTATTAAAAATGCCTTTTTATATTTTACTTCGTAAAAGTAAAAGAAAAAAAATAAGGTACAAAATTTTATATTTGAATTTCAAATTGTCTTTTCAGGAGGCAAGTAATTCAACAAAATCAATAATATACCCTCAAAGAATAGTTTTTCTACTTCTTTCAACTTTTCAAAAGTTTTAACTTTTAGAAAATCATATATAATTTAGTGTTTACTATAAAAAATTAGCTGATAAACTATGCAAAAAATATGTATCATAGGGGCAGGTCCCTCGGGCATTACCGCCGCAAAAAATCTCTTAGATGAAGGATTAGACATCACCGTGTATGACTACGGCAAGGAAGTAGGAGGGAATTGGGTGTTCTCTGAAGATATTTCCCATTCTAGCGTGTTTGAAACTACTCATATTATCAGTTCCAAAACATTGTCGGAGTATGCGGATTTTCCTTTGCCTGCGGACTATCCTGATTATCCTTCCCATTGGCAGCTGGCAAAATATTTTCAAAGCTATGCCAAGCATTTTGGTTTGTACGATTACATAGAGCTTGAAACAGAGGTAACTCATGCCGAACTCAATACGGAAGGGAAATGGTTAGTAACAAGCAAGAAAAACGCCATAGAAAAAACAGAAATTTTTGATTATCTGGTAGTAGCAAATGGGCATCATTGGAAGCCAAGAATGCCTGCGTATGAGGGAAATTTTACAGGTAGATTTATTCACTCGCATCAGGTCAAGCGGTTTGCAGATTTCAAAAATGAGCGCGTTTTGGTCATTGGTGGAGGGAACTCTGCCTGCGATGTAGCTGTAGAAACAAGTCGCTTTTCGCAAAGAACAGATTTAAGCTGGCGAAAAGGCTACTGGATAGTACCTAAGTTCCTGTACGGAGAGCCAACCGATGTAGTGAGTAGTAGGATTCGCTTCCTTCCTAAGTGGTTGTGGCAGAGGCTTTCCCATTTCAGTATTTGGCTCAAATTTGGGAGTTGGGAACTTTACGGGCTGCAAAAGCCGACTCACCCTATTGGCTATACGCACCCCACCATTAACGATGAGTTGATGTATTTTATCCGACACGGGAAAATCCACCCTAAAAAAGACATCAAACGCTTAGAGGGCAAAACTGTACATTTTGTAGATGGAACGCAAGCAGAGTACGACACGATTATCGCTTGCACGGGCTACATTATTTCGCACCCATTTTTTGACAAAAATTTTATTGACTACTCCGAAGGGGCAGTACCGCTTTACTTGCGTATGTTGCACCCTACTATCCAAAACTTGTATTTTATTGGGCTTTTCCAACCTTTGGGCTGTATTTGGCCCGCCGCAGAGTTGCAGTCCAAAATCATGGCAAGAGAAATAGTAGGGAAGTGGAAACGACCTCAAAACATAGAAAAATTAATAGAAAAAGAGCTAAAAAATCCCGATTATAAGCAAGACAAAACGCCACGCCATACCATTACGGTAGATTATCATAGGTTTAAGAAAAGGCTATTGCGGGAGTTGCCTGCGGAGTATGTGAGCAAAGATAGGAAGGTGTTGGAAACATCAAGAGCGTCAATAGATTTAAAATAAAAATCTGACCCTGTTAGGGATTCTCCAACCGCTAACGGTTTTCGGCTTGCCGCAGTTGGGGATTTTCAGCACAAATGTTCAATCGGAGAACTGAACTTCCTTAACCACAAAACTTTCATAGTAGCACGTCAGCTCCCATTGCGGCAAACCGCTGTTAGCTGCTGCCCTTCTTTTATGTCGTGATTGTTCGTTGTCATTTCGTGTGTCTTGGTGCATTGGCTTGGTGGCTCTTTTGTAAAACTTGGCTATAGCATTGGCTTGTGCGAATTGCAAATGTGCCACCAATAGCGTTGGTATTTCTATTCGTTTAATGTGTTTTCTAAGGTTGTTTTAAATTCGTTTTCGTTGCTGTAATTGTAGAACGGAACGGCTGTTATCAAATAAGTGTCCGTGTGGATTTTGATTGTCTTCTGTTCTGTTCTGATTTCATTCAAAAAGTCTTCTTTCCATTTGTCGTGTCCTTTTAAATGCTCTCCTTTTGGTTCTATGAAAACTTGAAATGTTATTTGTTCTCCGTTACGTTGTTTGCAGAACAATAAAAAGTCAGGCTCAAAAGCTCGTCCGAGTTTGTCGAAGATTTTGATTTCTCTTTCGTTACGGATTAGGTAAATGTTCTCAAACTTCTGATTGAGTCCTTCAAATCGTCTGGAAAATAGTTCTACAAATTTCTTCTCTTCACTTGTTCCATAATTGGCATTGTAAACATACCAAGGCTCGTTGGCTACCAATTCTTCTTGCCCTTTGGCTCTTTCATCATATTTATTTACTCTTATTGCTTTGTCTTTAAACACGTTGTGAATACGGTCTGAAATATAGTCCGAACCTTCGTATTCGGTTGAATTGCTCTTTATGTCTGCTTCAATGCTTTGCAAAAGACCGTTTAAAGCTTGTAGATAGTCAAAGTGGCTAATTTCTTTAAGTCTGTTGGCTGTTCCGCTGAAAGTGATTTCCAAACCTGCTAAAAAGTCTTTACTATCAATGAAGTTGGAAAGTGAACCAACACTCGGAAAGTAATGGGATAAACTGTCAAAATAGAAAAATGGATTTTGACTTAATGCAAAACGAATTATGTTTTTTGGAATTTCAGTCAGCTTTACGTCTTTGGTTTTAATTGCTTCGTTATTTGATTCGTTTGTTTC
>Ga0272446_1001487_pt1 | contig 33946 bp, 32 predicted proteins | sample YNPCB0061_FD_194587 | JGI IMG/M metagenome (GOLD analysis project Ga0272446, IMG submission 194587) | Hot spring microbial mat communities from Yellowstone National Park, WY, United States - YNP-CB-006-1 | ecosystem: Environmental > Aquatic > Thermal springs > Hot (42-90C) > Sediment | place...
GATCCCAACGCAGGTCGCGCCTTGCTCCGCCAGCGTGTCGAATCGGGCACCCAGTATCAGCACCGCATCTCTGTCGGAAAGGCCCGCCCGTGAGCCATCGCTATCCGATCACTGATGCGGCGACGTACTTCAAGATGCGCATCGACGGGACGCCGATGACGATCAGGTTGCCGCCATGTCCGCCCGAGGCGAACAGGTAGTACTCGTCCTTCTTGCCGCTCGGCGTGTACGTCTTCAACGCGGCGGCCACGTCGGCCTCGGAGAGGCCGCGCTCCTTCATCAGCTTGGCGACGCTGGGCGAGCCGCCGCCGCCGCCGCTGCCGCCGGGGGCGGCGGGGTTCGAACAGCTGGCGAGGAGTGCGAATAGTGCTGTGCTGGCTGTGAGCCTCATCGGTCGCTCCTTATTTCGCGTCGGGGGCGGGGGGGAGGAGGACCGCGTCGATGACGTGGACGATGCCGTTCGTCGCGCGAATCGACGCGACGATGTTGGCGCCGTTGACCGTCACCTTTCCGTTCTTGACCGCGATCTTCACTTTGCCGCCGTTGGCCTGCCCGAGGGTCTGGCCGTCCTTGAGCCATCGCACCTCGTAGGTCGACGGCGTGACGTGGTACTGGAGGAGCTTCTGGAGGTCGCCCCGCTTCTCGGGCTTGAGCAGCCCCTCGACGGTGCCCGCGGGGAGCTGGTCGGCGCGAACACCGTCAGCGGCCCGGGGTTCTTCAGCGACTGGACGTAATCAGCGGCCTTCACCGCCGTGACCAGCGTGGTGTGGTCGGGCGAGCCCGCCGCGATGTCCACGATGTCCTTCGCGTCCTGCGCGACCGCGAGGCCACCCAGGGCCGCGATCCCGACGAGGAGTGCTGCCGTGACGAGCCATGATCGTTTCATCTGGACCCTCCCCTATTTCTTCAGGCCGCGGATATGCGACCGGAGCGCTTTGACGACGCTTTGGCGCGCGTCGAGGTCGGGGTTGGGGGGCATCGCCGCCGATTTCCCGACGGCGGAGCCGCCGTACACGATGATCTTCTCGATGTGCTCGTCGGTGACCTTCCCCTGCCACTCGGCCGCGGTGAAGTTGGCCGGCTTGGGCGTGAGGCCGGCCGACGCCGGACCGTCGCCGCCGCCGCCCGGGCCGTGGCAGGGCGTGCAGCGCGTGGCGAAGATCTCGGTCGCCGCCTTGGTGTCCTCGGCGGACGGGGCGGCAGCGGCGGGCGCGGCGGCAGGGGCCGACGCGGCGGGTTGATTGCCCGCCTTGTCCCCCGATTTATCGGGGCAGCCGGCGAGACCGAACAGACCAATGAGCGCGAAGGCGAGTGTCGTTTTCATCTTGGCGCCCCGCGAATGCACGCCGCGTGCTCAGCCGGGCGAAGCTTGGGAGACCAAGGAGATGATGGGGAGACCAAGGAAACGCTGGGGAGACCAAGGAAAGAAGAGCGAAACCGGTGCGGACGCGGCGCGGCGCACCGCACGAAATGCGCGCTAGCGCGGTCGTCGACGGGAGCGCGGCTTGCGGGTGAGATCTCGGCCGGTGGCGGTGGCCGCCTCCTCGTCGTCCTCCTCCTCGAAGAAGAAGGTCGGCGCGAAGGTGCCCATCGCGGTGGCGACGGCGTCGAGCGCCACGGCCAGCGTCGCGCGCTGCGCCTTGGGCAGCGTCTTCAGCGCGCCGAGGAGGCGCTCCTGCGGGGCGCGCGGCGCGCGCCGGAGGAGCACGCGTCCCTCGTCGGTGAGCACGAGCGCCGCGCGGCGCGCGTCGTCGGAGGAGACGCCGCGCACCACCAGGCCGCGCTCGACGAGGCGGCGGACGACGGCCGAGACCGAGCTCAGATCGGTCAGCGTCGCCTCGGCGAGATCGGACAGCGAGCGCGGCCGGCCGTCCTCGAGGAGCTGGAGGACGAAGAGCTGCGCGACGCTGATCCCGAGGAGACGCTCGGCGCTCTTGTCGTTGAGGCGGAGGCCGCGGACGATGCGGCGGAGCGCGGACATCACCCGGTGCGCCTCGCGGTCACCGACGGGAGAGAAGGCCGGCGGCGGCGGCGCGTCGACGGAGGATGTGGACGACTTGGGGGGACGAGATCTCGCCATCGTCGTTATTGTGCCCGAGGTGGACGGAGGCGCGCGCCGACGTAGCCGAGCCACAGCGCGGTCGCGACGACGGCGAGGAGCGCGGCGCCGCCATAGGCCGCCGGCAGCGCCAGGCCCGCGCGCGGGAGCAGCGGCGCGGCCACGCGCAGGAGCGCGGCGACGACGAGGAGCGTGCCGGCGAGCGCGAGCGACAGCGGGCTCGTCGACGCCTCCGCCTCGCGATCGCCGTGGTGCAGGACCACGTGGACGCTGACTGCGAGCGCGAGGAGGAGGAGGCCGCCGATCCAGGCGAGGTGCTGGTGGGCCAGGCGCAGCGACGGGTCGGCGATCGCGGCGGCGCCGGCGATCCCGGCCGCGTAGAGGAGGAGCGCGACGCGCACGAGGCGGCGATAGAGGCCGGGGAGGCGCGGGCGGCGCAGCGCGCGGCACTCGACGAAGACGACCCAGCAGACGACCAGCGCGCGCGCGACCCGCGCGGCCGCGGCGACGGCGACGGGCGCGTCGGTGATCTGGGCCCCGACCTCGACGGCGTTGGCGATCGCGAACAGCGCGGCGAGCGCGGCGAAGCGGGCGCGCGAGCGATCGACGCCGGCGACGGCGGGCGCGGCGCCGTCGCAGATGATGGGCGTGATCATCGGGGCGATGGCCAGCACCAGCCCGCCGGCCAGCCCGTCGACGACGAGCGCGCGGGTGGCGAGCGCGACGAAGGGGTGTCCGGTGAGCGCGCCGCCGAGCGCGATGCCGTCGGCGGCGACGCCGAGGAGGAGCGCCACCGGGACGAAGGTGAACGACGGCGGGATGGTGCTCCCCGGGGCGCGGCGCGCCGCTCGACGGGCGACGAAGGCGATGAGCGTCCCCTCGACGGCGAGCCCGGCAGCGGCGACCACCGCCGGGGCACCCGCAAGACTTGCGGGAATCACGATGCCGATCCCGCCCGCGAGGAGCGCGAGCTCGAGTCGCGACATCGGCGGCGCCTGCGTGCGGCGCGGGATCATCGTCCCGAGGAAGCCGGTGACGACGGCGAGCGCGAACCCGCGCGAGAGGAGCGCGGCGTGCGCGGCGCCCGGCCAGCTCGCGTGCAGCCCGACGGCGAACAGCAGCCACGGCGTGAGGCCCGCGAGCGCGAGCGCGATGGCCAGGGGGAAGAAGAGCCGGAACGGTTCTCGAAGGAGGGTCACGCGCGGCCAGCTTGCAGCGCTCACGCCAGGGGAGCGGGTGGTGGCACGACACTTCCATAGGGCGCGCTCATGACCAGCCCGCCGTTCCGTCGGTACGCCTGGCCGGGGCGCGCGCCGCTGCCGCCCGTCGCCGACGATCCCATCGCGCACCTCCGCGCGTGTCACGCGCGCATCCGCGACCACCTCGCGCTGGCGCATCGGCTGACCGCTCCCGACGCGGCGGCGTCGCCGGCCTCCGAGATCGCCGCGGCCGGGAGCGCGCTGGCGCGCTACTTCGGCATCGCGCTGCCGCTCCACGTCGCCGACGAGGAGGAGAGCATCCGCCCGCGCCTCGCGAGCGGGACCGAGCTGGGGCCGCTCCTCGATCAGCTCGGCGGAGAGCACGCGGTCATCGACGATCTCCTCGACGAGCTGGTGCCGCGCTTCGCCATCCTCGGCGCCGAGCCCGCGCGCGTCGCCGAGCTGACCCCGGCGCGCGACGACGTCACCTGGCTCGCCAACCTGCTCGAGGCCCACCTGGTGCTCGAGGAGACGCGGCTCTTTCCGGAGCTCGAGCGGCTGCTCTCCCCGGCGGCGCGCGCCGAGATCCTGGCCGAGCAGCGCGCCCGCCGGTCATGACCCGGCGAGCCCTCGCGGCGCTCTGCCTCGCGCTCGTGATCGCCGGCGCTGGCGGCGGCGTGGCGCGCGCGTGCGTGCAGTGCAACGGCGGCGACCCGACCATCGCGGCGCTCGGCCTCGAGCAGCCCTACCGCCACCGCGTGCGCGTCGCCGTCGACGAGCGGGTCACGTCGCACGACAGCGGCGCGGGCGAGCTCCAGCGCACGACCACGCAGCTCCGCTCGACGCTGCACCTGCCGCACGGCCGCGTGCTCGTCGGCGCCGCGCTGCCCTGGGTCACCGCCCGGTCGTCCCACGCGGGCGCGGCGGCCCACGTCCTCAACGGCCTCGGCGACCTCGAGGCCACGCTGCGAATTGTCGTCTATCGCGATCGCCGCTTCGCGCCGCGCCACCTGGTCGCGCTGACCGGCGGCGTGAAGGCGCCCACCGGCCCGCGCCTCGAGGACGGCGACGGCTATCCGCTGCCGGAGGACGAGCAGCCCGGCACCGGATCGTGGGATCCGATCGCCGGCGCGTCGTACGCCTGGGTCCCGGGCGGGCTGGTCTCGACGCTGATCGCGGCCTCCTATCGCCACGGCACGCCGGGGCGGCGCGGCGATCAGCGCGGCGGCGTGTTGTCGTCGCAGGCGCTGGTCCAGCTCCAGCCGCTCGAGCGGCTGGCGATCGCCGCCGGGCTCGAGGTCACCTGGCGCGCCGCCGATCGCTTCGCCTCGGGCGCGGCGCAGCCCGACAGCGGCGGGGCGGTGCTGTGGGCGGCGCCCGCGCTCTTGATCGTGCCGGCGCGCGCGCTGGTGCTGCGCGTGGCGGCGGCGATCCCGCTCGCCTCGGCGCTCGCCGGGACGCAGCGCGAAGGGGCGCAGGTCGGGCTGACGCTGGCCTGGGATATACGCTAGACAGGAACGACCGGGCGCGCTACCCGCCGAGGAGGCGCGACTCCAGCGACAGCGCCGCCGGGAAGAGCTCGAGATCCTCGACGCGGATGTGCTCGCGCAGGTCGGCGGCCAGCCCGCCGAGCGTGGTGTAGAGCCGCCGGTAGCTGCCGCACGCGTCGGTGGGGGCGGTGAAGGAGTGGGTCACCTCCTCGAGCTCGGCGACGATCTCGAGCGCCACGCCGTGCTCGCCCACCATCACCCAGATCGGGTTGCGCACGCTGCGGAACGGCGGCGGGGCGAGGCGCTGGCCGTCGCGCGCCGCGCGCACGAGCTGCACTACCCACGGGAAGAGGACGCGCTCCTCCTTCTCCATGTGCGGCAGGAGCTCGGCGCGCAGCGAGCTCACCAGATCGTCGACGACGAGCACCTCGGGGTGGCGCGTGGCGTGCGCGGCGACGACGCGGCGGCAGAGTGGGGCCAGCTCGGCGAGGCAATCGCGCGTGAAGGGGTGGTGGTGCTCGATGAGCCGCGCGAGCGAGGCGGACACGCGCGACGGATCGATCTCGACGACAGCGAGCGGGCTGGTCATGGCGCAACCTCCAGCGCCAACCTAGCGCCGCCCGCGCGCGCGGCTGCTGATCCAGATCAGTCCGGACGGTCAGCCGACGGGCGCGTAGCGCGCCGAGAAGTGGCGCAGGACCGGCGGCGCCTCGACGATGCGGAAGGGGAGGAGCTCGTCGCGGCGCGCCCACAGCGCGCTCACCGCCTCGACGACGTAGTCGATGTGGCTCTGGGTGTAGACGCGGCGCGGGATCGCCAGGCGCACCAGCTCGCGCTGCGCGGCCGGCCCGAACATCGCGGTTCCGATCTCGACGGAGCGGATCCCGCCCAGCTCGTAGAGCGCGGCGGCGACGGAGATGCCGGGTAATGCGCTAGACGGAATCTGCGGGGCGAAGCGCGCGGCGTCGAGGTAGATGGCGTGCCCGCCCGGCGGCCAGAGGAGCGGCACCCCCGCGGCGCGCAGCTTCTCGCCGAGGTAGCGCGTCGACCGCGCCCGGTAGTGCAGGTAGTCCTCCTCGACGACCTCGTCGAGCCCGACGGCGATGGCGTCGAGATCGCGCCCGGCGAGCCCGCCGTACGTCGGGAAGCCCTCGGTGAGGACCAGGAGGTCCTTCTCGCGCCGCGCCACGTCGCGATCGCGCGTCGCCAGGAAGCCGCCGATGTTGGCCAGGCCGTCCTTCTTCGCCGACATCGTGCAGCCGTCGGCGAGGTCGCACATCGCGCGCACGATCTCGCGCACCGGCCGCCCGGCGTACTCGGGCTCGCGCTCGCGGATGAACCAGGCGTTCTCGGCGAAGCGGCAGGCGTCGAGGTAGAGCGGCCGCTCGTACTCGCGGCACACCGCCGCCACCGCGCGCAGGTTGGCCAGCGACGCGGGCTGCCCGCCGCCGGTGTTGTTGGTGACGGTCATCATGACGAGCGGGATGCGCTCGCGGCCGTGCTCCTCGAAGGCGCGGCGCAGCGCCGCGACGTCCATGTTCCCCTTGAAGGGGAAGTCGGAGTCGAGGTCGCGCGACTCGGCGCAAGGCAGATCGAGCGCCTTCGCGCCCACGCCCTCGACGTTGGCGCGGGTGGTGTCGAAGTGCGAGCTCGACGGCACCACGTCGCCGGGGCGGCACAGCACCGAGAAGAGGATGTGCTCGGCGGCGCGCCCCTGGTGCGTCGGGATGACGATGGGGAAGCCCATCAGCCGCTGCACCGCCGCCTCGAAGCGGTAGAACGACGGCGACCCGGCGTAGGACTCGTCGCCGCGCATGATCGCCGCCCACTGCTCGGCCGACATCGCCCCCGTCCCGCTGTCGGTGAGGAGGTCGATGAGGACGTCGTCGGAGTGGAGCAGGAAGAGGTTGTAGCCCGCCTCGACGAGGAGGCGGCGGCGCTCGACCGGCGTCGTCATCCGCAGGCGCTCGACCGACTTGATGCGGAAGGGCTCGATGATCGTCCGGAACGTCATGGCCGCATCCTCGACGAGGCGCGGCCGGTCCCGGTTGATCCGGATCAAGTGGCGTCGGGGAGGAGGGCGATGACCGGGCCGTGGTCGCTGGTGCCGACCTCGCGGTAGGCGGTGCAGGTGGTGCCGGGCGTGAACAGCGACGACGAGACGACGACCAGGTCGAGGCGCCAGCCGATGTTGCGCTCTCGTCGCTGACGCCAGGGCGCCCACCAGGTGTAGAGGTCGTCGCGCGTCGGCTCGAGCGTGCGCTGCACGTCGACGAGGCCGTGCGCGAGGAGCCTGTCGATGAGCGCGCGCTCCTCGGGGAACTGCCCGACGATCTCGGCCCCGCGCTCCTTCGGGTGCACGTCGAGGTCGCTGCGCGCCACGTTGAAGTCGCCGCACAGGACCAGCCGACCGCCCGCCGCGGTCAGCTCCCCGGCCCAGCGCTCCATCGCCTCGAGGAAGCGGATCTTGGCGGCGAAGTCCTTGCCGCCGTTCGGGACGTACACCGACGCGAAGGTGGTCCCGGCGACGGTCGCCGCGACGATGCGGTGCTCGTCGTCGAAGGGCGGGTGATAGAAGGCCGGCGCCTCGGGAAATCGGGCGCGCCGGAGCAGCAGCGCCACCCCCGAGTAGCCTTTGAAGCCGTGCCAGAAGCAGTGATAGAGGGTCCCGCAGAAGAGCGCCACGGGCACCTTGTCGGCGGGCGCCTTGATTTCCTGTAAACAGACGACGTCCGGCTCCTCGCGACCGAGCCACGCTTCGACCTCGGCGGCGCGCGCGCGGATGCCGTTCACGTTCCAGGTGGCGATCTTCATGCGGCGCTTCTTTACCACTGGACGGCGTAACGGGGCTCATGCATCTTGCCGAGCGACCCCCGACGACGACCGGTTGGTGTAGCCATGACCGAGAACACCCCAGACGAGGCTCGCGAGGCGCTCTCCGTCGACGAGCTGCGCGATGTCTGGCCGCTGCTCTCGCCCGCCGACCGCCTCTCGGGGTGGGCCCTCCTCGGGAAGGTCGAGGCGGAGGATCTCTTCTTCAGCTTGTCGTCGACGGAGCAGGCCGAGCTCCTGGCCGCGCTGCCGCCGCCCGAGCGGCGCTCGTGGATCCGCCAGCTCCCGCCCGACGACGCGGCCGACCTCATCCAGGCGGCCGGCGTCGAGGAGCGCGACCGGCTGCTCGGCCTCCTCGACGAGCCGACCCGCAAAGAGGTCACCGCGCTGATGGCCTACGCCGAGGACAAGGCCGGCGGCCTCATGTCCCCGCGCTTCGTCCGCGTCCGCCCCGACATGACCGTCGACGAGGCGGCGTCGTACATGCGCAAGCAGGCGCGCGTCGGTGTCGAGACCATCTACTACGGCTACGTCCTCGACGCCGAGCAGCGCCTCCTCGGCGTCGTCTCGTTCCGCGACCTCTTCGCCGCCCCGGCGACCAAGCTGGTGCGCGACATCATGCGCACCGAGGGCGTGGTCAAGGCGACCGACACGATGGACCAGGAGGCGCTCAGCCGCCTCTTCGCCCAGCACGACCTCACCGCCGTGCCCGTCATCGACGCCGAGGGGCACATGAAGGGCGTGGTCACCGTCGACGACATCGTCGACGTCGTCCAGGAAGAGGCCACCGAGGACATCCAGAAGCTCGGTGGTCAGGAGGCCCTCGACGAGCCCTACCTCCAGATCGACCTCTGGAAGATGGTCAAGAAGCGCGCCGGCTGGCTGGTCATCCTCTTCCTCGGGGAGATGCTGACGGCGACGGCGATGGCGCACTTCGAGGAGGCGCTGGCGCGGGCCATCGTGCTGACGCTGTTCATCCCGCTCATCATTTCGTCCGGCGGAAATTCGGGGTCGCAGGCGACCACGCTGGTCATCCGCGCGATGGCGCTCGGCGAGGTCAAGCTGCGCGACTGGTGGCGCGTCATGCGCCGCGAGCTCGCCTCGGGCCTCGCGCTCGGCATCATCCTCGGGTCGATCGGCTGCATCCGCATCCTCGTCTGGCCCTCGCGCGACAAGCTCTACGGCGAGCATTTTCTGTCTATCAGTATCGCCGTCGGCCTGAGCGTCGTCGGCGTCGTCTTGTGGGGCGCGATCGCGGGGTCGATGCTGCCGATGATCCTGCGTCGCTTCGGGCTCGACCCGGCGAGCGCCTCGGCGCCCTTCGTGGCCACGCTCGTCGACGTGACCGGGCTCATCATCTACTTCTCGACCGCGTCGATCATCCTCGCCGGGTCGCTCCTCAGCACGCACCGCCCGGCGGAGATCGACGTGCTGGAGTCGTTCGTCGGATCGAAGAGCGTCGAGTCGAAGCAGCCGGGGACGGCGTCGATGAACTGCGGCTGGCAGGCCGACAGCGGCTGGCTCTCGTGCGACACGAAGGTCACGCCGCCCGGCGAGCGCTTCTCGAAGGTGCGCGAGCGCCTGGTCATCGCCTGGGACGGCAAGGCCAAGGCCTACCGCGCCTTCGTCGACCAGGCCGACGTCGGCGTCTACGTGATGAGCGGCAAGCTCGACGGCAAGCGGCTCGTCTTCGAGAGCGCCGGGCCGCCGACCGCCGTCGACCAGCGGCGCGTGACCTACGACCTCGCCGATCCGAAGGTGATCACCCGCCGCACCGAGCTCGCCAAGGACGGCGGCGCCTTCACCGTCGCCGACGAAGCCACGCTGAAGGCCGAGTAGGCCCGCGCCAGCACGGCGCGGTGGCGCAGCGAGAAGGGGATGTCGTCGTCGAAGAGCGGCATCACCGGGATTGGGGCGAGGCGCTGCGCGCGGCGGGTCAACGCTCCGGCAGCGCGCCCGCCATCGTGACGACCTCGAGGACGATCGGCGCGCCCGCCTGCGCCAGGGCGGCCTCGGCCTCGGCGGCGTCGCTCGACACCTTGAGGAGGCGCCCCTGCACCGTCGCGGCCAACGCCCGCAGCGCGTCGCCGAGCGGGCCGCCGGAGAGCGCGGTCACGAGCGGCGGTCCGGGATCGAGCGCCGCCCGCGCCCGCAACGCACCGCCCCCGTCGCGCAGCTCGTAGCGGATCGCCGCCGGAGCATCTGCGTCGCGCCCGTCGGCCTGCGCGGCGACGAGCGGGACCTCCACCGGCAGCGCCGCCAGCGCCGCCTCCGCCGCCGCGCGGATGCGCAGGCGCGCGCCGATGCGCATCCCGAGCGCGTGATAGACAGAAATTGCCGCGGCGTTGTCCGGACGCACGCGGAGCGTCCAGCCCGTGCACCCCACCGCGCGCATCCGCTCGGCGGCGGCGCGCAGGAGCGACTGGCCGAGCCCGCGTCCGCGCGCCCGCGGATCGACGACGAGGTGGCGGATGATCCCCGTCGGTGGCGACGGCGCGTCGAAGAGCACGTAGCCGACGACCTCGTCGTCGACCGCGACCAGCGTGCCGTCGGTGATCAGCGTGCGCGGATCGGGCGCGGCGCCCGGGACGTGCAGCTCGACGAACAGCTCCCCGAGTCGCTCCGCGTCCGCGTCGTTCGCCGCCCGAATCCGCACCCGCCCATCTTACGCCGGCGGGATGAGGCCCTGCTTGGTCATCTCCTTGGCCACCGCCGCCGCCGTGTCGTCGACGAGCTTGCGCACCGACCCCGGGTTCTCGGTCCGGCTCGCCGACGCCCAGACCAGCTTGTCGTCGGGCAGCGAGTAGACGTTGGTCTCGACGCGCACGTAGGTGTCGACCCGCATGTAGCCGGGGTCGTACGCGCCCCACCCGCCGTAGGCGTAGTAGGGGCCGGTCCACATCCCCGGCATCCAGGTCGCCTCTTTGTCGACGGAGACCACGCGCGAGACGATCACGCCGTCGAACCCGGCGGCGGTCGCGCGCTCGCGGATCAGCTGGTCGTTCCCGAGCTCGTTCTCGGGGATGATCGTATACGAGGGCACCGCCTGCGCGCGCGTGATCCGCTGCGCGATGGCGTCCTCGGCTTCGCGCCGCAGCGACGGGTCCTTCGACGGCGCGATCACCAGGATCTTGCGGAACGAGAGCTGCGACACCGACGGATCGCGCCAGGTCGACAGCACCTTGGTGGTCGCGCACCCGCCGAACGCGCAGGCGACGGCGAACAAGAGAGCAGGCAGGCGGTGGCTCTTCATCGAAACCTCCCGCCCGGCGACGATGCGAGCGCGAGGCCACCGCGCGCCGTCAGCCGTCGCTCTCCTCGCCGTCGTAGTAGTCGAGCGACGCGTCGTAGCGCCCGACGTAGCGCACGATCTGCGGCTTGCCGTCGGCGTCGGGGCCGAAGTCGGCGAGCAGGCCGAACTTCCCCGACTCGGGGTAGTCGACGAGCTCGGGCGTCATCTTCGTCGAGACCGCCAGGTAGCGCAGCTCGGCCTGCGAGGTGTTCACGATCTGGTGCGCGCTCTCGGGGCCGCCTGGCGGGCAGGCGACGACGTCGCCGGCGCGGATGGGGTGGCGCGCGTCACCGACGCGGAGCTCGCCCTCGCCGGCGAGGACGAAGAACATCTCCTCGTTCACGCGGTGGTTGTGCAGCGGGAAGCCGCGCTTGCCGGGCGCGAGCACCGTCACGTTGTAGCCGAGCTTCTTCGCCCCGACGCGCGGGCCGATGGGCGCGATGCGCGCCTCGAAGGTCTTCCCATTTCCGATTGACTGGAACTCGAGGTCGGCGAGGTTGAGGATCGGGCGCGTGACGGTCATGACTGTCGTCTCCTTCGGCTGGCCCATCGAATGCGTTGCCCGGCCGTATGCCAGGCAGTCGTGAAATGCCATCGACGCTGCGGCGCTCGCCGCGGCACGCGCAACACCTTTACAAGAAAACGCTCGCCCACGCCGAGCGCGAATACGGCGACGGGGAGCGCGCGCACCGCACCGCTTTCGCCGCGCTCAAGCGCGAGTACGAGAAGGTCGGCGATCGCTGGGCGCCGAAGAGGCGGCGCGGCGTGTCGGACCCGCGCGCGGCCAGCGGGCGTGCCAGGCAGAACGTCGGCGAGACCTTCGGCGGCGTCGACTTCTATGGCCACTCGAAGGCGGAGCTCTATGCGCGGGCTCGCGAGATGGGGATCGCTGGCCGCTCGCGCATGTCGAAGCGTGAGCTTGCTCGCGCCATCGGCCGCAAGCAGCACTGAGCATGAGGCGTCGGGTGCGGTGTCCACGCTCGGAGCGGAAGCGGAGCGATGTTGGCGTCTTGTTTTGCTGCGAGGGGCGGCGGTGTGGAGGTGGTGGGGGACGGGCGATGGTGGCGCGGGGGGGGGGGTGGGGGGGGGGGGGGGGGTGTGGACGCTCGGAGCGGAGGCTGCGGCGCCTGCGGCGCCTGTCTGGGGGCGAGCCCCCAGCCCCCCCGTCGGCTACGTCGGTGTGAGGTGGAGGGTGCGTTCGGCGTGCTGGAGGAGCCAGGTGCGCGGCGGAACGACAAGCGTGTCACGCCACGCCAGCGACGAGCAGTAATCTTGCTCGACAAAATAGTCCGGGCGGCCGTGGTGCTTGAAGCGGTTGTTGAGGACGTAGTGGAGGGCGGTCTTCACCTCCGTCGGCGTGCGGAGGATCCGCATGTGATAGCGATCCGCAAAGACGCGGCCCTTGCGCCCAAGCACGCGGTTGATCGCGCGGGCGATGCGGATCGCGAGCGCGTGAAGGGCCTGTGAAAGCGCCTCTCGATTCGCCGCCTCGACGAGGAGGTGGAGGTGGTCGGCCTGCACGCTGAAGTGGCAGAGCCGGCCGCCGAACGCCTCCCGCCCTTCGTTGAAGGCCTTTCGGATCGCCTTGAACACCGCCGGCCGTCGCGCGCTCGGCAGGCGACGCACCAGCCGATAGGTCACATGCACCGGGAACCGCGACGCCAGCGCTGGCCGGCGCGCGTGCGAGACCCGCCCATTCTTCTTTGGCTTCCGACCGGCGCCAGGACGACGTCCGCCGCGGGTACGAAACTTGAGCGCGAGCTGCGGCGAGTTGCCCCGATTCATGGCCGCCATGATTACATGCCGAAATCATATCTGCAAGCCTTTTCTCGTCGGTGATGTACGAATCATTGATTGTTGTCTATCATTGTTCGGCGACATCCCGGGGCTTGGGGCGAAGCCGGCGACGCCCCCAGAGACAGGCGCTGGGGCTCTGTTCTGGGCGTCCTCGCCCTGACGTCCCGCACCACCGGCGCGCTGGCGGCACTCCGTCCGGTCGTGCGTCACCCTCACGCCCCCCGTCGATGCGAGAAGATGGCGGGCCGCTCAGCCGCGTCCGCGGGTTGGTCTTTGCGGGCCACGGCGGCGCGCGCGCACCGAGGCCGGCGTGCGGCCGGTCCAGCGGCGGAAGGCGCGGCCGAAGTTGGCGACGTCGGAGTAGCCGAGCCGCTCGGCGACGTCGTCGATGGTGAGGGAGGTCGTCTTGAGGAGCGCCAGCGCCCGCCGCTTGCGCTCGCGGTCGAGGAGCGCGGAGTAGGTCGTCCCCGACTCGGCCAGCCGCCGCTTCAGCGTGCGGGTCGAGAGCTGGAGCTGCGCCGCCACCTCGGCGATCGTCCGCACCCCGCCGCCCGCGTGCAGCGCCAGCGCGGTCACCCGCGCACGCAGCGGCCCGGTGAAGCCGAGCGCGTCGAGCTCGCGCTCGCACTGCTCGCGCGTGAGCGCCAGCGCCACCGGATCCGCCGTCGGGAAGGGCAGCTCCAGCGTCTCGGCGGCGAACACCAGGCGGTGCGCCGGGCGGTCGAAGCGGATCGCGCTCGGGGTCATCGCGCGGAAGCGCGCGAAGTAGGGCGGCTCGGCCATCGCCACGTCCACCGTCCCGTCGAGCTGCCGCCCGGTCAGCGCGCAGCCGAGCTGCCAGATGCCGACGATCACCGCGAGCACGATGGCGTCGCGCGCCGGGCCGAAGTCGGCCCCCTCGTGCAGCTCCAGCGACGCGGTCCGCCCGGCCACCTCGAGGTGCAGCGCGATCGCCCCGGTCCGCGTCGGCAGAAAGCGCGTCGCCAGCTCGAGCGCCTGGCGCACGTTCTGCGACGCCATCGCCGCCAGCCCGAGGTAGCCGTGCCAGGAGATGCGCATCTGCAGGCCGAAGTAGATCCCCAGCGCCGGCTCGCGGGTGAGCGCGCGCGCCCGCTCGACGAGCGACACCATCGTCGGCACCGGCAGCGTCGCGCCGGGGCGCCCGAGCTCGGCGCGCGAGAGGCCGCTCCCCCGCAGGAGCGCCGAGGCGTGCACGTCCCAGCGCGCGACGAGGTCGGCGAGGTGGAGCGCGTGGATGGCCGGCAGGGTCCGCATCGTTTGTCGCGTGGCCCGAAATGACCAATCATTGGCACCAGCGGACCTGGCGGGCAAGAGCCCCATCGCTAGGCTGGTCATCATGCGGACCTCCGAGTCGTCGTCGATCCCGGTACGCAACCTCCGCTTCGCCACCAACGCCGAGGTGCCGCGCGCCTGGCACCCGCGGGGCGCCGCGGTCACCTCGTTCTTCAACAATCTGTCTGTCTTCTTTCCCGCCGGAGAGCGCTTCTTCGTCGCCGCGGTCAACCACTACCGGCGCCGCCCGGAGATCGACGGCGACGAGCGGCTGCGCGCCGAGATCGTGTCGTTCCTCGGGCAGGAGGGGTTCCACAGCCGCGAGCACGTCCGCTATAACCGCATGCTCGACGCGCAGGGCTACCCCGTCGCCGCGCTGGAGGCGCGCGTCGAGCGCATCCTCCGCTTCGTCACCCGCGTCCTGCCGCCGCGGCTGCGCCTGTCGGCGACCTGCGCGCTCGAGCACTTCACCGCCACGCTCGCCCACTGCGTCCTCTCGCAGCCGGCGATCCTCGACGGCGCGCACCCGGTGATGGCCGGGCTCTGGCGCTGGCACTCGGCGGAGGAGAACGAGCACAAGGCGGTCGCGTATGATGTCTATCAGAAAGTCGGCGGCACCTGGCCCGAGCGCGTGGGGGTGATGCTGCTGGCGACGGCGATCTTCTGGTCGCTGGTCGTCGAGCAGCAGCTCCGCCTCATGCGGACCGACGGCGTCCTCGGTTCGGTGACGGAGTGGCGCGCGCTCCTGGGCTTTCTCTTCGTGCGCCCAGGAGCGCTGACGACGATGGCGCGCCTCTACCTCGACTACTTCCGCCCGGGCTTCCACCCGTGGCAGCTCGACAACCGCGCGCTCGTCGAGGCGTGGATGCGGGAGGGCGGCTACTCCATGGTGGCGACGTAGCGGAAGATGAACTCCGGCGCGTAGCTGTCGTCGCGCTGCTTGCCGACCTTGGCGCCCTTGATGGCGCCTTCGACGGCGCCCGCGCCACTTTTCGTCAAGCCGTTTCTCGCCAGCTGCAGCTCTTTCAGGTGCGCGAGCTGGGCCTTGTGGCTGGCCAGGACCTTGGCGCGGTCGTCGTTCAGGTTGCCGCCCGAGAGGTCGAGCGTCTCGAGCTGCTTCACCAGCTTGCCCTCGCAGATGGCCTCGATCATCTCGTTCGTCAGCGACGCCGAGTTGAGCCCGAGGTGCTTGAGCGACGCCGGCCACTTGCCGTCGAGGAACGAGCGGACCTGCGCCGGCGTGAGGTCGGTGTTGACCTCGTGGACCTCCATCTTCTCGAGGTCCGTCGTCGGGTAGGAGTCGGGGTAGCGGTTGCCGTCCTCGTCGTCCTCATCCCACTCCTTCGGCTCGTAGACGTCGTCGAGGATGCAGTAGGCCGACCCGCCCAGCCACACGCTCAGCCGCTCGAGCGCCGGGAGCTTGCCGCCCGAGACCGCGTCGAGATCGCGCGCGCTGGTCCGCGAGAGGCGCAGGTCGAGCGACTTCAGCGACGGGAAGTTGAACGTCCCGAGGTTGCCCTCGCCGCCGAGCCCCTGGATCTCGAGCGCCTCGAGGTGCGGCAGCGCCTTGGCCAGCTTGGCGAGATCGGGCGGGCGCACGTAGCCCGAGGCCGCCGTCGGAGGCGGGTCGCCGAAGGCCAGCGCCTTCATCGACTTCGGGGCGCCGGCGAGCGCGGGCAGCACGTCGGTGAAGGGATCGACGACGTCGTCCATCGACGTGTCCCAATCCTGGTGCGGCTCGAAGCGCGCCGGCTGCGCGTGCAGCGTCAGCTTCTGGAGGCCGCGCGCCGCCGGCAGCTTGAAGAGCGTCTCGACGCGCTCCTTCAGGACCACCTTGTCCGTCGGAGAGGCGATGATCGCCTCGGTGATGAAGCCGTAGTGCCAGGTGAAGCGCGTCGGTCGGCCGGCGCGCGCGAGGTCGCCGAGGATGGCGGCGCCCTGCGACTGGAGCAGCTTCTGCTCCTCCTTGGCGAGCTCGGCCTTCTTGGCGGCGTTGGGCGCGGTCTCGATGCCGTGCTGGATGGCGATCAGCGTCCCCCACGGGTGGCCCTTCGCCTGGAGCCAGTCGGCGAATACTTGATAGACATCCGGGTTGGTCGGGTCGGCGTCGATGGCCGCGAGCTGCGCGGCGAGCTCCTTCGCGTCGAGCTCGGGCGCGGGCGGGCCCGCGTCGCCGCCGCCGCCGCCGACCTCGGCGTAGCCCTTCTTGGTCTTCTCGGCGATCAGCTTGTCGGCGTCGGCCTGCGCGGCCGCGTCGCTGCCGAAGGACTTGGTCTTCTCCTGGCCGGGGGTGCCGATCTTGCCGTAGCGGACGGTGTGCGTGTCGCCGTCGACGGTGATCTCCCAGAACTTGTTGGAGCCGCCTTCGGAGAACTCGAAGCGGCGGGTGCCGGCGGGGACGAAGGCGGCGGCGGGGGGCGCGGCAGCGACGGGAGCGGGAGCGGCAGCGGGTTTTGCTGCAGGCGCGGGCTTCTCGGCCTTCTCGGCCTTTGGCGCCGGGGCAGGGGAGGGCGCGCCACCAGCGGCGGCCTTCTCCTCGTAGCCCTTGCCGGTCTTCTCGCGCACGAGCTTGTCGTAGAGCTTCTGCGCCTTGTCCTCGGTGCCCTCGTCCTTCACGGTGACCTGGCCGTTGGCGCCGATCTTCCCGTATCGGGTATAGACCTGCGCCCCCTCCCTCCAGATCTCCCAGAATTTGCTCGACGTCCCCTCGATGAACTCGAAGTAGCGCTTGGCGGCCATGGTCCCCTCCGATACGGACCCCGAGCGTACATCTTGTCGGGAGATTTCGGACGGCATAGGGTGCAACGGTCGTGCGTCGCGTCCGCCGCCGCTTGCAGGCCCTCGTCGTCCTCGCCGCCCACCTGGCGGCGCTGGTCGCGCTGCCTGCCGCGCACCGGCTGCACCACGCAGCCCACGGCGCGGATCACCGCCACAGCGACGGGGGCACGGTCTGGGACGCGCCCGCGCAGCCGGCGACCGCCGGCCTCACCGAGGCGCACGCGCACGCCGCGCTCGACGCCGATCTCGAGGCGCTCGGCCTCGGCGACGTCGCCGACGCGGGCGTCCTCGCCGTCGACTGCGCGCTCGCTGGCTACACGCTCGCCACCTGCGACGGCTCGCTCCCCGCCGACCACGCGCACCGCTTCGGCGACGAGCTCGTCGCCCATCGCCACGGCCCCGCCGCGCCGCGCGGTGACCTCGACCCCGATCACGCCCGCGGCGCGCTCGCCCACCTCGCGGCGCCGCTCGCCGTCGTCGCCGTCACCCTCGCGCCGCCGCCGCCCGCGCCGCGCCTCTTCCCGTTCCCGCCCCACCGCGCCGCGCCCACCGTCGCTGCGCGCGCCATCATCGCCTCCGCCCGCGCCCCGCCGACGAACGCCGCCTGATCCAATCGCCGCTTCGTTCGTCAACACCGTCGGTGGAGGTCCACCCATGCGTCCGCTCCGGCGAGGGCTCGCTGCCCTCGCTGCCGCCTTGCTTATCTATCCGTCTATCGAAAATGCGCGCGCCCACGAGCCCGCGCCGGCGGCGGCCGCGCCCGGCCTCGTGCCGCCGTCGCTGGTCGAGCGCGTCGAGCCCGAGTTCCCCGCCGCCGCCCGCGCCGCCAACGTCGGCGGCGTCGTCGAGCTCGAGCTCTCCGTCGACGACGCCGGCCACGTCACCGCCGCGCGCGTCCTCCGCCCGGCCGGCTTCGGCTTCGACGAGGCCGCCCGCGCCGCCGCGCTCCAGTTCCACTTCCGCCCGGCGACGCGCGACGGCCAGCCCATCGCCTCGACGGTCCTCTTCGAGCAGCGCTTCACGCTGCGCCCGCGCCTCGTCGCCGAGACCAGCGCCACGCCGCCCGCGCCGCCGCCCGCCGCCGCACCGCCGCGCGAGTACGCCTCCACCGTCGTCGCCCGCGGCGCTACCACCGCCGCCTCGTCGGAGACCATCCGCAACCTCGACTTCGACCTCCGCCCGAAGACCTCGCCGAACGATCTCCTGCGCGTCGTCCCCGGCCTCCTCGCCGTCCAGCACCAGGGCGGCGGCAAGGCCGACCAACTCTTCCTGCGCGGCTTCGACGCCGACCACGGCACCGACGTGGCCGTCCTCCTCGACGGCGTCCCCATCAACCTGCCGTCGCACGCGCACGGCCAGGGCTTCACCGATCTCCACTTCCTCATCCCCGAGGCGATCGATCGCATCGACGTCATCAAAGGCCCGTACGACGTCCGCTTCGGCGACTTCGCCACCGCCGGCGTCGTCCACCTCCATACGCGCACCACCTTCGACAGCTCGAGCGTCAGTCTCACGCTCGGCGGCTACCCCACGCTCGGCTGCGCCAGCTTCCCGGGCGACTGTAAGCCCATCGCGCAGCAGCGCCTCGTCGGCGTGGCCGCGCCCAAGCTCGGCGGCTGGGCCGAGAAGCTGAAGCCCTGGATCGCCGTCGAGGTCGCCCGCGACGACGGCCCCATCGCCGCGCGCCAGGAGCTCCTGCGCTGGAACCTCTTCGCCAAGCTCTCCTACGACCCCACGCCCTCGACGACGATGGGCGTCTTCTTCACCGGCTACGGCAGCGGCTGGCGCAGCTCGGGCCAGATCCCCTCGCGCGAGGTCGACGCCGGCCGCCTCAGCCAATTCGGCGCGATTGACCCCACCGAGGGCGGAAATACCCAGCGATATTCGTTGAACGCCTTTTTCCGATATCACGAAGGGCGCCACGAGCTCCTCGTGAACGCCTGGTACACGCGCTATCGGATGGCGCTGTGGAACAACTTCACCTTCTTTCTTGTCAATCCAGAACGCGGCGACGAGATCGAGCAGGACGACGACCGCCACGCCACCGGCCTCAACCTCACCTACCACGTGCACGCGCGCTGGCGGTCGATCGCCTTCCGCACCACCGTCGGGGCGCAGCTCCGCTGGGACTCCTCGCAGGTCGATCTGTGGGACGCGACCGCGCGCGTCCGCACCGGCCGCCACGTCGACAGCGGCCCCTTCGCCTTCGGCAACGACAGCGGGGTGAGCGTCCTCAACCTCGCCGCGTTCGTCGAGGAGGACGTCGTCTTCAACCGCTACGTGCGCGCCATCCTCGGCCTGCGCGGCGATCTCTTCGACTTCGCCGTCGACGATCGCACGACGCCGGCGGTCTCGGGCACGGCGCAGCGCGCGCTCGCCAGCCCGAAGGCGACGCTGGTGATCACGCCCGCGCGCCCGCTCGACCTCTACCTCAACTTCGGCATGGGCTTTCACTCGAACGACGCGCGCATCGCGGTGCAGGAGGGGCGCGAGACGCCGCGCGGCTCCGTCGTGAACACGGTGCCGCGCTTCTACGGCGGCGAGCTCGGCGCGCGCGTGACGCTGTGGCGGCGGCTGTCGATCGCCGCCGCGCTCTGGGCCAGCTACCTCGAGAACGAGACCGTCTTCGTCGGCGACGCCGGCGCCTTCGAGCCCTCGGACCCCACGCGCCGCTTCGGTGTCGACGGTGAGCTGCGCCTCGAGGCGCTCCCTTGGCTCTTCTTCGACCTCGACGTCGCCTACGCCAACGCCACCTCGGTCCCCAACCGCGGCAACGGCGGCGCCGTCGCGCTCGCGCCGCGCCTCTACCTGACCGGCGGCGTGACCGTGCGCCACCCCGTCGGCGTCCGCGCCGGGCTGCGCTTCCGCTACCTCGGCCCGCGCCCCGCCTTCGAGACCTCGTCGGAGGAGTACCAGACGCTGAACCCCACCGACCCGCGCCGCGTGAACGCCGAGGGCTGGTTCGTCGTCGACCTCTACGGCGCCTATCGCTACCGCTGGTTCGAGGTCGCCGTCGCCATCCAGAACCTCCTCAACGCCGACTGGCGCGAGGCGCAGTTCGGCAACCGTTCGTGCACGCGCGAGGAGCTGACGACGACGCCGCTCTGCAGCGGCCCCGATCGCGTCGGCGTCGCCGACGTCCACTTCACGCCGGGCGTCCCCTTCAACCTGCAGCTCACGGTGAAGGCCTACTTCTGACGTGATCGACCTCTCGCCGCGACAGGTTGTTGCGGTTCCGCGAGGTGACTTCAGTGGAAAGGCTTCGTTCTACCCTGGCGCTCGCGCTGCTCGGCTCGGTTGGATGTATGCCGTTCAAGAACATTCGCCTCAGGGAAGAGCAAAGGGGTGACATCATCAGCCACTGAACAGCTTGGCCGAGTTGCTTCGCCTTCGGCAACGCGAGCTTCGCCATCGACGATCGCACGCCCGGCGTGGGCTTTCACTCGAACACGCGTCGCCATCCAGAACCTCCTCAACGCCGAATGGCGCGAGGCGCAGATTCGCCGATGTCCACTTCACGCCGGGTGTCCCCTTCAACCTCCAGCTCACGGTGAAGGCCTACTTCTGACACGCGCACCGTCGGCAGCGACCAGGTCTTGCGGCGGCGAGCCGGTCGTCTTATCGCAACAGTGTTGCATGAACGCCGCGGTCGTCGTTCCGATACGCGACAGGGTGTCGCGGTTCCGAACAGCGAAGCGCGATCGACAGGTCGGGACGCGTCTGCAACCACACGACAACACGAAGCAGCGGACCTTGGCATCCCCGCTGCACGGCGACGAGGCTCGCGCGAGGAGAGTGCCGAATGCGAACCGTGGAATGGCTTGCTTCTTTGTTGTCTATCGGAATGTTGGCGGCCGGGTGTGGCGAGGGACCTCCACCGCGCTACCCGCTGCCGGCGAACTCGCTCGCCGGCCCGGCGGTGAAGGCGCAGGTCGGCGAGGCGGTGGAGATCTCGATGCGCCCGGTGACGGCTCAGTCGCTGGCGCGCTTCCCGTCGCTGGCGGTGCCGCTGCGCTGGCACGAGCCGCCGATCGCGCCGACGCTGCGCCCCGACGCCGGCCGCCTGCACGAGCGCGTGGCGGCGGCGGTGCCGCTCCCGGCGGTGTGGATGAGCGTCGAGAACCACGGCGTCGGTCCGGTGCACTTCGGCTGCTCGGCGCTCGCGCTCACCACGCGCGACGGCAAGTCCTGGCCGGTGCTCCTCGATCGCGGCGAGCTCGAGCGCGTCACGGTCGACCGGCTCCTCAACGAGGAGCGCTCGCTGGCGGCCCTCTCGGCGACGACGCTGCGCGCCTCCGAGCGCGATCCGCTCACCCCGCACCCGGTGACCACGCTGCGCGAGGCGATCGCGCGCGCGCCGATCTTCGATCCGTCGGTGGTGGTGCCGCCCGGCGGCCACTGGCAGGGCGTCGTCGCCTTCGACATCTCGCCCGAGGATGTCGCGTCGCTCGAGGCGGTCGTCGGAGGGGCGCAGCTCGACCTGCGCCTCGCCTGCGCGCAGATGGGGGACACGCCGCTCCAGCCGGCGACGTTCAGCTTCCGCGTGACGCCGTCGCGCGACAGCGACGGCGCCTGCATCGAGGAGGCGGCGTGTCCCGGCTCGACGACCCGCGGCTACCGCGTGAGCGGGGACCGCAGCTACATGGACGGTCGCCGCGTCGCCAACATCGACGTCTCGAACGCGCTCGTGGCGCAGCCGGTGAGCCGGGACCCCGGTCGCAAGGCGATGGCCCTGCGCGGCGTCGGCATCGCCTCGATCGCCGTCGGGATCCTCGGCGCGGTGGTCACCTCCGCCGTCCTCGGCTCGACGGGCCACCCCAACGAGGCGCCGGCGGGCCTGTCGATGCTCGGGCTCTCCGTGGGCGGCGGCATCATGACCTACTTCGGCTACCGCCAGCACACCGACGCGATCAGCCGCTTCAACGCGCGCGCCTCCACGACGGGCCTCTGCCCGCGTCCGAACTGAGGCGCGCCATGCTGAACGGTCGCTGGCTTGTGTCTCGAACGCGCTCGCCGGCCCGCCGGTGAAGGCACGCGTCGGCGAGGCGGTCGAGATCAGCGTGCGCCCGATCACCGCCGCGACGCTGCCGCACTTCGCGTCGGTGGCGGTCCCGCTGCGCTGGCGCGAGCCGCCCGTCGGCCCGCAGCTGCGCCCCGACGGCGGGCGCCTCCACGAGCGGCTCGCCTCCACTGTCCCGCTCCCGCCGTCTGGTTGACCGTCGAGAACCACGACGTCGCGCCGGTGCGCTTCGGCTGCTCGGCGCTCACGCTCACCAGTCGCGACGGCAAGTCGTGGCCGGTCGTGCTCGAGGAGCGGACGCTCGCGATCCACTCTCCCGAGGTGCTCCGCCGCAGCGGCGGCGATCCCCTCGCGCCGCACCCGCTCGCGACGCTGCGCGAGGCGGTCGCCCGCGCGCCGATCTTCGACCCGTCGGTGGAGGTGGCGCCCGGCGGATTCTGGCAGGGCGCGGTCGTCTTCGACGTCGCCTGCGCGCAGGTCGGCGAGACGCCGCTCCTACCGGCGACGTTCAGCTTCCGCCTGACGCCCGGACGCGAGGCGCCCGGCGCCTGCATCGAGGAGCGCTCCTCGCGGCGCTGGCCGCGCGGGTACGGCGACTGGCTCGGCGGCAGCTCGGCTACCGCAAGCACCGCGCCCGAACTGATTTCCGTCTAGCACGAACATCCCGCCCGATCCGCGCGCCGCCGGTGGTACCATCGGCGCGCATGATCTCTACACGCTTGTTGACGCCAATCGCGCTCGCGGCGGCGGTGTGCGCGCTCGCCGGTGCGACGCCCGCGTGGGCCAAGGACGACCCGCGCATCCACTTCGAGCTCGGCACGAAGGCCTTCGCGCTCGGCCGCTACGCCGAGGCCGCCGACGAATACGAGAAGGCCTACGATCTCAAGCCCGACGCCGCGCTCCTCTACAACGCGGCCCAGGCGCGGCGCCTCTCGGGGAACAAGCAGCGCGCGCTGCTCCTCTATCAGAGCTACATCACCGTCCACGGCGCGCAGGTGGGCAACCGGCGCGAGGTCGAGCGCCACATCGCCGCGCTCCGCAAGGCCATCGAGGCCGAGGAGCAGAGCGTGACGGCGCCGCCGATCACCACCGTGCCGCCAGGCGGACAGGCGCGCGGCGACGAGCCCTCCGCAACGCCGACGCCGCGCCCCGCCCCGCCCCGACGGTGACCGCGGCGCCCGCGGAGGCGACGGCGGTGCGCGCGGCGCCGCCGGAGAAGCGCTCGAAGGTGAAGCCGTGGGTGTGGGGCGTGATCGGCGGCGGGATCGCGGCGGTCGCGATCGGGCTCGGCGTCGGCCTCGGCGTCGGCCTTGGATCGAACAGCGGCAGCGCGACGCCGCCCTCGCCCTCGTTGGGCACCTTCCCGGGGAACTGATCGTGACGACACGCTCGCTCTGCACCGCCCTCTCCCTCCTCGCCGTCGTCGCGACGGCCAGCTCCTGCGACAAGGGGACGCTGGCCTGCCGCGACAAGACGCTGTTCGTCACGCTCGACCTGACGGCCCTCGATGCGAGCGACCGCGTCGAGGTCGGCGTGGTGACCTCGAGCGGCGAGAAGACCTTCACCGTGACCCTGCCGGCGTCGACGACGCGCGGCACCGTCGAGATCACCTTCCCCGGCGGATATCCCGTCGGCGAGAACATCACGCTGCGCGCGACCGCCAGCGCCGGCGGCACGATCACCGGCACCGGCTCGACCGGGCTCACTGTGCCCGCGGGCTGCGCGACGGCGACGGTGACGCTGGACCGCACGCCGCCCTGCATGCCGATGGCCCAGTGCCCGTCGACGGTGGTCTGCGGCCGGATCTCCGACGGCTGCAACGGGATGCTCGACTGCGGCCCCTGCCAGCTGACGGCGATCGATCACCCGATCGCCTCGGCCGGCGACACCCTCACGCTCGAGGGCAAGTTCGCCGCGCCGATGACCGTCAGCTTCCCCGGCGGCGCCACCGCGACGGCGACGGTGCTCGGCGCCAACCGCGCGACCGTCATCGTGCCGCCCCTCGCGACCGAGGGCCTCTTGTCGGTGACCGCCGCGGGCTCGACGCCGCCGTCGCTGCCGTTCCGCCGCGCGACCTTCGCGATCAGCGTCGGCAACTTCCGCACCGCCTACGAGCAGGCCGAGGTCGCGCAGCAGCTCGGGCCGCTGCCGTCGGCGAACTTCTGGATGGCGACGGTGGCGACGACGCGCTGGGTGTGGCTCTTCGGCGGCAACGCCAAGGCCGATAGCATCGTCGCGGCGCGCGTGAACGCGGACGGGGCGATCGGCGGCCTGAAGGAGCTGTCGACGAAGATGACCACCACGCGCGAGGGCGCGGCGGCGCTGCGGATCGGCGACTTCGTCTACGTGATCGGCGGGCGCAAGAGCGGCGAGCCCATCGCCTCCGCCGAGCGCGCGCCCATCAACGCCGACGGGACGCTGGGCGCGTTCGCCGTCGTCGCGGGGAGCACGCTGAAGGCGTCGGTGACCATCGGGCCGAAGACCTATACCGGTCGCGTCTTCCACCCCGCGCACATCATCGGCGACTCGGTCTACGTCGTCGGCGGGACCACCGGGCCGACCTGCACGCCGACCGACCTCGCGTCGGTCGAGCGCGCGCGCATCCTGCCGAACGGCGACCTCGGCGACTTCCAGCCGGTCACCGCGACGCTGACGACGGCGCGCACGCGCCACACCGGCGTCGTCCACGGGCAGACGCTGTACGTGGTCAGCGGCGACGGCACGATGGCGGGGACGTCGGTCGACCGCAGCCCCATCGACGGCAACGGCGACCTCATGGGCTTCGTCGCCGACGCGACCCCGCTCCCGACGGCGGCCTCGGCGGCCTACGTGATCGGCGGCGCGCTCACGCTCATCCCGCGGCGCGACGGCGCGGTGGTCAAGTCGACCCTCGGCGCCGACGGCAGCCTGGGAGCCTTCACCACGACGACGTCGATGATCCAGACGAACAGCGGCGGCTATGGGCACGCGATCATCGGCAACTACCTCTACGTGTTCGGCGGCGGCGACACGCAGTGCTGCGGCGCCTGCTTCATCACGACGTCGAAGGAGGTGCAGCGCGCGCCGCTCGCCAACGGCGGCGGGCTGGGCACCTTCTCGTCGCTGAACAACGTGAACCTGGTGGCCTCGCGCGACGTCTACTCGTCGGCGGTGATCGGCGACAAGCTGTGGGTGTTCGGCGGTCACACCGACCCGGCGCGCGTCGACGTCGAGTCGGCGAAGCTCGACGCCGGCGGGACCCTCGCGCCCTTCGTCGCCGAGCCGACGGTGACCCTGAAGACGCGGCGGTCGGGCGCGGCGGTGGCCGTGCTCGGCGACTTCGTCTATCTCCTCGGCGGCAGCGGCGCGGGGAACACCGCGCTGACGTCGGTCGAGGTGGCGCCGATCAACCCCGACGGGACCCTCGGCGTGTTCGGCGACGCGAAGGTGAACGGCACCGGCGCAGTGATCGCGCTGGCGACCGCGCGATCGTTCGCCTTCGCGGCGGTGCTGCCGGGCGACACGGCGCAGAACCTGTGCGTCGTCGGCGGCGGCGCGACCCGCGTGCAGTGCGCGCCCATCAACGCCGACGGGACGCTCGGCGCGACCTTCGCCAACACCGCGTCGACCGATCTGCAGGGTGGCGGAGAGGTCTACGGCGGGCTGACGCTGAATTCGAGCCTGTATGCGGCGATGGCGGCGAGCGGTCGGTTCCAGGCGGCGCCGTTCGATGCCAATGGCGCGCTGACGGGGACGTTCGCGCTCGGCGCCACGTATCCGAACCCGCCGGCCGGCCGCGTCGCGCTCACCTCGACGGGGGCGCGCCTCTTCGTGACCGGCGGCAACGGGAACTTCCCGAACACCGTCGCGCGGCAGGTCGCGCAGGCGGCGCTGCCGGCGATGGGGGCGCTGCCCAATCTGTCGGATGCGGGGGTGGCGCTTGGGTTTGGGCATACCAACCACCGCGGGTTCATCCTCGGGTCGCGGCTCTATGTCGTCGGTGGGCTCACGAATACGGGGCCGGCGCCGACGGAGGTGTCCGAGCTGCGCTGAGCGAGCTTCGTCGCGCGCGAAGCGAGGGTCCGTCGCAGCATTGTCGAAGGGCGGATACTTCGTGTACTGTTCTCCCGGGAGGGGGAATGGCACGACGCAAGCGTTCCGTACCGCGGGTGTCGCGCGCGAAGGTGGAGGTGGTCATCGACCGCGCGCTCAAGCGCGCATGGGACGAGGCCGCGGCGCGGCTCGAACGCGCGCAGCGCGAGGGCGCTGGCGCCTTCGACGAGCTGTGGGAGACCGTCGGGGCGATCCTCGATCACGATCCACCTCTCTACCTGGCGGCGGGGCTCTCGACCGCGCGCGCCTTCCTCGCGCGCTACACGCACGAGAGCGAGCGCACCGCGAAGCGCTTCATCCGCGTCGCTCGCTACGCCTCGCCGCTCGAGGAGGAGCGCTACGGCATCGCCAAGCTCGACGCGGCCATCGCCTACGTCGAAGCCAAGCTCGGCGTCCCGGCCAAGGAGCGCGTCCCGATCGACTGGAAGAACCTCCGAATCCCCGTCACGAGAGAGGCCGAGGTCCGTCGCCTCCCGCTCGACGAGGTTACCGTCGAGGAGCTACGCGCCACAACCCGCGCTCTCACGCGGCGCCGCCCGACCGCCCGTCCCGGCACTCCGCCGCTCGTCGCCGCGATCACGAGCGCGCTCCCCGCGCCGCTCCGCCGGGAGGTCAAGGTCCGCCTCTCGGGCGACCGCCTCACACTCTCCAACATCCCGCGCGCGGCCCTCGCCGACCTCGCGCACGCCCTCGCCAAGACAAAGCCTCGCTGACCGCCTCGGGCCAACGTTGGCCCCCAAAACGGCAACGTTGGCCCGGCCCGCGCCGCAGTTTGTCCCGCGGTGACAACGCGCACCCCGACGATGGTCGAACCGAGATGACCAGGAGACACGCATGAGCTTCGCGGACTTCTTCGAGCGGTTGAGCGGAGGGCAGCGTCCCTTCCCATACCAGGAGCGCCTCGCCGAGGCACCCTCGTGGCCCGTGCGGATCGAGGTCCCGACCGGTCTCGGCAAGACGCTGGCGGTCATCGCCGCGTGGCGTTGGCGGCGGCGCCGCGATTCGCCCCACCACGCGACGACGCCACGCCGCCTCGTCTATTGCTTGCCGATGCGCGTCCTCGTCGAACAGACCCGCGACGTCGTCGAGCGGGCGATGCGGAATCTCGGCGAGGAGGTGCGGGTCGTCGTCCTGATGGGGGGAGTCGAAGACGCTGGCGATTGGGACATCCATCCCGAGGCCGAGGCGATCGTGATCGGCACGCAGGACATGCTGATCTCCCGCGCGCTCCAGCGCGGGTATGGCGCGAGCCGGTATCGCTGGCCGCTTCATTTCGGTCTCCTCAACAACGACTGTCTCTGGGTCATCGATGAGGTGCAGCTCGTCGGGACCGGCGTGGCGACGACGGCGCAGCTCCAGGCGTTTCGTCGAATCCTCGGGACGGCACGACCGACCTTCACCTCGTGGATGAGCGCCACGCTCGACGACGCGTGGCTGCGCACTGTCGACGTCTCGGACGCCGATCTGGCCGGCCACCTGAGCCTCGACGATGAGGACCGCGCTGACGCGACCGTGTCGAGACGTGTCGGTGCGCGGAAGGAGCTCCGGCGAGCCGCCGCGCCGCTCGGCGATGGAAAGACGCTCGCCGCAGAAGTCTCGAAGGCGCATCGCGCCGGCACACGGACGCTGGTCATCGTGAACACCGTCGATCGCGCGGTGGAGCTGCACAAGCGACTCGTTCTCAGCAAAGCGACGACGGTGCTCGTGCACTCGCGCTTCCGAGCACCGGAGCGCGCCCGCGCGCTTGAAGCGGCACTCGCGACACCCGGCCCCGAAGGGACGATCGTCGTGAGCACCCAGGTGATCGAGGCAGGCGTCGACGTGAGCGCAGCCACACTGTTCACGGAGCTCGCGCCCTGGGCGTCGCTCGTCCAGCGGTTTGGCCGCTGCAACCGGCGCGGCGAGGACGAGGGCGCACGCGTGTTCTGGGTGGGGCCAGCGGACGCGAAGGCGCGCGACAAGCTCGCCGCCCCTTACACGGGTGACGAGCTCGGTGCAGCGGAGGCTGTCTTGCGCGAGCTCGACGAAGTAGGACCAGCGGCGTTGCCGCGACGACCGATGGCGCTCGCGCGCGGTCCGGTCCTGCGGCGCCGCGACCTCCTCGATCTGTTCGACACGACACCCGACCTGATGGGCGACGACGTCGACGTCTCGCGTTTCATCCGCGACACCGACGACCATGACGTCCGCGTCTTCTGGCGGGACTTCGAGGGCGCCCCCGATCCCGCTGCGCCCTCGCCGTCGCGCGACGAGCTCTGCCCGGCGCCGGTTGGCCTCTTCGGGAAGTCGTGGAAGGCGCGCGAAGCCTACGCGTGGAGCTCGCTCCGAGGGGGGTGGGAGCGGGTCGAGCGGGTACGCCCGGGAATGACGCTGATGCTCCGTGCTGCCGAGGGCGGCTACGACCCGGCGTGCGGACTCGATGCGACGAGCCGCACGGCCGTCGCGCCCTGTCACGTCGTCGCTGCGATCCGCGAAGACCGCGCCTACGACGGCGAGCCCGAGTCGGAGTGGCGGGACTGGTACCTCCTCTCGGCGCACTCGCGCGATGTCGCCGAGGTCGCCAGCCGGCTCGCGACCTCCGTCGACCTCCCGCCGCCGCTCGCCGACGCCCTGGTGACGGCGGGTCGCTGGCACGACGCCGGCAAGGCGCACGCGGTGTGGCAGGAGGGCGCGAAGGCGCTCGGCTCCGACCCTCCGCTAACGCTCGTCGCCAAGACCAAGCGCGAGCGCGGTGCGCTGCGCCTGTCGCGTCGCGGGTTCCGTCACGAGCTCGCCTCGGCGCTCCTCGCCCTCCAGCGCGGACAGAGCGACCTCGTCGCCTTTCTCGTCGCTTGCCACCACGGAAAGGTGCGCCTCTCCTTGCGCTCGGTCCCAGGAGAGCTCCCGCCGCTCGACGCGCGCGGCGAGCCCGACCCGTCGATTCCGCACGCCCGCGGCGTGTGGGAGGGCGACGAGCTGCCGGAGATCGATCTGGGCGGAATCGTGGTGCCGGCGACGCGGCTCACGCTGCGCTACATGTCGCTCGGGGATGACGAGGAGACAGGCGCGAGCTGGAGCGCGCGCGTGCTCCAGCTCCGCGATGACCCGGAGCTCGGGCCATTCCGCCTCGGATACCTCGAGGCGCTCATCAAGTGTGCCGACGAGCGGGCGTCGATCGCGGCGCAGGAGGCGCTTCGATGACCATCGCGCTGCGTGGATTCCAGCCGCAACCTCTCAGCTCCTATCTAGCGGCGCTCGGCGTGCTTCGGCTCGTCGCGACGCAGGCAGCGCCGCGCGTCCGCGGCTGGTTCGATCGAACCGGCTTTCGTCTCGACGGTATCGGCGAGGACGAGCTCGTGGACTTCCTGTGTGACCGCTATCAACCGAGCCCCATCCTCACCCCATGGAATCGGGCGAGTGGCTTCTATCAGTCGTCGAAGGGGCGGCTCGCCGCGGACGCGATGTTGGCTCTCCTCGATGCGGATGACCCCCGATTCACTCGACTCGAATGCGCGATTCGTCTCGTGAAGGAGCGGTTGGGGGCGATCGGGCTCGACGATGCACCCGAAGGCGAGGAGAAGGCTCGGTTCATCGCCGCCCTGCGCGCCGAGCTCCCCGATGATGCACTCGAATGGATCGACGCCGTCGCGGTCATCGATGAAGACGACGCGCGGATGATGCCGCTCCTCGGCAGCGGAGGAAACGAAGGCGTCCTCGATTACTCGGGCCTCTTCTTGCGTTCGCTCGTCGATGTCCTGCGCGGCGATCCGGCGCGACGGCGGGAGCTGCTCGCGTCGCGCCTGTTCGCCACCCCGACCTCACGCTTGGTCGAAGGACCGACAGGGCAATTCGATCCAGGCGGCGCAGGCGGGTTCAATACCGGCCCTGGGTTCGAGCACAAAGCCCTGCCGAATAATCCGTGGACCGTGATTCTTCTCGTCGAAGGGGCGCTCGTTTGGGCGAGCGCGATCGCGAGCCGCCAACGGGGCCTGGGGAGTCGGTATCGGTTCGCGGTGAGCCCCTTTACGGTTCGTCATCGTGCGGTGGGCCACGGGTCGGCGGGCCGCTCCGATGACGAGGCGCAGCGTGTTCGCGCCGAGATCTGGGTGCCGGTGTGGCGTCGGCCCGCCACCTACGCCGAGCTTGGGCGGTTCATCGCCGAAGGGCGGATGGAGGTGCGCGGACGGGAAGGGGGGGCGGCGCGCGCGAGCGACAGCCTCGGTGCGGTCGATGCGATCGGTTCGCTCGGCGTCGATCGCGGAGTCGACGAGTTCATGCGCTACACGCTGATCAAGCGTCGCGGCGACGCGTTCCTCGCGCTTCCTACGAGCCGCGTCGAGGTCCAGTACCGACGCGAGGTCGACCTCCTCGAACAGCTCGATCGCCAACTCGACCGGCTCGATCGATTCCTCTCGCGTTTCCCAGGTGACGGGCCCCCTTCCGTGATCGACGGCAAGCGGCGTGCGATTGACGAGGCCCGCTTCGAGGTCGCGATCCGCGGCGGACACGACGCGATGTGCGCGCTCGTGCGCGCGATCGGAGCGCTCGAGCTCGTGCTCTCGCGGCGAGACCCTGGAAGAGATCCCGCCCTCGGTCGGCCCCTCGGGGAGCTCTCGTCTGGGTGGATCGCGGCGTGCGGCGACTCGAGCGAGGTGCGTCTCGCGGCGGCGATCTCCTCGCTTACCGCTGCGCGAGGTGTCCCTCCGCTGCGCGCGTATCTCGCTCCGCTCGACCCGCGCGACCCGACTCGCTATGCGCCCGCGGCGCGTGTACCGGTGTACGCAGGCGCCGACGTCCTCGATCGCCTTGCCGCGGTGCTCGCGCGGCGCCTCCTCGATGCGCGCCGCGCCGCGGGCGACACGTATGTGAACCCGACGTGGGGGACTGTCACCGCCGGGCTTGGCGACGTCGCACGTCTCATCTCGGGGGAGGTCGACGAGCGCGCTCTGGAAGAGCTGACCTTCGGCTTCACCTGGGTCCACCACGCTCATGAGCAGCCGACGACGGGGCGCACCGAAGATGCGAGCGCGCCGCCGGTCCCGACCGACTATGCGCTCCTCCGGCTGCTCTGTTCGCCGTCGCGCCTCGACACGCCGGCCGGCCGGCGCTCGGTGGCCCCGGACTCGGCGATCGTGCCGCTGCTCCGCGGCGGGCGGGCGTCCGAAGCGCTCACGCTCGCGCGCCGACAGCTTGTGGCGTGCGGCCTCCGCCCGCGCGCCATTACACCGTCGGGCGAGGGCGCGCTGCACGGCCGTCGGCTCGCCGCGGCGCTCCTCGTTCCCGTCGCGGCCACCGATGCGTTGCGCTCTCGTGCGCTCGTTCCAGTCGCGAACGACCTTCAGTCCATGCGCCTCACCCAGGGAGATCGCCGATGACCAGAGACCTCTTCGAACCGCTGCGCGCCGCACCCCGACTGCTCCTCGAGGCGGGGCTTCGACCTGCACAGGGCGACCGATTCCAACCAACAGGCTTCGCCGATCTCGGCGCCGCGCAGTACACGACGCCAAACGGCACTCGCATGCTCCTCGTCGAGAGCGCGCAATCAATCGCCAACCGCCTGGAGCGGGCGGTGATCGACGGCGACGGCGTCGACCTCATCCCCGAGCTGCGCGGTGTGCCTTACGTGCGTGTCGAGCTGACTGGACAGGGGGAGGGTGTCGCGACGAGCTCGCTCGTCGAAGCGCATCGCTTGAACTCACCGTTCATCGTCAGCAACAAGGGTTTCGCCGAAGGGTTCGCCGCTCGCAGCGGGTATCGAAAGGGCCAACTGATCTCGTGGACGAAGGCCGCGCGCGCGGTCCTCTACTACGATCCGTGCGCGCTCCTCCACGGCGTCTTCTTCGCCAACATAGAAGACGGGCGCCTTCGGTTCCCCCGAATCCTCTCTGGCTTCATCGAGGCGACTGATGTCGCCGAAGCGGCTTCGGGCGGCGTGAAGAACAACGCGTTCGACCCGTCGGGCGAGACCCGCGCCGAGGGCTTTGACAAGGATGTGTACGGAAATGTCCCGTACTCGCGGCTCGAGTTCACCGCCCGCGACATCCGCGCCTATTTCAACGTCGACCTCGCGCAGCTCCGCGGGTACGCGCTCCCCGAATCGGCCGAGCGCCTCCTCATCGCCCTCGGGCTGTTCAAGATCCGGCGCTTTCTCGATGCCGGGCTTCGCCTGCGGACGGCGTGTGATCTCATCGTGCGCGAGCCGCTTCGCGCGACTGCACCCGATGGATACGAAGTTCCCGAGGCGCCCGCCCTGGCCGGCCTTCTGGGAGAGCTGATCGCCGAGACGAGACGGGACCCCGAGCTCCTTGCGCCCGAGGTCCTCCGGCTGGTCACGAAGACGGTCAAGAAGAAGGCGAAAGCGGAGACCTCCGACGAAGGGGAGGAGGGATGATCCTCGAGCTCTCGCTCCTCGGAGGCCGCTATCACACGACTCCTTGGGGGCGCCATCCGAACGAGGCAGCCGCGGAGTGGCCACCGTCGCCGTTTCGCCTCCTCCGCGCGCTGGTCGATGCGTGGTATCGCAAGCACCCTGAGCTCGCTAGAGAGGTCGTGGAGCGAGCGCTCCGCGCGATCTCCGGACCGCCGGTGTTCTGGCTGCCGCCAGCGCGCCAGAGCCACACCCGCGCGTACCTCCCGCAGAACAAGGAGGATCCGACCGACAAGAAGCTGGTCTTCGACGGCTTCGTCGTACTCGATCGCGATGCACGCATCCTGGCTGGTTGGCCGGGCGTCGCGATCGACGACGACGCGCTGCGAGCGCTGCGGCGGCTCGTCGAGAGTGTCGGCTATCTCGGCCGCTCGGAGAGCTGGGTCCGCATGACGATCGCCGACGATCGCGAGGTGGCGTGGAACTGCCGCCCGCTCGGCGACGGCGCGGTCGCGCCCGGCCTGGAGGTCGTGACCGTCGCCGGAGTCGCCGCACCCGCCGGCTATGACGCGCGACCGTTCGTCGTGCCCGCGCGAGGAAAGCAGAAGGCTCAGCCGCTGCCGTGGCTCGAGGCGCTGTCCTGGGGCAGCGCAGAGGTGCTGGCGCACACGATGGACCGTCCGCCGGCGATGGAGCCACTTTTCTACACTCGTTCGGTCGACGCGCTCGATGCGCGACCACAACCGGTGAGACGGGCCGCGATGCCGACCGTCGAGGTCGCGGCGTATGCGCTCGAGTCTCGCGTTCCCGTATCGGTCACCGAGGCTGTGCAGGTAGCCGAGCAGGTGCGGCGGCGCCTCCTCGGGGCGCTGCGCGCGATCGTTGGCGACGCCCGCCACGCGCCGCTGTTCACCGGCAAGGATTCGTCGGGCCAGCCACTCGTCGGGCACGTCCACGCCAGCATCCTCCCGCTCGACAGCGATGGCGACGGCTACCTGGACCGGCTCCTCGTCGTCAGCCCGAGGCCCCTCAGTCGCGACGAGCAGCGCGCGCTCGATCGGATCCGTCCACTGCCACGTCGAACCGGCCACCCCCTTGTCGTGACCCCCATTCGCTACGGCAGGCGAGAGGAGCTGCTCACGCGCGCGACGGTGCTCGTGAGCCACACGCCCTTTGCGCCGCCGCACCACTACCGGTTGAAGCGCGACGGCGACCTCGTCGCCTGGCTCGGTCGACAAATCCGGCTCGAGGCGGAGCGGCGCGCGCTGCCGGCGATCGTCCGGCTCGAGACTGTCGCGCGACCGCGCACGCGCCGTCGCGCGATGCGCTGGCTCGACTTCCGACGCGCCCGAAAAAGCGATGCGGCGCGCCCCGCGTTCGGGCTCGAGATCACCTTCGCCGAGCCGGTCCTCGCGCCGCTCTCGCTCGGCTACGCCTCCCACTTCGGCCTCGGCACGTTCATCGCCAAAGGCGAGTGAGCGCGATGCCGGGCCAACGTTGGCCCGGCGAACGGCAACGTTGGCGCGACCGTCAGCGGCGCGACCGAGGAGCCATGCGCGCCGCCGTGCTCGTCGAGACGATGACCCGATCGTACCAGTCGGGCGCCATCAGCTCGCGCACTGGCGTACCTATCCGCCGGACGGTACCTCGGAAACGCTTGCCTATGCGATCGGGGCGTGGTTGCGGGGGGCGGCTAGATCGTCGACGGGGCAGCGACGAGACGCGCGGCCTTCCACGCCGCTGGGGTG
>Ga0272446_1001488_pt1 | contig 33937 bp, 35 predicted proteins | sample YNPCB0061_FD_194587 | JGI IMG/M metagenome (GOLD analysis project Ga0272446, IMG submission 194587) | Hot spring microbial mat communities from Yellowstone National Park, WY, United States - YNP-CB-006-1 | ecosystem: Environmental > Aquatic > Thermal springs > Hot (42-90C) > Sediment | place...
CATTTCATGGGGATCCTGGACCACGATGTCCACGCCGTTCACCAGCACCGTGCCGGCGGTGGGACGATACAGGCCGATCAGGTGCTTCAACAGGGTGGTTTTGCCGCAGCCGCTGCCGCCCAGGATGACAAAGATTTCCCCCCGGTTGACCTGAAAACTGACATCCCGAAAAATCAGGTTGTCCCCGAATTCGGCCCGGAGATGCTCCACGATGATGATTGGCTCTGCGTCGGCTATTTTCATAGGATCCCGAAGATGGTCGCAAGCTGCGGCCGTTGGCTCAGGCCGGTGCCCTACCCTGCCCTTAAAGAACGAGAGCGAAGGCCCTGGCCTGCGACTGCCATGAGATTATGCTCAGAATTATATCACCATGATGACCGTCTCTTGCACCAGAAAAAAGGAGCATCATCAAATTTCCCTGAACAGGCAGCAGCTCTCCAGGCAGCGGCGGCAAGGCAACGGTAACTACGGGAATTTTATGAACATCGCCAATGGCCTGCAAAGGAAAAAAACTGTGGCATGCCTGAAAAATTCTCGGTAGGGGAGATTTTTCTTTGCCAAAGGAGGAAAATTGATTAAAATATAAAATTACAGTGTGCCGGAGTGGTGGAATTGGTAGACGCAGGGGACTCAAAATCCCCCGGGCCTTGCGCCTGTGCGAGTTCGAGTCTCGCCTCCGGCACCAGGAATCTTCCAGGGCCGGCCACCGCCGGCATTTCTGCTGCCAGGGGAAGGCCTGGTCAATCCCCCTGGCGCCCGCTCTCTTGGCGCCGCGCCCCGCCGTTCCGGCATAATCAATCCGCCTGGCTCTATCCAAGCCTCCTGCCCCCCGAACCGTCGACAGAGCGGCTGCCTTACTCCCCCTCACCCCTTGTATTCAGAAAATCAAGTTCCGAGTTCCGAGAGATAACCTCATAGGGCGGGCCGCGCCCGCCGTTGCATTTTTTGAGCTACCGGGACTGTGTTGCCACCCGCTTGCAGGGAGATAGCTTTTATCCAAGCCACGCGCGTCAGCGAGTGGTCCATCGCCCCCCGCTGGCGGGGGGCCATGCCTGGAGTTGAGAGAGGCAGGGCATTTTCATGGTTTACAGGTGACCTCCAGAAGGAATGGCAATTCCCAAAAAATGAGCGGTTAGCCGAATTCAGGAACCCTCCTCGGAGGGTGGGAAAGCGCCGCGCCTCCCGCCTTCTGGGGGCGCTTGCTCACTTCCGGGCCATGACTCTTTTTGAGTTTCGCGAAAATATGGTGGGCCATGCCCGCCCTACAGAGGCTTGCCCACCTGCCGGTAGCTCTCGGGCGAACCCTGGCGGCTCACTATTCAGCGCCCTATTTTCAGGCGTCGCCTCATCGATCCCCCTCCTGGGATAGCCGATCCTACCCCCGCCACCAGAAAAAAATTGTCGATCCAACCAGCAGATCCTTAAATATCCGGCGAAATATGTTCTGACGAAAAAAAAACCGGGCCATCATTATCAAAAAATATTTTCAGGGTATTTGTCTAGACATCTAAACAATGGGAGGGCCGGATGCTCAGGGAGCGCCAGGAGATTTCAGGATATCAACAGTTGTCGGACCTGATCAGGAACCAGATTGCTGCGGGGGTTTTCCCTTCCGGGTCGCAGTTACCCACGGAGATGGAAATCAGCCGGAAATACAGATTGAACCGGCACACCGTGCGGCGGGCCTTCGAAATCATCGCGCATGAGGGCCTGATCTATCGCCTCCGGGGCAAAGGTACTTTTGTGGCCAGCCAGAAAATTCCCTACCGCATCTCCACCAAGACCCAATTTACCGCAGCCATCCTGGAGGCGGGTTTAACTCCGGAGGCGCGCCTGCTGAACAGCTATGAACTGGGTGCGGACCGAGAGTTGGCGGAGCTCCTGGAGATAAAGACACAGGAACGAGTGCTGGTGCTGGAAATTTTACGCTACGCCGACAAATTGCCCTTCTGTTTTACCCGGTCGTATCTCCCGGCGGCCAAATATCCGGGGCTAATCCAGGTGCTGCCGGAGTCTTTTTCCCTCTACCGGGTTATTGCCGAGCATTTTGGCATCGAGGCCAGCAGGGAATCTTCCACATTTGAGGTGAGCCTGCCCGAAAAGGCCGACTCGGAGCTGCTGCGCATCGCCCCGACGGTGCCGTTATTGATGGTGCAAAGCCTGGCCAGGGATCAACATGGCGAGGTCGCGGAGTTTTGCAGCAGTAAATTTCGCGGAGATTTTTGCAGTATCTCAATAAATTTCTGCAAGCAAGGGAGGAAGGTATGAAAAAAATCTGGACCGGTGTTCTGACGTTGACCTTTTTGCTGAGCTGGTTTGCCCTGGCCACGGCCGCCGACAAAGATTGTCTGATTATGGGGCTCATCCCGGCCGAAGACCCGAAAGCCATGATCGAGCAATACACCCCCATGAAGGGCTGGCTGGAGAAAGAATTGGGCAGGTGCATTAAGCTTTTTACCGCCACTGACTATACCGGCGTCATCGAAGCCATGCGGGCGAAAAAAGTGGATCTGGCCTGGTTTGGCCCCTTTTCCTATGTCCTGGCCAGTGAGCGGGCCGGTGCCGAGGCTTTTGCTGTGGGGAAAGACGACAAAGGTGTCACCACATATCGGTCCTATCTGGTGGCTACCCCGGAGGCGGCCCAGAAGTTGGAAATTTCCCAGCCCCTGGAAGGCGAGGCCGGGATGAAGGCCATCGCTGACAAGCTGGCCAATCATAAAAAGGCCTTCACCTTTGCTTTTACTGATGCCAACTCTACTTCAGGCTTTGCCATTCCCCGATATTTCATGCACAAAGCTGGCATAGATCCGGAGAAAGTGTTTAAAAAAGTGGGCTATGTCGGCACCCATGACGCGGCCGAACTGGTCGTGAAAAACAAGATCATCGACATCGTCGCCGACAATGATGTCAGCTACCCGAAAATGCAGGAAAAAGGGCAAATTTCCCCCGAGACCAATGTCATCATCTGGAAATCGCCCTTACTTCCGGGCTCCCCCATGGCTTACCGCCGGGATTTGCCCCAGGATTTAAAGGAAAAGGTCAAGAAGGCCATCACCAAGGTGCCCAAGGAGGTGGTCACCGGCTATGGCAAGATCACCGGTTATGAGATCGTCAACGATGGCGATTATGCCCTGATCAAAGAGGTGAAAAAGGTCATCGATACCTTGAGGTAACCATCGCATCGACATGGTCGCAGTGGCCGGCGGCGCCTTCAAACCCGAGGGCGCCCTGGCCCCTGGGGCCGGAGGACAGCCGAGGGTACGAGCAGGGAGCCGCACATGGTGAAAATGAAGAATGTCCAGAAAAACTTCAACGGCCACCAGGTCCTCAAGAACATCAGCCTGGAGGTGCAACCCGGCGAAGTGGTAGGGATCATCGGCCCCAGCGGGTCCGGCAAGACGACCCTGATCAGGACCATCAATGGCTTTGTAGTCCCCGAGGCCGGCACGGTCATGGTGGGCGGAGAAGAGATTAATTTCCGGGACCGGAAAGCCCTGAGACGCACCCGCAAGAAGATCGGCATGGTCTACCAGCTGTTTAATCTGGTGGAACGGACCTCGGTGCTGGAAAACGTCCTCTCCGGCGCCCTGGGCAGATTGGACCGCGGCTTGCATCTGCTTTCCTCAACGCTCGGCTTCTTTACGAAACGGGAAAGAGAAAGGGCCATGGAGTTCTTGACTTTCGTCCAGCTGGCAGACAAGGCCCAGGAGCGGGTGGATCGCCTCAGCGGCGGCCAGAAGCAACGGGTAGCCATTGCCCGGGCCCTGATGCAGCAGCCGGAACTGCTCCTGGCGGATGAGCCCATTGCCAATCTGGATATCCGGACAAGCCAGAAAATTTTGGAACTCCTGCTCCGGATCAACGCCGAGAGAGGCATCACCCTGGTGATGGTGTTGCACCACCTGGAATACGTCAGAGACAATTGTCCCCGGGTTCTGGCTCTGAAAGACGGGGCGATCTGTTTTGACGGCCCCGTGGGCGGCCTCACCGAGCAGCAACTCCAGGAAATTTATGCCTATGCCGGGGAAGAGGCATGCTTGGCGGCCTGAGCCCTTATTATCTAAAAAGGACGCGCCTCCTCGCCGGTTGGACTTTCTTCCTGATTATCCTCGGCTTTTCCCTGCGGGTCTCCGAGGTTAACCTTGTCACCCTGGTTCGGGGGTTGTCCAATTCTCTGACTTTTGTTCTGGAGATGCTGCCCCCGGATTTTTCCCGTTGGCGGCTGATCTTGACTCTGGCAGTGGAAACCCTGGCTATGAGTTTCTGGGGGACAGCATTGGGCATTGTCTTGGCCCTTCCCCTGGGGTTTCTCGGCGCCCGCAATACCGCCGGCCATTGGCTGATCAATTTCCTGGCCAAGAATCTGGTGAGTATCTTGCGGGCGATACCGGATCTCATCTATGCCCTCATTTTTTTCACCTCTTTCGGCCTGGGGCCCCTGGCCGGGGTGTTGGCGCTGACGTTGTCCACGGTGGGGCTTTTGGGGAAATTCTATGCCGAAGCCATTGAAAGTATTGATAGAAAACCGGTGGAGGCTCTGGAAGCCACCGGCAGCCGGAGTATAGGAGTGATCCGCTATGCAGTCGCCCCCCAGGTCTACCCTTTATTTGTCGCCTACAACCTCTACCTCCTGGATCACAATATCCGGGCCGCCATGGTCCTGGGGTTGGTGGGGGCCGGGGGGTTGGGCGCCGAGCTCTTCACCCAGATGCGGACCTTTAACTATCATCAGGCTGCGGCTATTTTCCTGATTATTATGGTCATCATCACCGCCATTGATAGAGTCTCGACTTATTTGCGGCAGGCCATCATCGCCGGTACTTTTTTTCAACGGCAAAATCGCTGGCTGGATATCTGCATCCTGGTATTTATAGGGCTGTTTGGCCTGCTGTCATTGTTGTTTATTCCCATCACCCTCAGCGACGTGGCGCGGGGTCTGCCTCTCATGTGGAATTTCCTCAGCAGCATGATCCCACCGGACTTTTCCCGGTGGCCGGATTACGGCACCTTGATGGTCGAGACGGTGGGCATGGGCATTGCGGGGACCTTCCTGGCCGTCCTGCTGGCCGCGCCCCTGGGCATGTTCGCCTCGAAAAATATAGGGTTCAGCACAATCATTTATAACGTCACCAAGGAAATTACCAATTTCCTCCGGGCCATGCCGGAGCTCATGCTCGCCCTGGTGTTTGTCGTGGCCGTGGGTTTAGGCCCCTTTGCCGGGGTTTTGGCCCTGGGCTTCCATACCGCCGGTTTTCTGGGAAAGTTCTATGCCGAAGCCATCGAAAATATCAATCCGGGACCAGTGGAGGCCATCGAGGCCGCCGGGGCATGCTCTGTCCAGAAAATCCGGCATGGGGTCTGGCCCCAGGTCTCGCCGCTCTTCAATAGCTATAACCTGTATATCCTGGACCGTAATATCCGCGCCTCGACCACCATCGGGATGGTCGGCGCCGGCGGTATCGGCTTTGAATTGGTGATGAGCATGAAACTGTTTGAGTATCAGCAGACGGCCGCGCTGATCCTGATTATCCTGGTCACCATCCTGGGGGTTGACTCCCTCTCGGCATACCTGCGGAACAAGATCGTTTAACCTGGCAACAGGCAGAGACTCTGATGTGCGACTACCAAGCCCTTGTTATGCATCTGGATCAGGAAAATCTGGCCATGTTGGCGGAGCTGCTGGCCGCAGAAGAGTTTCACGTGGTCAAAGGCCCCCAAACCGGCCTCCTCATGATGGTGGCCCAAGACCCCTTTGCCACCGATTTCTGTCTGGGAGAAATCCTGGTCACCGAAGCTGCCACAGAATACCAGGGCCACCGGGGTTATGCCCTGGTCATAGGCGATGAGGCGGAAAAAGCGCTGCTGGCCGCCTTGCTCGCGGCAATCGTCCAGAGCAGCAACGTGGCCTTGAAAGAACAAATCGAGCACTTGCTGGCGCCGGTCGCCGACAAGTTGCGCCAGGCAATGGACCGGGAGCGGCGCCTGCTGGCCACGTCCCTGGTAAATTTTGAAACTATGGTCAAAAGGTAGAGGCCCCGTGGCTGCCAACGAACATCTGCAAACGCAAGAAGCTTTCCGGATACTGCTCCAGGCCCTGAGCCGGCCGGGGGAGATTTTGCCTTTCACGCCAGCGGACCGGGATGCGGCTTTGCCCGTGCTTTTGCAGACCCTGCTGGATCATGAGGTAAATTTTCAGGTTATTGGCCCCGATCGCGACCTTTTGGCCCCCATGATAGCTGACCTGACCGGCTCCCGGTTAACCGAAGCAGCCACGGCCGACTTCCTCATTGTCACCCAGGGGAGCAGCCAGGGCGCCATCCTGGCGGCCAAAAGGGGCACCCTGGAATATCCCGACCAGGGGGCCACCGTCATCTATCTGGTGGCGGGTCTGGGAGGCCAGCAGCAGGACGCTCTCCGGCTCAAACTCCGGGGGCCCGGCGTCGCCACAGCAAGGCAGGTCCTGATCTCCGGACTGCAGGCAGAGGAAATTCTGGCTTTGCGAAAGGTCAATGAGGAATTCCCCCTGGGAGTCGATTGTTTCTTCTTAGACCAGGAGGGCCGGGTCATGGGCCTGCCCCGCTCCATTATCCTGGAGGTATAATAATCATGGGTTACGTGGCGGTTAAAGGGGGAACAGCAGCCATTGCCAATGCCAGGAAGCTGCTGGCCTGTCAAAGACTGCAAGGCTCTGCAGACCCATTGGCAGTTCGACAGATCCAGGAGCAACTCTATCTGGCCGTGGACCGGGTGATGAGTGAGGGCTCTCTATATGCTCCGACGCTGGCCGCGTTGGCCATCAAACAGGCGGCCGGCGATACCATGGAGGCTGCCTTTCTGCTGCGGGCGTATCGGGCCACCCAGCCGCGCTTGGGCTACTCCCTCCCCTCCCAAGGCAAAGATATCAGGATCATTCGGAGAATCTCAGCCGCCTTTAAAGATATCCCCGGGGGGCAGATCCTGGGGCCCACCAGCGACTATACCCTCAGGCTCCTGGATTTTGACCTGCTGGAGGATACGCCGGAGCAGCGGCAGGCCTTCCTGGAAGCCCTGGAGCGGGATCTGGACGGCATAAAGCCTCTGCCCCAGACCTTCCCCAAGGTGATCGATCTCCTGCGCCAGGAAGGACTGTTGGTGGAAACCCTGGGCCAAGGTCCGGAAGCAGGCCAACTCTATGATATCACCCGCCAATCCCTCACCTTCCCTGCGCCCCGCAGTGCCGTTTTGCAGTCCATGGGGCGCGGCGAAACCGGGGGGCTGCTGCTGCTGGCCTACACCAATATGCGGGGGTATGGCGATATCCACCCGACGGTGGGAGAGTTGCGGGTGGGTTATCTGCCGGTGCGCATCGCCCATCCCCAAACCGGAGAACCTTACACCATCGGCGAAGTGAAGGTGACCGAGGCTGAGGTGATCGCCAGATTCGAGGCCGCCGAGGGGCCTCCGAAATTCACCCTCGGCTACGGGCTCTGCTTCGGCCACAATGAAATCAAGGCCATTGCTATGGCGGTCCTGGACCGAGCCATGCAAACTGCGTCTCCCCGAACTCCATCCGAAGACCAGGAGTTTGTCCTGTCGCATCTGGACGGCATCGAATCCCTGGGCTTTGGCTCCCATTGGAAGTTGCCCCATTATGTGACGTTCCAATCCGATCTGGACCGCTTGCGCCAGGCCCAAAAAGTGAGCCGGGAACTCAAGCCGGAGGCAGGAAACGACCATGCGGATTAAACAATGGCTTCAGGACCGAACGCACCGCCGCAAAACCCGGGTTTATAATTTCGCCTTTATCAATGAAGCGGCCAAACGAGAGATCAGGCGCAAAATTCTCAAGGCGGTAGCCATCCCCGGCTACCAGGTGCCCTTTGCCTCGCCGGAGCTCCCCATTGCGCGGGGCTGGGGCACCGGCGGACTGCTCCTGACCCTGTCTCTGATCGGTCCAGAGGACGTCCTCAAGGTCATCGATCAGGGGTGCGACGGCAGTGTGAATGCGGTAAACATCAAGAACTTCGTGGTCCAGGTGACTGGGGTGCGCACCACCCTCGACACCCGGGAGGCCACCCTCATCCAAACCCGGCATCGGATTCCGGAGGAAGCAATGACCCGGGATCAGATTCTTGTCCTGCAGGTGCCTTACCCTGAAGCTTTGCGCACCGTTGAACCCTCCGAAGCGGAGACCCGGCGGCTGCACGGAGAGGCCTCCTACAGCCAGATGTGGCTCTATCTTTATGAAGACATCGTCAAATTCGGAGAAATCAGCATCGGCGCAAGGTATCCGGTGATGGTAAACGGCCGCTATATCATGGACCCCAGTCCCATCCCCCGATGGGATCTCCCCAAGCTGCATCTGGCCGACACCCTGTACCTCTTCGGGGCCGGCCGGGAAAAGCGGATCTATGCCATCCCGCCCCATACCCGGGTGGAACCTCTGGAGTTCGAGGATGTGCCCTTCCGGGTGGAAGATTTCTCGGGCCGGGCCTGCCGGCGCTGCGGCAGTACTGCCACTTTTCTCGATGAAATTATCGACGAAACCACGGGCGCCAGGACTTACCGCTGTTCCGATACCAGCCACTGCGACAAGCTGCTGGCTCGCCAAAGACACCCGGGGAGGCAGAGTTGCGCCTGATCATCCGAGCTGCCGAGGAAACCGATCTGCCTGAGATCCTGGCCCTCTACGGCCAACTGGGAATGGATGCCGGGACCGTGCTGACGGTGGCGCAAGCCCGCCCTATCTGGCAACGGATCAAAAGCTACCCGGATTACCAACTCTGGGTCGCCGAGGTGGATGGCGCCATCCAGGGCGTTATGGCTCTGCTGATCATGGATAACCTGGGCCATCTGGGCGCGCCCTCGGCGGTGGTGGAGGATATAGTGGTGCGGGAGAATTTCAGGGGCCGGGGCATCGGCCGGGAAATGCTGCGGTTCGCCATGCAGCACGCCCAGGAGAAGGGATGTTATAAGCTCGCCCTTTCCAGCCATAAAGATCGGCAGGACGCACACCGCTTTTACGAAAACCTGGGTTTTCAAAAACACGGCTACAGTTTCCTGGTGGAGCTTAAGCCATGAGGCAACAGTGGCAGCCGATCTTGGTCATCAAGGACCTGAGCAAGATTTATGGCCGGGGTTGCGCCCGTTGCCTGGAGGTGACCGGCCCGGAATTTGAGACCAACATCTGCCGCCATTGCGGCGGCGTGGTGGCCTGCGGCCAGGTCTCCTTTGATCTTTATCCGGGAGAGGTCCTGGGAATTGTCGGAGAGAGCGGCTCCGGGAAAAGCACGGTGGTGCGGCTCCTCTATTTTGATTATGAAGCCACCGGTGGCCAGGTCTATTTCCATAACGGCTCAGCAGGAGCGCCGCCGCCCGGCCCACTCCCCGGGGACGCAGTAAATCTGTTGGACCTGAATGCCTTTCAGAAAAAACAGTTTCGCCACGCCCTGTTGGGCATGGTCTATCAAAACCCCCATCTCGGTCTGAGGATGGCGGTAAGTTCTGGGGGCAATATTGCCGAAAGGCTGATCATGGCAGGCTGCCGCCATATCGGCACCATGCGCAGCCGCAGCAGTTATCTTCTGGCAAAAACCGAAATACCCATCCAGCGCCTGGATGAACCCCCGAAAAACTTCAGCGGCGGCATGCGCCAGCGGGTGCAGATTGCCAAGGCCTTGTCCAATAACCCACGCATCCTCTTCCTGGACGAAGTCACCACCGGCCTGGATCTTTCCGTCCAGGCCCGGGTGTTGGATCTGATCAGGAACTTGCAGCGGGAATTCAATCTGGCCATCATTGTCGTGTCCCATGATCTGGGGGTTATCCGGCTCTTGACCACGCGCACCATGGTCATGAGATACGGCCGGGTGGTGGAATCGGGCCTGACCGATCAGATTTTGGAAGACCCCCAACATCCCTATACCCAGTTATTAGTGAGCTCCCAATTGTAACAGGAATCTCATGGTGCTCGAGGTTGAACAACTTTCCAAGACTTTCCACCTCCATATCCTGGGACGGAAAGTCATCCAGGCCCTTCAGGACGTCTCTTTACAGGTGGCGGCCGGGGAATTTTTAGGGATTTCCGGCCCCAGCGGCGCCGGCAAAAGCACTCTCTTGAAGTGCATCTACCGGACCTATCTTGCCAGTGGGGGCCGGATATGGTTCAATTCCCGGGATTGGGGCCGGATTGATCTGGCCCAGGCCGCCCATCAAGTCATTGTGGCAGTGCGCAAAACCGAAATCGGTTACGTCTCCCAGTTCTTCCAGGTGCTTCCCCGCGTCTCCGCCCTGGATCTCGTCGCCGAGCCCCTGCTCCTGAAAAATGGCCTCTCCCCGGAGGAGGCCAGGAAAATCGCGGCCCATTATTTAGAAAGATTGCTTATCCCCACAAATTTATTTGAGGCCTATCCCGTGACCTTCAGCGGTGGTGAGCAGCAGCGCCTTAATCTGGCCCGCGCGGTCATCTGGAAGCCGCGACTGCTGCTGTTAGATGAGCCCACTGCCTCTCTGGATCAGGAGACCATCGCCATCGCCGTCGATATTCTCAAGGAGCTCAAAGAACAGGGGACTGCCCTCATCGGTATTTTTCATCACGATGACCTGATGACGACCATTATGGACCGCGTCCAGCCGCTGCGTCGGGAGGGATAAACATGGCCGCCGGCGAGCCTTTTGTCATTGCAGACGTGAACATCGTCACTCCCCAGGGGACCCTCGAGGAGGCTTCCCTGCAGGTGGCTGACGGTAAAATCATAGAGATCAAAAGCGGCCAGATCCGCGCCGGCGGCCGCATAATGCATGGCCGAGGCCGGTATCTCCTCCCCGGCTGCATTGACATTCACAACGATAGTATTGAGAAGGCCCTGGAGCCGCGGCCCAACACCTTCTTCCCCCAGGATCTGGTCATCCTGGAAATGGACCGTCTGCTGGCCGTCCACGGCATTACCACCATCTTTCATTCCCTGTCCTTCGCCGAAGGGGAAATCGGCGTGCGCAGCAATCGCCTGGCCGCAGAAATCATCGCCACCATTCACCGTCTGGCCCCGGCATTGCATCTCAAAACAAAGGCCCATGCCCGCTTCGAGCTTACTGATTCCGGCGCCTTGCCCTATCTGGAAGAACTTATCAAGGGCAAAAAAATCCATCTCCTGTCCCTGATGGACCACACCCCTGGCCAGGGCCAATTCCGGGAGCTCACTTCCTTTAAGAACTTTTTCGGGATGGTCTATCAGAAACCGGAAGACGAGCTGGAGAAGATCATCCAACAGAAATATTCAGCCCAAAAGACTCTGGCCGCTACAGTAGATTATATCGTCTCCCGCTGCCACTCCCAGGGTATCCCTTTAGCTTCCCATGATGACGATGCTGCGGCCAAAATAACCTGGCTCCAGGAGCGCCATGTTGTCATCTCCGAATTTCCGGTTAATCTGGAGGCCGCCGCCGCCGCCAAAGAGAAGGGCCTGGCGGTCTGCCTTGGGGCTCCCAATATTCTCAGGGGCAATTCCCAGGGAAAAAATCTGAGCGCCAGGGAAGCCATTGCCGCCGGCTGCGGCGATATCCTCTGTTCCGATTACGCGCCCATGACCATGCTCCACAGCGTTTTTGCCCTGCACCGGTTGGGCCTGTTGCCATTGCACGCCGCCGTCAATATGGTGAGCCTCAATCCGGCCCGGGCCGTGGGCCTGGCCGAGCAGACCGGCTCCATCGAGGCCGGCAAGGACGCCGACCTCATTCTGGTGGATTTGAGCAGGGAAATCCCCTGCCTGGTGAAAACCTGGGTAAAAGGCCGGGAGGTGTATAGCTGCCTGCCGAAGCTGTAGTCATAATTGATGAGCGTGTCTCGGCGCGCCACCAAGGGCTGTAAGCCGGCGGGGACCGTGAAGCCGGTGACTCGACTCATCCAGAATGGCGGCCGGGCCGGTCAGGTGGACCGGAACAGCCCGGGCCGCGCCTTTGCCTGGATGGGTGCCTTTTGCGAGGCACGCCAGGGAAGCGGCCCAAGCTCGTCAGGATTATGCCAGAAAGTCTCAGAAGACGCGCCGGGGGCAGCCGCTCAGGTCTGGAGGGAACCAATGCCGGTCTGATCTGCCCTTGGCCAGGCTACTCGTCATAGCGGCGGATAAACAGGATGCCAAGGGAAAAACAGATCAGGCCGTAAACCATGATAACCGCCAGGGATGGCAGGAGGGTGGGCGACCAGCTGGGTTGGCGGAGCAAGTGATTAACATGCGTCAGGGGCAGGATCAGGATTACGAGCTGCAGGAGATACGGCAATTCGTCCACGGGAAAGAAGGTGCCGCTCAAAAAGGCCATGGGCATAATAAAGAAGTTGGTGACCCCGGCCGCATCATCATGGGAGCGGGCCAGCAGCCCGACAATGACCCCGAAAGAGGCCGCAGTAAAACAGGTGAGCAGGACCGTCAGCCCAAACTGGAACGTTACCGGCGGGCGGCCGCCTACCAGATAGCCGCAGCCCATGAGGATGAGGGCCGCAAAAAGCCCCCGGCTCACGCCAGCCATGACTTGCCCCACCATAATGGCAGTGGCGCTCACCGGCGCTTGCAGATATACCTGGAAATTCCGAAAAAACAGCCGGGAGGCCGTAATGCCGCTGGCAATCCAGGTATACGAATTAATCATGGCGGTAAAGGCGATCAGCCCCGGCAACAGGAAATCCAGGTAACTTCCCCCCGCCAGGACCACCCTTTTGCCCAAACCGATGCCGAAAACCAACAGATATAACAGCGGCGTCAGGATGGTGGACAGCACGAAGCCGAGGCGCAGCAACCGGCGCTTAAAAATCAGAATTTCCCGCAAAAATATCGGTAGCCATTTCATGGGGCAGGGATCAGAACCGCCGGCTCAGGCAGGAGGCAAGGAACTCTGCCCTTTGCCACCGCCTCGCCAGGCACTGGCATAGCCGCGCCTCAAAGGGCCGCCTCCCCGGTTTCGCCGGTGCGGATGCGGATGACTTCAGTCACCGGCAGAATAAAGATCTTGCCGTCACCGATGCGGCCGGTGCGAGCCTGGGCTTGGATGGTGACGACGATCTCAGCCACCTTGTCATCAGGCGCGACGATCTCAATCTTCACCTTGGGGATGAAATCCACCTGATACTCCATGCCCCGGTAAACTTCCCGGATGCCTTTCTGCCGGCCAAAACCCTTTACTTCCATCACGGTCATGCCATGGACTGCCAATTCCTGCAGCGCGGTTTTTACGGTCTCCAGTTTAAAGGGCTGGATAATAGCTTCAATTTTTTTCATGTGTTTCCCCCGGAAGCCGGAGCCGCGTCGTCAATGGCCCGGCCTTAAATTAGTATATCCTAAAAATAGGGATATTCTAACCCAAAATTACCTGAAAAAATTCGGCCTACCTGAGCGGGTGTTTGACATTCGGCAACACCATGTTTATAATGATTTTTAAAAGAAGCCCCGTATACTATTCCTGGGAGGGACGGTCCACCGGCTGTCTTATTTTCTTTATCCAGAAAAAAACACGGGTGTTTAGAAATAGGAGAAAAGAATGTCCGTAATTCAAGATGGCAAGTTTGTGCAGGTCCATTATGTCGGTTCCCTCGATGACGGGACGGTGTTCGACGACAGCCGGGATCGGCAACCGCTGGAATTCCAGATCGGCAACCAGAGCGTTATCCCTGGTTTTGAAGCGGCCGTCAAATCCATGGCCGTAAACGAAGAAAAAACCGTGACCTTGGCCCCGGAAGACGGCTATGGTTATCGCCAAGAAACCCTGATCCGGGATTTCCCCACCACTATGTTGGGTCAAGACCGCGTGGAAGTTGGCCAGAATGTCTGGTTTGACAGTCCCCAGGGACCCGTGCCGGGAAAAGTAGTGGCCATGGCCACCGATACCTTTACCGTAGACTTTAACCACCCCCTGGCCGGCCAAAATCTTAATTTCCAGCTTACCCTTGTGGGCGTTACCGACCAACCCACCCAGGTAAACTGCAGCTGTGGCTGCGGCTCTGAGCCGCACGACTGCGGTTCCGAAGGCTGCACCTGCTAAGCCGCTCCGAGGCCGGATTACAGGTCCGGCCTCTTTTTTCCTCCCTCCCCTCCCCTAGCCTTACCCATTTTTTGGCGCTGATAAACCTCAGTTAGAAAATAAAGTTCCGAGTTCCGAGTTTCGATTTTCGAGAAAGGCGTTTTATAGTGCCCGCCGTTGGCTCTTTGTCAGTGGGGCAGGCCTCCGTGCCCGCCCACGTCAGCCACCGGCAACAATCTTTATTTTCCTGGCCCGCGGGCGATTTGTGTAAGTTGTGTAAATTACGAATAAAATACAGATAACATGGCGGGCCCTGCCCACTCTTTGGAGTCTTGGATAATAAAGTGAGCCATGAGCCGAGTTCAGGAACCCCTCTCTTAAGGCGGGAAAGCCGAGCGCATCCCGCCTTCAGTGCGCGATTGACCACTTCCCAGCCACGACCTTGCGGGAGTGGTTCATAGTGACAACCACTCGCTGACGCTCGTGGCTCGGATAGAACCTATCACCCTGCAAGCCATGTGTTCGGTCCAAACACAACAGGGGGCCAAGGAGTCTTAAACGGCGGGCACGGCCCGCCCTATAAAACTCCGAACTCCGAACTATGAACTATGAACTAAGAACGTGGCTCCGGGCCGAAATCCATGCTGAGGCTTAAGTAGGGGGGGAGAGGCGGCGAGAAAGGCAAGCGTTGGGAAAAGGTGCGGAGACCTGGGGGGCTTCCGGTGGCCGCGGCCACGGGAAGCCCCTGTTTAGTTCGGTTTAGCCGATTTTAACTACATTTTGAGCCTGCAGTCCCTTTTGACCCTGGACCACCTCAAATTCCACTTCATCGTTCTCGGCCAACGACCGGAAGCCTTTGCTCTGGATGGAGCTGTGGTGGACGAAGACATCGGGGCCATTTTCACGGGAAATAAAGCCGAACCCCTTTGAGTCATTAAACCATTTCACCCTACCTGTTTCCTTCATTCAAAAACTTCTCCTACAAAAAATTAAGTTTCCTTCCCGCTAGCAGAGCAGGAGGAGGATGCATGCAAAAAGGGATGGGCAACTGCATACCCACCCCTTACAGGTTTAACCCCTGATCTAGTTTGACATGCAATTTACAGATTCAATGTACCTTACCCATTCTTCCCTTGTCAAGGAAATTCGTTTAGGGCTCCGGATTTTTCTTTAAAGAATTTTCCAAAAATTCCGACGGCTGTTTTCACCCGCCGGTGTGGCTGTCTACCGGGGCGGCGCGGCTGGCCCGGACTTGCACCCCCTCAGGTCCGATGGAAATGGCAACGGTCAGGGAGCGATGAAACGTCAGGCCGGCTAAGCGGGTTAGTACTTCTTGGGCCAAACGGCGTTCGATCTCGCCCCGCAACTCCCGGAGGCGCTGTTCCATGTAGCGCCGGCCGGCCTCTTCGCCCAACAGGTCGATGGCGATGGCCAACCTCTTCTCGTATTCCTGCACCTGCACCGTCAGGACTCAAACAGGGGGGCCTTTTTGCCGCCCCGCTTGCCCCGCCCGGTTTCCGCAGGCGGGGCCGGCGCCGGCCCCCCGGGCAGCTGCACCCCCTGGGAATCAATGGTCACCTTCAAGGTAATGGGGACAATGGAATTGAGGCCTTCCAGCCGCCGACTCACTTCTGCCAGCAGCCTGGCCTCAAATGCGGCCCGATGCTTCTGCAGCCATTTATCCAGGACGAGTTTGGCATATTCCTGATCGCCCTGGAAGATTTCCACCAATTGGGCCAGTTTCGCCTCATACGAGTTTTGATCCATGCCATTCACTCCTCTCCGCCATCGTCAGCTTGCCGCTCCCGCTGGCGGGCCACCGGGAGAATCCAGGGAAACAGGGCAAAGGCCGGCAGCGCCGCCAGGAATGTATAGAAGAAAAACGGTCCGTAGCCGAAATAGGCTGCGCCTAGGCCTCCCAAATATCCGGCGATGGACCGGGTGAAGCCGAAGAGCATACTGAAAAAGGCGTAATGGGTAGCGCTGTGGCGCTTATCGCACAGCGACATCAGAAAGGCCATGAACGGCGCCGAGCCCATGCCACCGGTGAGGCTTTCCCCCAGGGAAGCGAGATAAGTGGTATAGCGCCACATATCCGGCCAGGCGGCCAGCCAATACCCCAGGTTCGAGAGGGCCTGCAACGCCCCCAGCCAGAGCAGGGCCGGGGCCAGCCCCCAGCGGCTGGTCAGATATCCCCCCAGCAGCGAACCGACGATGGTCGCCACTGCCCCAAAGGTCCCGGAGACCAGGCCGATTTCTGCCCGGCTGAAACCCATATCAACCCAAAAGGGGCTGACCATGGAGCCCATCCAGGCATCCCCCAGCTTAAAGGTCAGGATGAACAGGATGATGGCCCAGAGGTGGGGCAGCTGCCGGATACCCTGGACCGCAGCTCGCAGTTGCCCGCCTCTGGCCGGTGTGCCTGGATTGCCAGGGAGCTTGGGCCGGGGCCGGTGGAAATCCGGGGCCAGCAGGATCACCAGACTCATGACAGCCAGGAGCACCGCCAGACTGACGAAACTGGCGTTCCAGCCGATAAGGCCGCTAAGCATAATGACCCCGCCGCCGGCGGCGATCAGGGCCACCCGGTAGGCCCCCAACCGAAAGCCGTTGGCTACTCCCAGTTCCTTGGCCGACAGCAGTTCAATGGTATAGGCGTCGATGGCGATATCCTGGGTGGCCGAAGCCAGACAGAGGCAGCCGATAAGCAGCCAGAAACTCCAGGGCGCCGGGGCCACGGGAAAATGCGGCACTGCCAGCAGTCCCAGGGCCAAGAACACTTGGGCCGGCAACATCCAGGCAGTCCGGGGGCCGAAGCGGTCCACCAACGGCGCCCAGAGAATCTTCAGACTCCAGGCCAGGCCCAGGATGCTCAAAAAACCGATCTGGATGAGCGGCATGCCCTGGGAGCGGCAATAGACCGCCAGAGTGATATTGATGAAACCGTACGGCACACCCTCGGCAAAATATAACAGCCCCACCACCCAGAGCTTGCGGCGCAGGGACAGCGGCGGCAGGGCGGCGGCAGTCAGGAGACGGGTCATGACAGCCCCATCATACCACAGGTCATTGCCGTTCTGTCCATCTTTTCCAGGAAGCCAGGGCGCAAAAAAGGCAGAAAGGTCTTCTCCCGAAAAATTGCCCGGCCAACCCCTTGACAATTCTTTTTATGAGTGTATATTAACTTATTGTTAACGACGCGGGGTGGAGCAGTCAGGTAGCTCGTCGGGCTCATAACCCGAAGGTCACAGGTTCAAATCCTGTCCCCGCTACCAAAGAAAATCAAGGGGTTAGGCAACTTGCTTAACCCCTGCTTCATTTGGTCCCCAGCAGTATCCCCAGCAATCTCCTGCTGTTACCCTTCATTCCTCAGGCAAAATCAAATCAACCTGCAATATCTTGTCAGGGATTTTTTTGCAGGGCTTGGTAAAAAGCGTCCTTTAAAGTTGCAGGTTCGACGTTTGGAAACAGGTCAAGGGGTAAGGGTAGGAAAGTGAACTCAAAGATGGGCGCAGACGGATCGCTTTGCTTTTTAGCCATGCCGCTTTCCTCACTCCGTCAGCCGCAGTTCGGCGCTCACCGGAAGTTCCAGCAGGTCGCTGCGGAGCAGCCGGGTGGAAAAAAAGAGCACTTCCAGGTTTTCCACTGCGCCGCTGTCAGGATTGAGGCGGGCAATAATATCGTCCCCCAGCTCCTCGGTCTCTTGCTCCGGGTAAGGCGGCCGTTTGTCGATGTGGAGGATGTCGGCCTCCCGGTCATAGCGAAACGTCAGCTTCTCTGCCATACAATGTCTCCTGCCGCCAACCGGCGGCTCAGATAGGCGGTAATCATCCAGTGGCGTGGAGTTTCAGCCCGTTGGCTCACCACCACCGCCACCACGTGTTTCCCTCCCTGGATGTCCGGAAACCACCGGGAAAAAAGGCGGGCCTGGCCAAACCGGGCGCTTGACCTCACCAGATCAGGGTCTGCCAGGGTAAGGGCCAAGGCCGGGCGGTGTTTGGGCAAGAGATCGGGGTGGCGCTTGGCAATATGGCCCTCCCGCTCGGCGGTCAACTCCACCTCACCCCGGAGAAAAGGACAAGGGAATGTGGTCATGTTACTCTCGCCCTGCCGTTTTGTCCCCCTCTGGGCTATGGGGCCGCTTGCTAGATCACGGGACGATACCGTGGTGAGTGAAAGGGACCGGCTATCCTTCTTCTTGCAGACACAACTCAATGACTTCCTTGATCCGGGATATAAGCTCATCTAAGCAGCGCGCCTGAGTATAACAGCTTTTCAGGGCAGGAACGGTGGCAATCAGATAGCCGTCAACGTCCCGCTCGATCAAAACGCTGCATTGATATTTTTTTCATTTATGGCTCTCCCCGAAAGAATGTATTGCAAATGTTCGTTACCTAAATCACAGTCTAACACAATCACGCCGGGTAGTTAACTCCCATTACAAAGGAGAATGCAAATATTTCTGCCGCTCACATAACGCCTGAAAGATCATCTTTTTATTCCCCCCTTTTCTAAAGGGGGGTTAGGGGGGATTTTTAAGTGTTCTAATATATGCTCCAAAACTCCTTCAATATTAGTAAGGACTTCCCTATCCGAAAACCTCAAAACAGTAAAACCTATCCTGTTGAGGTAAGCATCTCGGATTTTGTCTTTTTCTTGTCCCTCCGGCAAATAATGCTGGCCACCATCCAATTCAATAACAAGCCGAGCACCTGGACAGTAAAAATCGACGATGTAACTGCCGATATTTTTCTGGCGATAAAACTGGTAGCCTTTTAATTGCTTCTTCCTGACTTTGCCCCAGAAAAACCTCTCGGCTTCAGTCATTTCCTTTCTGAGTTTTCGGGCCAGAGGTTTCAGTTTCTTGTTGAAGGGCAGCATTTTTTCAAATCCCCCTAAATCCCCCTTTAAAAAAGGGGGACTTTTTTTTCTTACCCGGAGGAAACCTTGCAACGAATTGCCATTACTTATAAAAGTCACCCGCAAAGCATGAAAATGCAAGGTTGCCGTGTATGGCCAGGCGGGAGGGCACGGAGGTCCGCCCCGCTAACAAAGATCCAACGGTGGGCACAGCCCGCTCTGAAGACGCATAATTCCGGCCAGGTGCGCGCCGCTCCCCCGGCCTCCGTTCCGAGGCCTCTGCCACCTTCTCCTGAGGGGATGCCATCATCTTGGTTAATCGGCTTTCTTTGATCTTATTCCCTCCCCCCTCCAGTAAGTTATCACAGGGAGGGTGTCTCAGCCATATTGACACAGAGGGGCAGCCCACTTTTACCGAAAAAACTCTCTCGCATCTGCGCCTGATGGCCCGGCCACTCTCTAACAACCTTACGCCTCAGCATACTTTAAAAACCTCTTCTTATACTTATATTCTTCGCTCAAGTCGACCGCAGCCAGCCTTTTTTTGATAAGTTGGGCGTTGAGCAGCGTTTTATTCGCCAAAAAGACATAAACCGCCTCGCAGTCCGGGGGCAGGCCGGGGTCCCGGCGGAGGAAGACCTTTTTCCCCTGGCTGATTGCCGTCAGGAAGGCCACGGCGTCGCCATGTTTGGCCGGGACTTCCTGAACCCCCAGGAGCGACACCTCCCGACCGTCGCTCAGGAGCAGTCGCGTCGGCGCAATGATTTTCAGCACCCGGCAAAACTCTTCTTTTGCCGGGCTCGCGGCGTGAATTTTGGAACCGTAGGAATTCCGGCGGGGATCAGCTGCCTTCGGAAAGCGCACCGGATCAATAAATTTGTAGGGCAGGGCGCAGAGGCGGGCCTGCCAATTCTGCTGGAATGGCTGCTGCCGGCTGATCTCGACGGCGGCGTCGTTAAAAATCGTCCCCTGGGCCACCCCCAGCTTTTCCTGGATAAGGGGCACAAATTCTTCATTGATTTCATACCCCACTGAGTGGCGCCCCAGGTTCTTGGCGGCCAGGCTGGTGGTGCCGCTGCCCAGGAAGGGGTCCAGGACGGTTTCGCCCACGAAGGTGAACATCCGGATGAGGCGGCGGGGCAGTTCTTCGGGGAACATGGCCAGGTGTTTGGTCTGTTTTTCACCGGGGAAGACCCAATGGCCCCGGAAATAGGCGTTCCAGTCGTCGATGCTGAGGCGGGATTGTTCCTTGGCCGCCGGAGAGGGCGGCGGGGTCTGGCCGGGTTTCTTGAAGATCAGGATGAACTCGTAGTCCAGTTTCAGCATGCCGTTACGGGGGAAAGGGAAAGAGCCCATGATGCTGGCACCGCCGCTGGTATTGCAGGTGGTGACCTTCTGCCAGATGATCGCACCCATATAGTCCAGGCCGATGGTCTCGCAGAATTTGATGATCTCCGTGCGGATGGGGATGATTTTATAGCGGCCGTAGTAGGCGGCCCGGGCAAACTGGTCGCCGATGTTAATGCACAGGCGGCAGCCGGGCAGCAGCACCCGGGCACATTCCTGCCAGACCAGGTTCAGGTGGTTAATGTAGGTTTCGTAGGAGTCATGGTAGCCGATCTGCTCCGTCGGGCCGTAGTCTTTCAACTGCCAGTACGGCGGCGAGGTCACCACCAGGTGAATGGATTGATCGGCCACCTCCGCCATCTGGCGGCAGTCGCCGATAATGATGCGGTGGCGGGTCACCGGCTCTCCTCCCATAGTCCGGTCTGGTCCTGCCGGTTGAAATTGGCGCTTCCCATTGTCGCTGAATCCATGGCCAACAGCAATAAGATAGTCTGGTCGGGCGTCGAGGGCAATACCAAACCCTGGCGCCACCGCAGACGGTGGGTGGGCAAAGTCGCCAGGGTCCGGCAGGTCTCTTGTTTTGCCCCATGGATCCTGATACTATTGCAGTGATCAGAATTTGTGTCAATAAGAAGCAAGAGGTTTACCGTGTCTCAGGAGCTCCTAGCCCAACGCTGCCAGGAAGCTGCGGCGGTCTTCCAGACAGCCGACGGTCCCAGGCAGTTGGCCCAGGCCATTGGTCAACAGGTCGGCTTCCCCCTGGTTATGGCAGATCACCCCTGGCTCCGGGAGGCGGCTGGCTATTTGCCGGCCGAACTGCTGCGAGAAATGGAGTTCGCCGGCGAATCAGAATCGCTTTCCCCAGCCCAGGTGGATACCGCCGTGCTGGTGGGTCTGGGCGCGGTGCCGGAAACCGGTGCGGTGCTGATCGCGGGTCGCCCCCCGGCGGCCTGGCGCCTCTCCCTCTGTCCCCGGCGTCTGGTGGTCGTCATCCCGGCGGCGCAGGCGGCCTTGAGTATGGCCGAAGCCTTGGAAATCACGGCCCAGGAACCCTCGGGCCTGGTAAGTTGGCTCACCGGTCCCAGCCGTACTGCGGATATTGAAAAAGTTTTGGTCCTCGGGGCCCAGGGGGCGGCCGAGCTGGCCATTATCATTTATCATGCCAGGCATATCTCAAAGTGAGTCAGGCTGGCTCGCCGGCCTGGCAGCCCGAGACATGGCGGTGCCGGGCAACAGAACAATCGCTGACCTGAGGAGGAGGCATGCAACCGGTTCCAGCGGCAGAAATAGAAAAACGGCAACGCTTTTTGCAAGAATTGTTGCCCGAGGCAGGGATGGCCTTGGCCCTGATCCGCCAGGCCGCGGATCTCTATTATTACAGCGGCATCATCGTGGATGGCTTTTTGGCTCTGGGGCCGGTTGGGGAGGCGGTTCTCCTCATCCGCCGGCCGCAGCACCGCTATGAAGACCAGGAACTACCTTATCCGGTGGCATACTATAAGGATCTGCGGGACATCCCCAACATCTTGACCCAGCTCGGCCTGGGGCAACACGGCGGCATCGGCGTGGAGATGGACGTCATGCCGGCCGCCCTTTACCGGCGCCTCCGGGAGCAGATTTTTCCCCAGCGGCCGTTTCAGGACCTCTCCCCCCTGATCCGCCGGCAGAGGATGATCAAAAGCCCTTATGAATTAGCCCAGATCAACCGGGCGGCAGAGATCTTGGATGAGGTTCTGGAGGCCGCGGCTGGTTTTATCACCCCGGGCCGGACGGAACTGGAGTTGGCTGCCCACCTGGAATACCGCCTGCGGTTGGCCGGCCACCAGGGCCTGGTGCGTACTCGCACCTGGAACCTGGAGATGTTTTTCGGCCATATCCTCTCGGGGGCGGCCGGGCTGCAGGCCGCTTATGTGGAGACGCCCAGCGGCGGCAGCGGTTTTAGCCACGGCTTTCCCCAGGGGGCCGGGACCAAGCGGTTGGCGCCCGGGGAGCCCATCAGCATCGATCTGGCCGCCTGCGTCAATGGCTATATCGCCGATGCCACCCGGCTCTATGTCATCGGCGACCTGCCGGCCGAGGCCTGGCGCGCCGTGGAACTGGTGGAGCAGTTGTTTGCCCTCTTCGGCCGGGAGGCCCGCCCCGGGGCAGTGCCGGCCGAACTCTATCAACAAGTGCGCCACAAAGTGCAGCAGGCCGGGCGTTGGGAGCACTTCATGGGCTTGGGGCAGGATCGGGTGCCCTTTGTGGGCCACGGCGTCGGCCTGGAATTGGACGAATTTCCCATCATCGGGGCCAGATTTTCCTGGCCCCTGGCCACCGATATGGTCGTGGCCTTTGAGCCCAAATTTTTCCTGCCGGATATCGGCATGGTGGGGTTTGAGGATACCGGCCGCATCACCCCCGACGGCGTGGCTTGGCTGACCCAGGCCCGGCGCCATGTCTTCCGCCTGCCGAGTTAGCCACGAGGCAGGCGCTAAAGGGGATTAATTGAGCAGGCGGTGGACAACATGCTTGTTGGGAAGGGGCCAGGAGCATGGCACAGGTTTTTCGCCAGCCTGTTGGGTCAACAGAGGAATTTTCCTGCCATTTCCGCTTTAGGGTTCCCGGCTAGCTATCGTCGGCAGCCCCTTGCGGAGCGGGAAAAAAGTCAGTATATTTTTTTATGAGAGGCTGTGCCAGCAGTTCTGACATACTCGCTGACCTCAAGGAGGAACACTATGCCAACCTATGAATTTCTCTGCAAAAAATGTGGAAAGGAATTCTCCCGCATCATGAGTATGAAGGAACGTGAGTCGGAAAAAGTTAAGTGCGAGCACTGCGGCGCCGAAGAGATTACGCCGCTGCTCAGCGCCGTCATTACCAAGACCTCCCGGAAGAGTTAATCCCTCGCCCACGGCGGGCGGCGCTGCGGCCGGCCCGCCCTTTTCTCAGCTCCCGTACCCGGCGGGCTCTTTTGCCAGACTGAGCCGCTTTCCCTGTTGACCAATGCCGGTTCCGTTTCCTGACAGGTTGTCGCCACCGGGCATTGCACAGCATGGGCCGGGAGGCTCAGGCGTGGGCCTCTCGGCGAATACCCCCTCCCCTCCCCCCCCTCTGCCTTCTGGCCTGGCCAACAGACAAGATCAAGGGTTTTTCGCCCCTGCAAGGGATTGAGCCCTGTGTTGCCACAGCCTGCTCGTCTCGGTACGGCAGCGGCCGACGGGCTCAGGAGAATGGCCGGAAATCCGAATCCTGACGGGGGCTAAAGCGCTGCGGCAGCTCGATGCTGACGGTCGTTCCGCGGCCCACCTGGCTTTGGACAGCAATGGTGCCGCGGTGTTCTTCGACGATCTGGCGGACAAAAACCAGCCCCAGACCGGAGCCGCCGATCTTGGTAGTAAAAAATGGGGTAAAGATCTGCTCAACAACGTCTGGGGGCATACCCCGACCGGTGTCTTGCACCAGCAGGCGGGAGAGTTCCCCTTCCCGTCGGGTCATCAGGGTGATGGTGCCGCCGGGCGGCGTGGCTTCGATGGCATTGCGGACGATATGTGACAGGGCCACCCGGAGCAGGTGGCTGTTGATCTTGCCGAGCAGGGGTTCAGGCCAGACATCGGTCCTCAGGTTAATCCTTTTAGCGGCAATCTCCGGCCCGAGCGTCTCGACGGTAGCCCGGACCACCTGATTCAGGTCCTCCTGGCTGAAGAAGTATTCCCGTTTCTGGGCCAGGGATTCGAACTTTGCCACCATCTCTTCCATGCGTTTGGTCTCTGCGGCAATGGTATGCAGCCATTCCCGGGTGGGGTCGTCCGGGGAAAGCCGCCGCAGGAGCAGGCGGCTGAAACCACCGATGACGCAGATGGGGTTGCGGATGCCGTCGGCCACGCCCAGGGCCATCTCCGCCATGGTGCGCTCCATGACCATGGTCTCCAGGTCGCGGTTGAGATTGAGGATATCCCGGCTCACCGTCTCCAGTTCGGCGTGGTTGGCGGACATCCGGTGATAAATGCGCTGGAAATGATGGAAAAAGACGGTAACGCTGGCAATGAGAATGAACGTGAAGGTATTGATGGCGCCGCTTAAAGGGGATACGGCCCGCCAGATCTGCTGGTAGCCGGCCAAAATCAGCAGATGCTGGGCAATATGGCCCACCGACCGGGAGATGGCAAAAACGGCCAGGGCGGTGCCGAGCCAGAAGAGAAAGATCCACAGGGCGTTTTCCGGTTCCTGGCGGAGCAGCTGACGCACCTTAGCCAGACAGAATACCGCCAGGATGATGGCCAGGGCTGAGCCCACCATATCCACCAGGAGGGACGGCGTCAGTGACCAGATCATGACCCGGATACCTTCAGCTGCTGCCTCCGAAAGGCCCGCAGGGCTAAGTAAAACATCAAAAAGGCGGGTACCAAAAGCAGGTGGTCCAGCTTGGCCAGATAAAAGAGGAGTCCATTCAGATCGGTAATGTGGAGGGTGCGCCAGAAATAACCGGCCTGACGGTCAATGGCGCCGGGGTCCAGGCGCTCTTCGGCGATATGGCCGATGAAGGTGAGGATATTCCAGGCGCCGAAGAGGATACAGGCCCAGAAAAGGCGGGGAAAGCCGGGCTTGGAGGTCAATCCCTGCCGCCAGATCTGCCAGCAGACATATACCATGGCGATCAGGAAGAAGACATGCCCCAACTGATGGGCATAGAGACCTTCGGGATCGCCATGCGTCTGAATGGCCCAGCTCACGCGGGGCCAGAGAAGGAAACCCAGCGCCACCAGAAACCACGGAAATAATCTCTGATCTCTTGACATCATACGGGCCAGCCTCCGGCCGTCCAGAAGGCGAAAACGAATAAAGCCTATGCCCTGCTTTTCGGCAAAATTGGTCCGCGGCACAAATATCCTTACGACATCACATAGCCCAGCTCTCTCAGGGCGCGGGGGTCTTTGCGCCAATTCTTCCAGACCTTGACCCATAACTCCAGAAAAACCTTGCAGTCCAGGAGCTTTTCCAATTCCTCCCGGGCTTCCTGGCCGATGAGCTTCAGGCGGCTGCCTTTCTTACCGATAAGAATAGCCTTCTGGGAATCACGCTCCACAAAGATAACGGCTCGAATCCTCACCAGGCGGGGGCGTTCCTCCTCCTCAAAGGACTCGATCTGGACCGCCGCGGCGTAGGGGATTTCCTGGGAGGTGTGGTGAAAGACCCGCTCCCGGATGAATTCCGCGGCCAAGAACCTCTCCGTCTGATCAGTGAGCTGCTCAGGGGGATACAGCGGCGGGGCCACCGGCAGCCGCTGGACGATCTCGGTCACGAGATTGGGCAGGCCATCCCCCCAGAGGGCCGCAATGGGTACCACCGGCGCCGCCGGAATCAGGGCATGGTAGTGTTCGATGAGCGGCAGGACCTGAGGCCGACTGATCAGGTCGATTTTATTGATGGCCACAATGACGGGTTTGGCCGCCTGGCGCAGATGCGGGAGGATAGCTTCGGCGGCCGCCTCTCTGAGGTCCGGCGTCACCAGCCAGACCACCACATCCGCATCCGCCAGGGCACTGAGAGCAGTTTTCACCAGACTTTCATGCAGCAGACTCTTGGGGTCCATGATCCCCGGGGCATCCAAAAAGAGGAGCTGGGCGTGGGGCAGGTTTACCACCCCCAGCAGCCGGTGCCGAGTGGTCTGGGGTTTCGGCGAAGTGATGGCGACTTTGTCCGCTACCAGCCGGTTGAGCAGCGTGGATTTGCCCACATTGGGGGCGCCACACAAGGCCACAAAGCCGCAGCGGCAGTCTTTTTCTGGCGCCGCCTCTGGAGTTGTCATAGGAGACCAGCAGTCAGCATGATGATGGCAGAGTTGAGAGTTGGCTTTTGCGTTTAGAGTTCAGAGTTCATAGTTCGTAGTTCACAGTTTTTCAGGGAAATATGTTTGATTATATCAGGAAGCCGCAGCCTGCCCAACTTATTTTGCTCAGGGCGTCGCAGCAAGCCAGGCAGGAGATGGCGCAGCCTCATGCCAAACTAGGAAAATAAAGTTTCGAGTTCCGAGATGGTTTCTGGTTTCTGGTTTCTGGAAAAAAACCCTGTTATTCACTGGGCGGGCCGCCGTGCCCGCCGTTGCCTTTTTTGAGCTACCAGGACTGTGTTGCCACCCGCTTGCAGGGAGATGGCTCTTATCCGAGCCACGAGCGTCAGCGAGTGGTCCATCGCCACCCGCTGGCGGGGGGCGATGCCTGCAGTTGAGAGAAGCAAGGCTTTTTCAGGGTTCGCAGGTGACCTCTAGTAAGGAATGACAATTCCCAAAAAGTGAGCGGTTAGCCAAATTCAGGAACACACCTTGTAGGGCGGGAAAGCGCCGCGCCTCCCGCCTTCTGCAGCGCTCGACCACTTCTCAGCCACGACCCTGTGCGAGTGGTTCATAGTGACAACCCCTCGCTGACGCTCGGGGCTCTGATACATTGCATCTTATTTTCATGGTTCGCGGGTGACTTTTCTAAGGAATGGCAATCACCGATCTTGGCCTCTTTGCCGCCTGGCCAGAGCGCCGCCGGCCAATCCCAAAACCACCAAGCCGACGCAGACCCAGGCGAAGAGGTCGCCGTAATGGGTGTAAAAGCTCCCGCCGGCCAGGAGTGGCAGGGCGCCGGTATGGGCCGCAGTGGTGTAAAGTTCGGATTGCCACAGGATGCTGCCGTCAGGCCGGGCCAGGGCGCTGATACCGGTGTTGGCGGCCCGGGCCAGGGAAACACGATTTTCCACGGCCCGGGTGACCGACATGGCCAGGTGTTGGTACGGGGCGCTGGTCCGGCCGAACCAGGCGTCATTGGTGATATTGACCAGCAGGTCGGCGCCGTTGGCCACCATGGCCCGACTCAGATAGGGAAAAATGGACTCGAAACAGATGAGGGTGCCCAGATTGGCCTCAGGAAGGTTGAGGACCCGGCCCACCGGTCCCTCCACAAAATCGCCCACCATGGGGACCATTTTGCCGATAAAGGGAAAAAAGCGGCGCAAGGGCACGTATTCTCCATACGGCACCAGATGTGCCTTATCGTAATAGCCGACAACGGCGCCCTCTTCATCCAGGAGGTAGGCCCGGTTAAAGAAAGACTCGCCGTCCGGCCCGCTTTCGAAGGCTGGGCTGCCGAAGAGGAGATAACTGCCGCTCGCCTGGGCCACTGCCGTCACCAAGGGCGATAGTTTCTGATCCCGGAGGAAGAAAAACGGGGCTGCGGTTTCAGGCCAGACCACCAGTTTGGGCGCCTGGGATCGGCTGCTCAAGGTCAGCTCTCGATAAATATTGATGGTCTCCTGCTGATAACCCGGATCCCATTTGCGGCCCTGTTCAATATTGCCCTGGATGACAGCCACTGCCAAGGTGGGACTCTGGGCCATCTGGTGCTGCACGGCCGGCAGGCGGAGCCAGCCATATCCCAGAACTGCGGCCAGAGCAAGCAGGGCCACGGCCGCCGGTCGCCACCGCAGACCTCCAGCGCCCCAGCCCCGCAGAAGGTCATACAAACCGATATTCCACAGCACGATCAATGCACTGAGGCCATAGACCCCGGTCAGATCGACGACCTGCAGGAGGTAGGGCGACTGATGGAAGCCATAACCCAACAGCATCCAGGGGAAGCCGGTAATGAGATAGGTCTGCAGAAATTCCAGGCTGACCCAGAGGACCGGTCCCCACCAGATGCCGGCCAGCCCCTTCTCCCGCCCCCAGGTATAGAGCCACGCCCAGGCACCCCGATAGAGGCTGATATACCCCGCCAATAATGCCAACAGCACGAAGCCTATGGGCAAAGGCAGTTTGCCATAGATGACCGTGACATAGACGATCCAGTAGAGCATCACCAGGTTTTGGGCCAGGCCGTGCAGCAACCCCCAGACAAAGGCACGGCGGCCCCGGCTCCCGTCCAGGACCCAGAGCAGAGGGATCAATGCCCCCCAGAGGAGGGCGGTCAGATTGAATTTCGGCAGGGCCAGGGCCAGCATCAGGCCTGAAACCACCACAGCCAGGAGATTGACAAGCATGGGCTTAAGGTTCCTTCTGGTTGAGCAGCACGCTGGCGGACCAGAATCCGAGACGTTTCCAGGGCTCTACCCCGGCCTGCTCTTTGACGTTCCTCTTATTATGCGCTCGCGCCATGGCAAAAAACAAGTTAATGTTTACTTAGAAAACCCCGCAAAAAAGGAAGTTCATAGGCAGACCGGAATGTTTCTGGTATGATAGGAAAACATCCGGTCAGAATGCGTCGGCCACGGCGCCAAAAAAAGTTTGGCAGCAATCATGAGGAGGATGGCATATGAAGATCCTGGTGGTCTACTACTCGATGTATGGGCATGTCCTGCGGTTGGCCGAGGCGGCGGCGGCTGGCGTGCAAGCAGTGCCAGGGGCTGAGGCCGTGCTGCGGCGAGTGCCTGAGCTGCCGTTCAATGAAGACAAGGTCCGGGAAAGTCGGCATGCCCAGGAAGTGCTGCTCCAGCAAAGGGATATCCCATTGTGTACCTTGGATGATCTGCGCACTGCGGACGGGGTCCTGTTTGGCACGCCGACGCGCTTCGGCAATATGTGTGCCCAGATGAAGGCCCTCTTTGATCAGATGGCAGAGTTGTGGGGGCAAGGGGCCATGGAAGGGAAGCCGGCGGGGCTGTTTGTTTCCACCGCCACCAGTCACGGCGGCCAGGAAACCACCGGGTATACCATGATGGCGCCGCTGCTGCATCTGGGCATGATCATTGTGGGCGTGCCCTATTCAACCCCGGGCATGTTGCACACGGAAGGCCGGGGCGGGACACCGTATGCCGCCACAACTTTGGCCGGCGGCCGCAACGAACTTACGCCAGCGCCTGAAGACCTGGAAATTGCCCAGGCCCTGGGAGCCCGAGTAGCGGCAATCGCCGGGAAACTGCGGGGGTAGTCAAAGAAAAGAACCTGCCTATTATTTCAGGTGGGACGACTGGTTGGCCAAGACGGAAAACAAGACAGCGATGTTAAAGGATGATTTTGAGGAGGGCGACAATGAAGGCCCCTTGACCCAGGATCAGGGGAATAAACCATTTGATCATATCGAGCTTGACACGGTCGATTTTGGCCTCCAGGCAGGCGGCGCGTTCTTTCATTTCGCTGCGCAACAGGGCGATGTCAGCCTTGGTGCTCATCTCCAGTGCGTGAAGGGCGTTTTTCACGGCGGCGATCTCAGCTCGAATGTCGGCCTTGAAGGCGACCATATCTTCTCTGATGTCGGCTTTGAAGGCTTCCATTTCTTGCCTGACTTCGGCCTTAAAGGCTTCCATGTCTTGCCTGACTTCGGCCTTGAAGGCTTCCATGTCTTGCCTGACTTCGGCCTTGAAGGCTTCCATGTCTTGCCTGATGTCGGCTTTGAAGGCTTCCATGGCATGTCGCATGTCGGCCTCAAAGGCGACGAATTCCAGGCGGAACTGTGCCAATTCATCGCTCAGAGAGGTCTGCAGGCTGGTAAGGTCTCCTTGGCGAGCTACATCAGCCAGTTGGGTTGCCTGCAGTTCCTGGACAATGCTGATCAAGGCCCGGGCCTGCCGGTCGGGCATATCGGCGCCGATAAGGGTTTCATAGGCTTTCAAGGTGTCCACATTTCCCATGAATCTACTATAGCGCAGAGTCGGCAAAGAGTCAACGGTGAGAAAGGGCCTGGGCAGAGGGGCGTTGGTCTGACGATGCGTTGCGGCCTGATTGTCTCCGATGGCCACGGCGAGGCCGATGTAGACGGATCCACGGGGCCATCTTAGCCCCCCTCAATCTGACCGATGAGAAAGTTCTCCCAAGTCCGGGTATCTTCAGGGCCAGGCAGGTTGTTGAGATGGTCCAGGGGAATTTCCGCTCGGGCGCTGGAGGTGTGCCCACCGGCGGAGCCGAGGTGGCCAAAGGCCTTGGCGGCCAGCTTGCCGGCGTTTTTGCGGATGCCGTCATTCCGAAAAATCACGATGAGGCGATTTTCGTACACCCCTCCCACAAAGCTCCAGGTAATCTCGATCACCCGCAGGAAAAATTCCGCTAAAATTACCAAGATATCAGGATTGGGCACCCGGCCCACGAAGCAATAGACCCGCTCCCGCCGTCTTTGCAGGCGGTTGAGCCCGAGTTGGAAATAATGCAGCATTTCCAGGGTCAACTCGGCGATTTCAATGCGGCGCAACAGGGCGTGGCGCGTATACCGAAAGAGATAATGGAAGGCCCGGATGTCAGCCTCGTTGGCGGGGCGCTCAAAATTATGGGTATCCGTTTTAATGGCATAGGAGAGGGCCGTGGCCAGTTTCATAGAGGGGGTGATTTTAGCCTGCCGCAGGTATTCCGTCATAATGGTGGAGTTGGAGCCATAGCCGGCCCGGACATCCAGGAAACGGGCACTGCTTTGGGGCAAGAGGGGGTGATGGTCAATAATGACGTCGTAGCTGAAATCGGCAAAGAGGGGATTATGGCCCGGCTGGGAGTCGACTAAGGCAAACCGGTTGAAATTATCCCGCTCTATCTGAGCAAATGGCGTCAGCGGAATCTCCAGCAGTCTGACCATGGTCTGGTTCTGGGGACGGGTGATGGCCCGGATGGGGGAGATGGTACAGGTGGCCAACCGCCGCCACAAGAGCCTTTTCAAGGCCAAAGCGCTGGCGATGGAATCAGGATCAGCGTCAATGAGGATGAGCAGGCGGTCTTGCTGATGAAAGAGCTGCCGCAGTTTCCGTAAGCGATCTCTCATAGGTCCTCAGTATCCTTACTCTAAACCAAAGAGCGGCGGGAGGCAAGAGAGGAATACGATTAATTTCCAGAGGGGCGCCCTGGGAGGATTGCCGCCGCGGCGGGCTGAGGACGTGTTTACCGGTTGCCCGGGCCCGCAGCTGACCGGCTGGGCTTAGAGGGTTTCGGTCGGGGCGCCGGCCGGTCTTGCAGGACGGCATGCAACACTTGGCTGAGATCGGTAATTTTATATGGCTTGGCAATGACACCATGAAAGCCGAAATCGGCATAGTTGGCCAGAATGGGATCATCGCCATAACCGCTGGAGACAATGCCCCGGACCTGGGGATCAAGCTGCCGGAGGAGTTCAATGGTCTCCTTGCCACCTAAGCCACCCGGCACGGTAAGATCAAGGATAACGGCCGCAAATTTCTCCTGATCTTTCTGGGCCTGTTGATAGATTTGCAGGGCCTGGCCGCCATCTTTGACGCACACCGGTTCGTAGCCCAGGCGGATGAGCATGTGGGACAAGACCTCCCGGACCGCGGCCTCGTCGTCCATCACCAGGATCCGACCCTGGCCGCGGATGGGCATGGACGAAATCTTCGGTTTAGGGGATGAGGCCGCCACGGGAGATACCGGCAGGTAGATGCGGAAACAGGACCCCTTCCCTACTCGTGACTCCACGCTGATGTGGCCCTGGTGATTTTTGACAATGGAGTAGGCGGCGGTCAAGCCGAGGCCGTTTCCCAGTTGTTTGGTGGTGAAGTATGGATCAAAGATCTTCTCCAGATCTTTGGGGCTGATGCCTACTCCCTGATCTGTTATGGAAATCCTGACGTAACGTCCTTCCGTCAAGGGCAGCCCGAGGGCGGCGGTGACCAGGCAGTTCTGGACCGCCACCGTAATTTGACCGCCGGTGGGCATGGCCTGGTCAGCATTGATCAGGATATTATTGACGACTTGGTGCATCTGATCCTCATCAACTTCCACCGGCCAGAGATCTTCATCAATGAGCAGCTCCACCGCCGACTGGGAGCCACTGAGGGCCAGGGGCAGCACATCCTGGACCAGGAGTCCCGGATCAACCGGCTTTTTCAGGGGCATGCCCCCCTTGGCAAAGGTGAGCAGTTGTTTGGCCAGATGTTGGGCCCGGCGGCAGGCTTCATCGGCTTCGGAGATATATTTCTGACATTTGCCATTCTGCTTCACTTCCAAGCCCACCAGTTCGATATTCCCCAGAATAATAGTGAGGATATTATTGAAATCATGGGCAATGCCACCGGCTAAAATGCCCAGGGATTCCAATTTGTCAATGCGCAGCCGTTCCTGCTCCATTTTTTTGAGATCGCTGATATCCATGGCCGCAAAGACCAGATCGGCGCTGTGGCCGTCTGTCACCGCAGCGAATTTCAGAAAGACATCCCGCTCTTCACGCCGCCGCCGCCAACTGGTTTCGACGACGACAACATCCTGACGAGCCAGGGTGCGCTGAACCTGTCCCTGGATGCGATGGTATTCGGTCTGACTGACAAACAGGGGCGCCAATTCCTGACCGAGCAGCTCGGCAGGCTCCAAACCGGTAAGTTTATAAAAAGATTCATTGGCGCCGATCAAGGTCCAGTTCTGCAGCGAGCCGATACCTACAGGTACCGCCAGCAAAATGCTGCGCAAAGTGGCCTCCTGCCGCCGGAGGGCCTCTTCCGCCTGGGCACGTTCCTCCACTTCTTTGGCCAGCAGATCCCGGGAAACCATGGTTTTTTTCAGATGCTCGACCATCTTTTGGAAGGCCAGGGAAAGCTGCCCGATTTCATCGCAGTTGATGGCCGATGCGGGCAGTCCTGAGGGGAAGATCCCCCGGCTGAGGGTTTCAATCTCCTGCTGCAGGGCCTTGACCGGCCCGATGATGCGGTCATGGCTGAAAAGGAGGCCGCGAAAGACGGCCAAAAGGATAACGGCTACAAAAAGACCGAAAAAGACCAGGGCGATCTGATGAATCTGTTGGTTGGCGCCCCGGTCAGACCGCTCCATGATTACCGCCAGGCCGGTGCCCGGGATGAGGGCGCTGGCCGCCAGGAGTGTGCGCCCGGAGGAATCCGGGTATTTCCAGACGCCGGTTTCCCCCGTGGCTAAGGCTCGGATCGAAGGCAGCTTGGCCAGATCAGAGTGGGCGCGGCGGGCCGCCGCCCCCCATCCATATGTCGAACCGTCGGCGCTGGCCAAATACACCGAGTAATCAGGGGCGCCCGCCGGTGCCGCGAGAGCCGGCAAGAATGCCGTCAGCGGCAGGCGAGCCTCCAATACCCCCGTCACGGCGTTCGACCTCTGGTGCAGAGGCAGCAGCAGACGCAGGCAACAGAACTGTTGGCTGTCTGGCCGCTTGACCGGTAGAATGACGGTCTTTCCTGACCAGACATCGGCCAGCTCCGGATCAAGACGACGGTCCTGGGCTTCCGAGGCCTGATGGACAGCGTCCTGGGCCGCCTTGGCCACCTCCCGACCCTGATCGTTCAAAATGCTGATTTCCTCGAACTCGGGATGTCGCTGGAGAAAATTATCCAGCAGGCTGGAAGCCTCCTGCCAGCCGGCGGCATCATGCCCAGTGGTGGATAATTCTTCTAATAATTCCCGTTTATGATCAAGAGTAAGAGAGAACTGCACTGCCAGATGTTGGGCAGCTTCCTGCTGCCGGTGGCCGATATGGTCTTTTTCGTAAGCCAAAAAAACCTGTTGGAAAATCAGAAAGAGAATGGCCAGGGGCGCAATGCCGAACAACATGAGGAGGATGACGATGTTATTGGCCATGGTGCTGCGGCGCAGCTGCCAGAGTTTCTTCAAACCCGTCATGGCCGACTCTCCGTGGTGCCGGCCTGGCAGGGCCAGGCGACGGAACTGGCAGCCACAGTCCGGGGCCAGACCAATTCTACCTTACCATTCCGGACTTGGCCGATGTAGGCGGCGGCCAGAACATTTTGCCCGGTCTGAGGATCGAATCTGACCCCGTGCCAGGGCAGGGGCAGCTGCTCGCCGGGAATATCGGTCTGCAGCAGGGCCTTGCGGATATCT
>Ga0272446_1001489_pt1 | contig 33921 bp, 31 predicted proteins | sample YNPCB0061_FD_194587 | JGI IMG/M metagenome (GOLD analysis project Ga0272446, IMG submission 194587) | Hot spring microbial mat communities from Yellowstone National Park, WY, United States - YNP-CB-006-1 | ecosystem: Environmental > Aquatic > Thermal springs > Hot (42-90C) > Sediment | place...
TTGGGTGTGGTAACCATATCGTAGCAGAAGCATGCCGCACCTTCAAAAACCCTTGACACCATGCCACCGACTGCTGAAAAACTCTACCCTTGAGAGAGGGCCGGGGTGGGGGCGACGGGCTGAGAGCCTATCCGCATAACGGATCGCGTGCTGCAGGCTGTCGCTCGCGCCCTGCGCAATGACAGGAGGCGTAGCGTTGTTCGGATAGACACGAAGCCGCCAGATTCTGGCGTGTACACGCCTGATGGAGTACGTTGTTGCGGCCTGGCGTATCCGGACGTATGTGCAAGGGACCGGATCATGATGGCGCCGCGACAACGTGTGATCGTTGCCACCAGAGTGCGGCCAGGAGCAGGAGCAGACCGGACACCTGTGCAACGCGTATGCCGCCGGCCACGACGAGTGAGTCGACGCGTAATGCTTCGATCAGGAGCATGGCGATGCCCTGGAATCCCAGGTAGAACGCCGTGAGCATGCCCGGGCGCGCTGCAGATCGCGCCCCCCATGCCAGCAGCGCCCGGCTCACCAGTGCGGCAGCAGCGAAATAGAGCTGGGTTGGATGGCGTGCCACACCAGAAAGGTACACTGCCCATGGCAGATCTGCCGGTGCGCCCAGCGCTTCGCCGCTCAGCAACAGGCCGATCGATGCGACGACCTGCGCGATCGGCAACGCCAGCGCAGCGGCATCGGCCAGTTCGACGGCTGAAATGCCGAAGTGACGGCACCAGAGATATCCGGCCAGTGCGCCGCCGGCCAGTGCGCCTGGCCAGGCGAAATCGCCGATGCGGAACGCCAGAAACAATCCCGGCGACCGGCCATACACATCCCAGCTGAACATACCGTACCAGAGTCGCGCGCCTACCAGCGCACCCAGCAGCGCCACCGACGCGCACCGTCCGGCCAGTTCCACCAGTTGCTCACCGCCACGCTGTCGGGCGTGCCGTTCGAACAGCCAGGTGCCGATCAGTACGGCTATGATGAGGAGCAACCCGCCGCTACTGAGGCGCACCGGCCCGAGTTCAAGGAGTGGATACATAGGTTATGGCGTTTCCGCAACAAGGTGCTCGATTGTTCCATCAATGACGCCGCGCGACATCGGCCCGCGATAGATGGCGCGAATGATGCCGCGCCGATCCACAAAGAAGCTGGAAGGTAATGCCCGCGCCTGGTACGCAACGCCTACCTCGGCAGCGCCATCCAGCAGTGCCGGGAACGTCAGGCCATTCTCGCGCAGATACGCCTGTATCGTGGTTGCGTCCTCCTGCTGATTAACCGCCAGCACCGTAAAACCCCGGCTGTGGAAGCGTTCGTAGGCCGCCTGGATCACTGGCATCTCGGCACGACATGGCGGGCACCACGTCGCCCAGATGTTGATGAGCACTACCTGGCCACGCAGGTCGCTCAACCTGACGCGCGTTCCGTCGATCGTGGTCAGCGTGAAATCGGGCGCCGGGTGGTTGGTGAATGGCGCAGGTAGTGTCGCTGCTGCGGCCGGCGGTGCAACGACTGTGCCGCCAGGCGTCGCGCGCGTCATCCAGATGAATGCACTTCCGAGCACCACTGTGGTGATGAGGAACGCATCCCAGGTTCGTCGCAGGTGTATGATTGGCATGTACTCCAGTATATCACGTGCGCCATGCAACCCGCCGGTCCACCTGCGATTGTTATCTGTGTGTGATAGGATCGCCACTTTTTCCACACCGGGGGGCGATTATCCACACCTCATTGTGGATAACGCTTGACAAATGCACCGGTTGTTCCATGGCTCATTAACAAGCGATAATATTCGCTCGGGATCAGGATCATGTCTGAGGTTATCCACATGTATGATCAGCCGTGCTCGACATAGGGAGGGTTCAGCAAGCTGGATCCTGCAATCACGACCGCTAATCGGAGATAGCAGACTATAAGGAAGTGCAATAGATTGAGGGCACCTTTCGACTTGAAAAGCAGATGAGCATGGAGTATGATCGGGTGCACAGCAACAGCGTACACGACGGCCCTCGCGCACTCATATATATGCGTTCGATGCGGCGCGCCGAACTGGAGTTCAGTGGCTGTACTCCAGAGGGTTTGCGTCTGTCCAAAATAGGGAGGTCTTTGTGAACCTCACCAAAGTCTGGAATACCACGCTCGGCACGCTCCAACTCCAGTTGCCGCGCCAGGAATTCAACACCTGGGTGCGTGGCGCGATGCTCCTGAACATTGACAATGGGGTGGCGACGGTCAGAGCACCGAATGCGTTCATCAAGGAAGGTCTGGAAGGCCGGTACAGTATGGCATTGCGGGAACAGCTCGGTTCCGTTGTCGGGTTTCCGGTTGAGGTGCGCGTTGTGCTACCGTCACAGGGGATGGGGCGATTCGATGGTGCAACGGGCCGCGATGTGCGCGGTGAGCCGGAGTATCAGGGCGAGCCTGTGATTGCACCGGCGCATACCGGCGGGTATATCAATGGTCTGGCCGGGCTGAATGGAACCGGCGACCGGCCTGGACCGCAGCAACTCGAACTGAGTGGCGCAGTGCGCTCCAGTATGCTCAATCCGCGCTATACATTCGACCGGTTTATCGTCGGGCCAAGTAACCGCCTTGCCAGCGCCGCATGCATGGCCGTGGCCGAACATCCGGCGCAGGCCTATAACCCGCTGTTTCTCTATGGTGGGGTTGGCCTTGGCAAGACTCACCTGCTCCATGCCATTGGCAATTTCGCCCTCGATCGCGACCCCGAGATCAATGTGCTTTATGTCTCTTCGGAGAAGTTCACCAACGATCTGATCAATTCCATTCGTCGCCAGCAGACGGAGGAGTTTCGCATCCGCTATCGGAATATTGATATCTTGCTGATCGATGATATTCAGTTCATCGCCGGCAAGGAACAAACGCAGGAGGAGTTTTTTCATACCTTCAATACGCTGCACTCGGCCGGCAAACAGATTATCATTTCCTCCGATCGCCCGCCCAAGGCGATCCTGACCCTCGAAGAACGGCTACGTTCGCGCTTCGAATGGGGGTTGATCGTTGATGTGCAGATGCCCGATCTCGAGACGCGTACTGCTATTCTACGCGCTAAAGCTGAACAGGCGCCAATGCCCGTGCCGCAGCAGGTGATCGATTTCCTTGCCCAGCGCATCCAGAGCCATATCCGTGAGCTTGAGGGGTGCCTCAATCGTGTGGCAGCCTATGCGCAAATGTATAATGCCCCGATCACGATTGAGGTTGCGACCGCCGCGCTGAGTGAACTGCTCGATACCAGCCGGCGCAAGCGCGTTACGCCCGATGCGATCCTGCGCGAGGTCGCGGCATTCTATGGCGTCGATCTGCGTGCACTCCAGGGGCGCGGGCGCAGCCGCAATATCGTCGTGCCGCGCCAGGTCTCGATGTATTTGCTACGCGAGGAAACGGATTGCAGCCTGGTTGAGATCGGCCAGCTGCTTGGTGGCCGTGACCATACGACGGTGATGTATGGCTGCGAAAAGATCACGGACGACTTGAATTCCGATGCGCGCCTGCGCCAGGAAGTCGCAACCATTCGTGAGAAGTTGTTGCACGGCGGCGCCCAGTAATCCCAGATTCCTGAAGAAGCTCCTGCATTTCAGATGGGATGATTGCTGCGTTGCATCTGCAATGACATCCGGCCACCGGTTACCCATGTGATCTGAATCGTACCTGAACATGTATTGGACATCGTACGTGTTCACGCCTGGGGTAACACACGCGCCTGGGAGCGAGGGCGTCCCGCCCTCGGCGCGTCTACGCGGGCAAGATGCCCGCGCTCCCAGGAGACATGTGAACACTTACTGGACACCGAACTTGACAGTCGCGGCGGCTGCGGCTATGCTGTCAGGCGTTCCCGGTTGGAGATCTGTCACCGGGATGAAGTACAACAACGCCAAGGAAACCTCGATGCATCAGGATACCTGGACACCACTGATGGGGCCGCGACTCGCCCCTGATGAACACCTGACCTTCACAACTGCTGGCGACTCGCAGAGCGCATTTGTTGCCTGGTTTGCGCGTGGGCTGCGTGTGGCGCTGGAACGACAGGGCCATACGTTCCTGGCGCCTGATACGCCGCCTGTTGAGGGTGAGCCGGAGTCGCCGCCGGCGCGCCTGGTGCTGAATCTGTGCGATATCGATCGCCCGCGCCCGATTCACCGCCGTGGCCAGGGGACGTTTGTCGTCACGATTGTGGAAGGTGAAGATAATCGGCGTGATGTGATGAAGGCGGCGTACCCGCTGATTGTGCGTTCGCTGGCAAATATGGTGATATACAATACCCGGGTCAATGGCGTGCTTGAGAGTCATTTCGTCACGATCGAGCAAGGACACTATACCATCCGGCTTGATAGCGATGAGGAGACGTTTTTCGATCACATCTACCGGCGTATTCAGCCGCTTGCCTGCAGCCATCTGGTGATCAACAACCAGTTCACGCCTGACCTGCCGGATTATCTGTGGGAAGGTGACGAAGCCACGCGCCAGATTAGCTGGGCCGGGAAGCAACTTGACGGCATGGGCCTGTTGCCAGCGGCGATCCCGATCCAGGAATATCTATCGGAGCGCGAACTCCGCCATGTTAAACGCCTGTACGGCATTGGTGGCCTCAGCTATGGCAACCTGAGCGCACGCGCGCTGCACGACCCGCGCTATTTCTGGATGTCGGCCTCAGGGGTGGACAAAGGGCGATTGCATACGATCGGGCGCGATATTCTGCTGGTGACAGGCTACGAGCCACAGAATCTGCAGATCAACCTGAGTGTGCCGCCGCATGTTGAGCCGCGTCGGGTATCGGTTGATGCAATTGAACATTACATGATCTATCGAGAGCATCCACAGGTTCAGGCGATCATTCATATTCACGCCTGGTGGCGTGACCCGATCGTTTCGACTGAGGTCAACTATCCGTGCGGCACCTATGAACTGGCATCCGAAGTGGCCGAACTGGTGCGCCAGGCGCCAGATCCGTCGCGGGCGGTTATCGGGCTGAAGAACCATGGTCTGACGATCACGGGGCACTCGATTGCTGAGATTTTCCAGCGCATTGATGGAATGATCGTGCCGCAGGTGCCGATGTCATAGCTGTAGGATGATATGCTTGAGGGGAAGATCGCGATTGTGACCGGTGGTACCGGTGCGCTCGGAGCAGCCGTCGTTCAGGCATTGCTCGCTGCAGGTGCAATGGTATGGGTTCCGTACCGTGTGGACGGCGAGATTGAGCGGTTACGGCGCCTCCCTGGCCTTCCGGATGGCGCCTCCCTTGCCGGTGCCGTAGTGGACCTGACGGACGAGGCAGCCGTGCAGGGTGCCTATGGTCAGGTTGCTGCGACATATGCTGGTATTGACATCCTGGTCAATGTTGCAGGTGGCTTCGCCGGCGGTGAGCCGGTTCATCGCACGCCCTGGTCGCTCTGGCAAACCCAGCTCGACATTAACCTCAAAACGGCCGTGATCTCCTGTGCTGCGGCCGTACCGCATATGCTGGAGCGCGGTGGTGGGGCAATCGTGAATGTGAGCAGCCGCACGGCGACCCAGTCTGCGAAGTATGTAGCGGCGTATGGCGCAGCAAAGCGTGCCCTGCTTCAGCTGACCGAGGCGCTGGCCGCCGAGTTGCGCGATCGCGATATTACTGCCAATGCCATCCTGCCGAGCGTGATCGATACCCCCGCCAACCGGGCCGGCGATCCGAATGCCGACCATGGCCGCTGGGTTGCTCCGGAGGCGATTGCGCGCGTTGTGCTCTTCCTCGTTGGCCCGGATGCGCGCATTATTAGCGGCGCGGCAATACCGGTCTATGGCAAGGCATGACGGCTCCGTACGATTACCGCAGGCGTGCAACTGCGGTAATCGTCATGAGCGTCAACCAGAGGCCAAGCAGCAGTACCTGCAGGAATGCGCCGCCAACCAGGAGCGCCATCACACCGAACCCGAGTAACGGCAGCCCGCCGAGTGCCAGGCCGGTACCGACTGCCGCCTGCATTGCGCGACCGCGCTTGCGGGTCAACTGCTCGACAATGCGCACCGTCAGTTCACCGGTGAGCGGTCCGGCCATCAACGCCAGGAACAGCCCCAGAAACGGAATGCTGCTGAGAAACAGCACGACGATCGAACCGAGCAAGGCGGCGAACAGGCCAGTGATGCCGCCAATCAGCATATGCGAGGCTTCGGCCTGGTATTGTGGCGGGCGGCGCGCCTTACGGCATTGCGGGCAGAGCTGGCCGGTGGGTGTGATCTGGGCGCAGGAGCCGCAGATTGGCCGGTTACACTGCACGCACCGTAACCCCGTCTCACGGTCAGGATGGTTATAGCAGTACGTCACTTCAACCGCTGCCGTGACGGGCGGGTCGGGTGCGGCGAGTAATGGCGAGGCGTCGCCGCTGGCGCGGCGTTCCTGGCGCCGCTGCGACGGCGCAATCTGTAACCCTTCGGCCTGCAACTGCTCGACATATGTCAGGCTGGCCGCAGCCTCGGCGTTGGCTGGATCGAGCGCGAGTACGCGCTGCAAGTACTCACGTTTCTCGGCAAGAATCGGTACGACACCACTCAAGCCGAGCCAGGCTTCTGCATTGTCGCTGTCAAGTTCAACGGCACGTCGAAAACGCGTGCGCGCAGTGAATGTGTCGCCAGCCAGCGCTGCTGCACGGCCCTCCATAATAAGCTGCTGCACTTCTGCGGCAATCGACTCGGTCATGGGTTCCTCGGTCGCCTGCATGGTGATTTCTTTCTTGCATTATAACTGCGCTGCAGCGCCTGGTGCGTATGGTACTCACCGCAAAGTGATGTGCAGATGCCTGCGATTCATACGTTCGGGTTATCTGCCCCAGGACAAATGGACAACGTCGAAAGCCTGTCCGAATGACGGATGGTTGGATGTCATTGCGAGCGAAGCGAAGCAATCTACCTGCGCGAGAGGAGATTACTTTAGCCACGCTGGGCTCGCCGCAGGCAGTCGCTCACGCTCCGCGAACCCTCGACTGTGAACAGTGACGCAGTGGTGTGCCCCCCTCATTCGTATTTCTGCGGCAGCATCTACTCGCCCATACGGGCAGCGTGCGAGCCGCCCAGACGAAGGACCGCTCTGCCGCAGGCAAGATCGGCTGCTACGCGAGTCGTCTGCGAGACGACCGCGCAACTCCTGTCATGGAACTGATACGTTCTCCGCGCCTATATTGATGCAAGCCAGAGATAAGGATTCGGTGAGGAATCGTGATGCCAGGGGAAAGCCCCTGGCATCGTCGGGTAGCGGCCGGCGTGGCATCTGCTATGATGCGCGATCGTGGATGACCGCCAGCATCTCAGGAACGGTTGTCACTTTCACGCGAGGGCGACCCTGTTCGGCCCCGCGCGCCGTTTCATACGCATCGAGCCGTTTCCAGTCGGCATAGGTGACAAAGTCGGGTTTGCGCTCGTGCAGCAACGCAACGATGCGCTCCGGATCGCGGTTACCGTCCGGAATGCCCACCAGCGTGGGCAGATCCTCCATCATTGATGCGACCGTGGCAACTGCGTCGGGCTTGTTTGTGCCAATCACGCCTGAAGGGCCACGCTTTGCCCAGCCTACCACATATTCGCCAGAGACGGGTTCACCATCACGCGCGCCGATCACCCGCCCATTGATGTTCGGGATGATAAAGGTGCCTTCCTCGAACGGCACACCAGGCAGCGGTACGCCACGATAGCCGACGGAGCGGAGCACCAGCCCCGCCTCAATTGTATCGTAGACACCAATGCCCCTGGCGCGCAATCCACCTTGCCTGTCAACCACCAGTTCGTTGCGTTCGACTTTCACCAGCGCCACGCGGTTATTGTCGCCGATCAGTTCGACCGGCGATGTGAGGAAACGCATCCGGATACGCCGCGGTGCCGTATGCTCGCTGCGCGCGGCATAGGCACGCAGAATCTCAACATTGCGCGCAACCGATTTGTCATCGGCAACCTGCGCCTGGCTCAGTTTATCGAGTTCCAGGTCGGCAGGATCGACAATCACATCGACGCCTGCAAGCTCTCCCAGTTCTTTGATTTCTGCGTTTGTGAATGCTGCCTGGGCCGGCCCGCGACGTCCAAGCATCACCACTTCACGAATCTTGCTGCGGCGCAGGGTAGCCAGCGCATAATCAGCAATGTCGGTCTTCGCCAGTTCGTCCGGGTCAGTGACCAGGATGCGCGCCACGTCGATTGCCACATTACCATTGCCCACGACCACCGCGCGCTCGTGTGACAGGTCAAACTCCATGTCACAATAGTCTGGATGGCCGTTGTACCAGCCGACGAACACTGTCGCCGGGTAGCTTCCTGTCAGGTCCTCGCCTGGTATCCCCATGCGGCGATCGGCCTGCGCACCGACCGCATACACGATCTGGTCGTAGTAGAGTTTCAGATCCTCGCGAACAATATCGCTACCAAAGGTCACATTGCCAAAGTAGCGCACGCGTGGGTGAGAAGCAATGCGATCGTAGATGCGGGTGACGGCCTTGATTGACTGGTGGTCGGGCGCAACACCCTCGCGCACCAGGCCGAACGGAGTTGGGAAGCGATTGAACATGTCAATCGTACACACAATACTGGATTGTTTGAGCAGTGCCTCCGCAGCATAAAAACCAGCCGGGCCGGCGCCAACAATTGCGACGCGCACAGGGCGCGCCTCGGTTCCCAGGTGAGCATCCACTCTGCATTCTCCTCTTTCTTCCAGCATTCAGCCAGCGATGGCAGCGACGCGGCTCAGCATCAATCGGCGGCCGCGTCATCGTCGGTCGCAGATCAGGATTGTGATGGATGGAACAGGTTTGTCGGCGATTATACCACGATCATTTGACCGGATGATCGTTCGTTTGGAGAGGAAAGTCGTGTCACGACCTATACGGGAGGCCAGGGGATATTGCGCCCGGACCCTGGATCGGGATAGCATCCAGAGTCGATCAGGCGATCGAGGCGGCGACGAAACGCGCGCACCTCATCGGGCGCGAGTAATCCTTCGAGCGCCCGAATGAAACGCCCACCTGCGCGAACATCATCACGCAACGTGCGCAGGTCAGCCATGATGTCATCACAGATCGCCTCGCCAGCGTAATCCCACAGCACGGTACGCAGCTTTGGTTCGGCATGAAAACAGATACCGTGATCAATTGCCCATAGCCGGCCATCAACGCCTTTGAGGCAATGACCACTCTTGCGATCGGCGTTATTCGAGAGCACGTCAAAAGCGGCCAGGCGCGCGAGCTGATCGTCGTAGCCGCCTTCTTTTTGCATGGTAAACAGGTGTGCTTCCTGATCGCAGTCGACATAGAGCTGCACCGACCCCATGCCATATGGCCCGTCGCGCAGAACGGTTGGCGGAACAAGCGACCAGCCCAGCGCGTCGCTGAGCAGGAACGCAGCGAACTCGCGCTGGCACAACGTGCCGCGCGGGAAATCCCACAATGGTCGTTCGCCGCGACGTGGTTTGTAGACGGCGAGGCCCTGCACGTCACCCTCGCGCACGGTGACCAGCAAGGTGTAGTTGCTGCTCCAGGGCATCATGCCCTGTATCTCCATGTGCCCGCTGGCAAGCAGTGCCAGTACTTCACCAATGCCCAGGTCATGACGGTGATCGCTCATGTCACATTCCCTTTGAGAACACCGCATGTGTCGGCTTACTCAAGCGCATCAGGATGCCGTGTACGGCGATCTGCACTGGTATTGGCTGCTCCATACGGCTCCACCGCTCCACCGCACGGTGCCCCTCGCATGGATCGTGTTGCGCCTTGCGCCTGAGTTGATCTCAGTTCATCTGGGGGCAGAAGTGACCGCCAGGATCCATAGGGCGGCCACAATTGCCGCAGATCCTGCGACCGCGCGCCACCACATTGGCGGCATGCTCGCTCAACGCGCGCATCTGCTGCCGCGAAGCGCCAAACCGTGCCGTCGGTGCCTCAGTGCCCTCGTCGTCGTCGCGGTACCCTTGCATCACCAGAATGACCATATCACGATCGGCGTCGTACCCGATCCCCATCTGAGCAATACGGAAACGTGACTCGATCGGTTCTTCCAGGTTCATGTCACTTGCCAGCAACAGATCGTCCGACGACGAGAGCAGCGGGTTTTTTTCGGCCAGTTCCTCCAGTAACCGGTCGATTGCCTGGGCCAGCGCTCGTACCTGTTCTTTCTCGGCTGTTAATGAAACCAGCTCACGACCGCGCCGCGCCTGGATGTAGAAGACGCGCTGGCCAGGGGCGCCGACTGCGCTTGCTGTGATGCGCGTCACGGGATCAAGGTCGTAGGTAAACTTTGCCATATGGTTCGATTGTCTGTGCCGGTGCGACGAATGCGCGCCGGCGCTACTGCTGCGCCGCCTCGCCTGGCGCAGTGGCCAGCGGCGCCTCAACCCCATTGGTCGACTCTACCGAGTTCTGCTCCGGCGTTGCGCCAGGCGCCGGGCCGGTCTGCGCCGCCTGCTCCTGCTCCGTGGCCTTTGCTTCCTCCGGCTTCGGTTTCAGGTGCGCCAGCGATCCGGTGTCGTTGTACGCGAGCAATCGCGGGCCCATGCGAGTAAAACCAATCGCCGTCACCGAACATGTCGCCACTTCGAGGCGCTGAAAAAGATCGACGTGGATCCCAACGTAGTAGGCAATCGCAAGGCGTATTGCGTCGGCGTGCGACACAACGACGATCAACCCTTTTGGATGGCGCACCCGTAATGCGTCGAGCGCCGTTACGATGCGTATCTGCGTCTCGCCAAGCGTCTCGCCGTTTGGGAAGCGCGTACCACTGGGGTAATGTTGTACGCCGGGCCAGAGTTCATGCTTGTACAACTCTTTGAGCTCAGCGCCCTGCCACTCGCCATAGTCGACCTCCTGCAGCGCCTCGACGAGGCGTAGCGGCAGGCCACGTGGCCCGGCGATCGCCTGTGCCGTCTCGACGGTGCGATCCAGCGGGCTGGCATAAACCGCCTCAATCGGCAGATCCGCGAGCCGCGCCGCGACATTGGCGGCCTGGCGGCGTCCTTCGTCGTTCAGATGCACACCCGGAATGCGGCCCGCGAGGCGGCCATGAACCCAGTCGTTTGCACCATGACGAACCAGTAGTAGTGTTGTCACACGCGATCCTTGATATACAGGTCACAGTTCCGCTTCCGTTCGGCAGGCCGACAGTCATTTCTCCTGTACTATACCATGATTTATCTGCCCACGGCAGCGCCCGATCGCCCTACAGGTGTTACGAAAGAGTACGCGTGAACCTGCCACGAGCGAGCTTCCGAGAGGCTCCGCCTGATGAGTCTGTGGACCCGATTGCGTGCTGAGTGTCCGTGAGCCGGGTTGGGCGCCGCGTTGCACGCTTCCCGGAAGCTGTTCTGTGCCTGGCCGAACAACGGATGGGTTGCGCAATAATACTCTTCTGATGATTGGCATGGCAGTTGCGTTCGGTATACACCTGATTGCGATGTATTTCCCGCCAGTGCAGGCGCTGCTGCGTACAACGTCGCCGCAGCTGCAGGACTGGTTGATCTCCGGTGCACTGGGCTCTGTCATCCTGGTTGTGATGGAGATCTACAAGTGGCTGCGCCATGCCGATGAGTGGAGACAGTGATGATCTGCGGAATTGTGCTTGCTGCCGGCTCCTCATCACGCATGGGTCGGCCAAAACAACTACTGGACTGGAACGGGCGCCCACTGGTACGCGTTGTGGCTGAAGCTACGCTTGCGGCAGCACTCGACGAGGTAATCGTCGTCACTGGTAGCGCGGCGGCGGCAGTCACAGATGCGCTACACGACCTGCGCTTACGGATCGTGCATAATCCAGGATTTGCCGACGGCCTCAGTTCGTCGCTACGCGCCGGGGTGAGCGCACTGCCGGCCGATGCCGCCGCCGCGCTCGTGTGCCTTGGCGATCAGCCGTTCGTTACCGTTGCCATCATTGAAGCGTTGACCACCGCGTGGCGCGCATGCCGTGCACCGATTGTTGCGCCGGTCTATAATGGTGTGCGCGGTCACCCCGTGCTCTTCGATCGCACCGTATTCAATGAGTTGCTGGCCGTCACAGGCGATCAGGGAGCGCGGGCCGTTGTTGCGCGCGATCCGGCGCGTGTTCAGTGTGTGGCGTTTGATGATGATCGCCCGCTGCTCGATATTGATACGCCTGAGGCGTATGCACACGCTCGCGCCCTCCTTGCGCGCCAGTAGCCGCATGAAGAGGCTATCCGAATGACGGATTGGATGTCATTGCGAGCGCAGCAAGGAGATTGCTTCAGCCACGCGGCGCTCGCTGCAGGCGGTCGCTGACGCTCCGCGCAATGACAGGGGGCGTCTGGCTGTTAGTGCGAGCGCAGCGACGCAATCGCCCATCTTCCGGGTCATTGCGAGCGCAGCGACGCAATCGCCCATCTTTCGGGTCATTGCGCGCGCAGCGACGCAATCGCCCATCTTTCGGGTCATTGCGCGCGCAGCGACGCAATCTCCCATCTTCCGGGTCATTGCGAGTGCAGCGACGCAATCGCCCATCTTCCGGGTCATTGCGAGCGCAGCGACGCAATCGCCCATTTTTCGGGTCATTGCGCGCGAAGCGACGCAATCTCCCATCTTTCGGGTCATTGCGCGCGAAGCGACGCAATCTCCTATCGCGCCGGTAGATTACTTCAGCCACGCGGCGCTCGCTGCAGGCGGTTGCTGACGCTCCGCGCAATGACAGGTGGCGTAGCGTTGTTCGGATAGACTCTCATTACAGGACACCCGACCATGTATCTGGCAACACTGCCAATTGAACAGGCTGTTGGACATATCCTGCGTCACAACGTTGCTGATGCCTCCGGGCGCAAAGCGCTGGCGAAAGGGCGACGCCTGAGCGAGGCTGACACGGTGCACCTGAGAGCACTGGGGGTTGAGGTGGTACGCGTCGCGGTGCTGGAGCCGGGTGATGTGCACGAGGATGAAGCCGCGCGCCGGCTTGCGGTGGCAGTGGTACGCCCGGGCGTCACAACCACCGGGGCGGTGCATAGCCGGGTCAATCTACTGGCTGCAACTGATGGCGTGGTGGAAGTAGATGTTGCGGCATTGTTCGCCATCAACGAGATTGACGGCGTGACCATCGCAACGTTGCCGGAGCATACACCGGTGCGTGCGCGCAAGCGCATTGCAACAATCAAGGTTATTCCATTTGCGCTACCTGAGGAGACACTGGCGTGTGCAGAGCGGATCGGATCGCAGGCAGGCGGTGTGGTGGGTGTGCGACCATTACGCCGTGTCAATGTCGGCGTTCTGCTGGTGGCAGGTCGGGAGGCTCAAGAGCGCATTACGCGTAGCGTCCTGGCGGCAATTGAGGGGCGTGTGACGGAACCTGGCTCGGTTGTAGGGGCAGTGCGCTATGCAGCGCCGGATGAGGGCGCGGTTGCTGACGGAATCAGCGCATTGTGCGCGGCGGGGAGCGAATTGATCATCATCGCTGGTGAGACGTCCATTATGGACCGTGACGACGTGACCCCCCAGGGCATTCGCATGGCAGGCGGGCGTATCGAGCACTATGGCGCGCCGGTGGAGCCGGGGAATCTCCTGTTGCTGGCCTATCTTGATGTGACGCCGGAGCATGTGGTGCCCGTTCTGGGCGCGCCAGGTTGCGTGCGTTCACGCGACACCAACATTGTTGACCTGCTGCTGCCGCGCCTGCTGGCTGGTGAGCGCGTCACGCGGCGCGACATCATCGCCCTGGGGCATGGCGGGTTGCTTGGTTGACCGGGGCGCGCCATACGGCTATAATCAACTGCGCTGAACAAGGCCAGAAAAATGCTATGCGTATCCTCGTCGTTGACGATAACCGCGACATCCTCGATCTCGTACAGCGTGTGCTGGTGGCCGAAGGTCACGAAGTGATCACTGCGCGAGACGGTCTGGATGCACTGCAGCGTGAGCGTGAGCATACGCCGGATCTGATCATTCTCGACATTAACCTGCCGTATGTTGATGGTTGGGAAGTCTGCCGGCAGATCAAAGAGCGCCGCACTGTTCCGATCATTCTGCTGACGGTGCGCGCTGAAGCCACCGATATCGAACACAGCCGGAGCGTTGGCGCCGATGACCACGTCCCCAAGCCGTTTGAGATTGGTGATTTGCTCAACCGTATTGCGCGGTTGACATCAATGAGGGGATGAGCAAGAGGTCAGGGGGTTGGGCGTGACCGGCTGATCGTAGTGGTAGGATGGCAATCACCGTGACTCCCAACCCCCGGCGCTCACGTGCGCCACTTGCGGCATTGAATCAAAGTTCCCTGGCCTTCGACCGACTTGATGTCAAACTCATCCATAAGGCGTTTTGCGCCGGGCAGGCCCATGCCCATGCCGCGCGACGTACTGTAGCCATCCTGCATGACAAGTTCGACGTCGGCAATGCCCGGCCCCTGGTCCTCACAGATGATCTCGATGCCTTTGCGCCCGGCGCGCTCGATCTCCCGCACTGTCACCGTTCCGGTTCCAGCGTAAAGAAACACATTGCGCGCCAGTTCGCTCACCGCTGTCGCAATCCGTGCCTGATCAATCGCACCGAAGCCGAGAGTCTTTGCAGTATCACGGGCCAGGGTGCGAGCGATCACGATATCGAGGTCGCTACGGATCGGCGCAACCTTAGCCTGTGCCATCGGCGCCCTCCCCAGCCTGTCGGCGGAGCATTGCCAGACCCTTCTCAAGATTGAGAGCCGTCATGACACCGGTCAACTCCAATCCCAACTCGACCAGTGTGATAGCCACTGCGGGCTGGAGGCCAGTAATTACTACTTTCGTCCCCATCAGACCAGCCATTGACGCAATATCGCTGATCAGGCGACCGATGAAACTGTCAACAACGTCGACAGCAGTAAGATCGACGATCAACCCACGCGCCTTGGTATCGTAGATCTTCTGCAGTAGATCGTCTTTGAACTGTACCGCTGATGCGTCGTGCAATGCCACCTGAATTGACGCAATCAAGACGTCGCCGATCTTCAGGATAGGTATTCTAAGACTCTCCAACGAAACCTCCTCATCCCCTGAAACCAGACCTGGCCCGAGGGTGCGTTCAGCGCGGGAGGATGTCAGGATGACACCATACGAACTGATTATAGGTAACCACAACCAATTCGTCCATGCGCTGACGGTCCTATGGTAGCGTAGGAATACCGCGCAGGTGTCAGCATAGTATACTACGCATTCAGGCGCCGTGTGCATGGCAGTGGACGAGTAAGTGTTCATGTTTCTCCTGGGAGCGCGGGCATCTTGCCTGCGTAGATGCGATGAGGGCGCGGGACGCCCTCGCTCCCAGGCGCATGTGTTACCCCAAGTGTGAACAGTTACGTGGACGACTATTCATCGTTGGAGCATACGATTCTGGCGACTACTCGACATGGGTGGGCCGGAGGACGCCTGCGCCACCGGGGGAAGGAGAAATGGTATGACAGGGGCCCTGCGCACCGGCGCATGCGGCGTGGCGTCGTAGCCAGACACAGAAAGGATACCAGTGATCACCCGTGATTTCACCGCTACCACCTTCGTCGTTCACGAGCAACGCACGCTGCTCTTGCTCCATCGTAAGCTGGGCAAATGGTTTCCACCCGGCGGGCATATTGATCCGCACGAGTTACCAGATGAAGCCGCAGTGCGTGAAGTGCGTGAAGAGTCAGGCCTTGAGGTCGAACTGCTGACGGCCGGCGGCATGATCGGGGAAGTGCGTGTGTTGCCGCAACCATACTGTATCTTGCTCGAGGATATTTCGGATGATCACCAGCACATTGACCTGATCTATTTCGCCCGGGTGCGCGGTGGTACACTTGCATTTGCCGAACGCGAGGCGCATGCGGCGCGCTGGCTGACGTGGGAGGAGCTGGCTGATCCCGAAGTGGCCGACGATATTCGTGAACTGGGGCGTCGCGCGATTGAGTTGTGCGGTTGAGGAGCTGCACTGTTGGCAACACGTATGTCGCTCGCCGATCGGCGCCGTTCAGCTCATCTACAAGCGTGTTCTGGTAGAAAACGGAACAACCGACGCCTGCGCGCCGGTTGACGAGGTACCACCGCGGGACACCCAGAGGAACCCACCTACCGTTGCTACCTCTCGGTCCTGGCGGGGTTTGGCAAGTATCTGCCGCCCCGCGGTGTAGGTCTATTATACCGTGTGGGCGCAGGCCATGCAAACGAGGGTTGTTGCGACTGTATCCAGGCGTGTGTGACAGATGGTGTGTGGTGACTAAGAGCCTCTCCGAACACCAGATGGTCACTGTCATGGCGAGCGCGCGCGAAGCACTCTCCGCTCGCACCGCTCGATGGCTTCAGCCACGCTGCGCTCGCTGCACGCGGTCGCTGGCGCTCCTCGCCATGACCGCATGCTCATGGGTTTTCGGATAGGCACTAAGCTCGACTTTATCCATCCAGGGTAGCGGGTCTAGTCGCAATACGTTGCACATAAGCTCTTCGCCCCCACCCCAGCCCGCCCCCGCTGGGGGCGGGAGTCCGGCTCCTCACCCAGTGGGGAGAGGTTGGGAGGGGGTGTATCGCGCCTTATTTGCAAGGCATTGGGTCTAGTCGCGCATGCTTTCGAGCGCCAGGGCCACAGCGCCGATCGCAACGCTATCAGCACCAAGGATCGCCCCGACAAGCCGGGTCTGCCGTTCAACCATCCCGCCAACATAGATCTGCATGCGATCAGCAATTGCGTTGATGAACGGATCGCCGCCGTTGCGTGCCACGACGCCGCCAATGACGACCATCTGCGGGTCGAGGAGCGCGACGATCTGCGCAATGCGAACGGCCAGAAGGTCGATCGCCTCGCTGACTACCTGGCGTGCTTCGTGACGCTCACCGAAAATGTCGCTCAACAGTGTGGTGTGCAATCCAAGCTCGGCGGCCCGGTTCAATAACCCCTTGATTGACACGTGCTGTTCGAGCGTCCCGGGGGCTTTTCCAGGGCGGAGAGGGTCAATCGGGCCGACAACCGCGTGGCCGATTTCGCCAGCCGTCGTTGTGGCGCCGTGGTACAGGCGCCCATCCAGCACGAGCCCGGCGCCAACGCCGGTGCTCAAATGAATGTAGACCAGGTGCTGCGTCTCGCGTCCTACACCGAAGGTCGCCTCGGCCAGGGCTATCAGGTTGGCGTCGTTGTCTACCACGCACGAGGCCCCGAATGCATCCTCCAGCGCTTCGCGTAATGGATAGCGCTCCCAGCCGGGAATCCGTGGCGAAAGGAGCACAATACCGTGCCGCACATCAACCGGGCCGCCGAAGCCGGCGCCAACCCGCACAAGGTGCGCGTTCGCTATGCCATGTTCGGCCATGAGTGCGCGCCCCAGTTCGATTGCCCCGCCGACAAGTTCCTGGGGCGTTTCCGCTTCCGGTTCACGGTGCGCACTGTAGAAGACGTGATTGTTCAGATCGACCAGTGCAGCGCGCAAGCCATAGCTGCCGACGTCGAGCCCGAGAACGCACCCCTGGCCACCGAGCAGCCCCCAGCGGTTCTGTGTCAATCTCTCCTGGATGAGGGTCGTCGGGTCGATCATGGCACGCCTCCTCTCTGTGACAGAGCGTTGAGATAGACCGGCACGCTCCGGAACTGCCATTATAGCACACCACCTTGCCACCATCATATGTCATACGATATGTCCGGGTCGGCGCCGCCGCTCTCACGGTCGTTGCGCGGCTCATAGCGTCGCTGCGCTGCAATGCCGTACGTCAGGGCGGCGAGCAATGCTAATACGCCGAATGTTGCCCTGACCACCGTTTCCATGGCTGTGATGGTTGTCGACGAGGCGCCGGTGGCGATCGTGGGCACTGGCAAGCCTGTACCGGTGGCAGTGATGTGTGAAGGCGAGGGTTGTGCTGGCAGGGTGTCATAACGCACAGCAGTGCCATCGGAAAGAAAAGGGACCATGGTCGGGAGGCCGTCTGGTGCCCATGCCGGTAGACGCTCCGGGTGGTATGCAGCACTGGAACACGCTGTCGCGCTCATGGTGCGCGCGGCTTCTGTGGTCGCGGTTGTGCCCGGGTGAGGTGTTGCAGGTGTATCGGTGGTACTCCCTGCATGGGCCGTTTGAGAGGGTGAGGGCGTGCGGGTGGGCGATGGCGTCTTCGATGGCGACGGTGTGCGGCTGGGTGATGGCGTCTTCGACGGCGACGGTGTGCGGGTGGGGGATGGCTCGTCGGTTGGCTCCGGTTCGTCGGTTGGTGATGGTGTGCGTGTGGCAGTTGGTGTCTTTGTGAAGGTTGGCGTTCTGGTTGCTGATGGTGTGCGGGTGGGGGATGGCTCGTCGGTTGGCTCCGGTTCGTCGGTTGGCGATGGTGTTCTGGAGGGTGAGGGTGTTCTGGAGGGCGTCGGTGTCCTGGAGGGTGAGGGTGTTCTGGAGGGTGTTGGCGTTCGCGTTGCGGAATCTTCGGGTGTTGTTGATGACTGTAGGGTTGCAGTCGAGGCCGGGGTGCCGGTTTCCGGCGTACATGTGCAAGATGGAAGTGATGTGGTTGCGCTCGCTGCCGGTGATGGCGTGGCAGTGGCTGGACCGGATGGCACAGGCTCAATAGTTGCAGGTGGATCGCCTGGCGTCACGGTTATGGTGATGGTCTCAGTAAGAATCTCCGTAGGTGACGGCGATGCTTCAAGGATCGGGGTGCTGGTCGGCGTCGACGTGGGAATCGATGAAGGTGTCTCCGTGTTCACTACCGGCGGGACGTTCCACGCGCCGGGGGATGGGGCACCTTTGATCCATGTTGCGCCGCCATCCGGTACACGCGCGAAGCTCTGACCGATCGTTGCGGCATTGTATGGTGCACTATCAACCAGGGTGCCGGATACATCCAGGAGGACCGCCGCATCGGCGCCGCTATTATTGAGGATATTGGCGCTTAACTCAACAATGAGTAACCCTTGAGGCGGTACGATGGTTCCGGTTGCAATGATTGTCTGCGCACCGCCCGGTGTATCGTCGTCAATCTTCCAGCCACTGACATCAAGTGGCGTATCGCGTAGATTGATGATCTCGATCCACTCGGGGCCGGTGGCGGGAGCGGGCATGACCTCATTGATCAGAGCGATCGGCGTCGCTGTTGTGATGGCGGCGCCGCCGATTGCCAGACATGCAAGCAGCAGTGCGAATGGAACGAAGGATGATCGCATAGCGGCGCCTGTGTTCTACGCGCAGACGATTGCGTTATGCCGATGGTGCCATGGTCGCGTCATCCACGAAAGCCATCCAATCGTCCTTGTTGCAGCGTGTGGCGGCAACAGTGCGCGCCGGTACTCACATCCCGGCGGTGAGGCGAATCTGTCGGCTGTGTAACCTTTATATCTGTGGTATCATCATAAGAGCGACGGCACGCAGGTGGCCGTCAATTCGATCTGAGGAGACTGCGACATGCACAGCAAGGTCGTTATTATCGGGTCGGGGCCGGCAGGGCTGACCGCTGCACTCTACGCGGCGCGTGCCAACCTCGAACCCCTGGTGATTCGCGGGTTGCAGCCGGGCGGTCTGATCGCAACCACAAGCGAGGTGGAGAACTATCCTGGCTTTGTGGAGGCGATCGGTGGCTTTGAGCTGGCTGATAACATGGAAAAGCAAGCCGCGCGCTTCGGCGCGCGCTATATGGACGCGCTGGTAGAGAAAGTTGATCTGTCGCAGCGGCCATTTCGCCTGTTGACCGATGGTGGCGAAGAAGTGACGGCTGAAACGCTGATTATCTCGACCGGGGCATCGCCGCGCAAACTGGGAGTACCTGGCGAGGAGAAGCTGGCAAATCGCGGCGTTTCATACTGCGCCACATGTGACGGGTTCTTTTTCCGCGGCAAGAAAGTCGTGGTGGTTGGCGGCGGTAATAGTGCGCTCGACGAGAGCCTCTTCCTGACGCGCTACGTATCTGAATTGACCATTGTCCACCGGCGTGACGCGCTGCGTGCCGATCCGATCCTGCAGGAACGCATCTTTGCCAATCCGAAAGTCAACTTCGTGTGGGACTCGGTCGTCGAAGAGATTCTGGGTGATGATAAAGTGACGGGGGTACGCGTGCGGAACGTCAAGAGCGGTGAGACGTCCGTCATCGCGACCGATGGCGTCTTCCCATATATTGGCCACATCCCGAACACCTGGTTGTTCAAGGGCCAGCTTGAGCTCGATGAAAATGGCTATATTATTGCCGACCATCGCACGCGCACGCAGATCCCTGGCGTGTTTGCCGCTGGCGACGTGGTTGACCATGTCTACCGCCAGGCGATCACTGCTGCCGGTGAGGGGTGCAAGGCGGCGATGGAGGCGGTGTGGTTCCTTGGTGAGCAGGAGCATGCGGCAAAGAAGGCTGCCGAGTCCGTGGCGGCACTGGCCTAGATGAATGTGATGCGACGTGAATCGCGCTACCCGATGGTTGCGGTTGATGATGCATTGCGCATCATCAACCTGCACGTTGTGCCGCTGGATGTCGAGGAGCTTGATGTGCTCCGCGACGCCGCGGACGGCAGGGTTCTGGCTGAAGATGTGTTCAGTGAGGAGAACCTGCCCGATGTGCCGAAAGCTGCTGTTGACGGGTATGCGCTGTGCAGCGCCGATGGTGTCACACCGCGCCGGGTGATTGCTGAAATTACCGCCGGTGCGATGGCCGGGTTGCACATTGATCGTGGTGCTGCCGTACGGATCATGACCGGCGCTCCGCTGCCGTCCGGCGCGGATGCCGTCGTTATGGTGGAGCAGGCTGAGGAGCGCGATGGTCTGCTGTTTGTGCTGCATGCTCCCGGCGCCGGAGATAACATCCACACCACTGGCCAGGATGTTGCTGCTGGCCAGTTGATCCTTGCTCGTGGAACATCTCTGGGCGTGGCAGAGATTGGCCTGCTGGCAACTGCCGGACGGCGCCGGGTACGTGTCTTTCGCCGGCCGGTCGTTGCGGTGCTGGCGACCGGCGATGAGGTGTTTGAACCGGACGGTCCGATCTTTGCCGGCGGCGTACGCGACAGTAATCGCTATGCGCTGATGGCGGCGGCGCGCGAAGCCGGCTGTGTCGCTGTCTCGCTGGGTATTGCGCGTGATGACATGGCGGTGCAACGGGCGGCGATCCTCGATGCGGCCGGTCGCGCAGATGTGTTGCTAACCAGTGGCGGCGTCTCAATGGGAACGCGCGACCTGGTCAAGCCATTACTGGAGGAACTCGGTACGATCCATTTCGGCCGGATTGCCTTTAAGCCAGGGAAGCCGACGACGTTTGCGACGATTGCGCGCCGGACGGCGACGCATGGATTGCCGCTGCTGGTGTTTGGTCTGCCGGGCTTCCCTGTCTCCTCGCTGGTATCGTTCGAGGTGTTCGTGCGACCGGCGTTGCGCCGGCTCCAGGGCGATGCGCATCCGGATCGGCCGCGTGTGCGGGTGACGTTGCGCGATCCCATTCATCCTGCGCCTGATCGTCCGGAATATCAGCGGGCGATCGTTAGCTGGGAGGAGGGCCGTCTTGTGGCGCGCAGCACCGGTCGCCAGGGAAGTAGCCGGTTGTTGTCGTTGCTTGGCGCGAATGGCCTGTTGCTGGTTCCGCCCGGCACACAATCATATGCGGCCGGCGCCGAACTTGAGGCGCTCCTCACCGGGCCGCTACGGTAAGCTGCATCGCCGCGCAACTGCAGCCTGGATGGTTCGCGCCAGGCCGCAAAGCGATGTACCGGTGCCTGCCGTTACACGTTTGCGCGAGTTAATGTGACACGGTATTGCCTCTCTGGGGAAGTGCAGTATCACTGAACCATGTGCGTGCTGGAGGCGCGGGCGTTAATGTGCGCGACTCCGGCAATCAACTGTTTTGCGCTTCGCTGAAGAAGCGAATCTCGCTGCCTGCTGCTGCCGAGCGGTAAGCGGCGTCAAGCAGGCGCAGGATGCTCAGGCCTTCCGCGCCGGTCGCCACGGGCTGGCCCGTCCCACGGCAGGCGTCCACGAAGTGACGGAAACCTTCGGCCCAGGCCCACTCTTTTTTCGGAACTTCGGGCGCAATTTCCACGGGGACGCCATCATCAACGCGGAAGATCCGCAGTGGCTGGTCCTTGCCATACAGATCGGGGAAATAGTCAGCGCCCGCCCGGTCGCCGGCGAACTGGATACGCTCCTCATTGCGGGCGTGGATCGCCCAGGTCACTTCGATGGTCACCAGGCCGCCATTCGCCAGGCGCAGATGGATCGCCGCCAGATCATCCACATCGAATACGCCGCCTGTGACCCGGTCTGCGCCCCAGCCGCCGAGGCCGCGTTCATGCGGGCCATGGACGGCCTGGATCTCGCCGCGCACCGCGCTCACCGGGGGAAATCCGAGAATCCAGTACACCATGTCGAGCATGTGAACGCCAATATCCATAGTTGCGCCGCCACCCGCCAGTTCCTTGCGCGTGAACCATGAACCATAGCCGGGGATGCCGTGGCGGCGCAACAGGCGACCATAGGCATAGGTGATTGTGCCGAAGCGGCCAGCCTGCACCATTTCGCGCAATAGCACCACTTCAGGACGTGGGCGATTACTCATATTGATCGCCAGCACCTTGCCGGCTTTTTCGGCGGCGGCCACCATTGCTTCGCCATCGGCGACGCTGGTTGCCAGTGGCTTTTCGCACAGCACATGTTTGCCCATATTCAGCGCGGCAATGGCGACTGGCGCGTGGAGCGCATTCGGCACGGCCACCGTGATGGCGTCAATGTCATCGCGCGCGATCAAATCGTGATAATCGGCGAAAGCGTGCGGAATGCTGAACTTTGTCGCTGCTTCCTGGGCGCGCGCCAGGTTGGTGTCGCAGATTGCGGTCACCTGTACGCCAGGGATTGCCTGGAGCGATGGAACGTGGCCGTGGACGACGACCGCGCCGGCGCCGACGACGCCGATGCGGATGGGAGCTGACATGGCACTCTTTCCTTTCTGATTCCTGGTGGGCCAGCAGCCGCGGCGCCTGCCGCTCATCGGGCAGAGCCGCGTGTCGTGACCATTGTGTGAACGCCGATTATCTTACCACCAATCCATGGCATGCGTTGCGTCTTGCCAGGAGCCTGTCCGAACACCAGATGGTCAATGTCATTGCGAGCGAAGCGAAGCCATCCCCTCTCGCGCCGCTCGATTGCTTCAGCCACGCGTCGCTCGCTGCACGCTGTTGCTGACGCTCGGCGCGCAGGGTCAAACCCATCTACCCATCAGGTGGAGCTTCCCGAAAACCTGCTCCTGGCAGGTGCAGGCACGGCACCTCGTGGCACCCGGAGAATCCTGCGTTGTTTGTCGCAAAAGGATCAGGTACAATACAGATGGTTCGTGGCGATGCTGCCGCCAGTACGGAGAAGAGCAATGCGCACAACGTTCTGGATTGGCATAACACTCGGTCTCATACTGTGGGCGATCTTCCTGCAGCGCCAGCTCGCGGCGGCTCGCAGGCGCGGCGACATGTATCGCGACGCCGCCACGCGCATGGAACGGCGCATTGACGACCTGACCCGGTCGCAGTCGTCGTAGCATGCCAGCCACTGTAGCATCCTATGACAATGGCAATTGGAGCTGCGCCTGTGCAAGAGCGCATCGGGGTCATTGATCTTGGATCAAACACGACCCGCCTGATTGTGATGGGCTACACGCCACATCATTCATTCCGCCTGCTTGATGAAGTGCGTGAAAGTGTGCGCCTGGCTGAAGGGATTGGCGCCGACGGCCAGCTTCAGGCGGTGCCGATGGAGCGTGCCATTGCGACGATGCGCCTGTTTCATACGCTGTGTCGTTCGGCCAATGTGAAGATGATTGTGCCGGTGGCGACCAGTGCGACACGCGAAGCCAGCAACCAGGCGCACTTTGTCGCGCGTATTGCCGCTGAAGCAGGTTTGACGATGCGCGTGCTCAGCGCCCACGAGGAAGCCTACTACGGCTATCTGGGGGTCGCCAACTCACTCGATATTCGTGACGGCTTCGTGATCGACATCGGTGGTGGCAGTACGCAGGTCTCCATGGTGCGTGGGCGCGGCTTCGTGCGCTGGTACAGCCAGCCAGTTGGTGCGCTACGCGCCAGTGAACGCTATGTGCGTTCCGACCCGATCAGCAACAAGGATTTCCGCGCGCTCGAAACAGGTGTGGCCGAGCGGTTTGCCGGGCTCGACTGGTTCGCCTCCGATCGCGGCCCGATGTTGGCCGGTATCGGCGGTACGATCCGCACCCTCGCCGAGGTGGACCAGAAATTGTGCAATTATCCGCTCGATCGGGTTCATGGATACGTTCTGTCGCGCGATCGGCTCGAGTCGTTGATCGAGCAATTGCGCGGTATGAACCAGCGGCAACGCGAGGATCTTCCTGGTCTCAGCCGCGATCGGGCCGATCTTATCCTGGCGGGTGGCGTCATCCTGGCGCATTTGATGCGACGTGGCGGTTTTGACACCATCATGGTCGGCGGCCAGGGCCTGCGCGAAGGAATCTTCTACGAGCATTTCCTGGTGGGCGAGCACCCGCCACTGTTCGCTGACATGCGTGGCTTTAGCGTCCAGAACCTGGCGCGAATCTACAATTACGAAGCATTACATGCCGCCAAGGTACGCGAGTTGTCATTCTCCATGTTCGACCAGTTGCGCCAGTTCCATGGCTACGGCGACTGGGAGCGCACATTGCTCGGGTATGCAGCAACGCTGCACGACATTGGCCTGGCGGTCAACTATTATGATCACCATAAGCATGGTGCGTATCTGGTGCTCAACGGAACGCTGCAAGGCTTCAGTCATCGTGAGGTCGCGCTGATTGCGTTGCTGGTGCGCTTCCATCGCAAAGGGGAAGTTTCGGTCGAGTCACTGCGCGATGTACTATCGCCCGGCGACGACCTGCGTGTTATGCGGCTGGCGGCGTTGCTACGGATTGCCGAGTACCTGGAGCGACGCAAGAGCCAGGTGGTGCAGGGGATCACGGTTGAGCTCAATGGCACGATACGCCTGGTAACGCGCACGGTTGGCGATGCGACCGTGGAGATCTGGGATGCAAATCGCGGTGCAGGGTTGTTTCGCAAGGCGTATGGGCGCGACGTAGAGATTGTGTAGCCAGCGGTTCAATGTTCCACAGCGTCGTTCTCGTTGCGTTTTAATACCTCGCGGCTACGGCCATCTTCCGCAGGACCGACAAATCCCTGTTGTTCAAGCAGGTCGATCAGCTGGGCAGCTTTGCTGTATCCGATGCGCAGGCGGCGCTGCAGTAACGACGCCGACGCGCGTGCGTGCTGCTGCACCAGTTTGATCGCCTCCGGCAGAAGGGAATCCTGTTCCTCGGCGCTGAGAAACTCTGCCGGCCCCTGGAGCGGCGCATGGTGCGTGGCGCCTTCCCCTTCTCTGGCGCTCCCCTTGTGCACGTCGCGCTCGTGCTCTGGCGGCACGGCATCGCGCCAGAACTGAACGATCCGCTCAACTTCGCTCTCAGCCACCCATGTACCCTGGAGGCGAACCGGTCGCGCAGCATCAGCAGCCATGTAGAGCATATCGCCACGCCCGAGCAATTGCTCGGCGCCGTTCATGTCAAGAATCACGCGCGAGTCGATCTGTGATGTCACGGCGAACGCGATCCGTGACGGGAAGTTGGCTTTGATCAGCCCGGTGACGACATCAACCGAGGGGCGCTGTGTTGCGAGAACCAGGTGGATACCGGTCGCACGCGCCATCTGCGCCAGGCGGCAGATCAGGGTCTCCACCTCGTCGGGCGCCATCATCATCAAGTCGGCCAGTTCATCAACGATAATGACAATATACGGCAGCGGCTCCAGATCCGCCCTGCGGCGCGCCGCAACCTTGTAGCCCTCGATGTTGCGGAAACCGTAACGCGCAAATACTTTGTAGCGCCGTTCCATCTCACGCGTCGCCCACTTGAGTGTCGGCACCACCCGTTCGAGTTCGGTCACGACCGGCGAGAGCATATGCGGGATGCGGTTGTAGATAATCAGCTCCACCATCTTCGGGTCGACCATGATGAACTTCAATTCGTCGGGGGTATGTTTCAGGAGCAACGAACAGACGAAAGCATTGATGCCGGCGCTCTTGCCGGTGCCGGTTGCTCCGGCCATCAGGAGGTGCGGCATGCGATCCAGGCCGGCGACGATTGGCGTTCCAGAGACATCTTTGCCGAGCGGCCACTTCAGGCGCCCTTTTGCTTTCTCAAACTCCTCACTCTCGATCACCTCGCGCATGCCAACGAGCGAGATGGCTGAGTTGGGGATCTCGATGCCGATCACATTCTTACCGGGAATCGGCGCCTCGATCCGGATGGAGGTCGCTGCCAGCGCCAGCGCCAGGTCTTTCTCCAGCGTGGTAATCTTGGAGACCTTCACGCCGACGGCCGGTTGGAGCTCAAACTGGGTCACTGCCGGGCCGGTATTGACGCCGACAACCTGCGCCTCGACCTTGAAACTGGCCAGCGTCTCTTCAATCAGCCGTGAACGGACGCGCTTTTCTTCGTCCGTCACCGTTCCTTCCGGATACGTATCGAGCAGATCCAGAGATGGGAGCGGCCAGGCACGATGAACCGGCGAGACCTCAAAGCCTTCCAGCGCTGACTGGACGACCTGAGCCGACGGCGAATCGTGAGTGGTTGGCGCTGCCAGCAGGTCGTTGAGCAACGTTGTATTGCTGGATGCGCCTCTGTCAGCCGGCGTTGCGCCACCTTCGGGCGCAGGTGGCGCGGTACCGACGGGAGAGGGGCGCGGCGCGCGCGTCTCCGGACGTTGAAACAGGCTGGCGCGTGTTGGCCGTTCGGCGATTGGCGTCGGCACAATATCGTCATCGGGCCGCGGCGGCGCATCGGGCGGCGGGACGCAGGTCGTGGCGGGGGCGGATAGTGGCGGCTGGCGCGGCGTGGGGGAAGCGCCGGTGGGAGGCCGCCGCGGCCCGGCGCTCCACACTGTCAGCCAGAAACGGGCGAAATTGTCGCGCAGTGACGAGATCAGCTCGTGAAGCGTGATATCGAATGTTAACAACACCCCGGCCAGACCCAGAACACATGCGATCACAAATGCCGCTGGCCGGCCAATCGCCTGCGACAGAAGCGAGAGCAGCGCATAGCCGGCCACCCCGCCGCCTTCGCCGCTGCGCTCATCAATGCCGGCGCGTGCGCCAATCGAGAACTCGAGCAGGATCAGCAGCGCGGTCAGCACGAACAGTGTGCCAAGCACCGTCGCGCCGGTGAAACGCACATCTTCGTAGCGTTCCTGGAGCAGGATCGCCAGGCCGAGCAAACCGAGCGATAGCGGCACAATCAGCGCGCCCCAGCCCAGCAGCCGCCGGGTCAACTCCACCCAGGAAGCGCCAAGCACGCCGGCAGCGCCCGTGACATAGAAAATGATAGTGATTGCCGCAACGGCAATCAACCCGAGCGCAAACAACTCACGCTGGTGCTCCGGGCGCAACTGGATTGCGGGCGTGACAGCCGCTCGCTTGCGCCGTGCGCCGGTTGATTTACGGCTGGAGGACGATTGCTTCGCTCTGGCCATGGCGTATCTTTAGAGAGACGGCAGCATATGGCAACGTTACAGTAACATATGTTCGCATCGGTTGCAAGGTGCGAAGTCGAACGCTGTGCTATAATGCGCTACGTTTTCGCCGCGCCATCGCCAGAGATATGAGTGGAGCCGCTTCGCTCACCTGTTCCCGGATCAGAAGGGGCCCGTTCTTGCCCGAGCGTTGCTTTCAGGGAGTGCCGGATGGTTGAGGACCCGCCTGCAGTGTAAAGGAGGTCAGGGATTATGGAGATTGTGCACAAGCGTTTCAATCGCGTCGATCTCTTGACTATCAAGGGCCGGCTGGATGCAATGAATGCACCCCAGCTCAAGCAGCAGTTCGATACGCTCTTTGACCAGAATCGCTATCGTGTTGTCCTTGATCTGGCAGAACTGGAATACGTCGCAAGCCCTGGCCTGCGTGTGCTGATCGAAGCGCGAAAACGCGCGCGCGACTGGAAGCTTACCGATCTCGAAGGTGGAGACGTGCGAATTGCGAACCTGCCGCCACGGATCAAAGAGGTGTTTGACCTGACGGGTTTCACATCACTCTTCGAGATTTTCTCTGATACCACCGAGGCGGTGGGATCGTTCTAAGTGCCTATCCGAAAACCAGATGGTCACTGTCATTGCGAGCGAAGCGAAGCAATCTCCTCTCGCACCGGTAGAGTGCTTCAGCCACGCTGCGCTCGCTGCAGGCTGTCGCTGGCGCTCCTCGCAATGACAGGAGGCGTAGCATCCTCAATATGCCCCGCCGCCGCAGCGTGCCGCGCACACGATGATGCGTGACGCCCAACGATTGGCAAGTGACTATGGAGTCCCTCACCGTTCCGGCTACGCTCGATTCGCTGGCGTTGATCAGTTCATTCATCACCGGTGCGACGCAGCGCGCCGGCCTTGATGCGCATACGGCCTGGCAGGTCGAACTGGCGGTTGATGAGGCGGCAACCAATATTATCCAACACGGGTATGATCCTGGCAGCCCCGGTACGATCGAACTGACATGGCGAATCCAGGGGGGCGAACTGGTGGTAACATTGCGTGACTATGGCCGGCGGTTCAATCCTGACGATGTGCCCCCACCCGACCTGACGTCGCCGTTGGAGGAACGTCAGGCAGGCGGTCTGGGTCTCTACCTGATGAGCCGGCTGATGGATCGGGTGCGGTTCGATTTTGATGATCAGCAGGGTAATCTGCTGACCATGGTGAAGCGGCTATCGTTGCAGACGCAGGCGCAGGTATTTGCCCTGGCGGGCAGGCTCGATGCGGTAGGTACAGCGGCAGCGCTTCTGCCGGTCAACCGCGCCATTGCGGATGGTGCCCGCTATATACTGCTCGATCTCGACGCAGTTACTTTCCTCAGCAGTACCGCATTGCGATCGTTCTTGCTGGCACGCAAAGATTTGCTGGCGCGCGATGGTGAATTGCGTCTGTGCAATTTGCGCCCTCAGGTTCGGGAAGTGTTCGAACTGACCGGATTCACTCAGGTGTTCGCGATCCATCACACCCGTGACGAAGCGCTGGCGGCATTCGGCCAGGGACACGCGTGAACCGTGAGCAGTGGCTCATACTGTACTGTTTTGTCGTGGGCGCGGCCGGCTGGGCCGTGCTCATCTTCAATGGTCCAGGCGCTGCGCCATGGAGCACGCTGGCGCCATTTCTGGTGCTGGCGTTGCTGATTGAGGCGGCTGCATTTCGTGTTCCTCCGGCCGATCCGCATAGCCTGGCAGGGATCATTATTCTGGCCGCGGCGCTGGCGCTTGGACCAGTTGACGGTGCTTTCATCGCCGGGTTATCCGGGTTGATATTTGGTATGGTGTTGCCCCTCGTCTATCGTCGTCCGCGCACGGTTTACATTCTGGCGGCCAGGCCGTTGCTCCGGAGTGGGGTGCGCGCCGGAGCCGTACTGGCGGGTGGTGCACTGGCGCATGCGCTCGGCGGCGATACTCCCGGCGAGATGCTGTCGCTCGTCGCATACATCCTCTGCTACCCGTTGTTCATTCAGTTCAACCGCGCAATACGTGAGTATCTGCAGGGTGGTGTTACCGGTGTGTTAACCTGGTGGCAGTCCGCGTGGCGTCCGGTGCTGGCCGCCGAGATTGCTCCTCTTCCAGTGGCGGCGCTGTTCGCCGCCATCTATGGACGGCTTGGCATCGGCTACTTCGTGTTTGCGGCGGCCGGTCTGCTCGCCGCCAGCCTGGCGCTGCGCCGGGCCACGATGAACTTGCGCAACCAGGGCGCCTCGATCCGTGAACTGGGGGTACTGAACGAGGCAAGCCGCGAGATTATTCGCGCCGAACTCGATGTCGTCGCCCTGAGCGAACTGATCTATCGCGCCGCAAGCAAAGTGGTGGATACGTCATCGTTCCACCTTGGCCTGTTCGACCCGGACAGCGATCGCTATACGCTGGTGGTGCGCGTGCAGGACCGCGTTCGCCTGCCGCCGCTGATGGTTGACCTGCCGGCGGGCGACGGCATTGTTGGCTGGATGCGTGAGACTGGTCGCTCGTTGCTGGTTGAGGATTTTGCCGTCGAGATGGATCGGCTGCCCGCGCGACCACGGTACCAGAGCGAACGCCCGCCGCGCTCCGGGATCTATGTGCCGCTGATTGATGGCGGCAAAGTGATCGGCACCATCTCGATTCAGAGTTATCATCCCTATGTATTCGATGCCGACGACATGCGGATGCTCTCGCTCCTTGCCGACCAGGCGGCTGTAGCGATATCAAAGGCGCGCGCTTTTGCCGCGGCAAATGAACGCGCCATCCAGTTGCAGGCCATCCAGGATGTTAGTGAGCGTATTGCTGCCATTCTCGATCTCGATCAGTTGCTTGCATCGGTGGTGCGCCTGATCCGGGAGCGCTTTGGGTATCACACGGTGCATATCTTCCTGCTGGAAGCGCGTGAGCGGTTGCGTTTCGGCGCCAGCACGGTCGAAGGCCAGGCGCTCGATGGCTTGCGCCAGTTGACGCTGCAACTTGGCGAAGGTATCGTCGGCAGCGTGGCACTGACCGGCCAGCCTGCGTTGATCAATGATGTCGCCGCCGATGCGCGATATGTGCCCTACGATCCGAGTACGCGTGCCGAGCTTGCCGTGCCGTTGCGTTATGCCGATCAGGTGATCGGTGTGCTGGACATTCAGAGTGCTGAACCGGGCCGGTTCCAGCAAAGCGATCTGTTTGTGACCCGGACCCTGGCTGACCAGGTGGCGGTCGCGGTGGAAAGTGCGCGCGCATTCACGGCGCAACGCGAAGAAGCCTGGACATTGAATGCACTATTACAGGTGGCGGAGAACATGTCGCGTGCCACGTCGCTTGATGCGCTGCTGCCGGCGACCGTGCGTCTGCCGGCGCTGCTGCTCGGGTGCGATCGGTGTTATTGCCTGATATGGGATCGTGATGAAGCGACATTCACTCCGCTGGCAGCGTATGGCCTGGCCGCCGCTGATCGCGCGACATTTGTGGGACAGCCCATTGCTGAACGTGATGCGCCGCTTCTGGCCGAAGTCGTGCGAACGGTTGCGCCGATTGCGCTCGATACGGCAACGGATCACGGCCATCTCTGCACGCCGATCATTGAACGTTTTGGCGGAGCATCATTGCTGGTGACGCCGCTCTGGACGCGTGGCGCAACCCTGGGTGTGCTGGTCCTGGATTATGGCCCACCGCACCACCAGTTCACTGCGCGCGAGTTCACGCTGGCCAATGGCTTCGCCGCGCAGATGGCCGGCTCGCTCGAAAGCGCGTTGCTGGCGCAGGACGCAGCGCTGGCGGCGCGCCTTGAAGAGGAGTTGCGTGTTGCGCGCGACATCCAGCGCACGTTGTTGCCGGCGCGCGCACCCCATCTGCCAGGTTGGGATACGGCTGCCGACTGGCGCTCGGCGCGGATTGTTGGTGGCGATTTCTATGACTACTGGTATCTGCCGGTACGCGATCTGACCGCCGTGACCCCCGGCGCTGGCCGGTGGCCGGGACAGGGTGTGGCACCCGATGATGCCGTATCTCAACCGCTCGGCTTCGTCATTGCTGATGTCAGCGATAAAGGCGTACCCGCTGCGCTGTTCATGGCGCTTGCGCGGAGCCTTGTGCGTGCTGCTGCGCTGGATGGATCAGCGCCGGCCATAGCGCTCACGCGCGCCAATCGCTGGATCACGCGCGACACTGAGGCCGGGATGTTTGTCACGGTATTCTACGGTATCCTTGAACCGCAGACTGGCCGTTTACGCTACTGTTGTGCCGGTCACAATCCACCGTTGCTGCTCCGCGGCACCGGCGGTGTGGAGGCATTGAGAACGCCTGGCATTGCCCTGGGTGTCCTCGAAGAGGTGCACCTCGCTGAAGCTGAGGTGCAGATCGCTACCGGTGACATACTGGTGTGCTATACCGATGGCGTGACCGAGGCGATCAATGCGGCACAGGAACCGTTTGGTGTCGAGCGACTGATCGACGTCGTTCAAGCCAATCGTGGCGGTGGAGCTCCCATGATCCTCGATGCCGTGACCAGTGCGCTCAACCGCCATGCCGACGGTGCACTCTATGATGATGTGACCATGCTCGTCATCGCGCGCGTTGGCATGGCACAGCGCGAGTAACTGGTCACAGTCGGTGATACATCGGTGGCGGGAAGGCTTCCGCAGGCGACATTGCACCTTGCCTTGCCGATAGAACCACACCATGTCCAGTGTGACCAGGTCCTGGCGTGACAGTTGCGGCGTTTCTGACGCGGCGTGTTATAATGATAACGTATGGCCCGGAGAGCTCCTATGCAGACGATCAAAAAATACGCCAATCGTAAACTGTACCACATTGACCGTAAGCAGTACATTACCCTCGACGGTATCGCAGCGCTGGTGCAGGCAGGCGAGCAGGTACGGGTGGTTGACAACGAAAGCGGCGACGATATTACTGCGCACATCCTGGCGCAGGTCGCTCTGCAGACGCGTGGCGATCAAGGGAAGTTGCCGACGTCGGTGCTGACGGGGTTGATCCGTGCCGGTGAAGGGACGCTGAGCGGGTTACAGCGTTCGTTGTGGGGGGCGCTTGGCGGCATTGGTTTTGCCAACGCCGAGATCAGCCGTCGTCTTGAGTATTTGCGCGAGACAGGCAAGCTCGACGACAATGAGGTTCAGCGGTTGCGCAAGCTCCTGCTTGATGACAACGAAACGCCTCCTTCATCTGGTACGGCCCTGCCGAGCAAAAGTGATGTTGATCGGCTCCACGAGCAGGTCGATGCCCTGGCAGAAGTCGTTGAGCAGATACTGGCACAACGAAAGCAGTAAGTGCCTATCCGAAAACCAGATGGTCAATGTCATTGCGAGCGAAGCGACGCAATCTCCTCTCGTGCCGGTAGATTGCTTCGTCGCTCACGCTCCTCGCAATGACCAGCGGTGTAGCGGAGCGACTGCCTTGCGCGAGTGATGTTGGCCTGGAATGCCGCCACGGTCGTCGGCGCCATAGGGATCGGGAGCGAGTATGGGCGACACTGCCGTCAGAACGCAACGCAGCAAAACCGCACTCGTGCTGGCCGGTGGCGGGGTTACCGGCGCCGTCTATGAAATTGGTGCGCTGCGTGCACTCGACGACCTCCTGAAGAACCTGAGCATCAACGATTTCGACATCTACATCGGCACCAGCGCCGGCGCACTTGTGGCAGCATGCCTGGCCAACGGATTGAAGCCGCGTGAGATGATGCGCCATCTCGAAGTGCCGCTTGATGGCATTGCGCCGCTGAGCATGGGTGATCTGTTCACGCTCGATGGGGGCAGCCTGATGGCGCACGGGCTGCACCTGCCGCAGGTGCTGTTGCACGCGGCGCAGTCGCTCTTTTTTTCGCGTAAGCACCTGTCGCTGCTTGATGTGCTCGAGACGCTGGCTCTGGTTCTGCCCGGCGGCCTGTATGATAGTAACTCGCTCGATCGTTATCTCGCTGCCGTGCTTTCGCGACCTGGCCTGACCAACGACTTCCGCTGCCTGGATCGTGATCTGGCAATTATCGCCACAGACCTCGATACCGGTGCACGTGTGGTTTTCGGCGCTCCCCCCTACGACAATGTACCAATCTCACGCGCAGTCGCTGCCTCCTCGGCGATGCCCCTGGTGTATCGGCCGGTGCGAATTGGTGATCGCGACTACGTCGATGGTGGCGTGCGCGGCAACGCCAGCCTGGATCTGGCGATTGAACGCGGTGCCCGGTTGATCGTATGTGTGAATCCGCTTGTTCCCTACGATCTGGCCAGGGCGTCCGAACCGTTTCATATTCGCGACATGGGCGCGCCAGGCATTGTCAACCAGGTCTTCCGCACCCTGTTTCATTCGGCGTTGCACTATCACCTGAAACAGATCCACCGGCGGCATCCTGACGTGGATGTTGTGTTGATCGAACCAGCGCGTGACGATATTCGCATGTTCTCCGAAATGCCGATGCGGTACGCCAGTCGTACGGAGGTTGCACGCCATGGCTTCGAGACGGTGGCGACGTACCTGGCGGAACGCTACGAGAGTTATGCGCAGATCTTCGC
>Ga0272446_1001490_pt1 | contig 33890 bp, 30 predicted proteins | sample YNPCB0061_FD_194587 | JGI IMG/M metagenome (GOLD analysis project Ga0272446, IMG submission 194587) | Hot spring microbial mat communities from Yellowstone National Park, WY, United States - YNP-CB-006-1 | ecosystem: Environmental > Aquatic > Thermal springs > Hot (42-90C) > Sediment | place...
GAAATACTCTTCGCACTCGAAACGCCGCCCCACTTCGTCCATGGCGGGCACCATGGATTTCGTGATCAGCTCCATCGGGTCGCAACCCTCGGCGAGCGCCTCCTGCGTCACGGCGACAGCGGTCTTCTGGTCTCCGTTGAGAACGGCTTCATACAGCTTGGCCAGGTCAGCCATGGAAAACTCCTTCGGCCCCGGCTGAATCAGGGCGCACGGGACCGGCTGGGATAAGCGTATCGAAATCTCCGGATAGCGTCAACGAGGGGGGCGGCATCCGCCAAGGCAGCCAACTGCTTCCGGGCGGGTGAGTGGGTGAACGACGGCAAACAACGCTTGCCGTGGAGACGGCCCTGATCTTCAGTCGCGTGCGGCGGCGCACTGCGATAGAATGCCCCGTGGCAAAAAGGAGGTTCGATGAGCGCGCGGCGTGAGTTTCTCAAGACGGCTTCGGCCGGGCTGCTGGTGGTTTCGCCGGAGACGGCGTTCACCTATCAGGCGAACTCGACGGTGGAAGTTGGCATCGTGGGATGCGGGGGGCGGGGCAACTGGATCGGCCCGTTCTTCCCTGAGTTCGCCGGGGCCCGCGTGGTGGCCCTGGCCGATGTGCAGCGGGCGAATCTCGAGTCCACCGCCGAGAAGCTGAAGGTGGACAAGAGCCGGGCCTATCTGGGTCCGGATGCGTATCAGAGGCTGGCCGAGTCGAATCTGGACGCGGTGGTGATCGAGACGCCTACGATCTATCACCCGGAGCAGGGGCTGGCGGCGGTGAAGGCGGGCAAGCACGTCTTCATGGCGAAGCCGGTGGCCGTGGATGTGCCGGGCTGCCGCACCGTGCTCGAAAGCGGAAATCTCGCGAGGAAAAAGGGCCTCTCGTTTTGGGTGGATTTCCAGAGCCGCGCAAGGGATGTCTACAAGGAAACCGTCGAGCGGGTGCGGCGCGGCGACATCGGAAAGCCGGCGTTTGCGGAGGTGCATTATTTCGCCGGGCGCCCGTGGAAAGACAAAGGAACGCCGGAAATGGACCCCGGGCAGCGGCGCATTGTGAACTGGTTCGGGGACCGCGTGCTGAGCGGCGATATCATCGTCGAGCAGAACATCCACGTGATCGACATCGCCAACTGGCTTCTGGGCGCGCGCCCGGTGAAGGCGAACGGCACGGGCGGGCGCACCGACTGGCGCGGCACGCCGAATGAATTCGGCGACGCGTGGGACCACTTCGCCGTGAACTTCTGGTATCCCGGCGGCGTGCACGCCTCGTTCGCCTCGCATCAGTTGACGGGGAGTTTTTCCGACCTGTGCGTGCGCGTGTTCGGCATCCATGGCTGCGCGGACACGCATTACGGGGGGACGGTCCGGATTCTCGGGAAAAATGCGTGGATGGGGGCGGAAAAAGACGACACATTTCGCGGCGGCGCGATCCAGAATGTGAAGGACTTTGTGGCGGCCATTCGGGAGTCGAAACCCATTTATAATTATGAGGTTTCGGTCGAATCGAATCTCACGGGGATCCTCGGGCGCACGGCGGCCTACAAGGAAGCCACGGTGACGTGGGACGAGATGATGGCGGCGAACGAGAAGTGGGAGGCGCCGCCGCTGAAGCTGAACTGGTAAGCGCGGCTCAGAGCTTCGCCGCCACGGCGCGGGCCAGGGCGATGAGCCCATCGCGCCCGGCCAGTCCCGGGCCGCCGATCTCGACCCACGCGTCGCCCTTCATCATGTAGAGCCCTGTGGCCAGGGGCGCCAGATAGGCGCGGTCGCCGACGCCTTCGAGCCCGGCGGGTTTCCCGGCGCCCTCTTTCACGCCCGTCATGGCGCCCATCATGCCCATGGCGGTCCGGTAGCCGGACTCCTGCCGCCTGGCATCCTCTCCGTAGGTGATCTTGATCTGGAACAGCGGGCCGTCCTGGCCCGTTTGCGAGCTGGCGGCGAGGCCTTTCATGAAGTCCTCCATCACGCGCGCGGCTTCTTTCTCATTGGCGGCCTTGTTCTCGCGCATCTTGCGCATGGCTTCCTGGGCCTGCGACTGGCCTTTTTCGGCAGCTTGTTCAGCGGCGCCGAAATACAGGCACTCCCCATCGCGCGACTCCGTGCGCTGGATGGTGAGGCCGGTGGCGGAAGAGGCTTCCGCCGCGGAGAGCAGCGCGCAGGGATCGGAGTACCGCCTCGCCGTGCCGGTGACGGCTGGCGCTGAGGACACCCCCATGTTTTCTGCGGCGGTCTCGACCTTCTTTTTCAACCAGAAGCCGGTGGCGATGAGCCCGCCGATGGCGAGCACGCCGATCAGGACGAACACGCCGCCGATGATCAGCAGGATCTTGCCGATGCCGGCGCCCTTGGCGGGCGGTGCAGGCGGGGGATACGCGCCGGGCGGCGGCTGGCTGGCGGCGGGATGTTGGGCAGGGGCTGCTGCGGGCGCGCCGCAGCGGGTGCAGAATGAACTTCCCGGCGGCAACGGACTGCCGCATTGGGTGCAATGAGCCATGGGAACCTCCTCCCCGAGGGATGCTGCCAGTATATACCCGCCCCGCGGAGAACAGCCAAGGACTCGAGGGGGCAACTTGCGAGTGGACCGCGGCGTCAGTATATTCAGCAGATAACGGCAATCTGTAAAACGAACGGCCCTGTCCGCCGATGGGAAGAATGGAGGTTTCAGGGAAGTGCAGATTCTGGGCAATCGGCGCTTCGTGGAAATCCCGGGGACCCGGACGCACGAGCTGCCCCCGCTGTTGATCGGGGCGGTGGCGGAGTCGCCGCGGGCGGAGAGAACACTGGAAATCGCCGAGGGGCTGGTGGAGCAGGAGGGCCTGATTCCGCTGCCCGGCGAGGACCCGGCAGTGGAGCCGCTGCTCGAACGCCGCCGGCTGGACTTGGCGGTCCAGATCGTCGAGCAGTATTACGGGCTGCTGTCGCACTGGAAGCTCGGCGATGCGATTCTCGAGTGGATCCGCCAGTGCGAAACCACGTTCGAGCGCAGGCAGGAGCTGCGCCCGCTGTTGCGTCCCGACGTGTGGCCCCACGCGGGGAGGTCCAGCTTTGTGGTGTTGCTGCGGGACAAGGCCGTCGACACCCGGGGTCTGGATCCGGAGAAGGCGGTGGGCACGCGGCTCAGTTTCCGGCAGCCGCCGCCGCTGGACATCTGCACGGACCAGTTCCTGTTTTATCTGCGATCGACGCTTGCGCAGGCCGCGTACCAGGCGTGGGCGTCGCTCACGCCGGAGCCGGTGTCGAGCCTGCCGCCGGAGCGGTTCGTGTTCGAGGTGCACGCCATCTGATGCTGCGCCGGAGTGGGCCGGAGTGTGTCTTTTCCTGCGGCCGCGCGTGCAGGCATTGTTCCGGAGGCGGCGAAGAGGATCGCCGCAACCGCTGGCGGGGGTCGCAGCGGCGTCCTCCAGCGAGCCTGCGGAAGTCCCGCGCCCTGCAGTTGCCGAATTGCTCCGGTTCCTTTTCGGCCCGAGTCCCCGAACGTCCCGCATGATAGCCGAACGGTTCCGGGCGAGCCGCTGGCCTGGCGCCTTCGTATCGCAACGGGGGCATTCCGAGGCCGGACAAAACAAGAACCGCCGGAGAGGAGCGACAACCGGTCCTCCCCGGCGATTGGGGCGCGAATAAAGACCTTAAAGCAAAAGCAGGTCAGGCGCGGGCTTTGAACCGCCGGATCGCGAACAGCGCCAGAGGCGCCAACAGCAGCGTGAACGTGGAGGGTTCCGGAATCTCCGATACCACGGAGCCGCCGCGCACGTTGAAGATGTAACGTCCGTCCACGCTGCTGTTCAGACGGTTGTAGATGAGTCCGCTCACCAGGTTCGAGTCGAGGAACGCGCCATTGACGGCGGAGCCGGGCAACTCGAAAAAAGCGTTGACGCCATTGGACCAGCCCGCACGGGCAGAGCTTCCTCCGAGACCATTGGATCCCCCGCTGATGTCGCCGGTCTCCCACTGGATCTGGTCGTAGTTGAAGATGATGTCAAAGTCACCCGGGGCGATGTCGGACCGGTCGACCAGCAGGAGCTGAAAGCTGTTCAGCTTGTCGGTGTTTTGCGAATAGTACCCAACCTCCCGCCAAGTCACACCGAAGGCGTTCCTTCCTCCAAAGGTTCCGGTTCCATACCTTGTCGGGTTGCCGACGCGGGTGTCGACATCGGCGAAGAACGGCGCGATGATCTGCTCGTTCGTGCTGAGCAGGGAGAACGGAGTGTATGTGCCTAAGGGACTGTCGAATGTGACGTTGCCGTTGTTGTTGACGTACACGCTGCTTCTGGAAACGCCGTAAAAGTTGAGAGTGAATCCGAGAGAGACCGGGCCGGTGCTGCCATCGTCGTTGCCCGGAAAAGTCACAGACTCGAATCCGGCGACGATGACGGCGCCATGTGCCAGCAGACCGGATAGCCACAACGCAGCCGTTGCGACCAGGGTGAGTTTCTTCATAAGCGCTCCTCCGCGGAGCTCGATACTGTCAGGCGGTCCAGTACGGCTAGTACCCCTCGGACAATGCCCGATGTCAAGCACATTTTGAGGGCTGGCCCTTTCGCCCACGCGCTTGGAGACCCGTTCCGGCACCGCATTTTCGCACCACGCAGGAGACAGGAACTGAAACAGATCCATCGCCAACAGGGACGGCGGAGTTTGGCGCGGCCGGTGTAGAGCGGCGGTTGTCGAAACCCGGGGCCGGCGGCGTTCTGGCCTCTCCTCGGCCATTCGGCCCACAGCCATCTCTCGATGCGGGACTCCTGCAAGCAGGGGTTCCACTGCGTTGCCCTCGCCTGTTGGTTCACCGAGCCGGGTGGGACCGATGTCCGGCTGGTTTTTCGCGTGGCAGTCAGAATTGGGATCTTTGGCTATCGATCCTCTCTGCGCACCCGCTTGTTCAGAGTACTTTTGAGCGCCGACCAACCCGCGCCCACCGTGCTTGGAAACGCCTTCATCGAGGTTCATTCCGGCCAATCTTGGCTTTGGGGATTCATCCCGGGAACCACCGGCCGCGGCAGGGGTGCAAGTGCCGCAGAGCCCCGCCGAAGAGCTGTTTTCAGGAGCGCCCGGAGGGAAGACCGCCAGTTGTGAGCACGATCCGGGAAGCGGCGCGCGGCCGCCGGTTGAATCCGGGACATCCCGGCATGGCGATGCGATCCGTGCGCCAGGGGCGCCGCAGGTTGCGAGGCCCCGTGCCGGACGCCCCGGGCCCTCTGGATCCACTGTCCCGGCGCACGGTTTCACCGCACGCGCATTCAGTTGCGGAGAACCGGGTTGCCGTACAGGTGACAGCCTGGCGCGCAGGACCGCGCTGCGCGCGAAGGGGACGGCTGCCGTCTGCTTCGCCCGGCGAGCCGGCGCCGGGCGTGGAAGGCTGCGCAGCCACGGTCAAAACAGCGTCCGCAACCGCTCTTCCCGACTCACAATTTCCTGGATTCGCACCCCGTAATTGCCCTCCACGACGACCACCTCGCCCCGGGCGATGACGCAGTTGTTGACGATGACCTCCACCGGTTCGATGATGCTCCGGTTCAGCTCGACAATGCTGCCGCTGGTCAGCTTGACCGCGTCCTTCAACCGCATTTGCGTGCGCCCGAAAGTCACCGAGACGGGCAGCTCCACCTCCATCAACAGCTCGAGCATGGGACGGCGGTTCCCGTTTGCCGGACTGGCCGGCGCTGACACGCCGGCCGGCGTCGCCGGTTCAGGTTCATCGGCCGCAACGAATCCTGGACTGGCTGCCACCCAGGCCTGGCCCCATCTGCCCTCTCCCGCCGCCACCTCGACCTCGGCCCAGCCGCCGGGCCCGGCAGAAACGGAACCGGCTTCCGCTTCCTCCCATGTGACCTCCCGGCCCAGGCGGCGGCCCAGGCTGGCTGCCAGTTGCCCCAGCGATTGCTCGACGACCTCCAGAAAGGCGTTGCGAATCTCGGTCTCGTCCTCGGCAGGCAGGTCTGCGCCGCGCAAGACAGCTTTTCCGCCCGTTTGCCAGAGTTCCGGCCCCACGGCGATCTCAAGCACGGCTTCGGGCGCCTCCCGCAGACGGCGCACCACCCGCAACACTTCCCCAGGCGGCTCGCTCGAGCCGCCCGGCGCCTCCGCCTGCACGGCTTCCCCCGTCATGGAACTCAAGGCAGGGCCGATCTGCCGGGCCCATTCCTGCGCCAGCCAATCCGCAATCTTCATGGGTTCCTCCTGTGAGCCGGTTCGTTTTGCAGATCCTCGCCCGCCAGCCGATTCACTGCGGGGCCGGGTCCGGAGCCGGCGGCCAGTCTCGCCGCTGCGCCCCGCCGCCGGGTTTGCCTTGCGCCGCAAGAGTTCCGGATCATGGGGCTCCTCCCGTGCGGTCGGTCGGCCAGCGTTTGCGCAGGAACGCGCGCAGGCGGATGATGGCCTGCGTTTTCAATTGCGACACCCGGGATTCATGCAGCTTGACGATTTTGGCGATCTCCCGCAGCGTCAGTTCCTCCTGGTAGTAGAGGCCGAGCACGGTCCTTTCGATGTAGGGCATCCGCGCGATGGCGGTCTTGAGCAGCCGGTGCAGCTCTTTTCTTTCGAAAACGTGCGAGGGCCACTCCGATTCGTCGTCGGCCACGAATCGCAGCAGGTCACGGCTGCCGTCTTCGCCGCCGCCCGAGTCCAGGCTGCCGAGATGAAGTCCCTGCGACTCGGACAGCCACTCCTGATACTCCTCGACGGTGATGCCGAGTTCGGCGGCGATCTCCTCTTCCGTCGGCGCGCGCTGGAGCTTCTGTTCGAGCGCGGCCACGGCCTGTTCAATCTGCCGGCTGCGGCGGCGCTGCTGGCGCGGGGCCCAATCCAATCCGCGCAGGCTGTCGAGGATTGCGCCTCGGATCTTGTACTCCGCATAAGTCTTGAGCTTGACGTTCTGGTCAGGGCGGTAGCGGTCGATCGCCGCGATCAGACCGAGGACTCCCGTCGAGACAAGGTCTTCCAATTGCACGCTCTCCGGCAGCCGTTCGTGGATGCGGCGCGCGATCAGCCGCACCTGCGGGAGGTGTTCCAGGATCAGCCGCTCGCGCTCCTCCGCGGCCAGCGTGGCGCTTTTTTGATAGGGATTCATGATCCCCTCCGTGGCAATTCCAGGCGCCCGAAGCGGCGAGCCTCGCCGATGGCGGAGACCACCCCGCTCCGCCGCCGCTCGCGCCGCACAGCGCAGGCCGTCCGCCTCGCCAAGCGCCCCGGGCGATACGGTGCGCCCGGGCCGCTTGTCCGGCTGTAGGCCAAGCCAGTCTCCGCAACAAAAAGGGATGCCGGGCTCATCTTGCCCCTCCCCCGGCCTTTCCGGCCATCGCCTGCTGCGGCGCCTCCACCCCCAATGCGGCTCGGAGCCGTTCCGGGGAGGCCGGCTCCAGATGCTCCGGAATGCCCTGTCCCGTCCCGAAACAGGCTACCGGCAGGCCCGACTCCAAGGCTGCCGCCGCCCATCCCCCGACCGAATCCGTTTCGTCGAGGCGCGTGAAGGCCAGAGCCGCCGGCTCGAAGGCCGACCACCACGGCAGGGCCGCCAGCAGGTCGCGTGTCCGCCAACAGGCGGGCAAGACAAGCAAAGTTCGCCGGCCCGGGATGGTGTCGAGCAAGGCCGCCCATTCGAGCGCCCACTCGCGCTCCTCTCTCCCAAAGCCCGGCGTATCCAGCAGCAGCAGATCCCGGGCCGAATGCTCCGCCACGCTCTGCCGCAAAGCAGCCGGCGTCTCGGCCAGGCAGAAAGGCAGGCCCAGGATCGCCGCATACGTCCGGAGCTGTTCTGTGGCCGCCACCCGGTGGCTGTCGGTGGAGAGAATCGCAGCCGCCCTCCGGCGGCGCAGCCCTTCTTGCATCGCCAGCTTGACCAGCAACGAGGTCTTGCCTGCGCCTGGGGGGCCGACCAGTGCCAGCACAGCCGGCCGGTCCTCGACCGGCAACGGCTCGAACGCGATTCGCGCCTCCAGTTCTTCGGCGACGGCCCGGCGCAGGGCCGCCTCGCGTCCGGCGCCGTCCCTCATCATGCGGTCCGCCACGCGGCGGCTGGCGGCCTGCATCAGCGTCACGATCCATTCCGGCGGAAAATCCTGCGCCGCCAGCTCCGCCCGGACCGCGGCCGATCCGGGTTCCGGATCCAGGCAGGCGACAGCCCCTGCCACCAGATCCAGCGTCCGCTCCAGCCGCTCCAGCCGCTTCCAAAGGCTTTGAGGGGGTGCGGCGAGTGGCGCCTCCTTCGCGGCTTCCGGTTTGCCGGCACGAGGGGCGCCCGCCTCATCCGCTCCCTCGCAAACGACCCGATAGGCCCCGGACGGGTGCCCGGAATCCGCAGGACCCGCCTCCACCAGCAGCGCTTCCGGACCCAGTTCCCTGCGGGCCGCCGCCAGTGCCGACTCGAGCGTGCTGGCGAAATACTCCTTCCGGCGGCTCATGCCTGGCGCAATCCTCCTATGGATAAGTGCCCCCATATGGCTGCCCGTCTCGCCTCAATTCTCGCCAACTCGCCTTTGGCCGGTGCCGAAACGCTTGCCAGCCGGCCCCCGCCGCGCCCCGCCGGCCTCATGCGCCCGCTCCTCTCAACACGCCGAGCGATACGACGCGCAGTCCCGGAGGCACTTCGCCATGGCTCAGCACAGCCGCCTGCGGATAATGCGCCTCCAGGATTTGCCGGACAAAGAACCGAGCCCCGCTCGAGGTGAGCAATATCCAGCTTCCGCCTCCTGTGGGGATGGCCTTGCCCGCCGCTGCCAGCAGTTCCGAGACTCTCTGCGGGTGCAGGTTCACATGCGAAGTGTGTTCGCCATGCTGCACGGCATCTTCGATCGCCTTTTCCAGATCCGCGTCCAGCAGGTACACCGTCAGTTGGCCGTTGCGGTCCAGCAACGGCCTGACCAGCGACCGCCGCATCGCCTGCCGGACGTATTCGGTCAGCAGCACCGGGTTGCGTGTCACCAGAGCCGCCTCCCCCATCGCTTCCAGGATCGTCACACCGTCCTTGATCGGAACCCGCTCGCGCAGCAGATTCTGGAGCACCTTCTGCACAGTCGGCAGCGGCAACAGCTTCGGCACCAAATCTTCCACCAGCTTCGGCTGTTCCTCGGCCACCCGGTCCAGGAATCTCTTCGCATCCTGGCGGGAGAAGATCTCGTGGCAGTGCCGGCGAATCAGCTCCGACAGGTGCGTCCCCATGACGCTCACCGGATCCACCACCGTGCATCCCGCCGCCCTCGCGCTTTCCGTCTGCTCGGCCGGAATCCAGTACGACTCCAGTCCGAAGGCCGGCTCCCGGGTCGGCGAACCCGGCACCGGGCAGGATCCTCCTGTCGGCGGAATGGCCAACTCGCATCCGAGCGGGAGTTCGTAGCGCCCGATTTCGGCCCCTTTCAGCAAAACCACGTATTCACGCACCTGCAGATTGAGATTGTCTGTCACCCGCACCGCCGGCATCAGATACCCGAGCTCGGTTGCCAGTTGCCGCCGGATGCCGCCGATCCGCCGCAGCAGCGGGGAATGCTCGGCGCCTTCCACCAGCTTCACCAGCCCCAGCCCCACCTCCACGGCCAGCGGCTCCACGCGCAACAAGGCCTCCAGGTTTTCCCGGACCGGCGGCGCCGCCGGACGGGCGGCGGCCGCTTCCGCAATCCGTTTCTTGACTCTCATCCTCTGGCCGGCGGCTCCCAGTCCTGCCGCCAGCAACAGGAACGGCACCTTGGGCAGCCCCGGCACGGCCGCCATCAGCAGCAAGGCGCCCGAGGACAGCAGAAGGGGCTGCCACGACCCGAAGACCTGCCGCTGGAAATCTTCGGCCATGTCCCGGTCCGAGCTGGCGCGAGTGACGATCAGGCCGCCCGAAATGGAAATCATCAACGCCGGAATCACCGTTACCAGGCCGTCTCCGATCGTCAGCACGGTGTAGGTTGTCAGTGCGCGGTCCAGCTCCATGCCGTGCTGCAGAACCCCGATCAGAAAACCGGCCACGATATTGATGGCCGTGATCAACAGGCTCGCGATGGCATCGCGTTGCGTGAAGCGGGTGGCGCCGTCCATGGCGCCGTAGAATTCGGCCTCGGCCGCCAGCGCCTTGCGGCGCGCCTTCGCCTCGCTCTCGTTGATCAGGCCGGCGTTCAGGTCGGCGTCGATCGACATCTGCTTGCCCGGGAGCGCGTCCAGCGTAAACCGCGCCGTCACTTCGCTGATCCGCACCGCGCCGTGGTTGATCACGACATACTGAATGGCGATCAGCACCAAAAACACGACGAAGCCGACGACGAAGTTGCCGCCAACGACAAACTGCCCGAAAGACTCGATGACCTGCCCCGCCGCCGCCGTTCCCCGGCTGCCCTCGAGCAGGATCAGCCGCGACGAGGAGACGTTCAGCGCCAGCCGGAAGAGCGTCATCAGCAGCAGCGTCGTGGGAAACACGCTGAAATCAGCGGGCCGCCGGATGTAAATCGACACAAGCAACACCACGGTGGAAAGCGCGATGTTGGCGCTGATCAGGATGTCCAGCAGCAGCGGCGGCAGAGGCACCACCATGGCCAGCAGAATGCCGAGCACCCCCATCGGCACGGCCGCCGCAGGCGAGGCCGGGATGGCCCATCGCCGCGGACGGCTTGCGGCGGACGCCGCGCGCGGCGCGTCCGTGCTCCTTCGACGGGTCTCGGCCTCTGCGCGGAATCCCCCCGAGACGGGCGGCGCCACCGGCGAGGTCATCGGCTCGCCCCCAGACCTGTTCCGCCAGCTCGGCGGCCGCCTTTGGCGTGACTCACCCTGCCGGAGCGCCGGGAACCGGCGCCGGCCCCTGCGGATTTGCCCGATCCGTGGCTGGCGCCCGCCTCGCGGCTCGCCGGGTTCCGCCGGGTGGAGCACCGCCTGCCTGGGCCTTCTTCAAAGTATCGGCGCTGTCTCAAGGGTTCCAATTTGAACCTCCCTAGTTCGAGTTTCCTCTCCCGCCGCGCATCACGCGATAGACGTAGGCGAGCACTTCTGCAACGGCGCGGTACAAGCTGACCGGGATCTCCTGCCCTACTTCGACCTGGTGATACAGCGCACGCGCCAGCGGCGGGTTCTCGACCACCGGGACGCGGTGCTCGACGGCTTTTTCGCGGATGCGCAGAGCCAGGTAGTTCTTCCCTTTGGCCACGACGGCAGGCGCCGCCATCGTTGCCTGGTCGTACCGCAAAGCCACCGCGTAATGCGTCGGGTTGACGATCACCGCCGTCGCCTTGGGGACCTCCGCCATCATCCGGCGCCGCAGCAACTCTCTCCGCAGCCTCCGGATCCGCATCTTCACTTCCGGGCTGCCTTCGTTTTGCCGGTGCTCTTCCCGCACCTCCTGCCGCGTCATCCGGAGGTCCCTCAGATATCGCCGCCGTTGCCTGAGCCAGTCGAGGGCGCCCCACGCCAACAGCAGCAGGGCGGCCTTCCACAGCAGTGCGCCTGCCGCCCGTCCGACGGCGGCAGCCCCTTTTTCCAACGGGATCAACGGCAGCCGTGCGAATTCCGCCCAGCGGCTTGCCGCCACCCACCACAGCGCGGCCAGGAGCAACGGCAGGGCAACCACAGCCAGAACGGCGTTGTCGAAGTTCTTGCGCGGCAGTTCGCTGATCGTGCGCACCGGGTTCAGCCGGCTCAGATCCGGCGCCGCCTTGGCGGGCGCGAATCCGAACCCGGTGACGCAGAGATGGGCCAGCAAACCGAGGCCGGCGATCGCCGCTCCGGCCGCCGCCATCACGCCAGCCTCGGCAGCCAGCGGACCGCGGTAGAGCAGGCTTGCCGCATTCACTTCGTCGCTTTGCCGGAACGCCGCGGAAAGAAGCATCCGGAATGTTTTCAGCACGGAGGGCAACCACAGCGCCGCCGCGTTCAGTAGCGCTGTCCAGGCGAGGAACTGAACGGCGAACACCAATTCGCGGCTCGCCGGAAACCGTCCCTCCTGCCGCGCCTTGCGGATCCTTTGTGGCGTCGGCGGCTCGGTGCGCTGTCCCTTGTCCGCCATGCTTCACCACCCCAGACCGAGCGCCCGCAGGCTCTCCATGGCCACCCGCGCGGCGGCGCGGTGGATCCAGACGATCAGTGGCGCCAGCGCCGCCAGCGCCGCCAGCGCTGTCAGCATCTTCAGAGGAAACGCCATCGACAGCAACTGGAGCTGCGCCTGGAGCTTGGAGGCCAGCGCCAGCGTCACGTCCGCCAGCAACAGCAGGCCCGCCACAGGCAGGGCCAGCCGCAACCCGAGATCCATCATCGCCGCGCCTCCGGCGCAAACTGCTTCCACCCATGCGCCGCTCTCCCATCGAAGACCTGGTGGAAACGCTTCGAGACTCCGGGCCAATGCCCGCACCGCCGCGTGATCCAGGCCCGCGGCGAAGAACAGGAGGTTCGCCGTCAATTGCGCCAATAGTTGCAGGACGCTGCTGTTGGCCTGGCTGTTCGGGTCAATCATCGAGGCGTAGGAAAAGCCCGCCTGCAATGCCATCGACTGCGCTCCCATGAGCAAAGCTTCAGCCGCGAATCCCAGAATCAGACCCACGGCGAGCCCAAACCCTGCTTCCAGGCCGATCCACAAGGCCATCTCCCCTGCGCCGCGCGGGATGGCGCGGGGCCACAGCGGCGCCAGGCTCAAGGTCAGGGCGAGCACGAAGAGAGCGCGCGCCGGCCCTGCCAGTGCCCAGGCACCCGGCAACGGCACGGCCACGAACAGCCCGCCGACGCGCGCCAGCACGAGCAAAAACCCGAACAGCGGGAGCTCTGTCCAAAGACGCTCAGTCCACATAGCGGCTCAGATCCCGGAGCATGAGAATCGTGAAATCCACAATCCGCGTAATCATCCACGGCAGCGCCAACAGCAGCCCCGCGAGAAATGCGGCCAGCCGCAAGGCGCCGCCGAAGGCGGGATCCTGGAAACTCGTGACGATCTGGATCAGGCTGATGAGGATTCCTGCCAGGAACCCGATCGTCAGCAAAGGCAGCGAAAGCCAGAATGCCGCCATCAGGGTCTGGCGTAACAGGTCGGCGACCTCGGCGGCGTTCACGGGTTTTCCCTCACAACGCGAACCTGCCTCTCCGCGCCACAGCCTGCGGCGGGCCTTCGTTCCACCCTGCCCGGACGGCCGTCGGCGCCGGCAAGGGCCTTGGCCGAAGGTGCCGGGAAGGCGAGTCCGAAGCGCTCCGCGGCCGGCGCCCCTTGCCGCCCGCGCGCCGTTTCTGACCGCCCCCGCTCATCCCGCAGCGGAGGCGCAAGGCAGGCGGGACCGTCTCCCTGCCGCCGCCGGGATTTGTGCTTGTGCAATCCGGTCGAGAATCGATTCCAGCACCCCATCAAAAACTCCTCATCAAGGATCCGATCAGCAGGTTCCAGCCGTCGACGAGAACAAACAGAAGGATCTTCAGTGGCGCGGAAATCATCACCGGAGGCAGTTGCACCATGCCGATGGACAAGGTCAGCGACGCCACTGCCAGATCGATCACCAGAAACGGCAAGAACAGCACGGCCCCGATTTGGAAACCGCGCCGCAGCTCGGACAGGATATAGGCCGGCGCCACCACGCCCAATCCCAATTCCCTTGGATTGGACGGCGCCGGCGCCCGCGTGATCTCGACCATCAACGCGAGGTCTTTTTCACGGGTAAACTTCAGCAGGAATTCCTTCACCGGCCGCGTGCCCTGATCCCAGGCCTGGCGCCCGTCCAACTGGCCCGCCTCGAATGGCTTCCATCCCTCCTCGTATGCGCTTTGCGCCACCGGTTGCACGAACAACAAAGACAGGAACAGGGCCAGGCCGGTCAGGATCTGGTTGGATGGCGCCGTCTGCGTGCCGAGCGCCTGCCGAAGAAAGTGAAGCACCAGACTGATGCGCAGGAAAGGCGTCAGTGACACCAGCACCGCCGGCAAGAGCGTGAGCCCAGTCAACAACAGGACGATTTGCAGCGGGGCGCTCATCGCCTGTGCTGGTACGCCCGTCTTCGCGCCGGCCGCGCCGGCGGGAGCGGCATGCGCCGCAACGGCGGCAAGGGCCAGAATCAAGATGGCAGTCCGGCGTCTCATCGGCGAGACTCCTTGCCGGCTGCCCCCGCCTCCGCCAGCCATTCCGGGAAGGCTTTCCCCGCGCTGATCATGGCGCCGTTCGGGTAGGTGACCACCCAAAGCGTCTCGCCGGCAAACCGGACCAGATGCAGGTTGTGCTGTGCCGTCAGCGGCAGTCTCTGCACCAGCTCTGCCGGGCCTGCCGCGCGGCTGCGGCCCAAAACCAGCCCTCCCGGACGGCGGGCCGCCAGCCACAGCGCTCCAGCGGCCAGCACCAGCACGGCGATGACTGCGGCGGTTGTCTCCATCTCAATGCTCCTCCCGGAAATCCGTGATCCGGACGCCGATCATGTCCTCGATCACCACAACCTCGCCTGATCCGAGCAATGCGCCGCCGGCCAGGATGTCGATGTTTTCTCCCGCTGAACGGTTCAGGCGGATGACATGGCCGCGGTCCAGTTGGAGAATCTCCCGCAGGCTCATGATCCGTTCGTCGAGCCGCACCTCGAGATCGACCCGGACATCGGCCAGCGGAGCGATGGCTTCAGCGACTTTCACATTGCCCTCGTCCATGGCGGGTTTAGCGCTTCAGATTGATCGTCTCCTGGCTGATCTCGTCCACTGCCGTGACGACGCGCGCGTTGGCCTGATAGCCGCGCTGGAGCACGATCAGATTGGTGAACTCCCTCGCAATGTCCACGGTCGAGAATTCCACCGCTCCGCCAATGATCTGGCCGCGGCCGCCCGTTCCCGGCAACCCGACGGCGGGCAGAGCGGACCGCGCGCTGAGCTGGAAGTTGCTGTTCCCCACGGCGATCATCGATTCGGGATTGCGCACGCTGGCCATCGCCAGTTGTCCGACGGCCACCTGCTCCCCGTTGGAGTATTGCGCCAGCACCCGGCCTCCGTCCCCGATGCCCACACGGATCAACTGCGCTGCGGGGTGTCCGTCCTGGGCGTTGGCCGCCACGGCGGAGGGCTGGGAATACTGGGTAAGCCGGGCCGCTGATCCGTTGTACAACTGCCATGTGATCTGCAGGTCGTCAGCGCCGTTGGCCAGCCCCGTCACCGTCATTTCGGGCATCGGGTCAGTCGCCGCTGGCGAGGTGAGCCGGCCTTGCGAGTCGAACTGGATTGTGCCGGTCACCGGCGTGAACGGCGGCGATTGCAAGTCGCTGTCGGGGAAAATCAACGAATAGTTCCACTCCCCGGCCGTGGCCGTTTTTTCGAACCGCACCGAGATCGTGTGCGCACCGCCGAGGGAATCGAATACTTCGATCGATGTCGAGAAGGTGGTCGGCGGAGGACCGGCCGTCGCCGAAGCGTCCAGGTTCAGGTCGAATGAGACAGTGCGGGTCGGCGCGGGCGACCGCAACGAGCCCACCGGCACAATCACGTCAGTGACGGGTTGGGTGGTGTCCAGCACGCCGTTGGTCTCATTCCATCCTTGCAGCCGGAATCCGGTTGCCGTGACGAGCTGGCCCATCTTATTTACTTGCAGATTGCCCCCCCTCGTGTAGAGCACTGCGTTGGTGATTGGATCCTTCACCACCAGAAAGCCGTCGCCCTGGATGGCCACGTCCAGTGGCCCGGAGCTGGCCTGGATCGCCCCCTGGGAAAACTGCCGGAGCGTGACGGGGCGCGCCACGCCGAATCCGACCTGCGTCTCGCCGAGACCTGCTCCCAGCGACTGCGTCACCAGGTCGCTGAAGACCACCACGCTCGATTTGTATCCGGGCGTGTTCAGGTTGGCGAGATTGTTGCCCACCACGTCCACTGCCGTGGTGTGCGCCCCCAGTGCGCTCAGTGCCGTCGAAAATGAAGTAAACATAGATGCCTCCTGTGTTCGATTCCGTTTCTGTTTCCCGCTTCAGGGTTGGCCCGTTTGCTCCCGCCCCGCTTCCTCAAGCGCCGAGCGGATCTGCCCGATGTCCTTGCGCATTTCCAGCGTCGCTTCCAGTTGGCTGAACTGTGCCAGTTGCGCCACGAATTCCGTGCCATTGGCCGGGTTGAGCGGGTTCTGGTTCCGGATCTGGGCTACCAGCAACTGGAGGAATACCTCTTTGCTCGCCATGCGGTCCGGCGTGTTCCTTGCTTCCTGTGCGCCGGCCGCCGGCGCCGTGGACTCCCACGTCGCGGCCATCGAAGTTTGTGATGCCTGTATGGAACTCATTCCTGCCTCCTTCGCGCCAGCCGGCGGAGCGCGCTCAGCTCCAGCCACTCTTCGCGCGTTTCGTTTTCTGTGTCCGGACGTCCCTGCCCGGAGCGTCCATCGCCAGGCTTGTCCTCTGATGCGTCTTGTGAGGGGGAAGGCGTCACGGATGCCTGCCCTTCATCGCCGAGCCTCGCTCCTGCGCGGAAGTCCATCCCGCCGTGACCCGGGCGAACCGATGCCGCGGCAGAGCCTGCCTCCTCCGCCACTGCGGAGACTGCTTCTTTCTGTTCCCAACCTGCCTGCCGCAGGGCTGCTTCCAGAGAAGCCCAGCCGGAACGGAGCGACTCGGCAAGCCGCGCGTCATTGCTGGCAATCCGCACTCGGATGCCTCCAGGCGCCCCGGCAAACCGGATCCGAACCCGTTCTCCCGCCTGGCCGTCGATCTGCAGGTCAATCTGGCCTTCGGGGCGAATCGCAGAGGGCCGAGGTTCGATCTCCGGTCCGGCGGGCCGCCGCGCCTCGGCTCCCGGCGTGGATCCGGTTCCCGGCCCGCTGTTTCGATCCATGCGCCTCAGGGGATTCACCACAGACGCGGAGGAGAAATCAGTGTCCGTCCCCGGATCCGTCTCCTGTGTTGCGCCTTCCTGCCGTGGCCGGAAATGAGCGCCCGATTCCTCCTCCGCCACTGCACGATCAGGATTCGCGGCGACTCCTACTCCGGCGTCTCCCCGGGCAGGTCTTGCAAGCCGTTCGTCAGTTCTCTGCTCCAGGTCCGACTTCATCCCTTCCGAACCTTCAAGATCGGCTCCTGGAACAGCGCCTCCATTCCGGATCCGGGCGTTCGGCTTGCTCCGCCCCGCGCCGTCGATCCGCTCTCCTGCCGCGCCGGGCGCCGAAATCCTCGCCGGCTCCGGCGAAGGCTGTCCCGCCGCCGTCAGCTTCGATCCGTCAGGCGCGCGAGACCGGCCAAGGTCATCGCCTTTCTTCCGAAGGATCTCCTGCTCCTCAGAACTGGCATTGCCCGACTGACGGAGCAGCACATCCGCCACGGCCCGGCCCGGCCAGGCGCCGCTCTGTTTTTCGGATACCAGAGGCGTGAGCGGGTCCTTGTCAGGCGCCGTCACCGCTTGCGGTTGCCAGTCAGGGTGCGCCTCAGGCTGCCCGTCGACAGAAACCTTGTTCTCGGCCCTCTCGGGCACCCATGGCATCGTCTCTGCAGAGACTGCCGTTGCCTCCGGCCAGGCGCCAGGCTGCCCGTCCTCATGTGCTGAAGCAACCATGTTGCCGCCCGCGGTCTCCTCCCGTTCTTCCGTCCCCGCAGTTGCGGGAGCAGAACTTGCGGGCCCATCCAGTTCTCTTTCGGGCGGCACGATTGGAAGGGATGGTTCCGCCGGATTCGGAATTGCCGCAAACAGCGCAGCCAGCGCGGCCTTCTTCCTGCTTTCCCCCTCCTCCTCGGTCGTGGCCGCATCGGGTTGGATGGCGTGCTGTGTTGCCGCGCCCTCGCCACAGCCTTCCGCCCCGTCCGCACCGCCCCAAACCAATTCCCAGGACACCGCCTCCGCTGCGTGGCCCGTGTCGCCGAACCCCACCGCAGGTTGTGGTGAGCTCAAATCGAGGAACCCTTCCGCCTGCATTGGCAGCCCGGCAATGAGATTCGCCGTCACGCGGTCTCATTCTGCAGACCTCGTGCCATTCCCCCAAGTCCTTCTCTGCCAATCCGGTTCAGGCGCCCTGCAGCCTCGGGCTCAGGTCCGTGTTCAGCAATGGAACACTCCCGTCCCGCGGATCTGTTCCATTTCGGTGCTTCAGCCGCGCGAAACCCCGGAATCCCGCGGTTTGTGAGTTGGCCCCGCAATTGCTGGCTGCATTTCCGGCTATGGATGCGCTCACCGCAACAGCAGCGGCCGGCATGAGGGCCCGCCTGGAGGCGCTGGATCTCGTGGCCAACAACCTGGCCAATGCCGCCACCCCCGGTTTCAAGGCCGATTGGGAAGTGTACTCTTTATATCTGGGCGAGGAAAGCCGAGAGGCCTCTCTGCTGGGTGCCGGTTACGAACAAGTCTCTGCACCGGTGCTCGAACGGCACAGGACGGATCCGCGTCCGGGCGTGCTCCTCGATAGCCACAATCCCGCCGATTTGGCCATTTCCGGAAATGGGTATTTCTTGCTTGAGTCGCCGGACGGCCCCCTGCTGACCCGGGCCGGGAGGATTCGCATTTCTCCCGACGGCCGGCTCCTCACGCCGGACGGCCACGAGTACGTTACGGTAGAGCCTCGCCGGATCCGCGCCAACCCGGCGCTCCCGGTTCAGGTGGACAGAGACGGCCAGGTCTGGCAGGACGGCGCGATGCTGGGGCGTCTCCGCATGGTCGAGGCCGATCTGGATGCGGCATCCCGGCGCGAGGGCTTGTATTTTCTCCTGGACAAGACCGCCCTGCCGGGCTTGAAGCCGGCCCGCGCCGAAATTCATCAGGGCAAAACCGAGGCGTCGAATGTCTCACCCGCCGGGGCCGGAGTCCGTCTGATTCAGGTCCTGCGGCAATTCGAAGCCCTGCAGAAGGCCATCCAGCTCGGCGGTGAAATGAGCCGCAGGGCGGTGGAAGATGTCGCCCGAGTCAATCCATGAATCAAGCGAAGATTCGGAAAAAAGGAGCAAAAACCATGATCCGAGCCTTGTACAGCGCCGCCAGCGGCATGGATGCGCAGCAGACCAACGTCGACAACATCGCTCACAATCTCGCCAACGCAGGCACGGTCGGGTTCAAGGCGCGGCGCGCCCAGTTTCAGGATCTGCTCTACCAGACGGTGCTCCAGCCCGGCGCCGCAGCCGGAGCGCAGACCGTGGTCCCCAGCGGCTTGCAGCTCGGCTTGGGCACCCGCGTCGTCTCCAACAGCATTTCGTTCGCTCAAGGCAGCTTCTCTGCCACGGGCAATCCGCTGGATCTCGTCATCGAGGGCCGCGGCTTCTTCCAGGTGCGCCGGCCGACAGGGGAGATCGCCTATTCCCGCGCCGGCCAGTTCCACCTCGACCGCGACGGCAACCTCGTCACCGCCCTCGGCGATCCCCTGGAGCCGCAGATCACAATCCCGCCAGAGGCCCAAAGCATTACGATCGGCGCGGACGGCACGGTCAGCTATACGCTGCCCGGCCAGGCTGCCGCGCAGCTCGCCGGGCAGATCCAGTTGGCCAATTTCGCCAATCCCGCCGGCCTTAACAGCATCGGCCGGAACCTCTATCTTCCCACCGATGCCAGCGGCGAGCCCACGGTAGGCAATCCCGGCGGCCAGGAAGGTCTGGGCACTCTGATGCAGGGCTACGTCGAGCAATCCAACGTGAGCGTCGTCGAGGAATTCGTCAACCTCATTGTCAGTCAGCGCGCCTACGAAGCCAACAGCAAAGTCGTGCGTGCAGCCGACGAGATGTATCAGCAGGTCAACAACATGACCCGCTAGGCCGAATCCGATGTGGACTGCATTCCTGCTCCTGCTCCCATCTTCGTGCGTGACGGTCGCCGGAGACCGCATTCTGGCCGCCGACCTGGCCCCGACTGTGAGCGCGTTCGCAAGCCTCGATCCGCAGACGGTGATCGGATTCGCGCCGCTGCCTGGAGTGGAGCGAAGGCTGTCCAGGAACGAACTGGTTCGTGCGCTGGGGCAGGACGCGGCCATCGGGGATCTGCCCTCGGCGATCTGCGTCGCAAGGTCCTCGCGCCCGGTCGATCCGGAATGGATTCGCCGCGCCATGCGCGCCGTGTTGCCTGAGGATGCCGAATTGGAGCTTCTCCAATGGCCGGACTTCCCTCTGCCCGCAGGGCGGCCCGAATTTGCCCTCGCCGGGCTGAGAGCCGCGGCAGAGCCTGGCCGGTACAGTTGGCGCGGCAAGTGGATTGTCGACAGCGGCCCGCGTTCCTTGCCCCTGGCCGCTACAGTCCGCATCCGCCTGCGGCGTCCGGTGCTCGTGGCGACCCGTTCTCTGGAGGCGGGCGCCGTCGTGACGCCCGATGACTTTGCCCTGGATTGGCGTGAAGTCGCTCTGCCCTCGCCCCCGGCGCCGGTCGAGCCGTCCTCACTCGCCGGCTACAAGGTGCGCCGTCCGTTGCAAGCCGGACAAACGGTGGAACCCGCGAATCTGACGCCGCCTCAGGCCGCCCGTCCAGGCGAGACGGTGACGCTCGTCTGCGAGAGCGGAGCGGCTCGCATCGCACTGGAGGCGCAGGCGTTGACGGCGGGCAGGCTCGGCGACGTGATTCTGGTGAAAAGCCCGCTCAACGGGAAACGCTTGCGCGCGCGGCTGGAAGCGCCCGGGAGGGCTGTGGCAGCAAGGAGCTTTCGATGATGATTTCGATTCGGTTCCCCGCACCGGCAATGAGTCTGGTCCGCCGCCGCGTGAATTCCAGGGACTCATTCCCCGCGTGCGTTCGCTGTGGCAGAGTCGTATCTCCCATCGTGACAGCAGTGGCTTTGCTGGCGGCTTGCGCACACGCCGGCGAACGTCCGCGCGGGCGCGCCGATAAACCGTCGCCCCTCGATGCCCTGATCGAAAGCCTGGATCGGGAGGGAAGGAAGGCGCCCACTGTCTCGCCCGGTTCCCTGTATGATACGAGCGGCCGGTTGGCGGATCTGGCCCGGGACCAGCGGGCCGCGCAACTGCACGATATTGTCACCATCGTCGTCGCCGACCGCGCCAGCGCGCTGTCCCGCGGTTCGACCAAGTCGGCCCGCAAGTCGGAAGCCAGCGGCGGCATCGCCGCGCTCGCTGGCCCTGTGCGGGCCGCAGGTCCGCTCAGTCAAATGGCGAATCTCGGCAGCAAGAGCCAGCTTGACGGGCAGGGGGAAACCTCCCGCGAGTCGGTGCTCGAAACCACTGTCTCGGCCCGCGTGACGCATGTGCTCCCGAACGGGAATCTCGTCGTCGAGGGAACCAAGGAAGTCTGGATCAACTCCGAACGCCAGCGCGTCACCGTGCGTGGCCTCGTTCGCTGGAACGACCTGAGTCCTTCCAATCGCGTCTCGAGCGATCGCCTCGCCGACCTGGAGGTGCGGGTGGAGGGCAAAGGCGTCGTGCAGGACGCCATCCGACGGCCAAACTTCCTGTACCGGCTGCTCACCGGGTTGTTGCCTTTTTGACTGCCATTGGGAGTCGTGAGGAGGCGCTCAAATGAACCGCAGATCACTCCTGTGCCGGGCGAATCAGCCGCCGAATTCGAAGGCAGATTGCCTGGATACACGGCCCGCCCTGGAGCCAGTCCGCCCGCTGCTGGCCGCTGTTCGCATGGCAACCCTGGCCGCGCTTTGTCTGGCTCTCGCGCCCCTGGCTCAAGCGGCAGTGAGGATCAAGGAGATCGCCTCGCTGGAAGGCGTGCGCGACAATCAGCTCATCGGCTACGGCCTGGTGGTCGGGCTGAACGGCACGGGAGACAAGCGGCAGACGTTCTTCTCCGCCCAGACACTGGCCAATGTGCTCGATCGAATGGGCGTTCAGGTGCCCGCTCAGGCGATGCTCGTCCGCAACACGGCAGCGGTTCTGGTGACCGCCAACCTCCCGCCCTTCGCCCAGCCAGGCACGCGGCTGGATGTTCACGTTGCCGCCGTGGGAGATGCCACCAATCTGCAGGGAGGGCTGCTATTGCTGACCCCCCTGAAGGCCGCCAATGGCGAGGTCTTCGCTGTCGCCCAAGGGCCGGTTCTCACGGCAGGATTTGTCGCCCGCGGGGGTGGGGGGAATTCCACCACACTCAACCATCCCACCGCCGGCCGCGTGCCGGGCGGCGCCATCGTGGAACGCGCGCCCCCGTCCGCCGTGCCGGCGGACCGCTTGCGCCTGCAGCTTCGCCACGCCGATTTCACCACTGCCTCCCGGCTGGCGGAGGCTGTCAACCGGCGCTTCGCCGGCGCGGCCCGGTGCGAGAATGCGGCTCTCGTTGAAGTGGCCGTCCCGCCGGAGTTCGCCGGACGCCCCATAGAGTTCATGGCTGCCGTGGAGTCGCTGACGGTGGAAACAGACGCTATACAGAAAATCGTCATCAACGAGCGCACTGGCACGATTGCCGCAGGACGCGACATCCGCATCCGCCCCGTCGCCATTTTGCACGGCGCTCTGAGCATTGAAATCCGCACCGCCTTCGATGTGAGCCAGCCGCCGCCGCTTTCGGCCGGCCAAACCACCGTTACGCCCGATGTGCAGGTCAATGCCCGCGAGGAGCAGGCCAAGCACATCCAGCTCCGGCCGGAGGCCACCGTGGATGATCTGGCCCGGGCGCTTACCGCGATTGGCGCCACCGCCCGCGACATCATCGCCATCCTGCAAAACCTCAAAGCTTCGGGAGCCCTCGATGCCGAGATTGAGGTCATTTGAACCCGGCCGCCCTCCGGCTCCATACCACGCACTGCCAGGCGGCCTGCCAACGGAATGGAGGACGCCGTGACCGCTCTCAATGGTTCCACTCCTGCAAGCCTCCCCTTCGATTGGGCCGAGGCGGCGCAGACCGCAGGAAAGAAGTCAACGCCGGAGGGCATCCGCGCCGCCGCCGCCGAATTTGAAGCCCTGCTTGTCGGCCAGATGCTTCGTTCCATGCGGGAAGCTGGCGGGGGCGGCTGGCTGGGCGGCGACACGAACGACGCCGCATTCTCGCTGATGGAGATGGCCGAGCAGTGCCTGGCGGCGGCGCTTGCCTCGCAGGGAGGCCTTGGCTTGGCCCGTCTCGTCGAAGACTCGCTTGCCGATGCCGCCAACCCCGGCCAATCCGCTCGCAGCGAACCAGGGCATGCTCCAACTGCCCCGCCCGGCTGAAGCGGAGCCAGGCTCCGCTGCGCCCCTCGCCTGACACACCGTCTCCGGCTGCCGGAGGCGCTGCTGATGCTCCATCAGGCAACACGGGAAGGGGATTCCGAGCCGCGAATGCCAGCCGCCCTTCAGCGGCCCTCCGCCCAACCCGGCCTGTCTTTCTCCAGCCCGGCCAACCGCGCGCTGATCCCTCGGGCGCAGCAACAGGATGCAGCCCGAGCCCGGTGATTCGACGGACATAAATCAGCAACCTCCCGCGCCCAAACAAAAGGGCCGCGGCTCCCTTCGGGGAACCGCGGCCCTGCAAAGCCAGTGCGCCTGGCTCAGGACGTCGCCGCCGCCATCACGCCGTGCGGCTGGTTTCGCCGGCCAGGCCGGCTTCCTTCGCGATCGCCGCCTGCGCAGCCGCCAGCCGCGCGATCGGCACGCGGTAGGGCGAGCAGGAGACGTAATCCATGCCGATGTTGTAGCAGAACTCGACCGAGCTCGGCTCGCCGCCGTGCTCGCCGCAGATGCCCACTTCGAGGTCCGGCCGCGTCTTGCGGCCCTGCTCGACGGCCATCCGAATCAGTATGCCCACGCCCTCGCGGTCGATCACCCCGAACGGGTCGGCCTTGAAGATCTTCTTCTCTTCGTAGTCCTTCGAGAACTTCGTGTAGTCGTCGCGGGACAGGCCGAGCGTGGTCTGCGTCAGGTCGTTGGTGCCGAAGCTGAAGAACTCGGCTTCCTGAGCCACCTTGCCGGCGGTTAGGGCGGCGCGCGGGATCTCGATCATCGTGCCGATGAGGTACTTCTGGTTCTTCAGGCCGGCCTTCGCAAGCACCTCCTCGGCCACGCGCTTCACGATTTCCTTCTGGTGCTGCAGCTCTTCCACGCTGCCGATCAGCGGGATCATGACTTCGGGGATCACCTTCTTGCCCTTCTTCGCCACCTGCACCACGGCCTCGAAAATCGCCCGCGCCTGCATCTCGGTGATCTCGGGATACGTGATGCCAAGGCGGCAGCCGCGGTGGCCGAGCATCGGGTTGAACTCGTGCAACTGTTCCACCCGGTGCAGCAGCTTGGGCAGCTCCGTCTTGAGGCTCTTCACATCGGGCACGAAGTTCTTGTACCGGGCCAGCATTTCGCGCTTCGTCTTCGCGTCGGCGCTCGGCAGCTTGGCGATGTCCACCATCAGCTCTTCCCGCTTCGGCACAAACTCGTGCAGCGGCGGGTCCAGCGTGCGGATCACCACCGGATAGCCGTCCATCACCTCAAACAGCCCGGCGAAATCCTTTCGCTGCATCGGCAGCAGCCTGGCCAGCGCCTTGCGGCGGTCCTTCTCGTTGTCGGCCAGGATCATCGCCTGCACGTGCGGCAGCCGGTCCTCGGCGAAGAACATGTGCTCGGTGCGGCACAGCCCGATGCCCTCGGCGCCGAACTCCCGCGCCGCCTTGGCGTCGCGCGGAATGTCGGCGTTGGCGCGCACGCCGAACTTGCCGCGGAACTTGTCCGCCATCGTCATGAACCTGGCGAACACCGGCGAGTGCGGGTCCGGCTCCTTCGTCGTCGCCTGTCCCAGGTAAACCGCGCCCGTGGTCCCGTCGATCGACACCCAGTCGCCTTCCTGGATCGTGATCTTCTTTCCGCTCACATCCACCACCGCGCTCTTGGCGCGCTCGTTGATGTGAATGGCCCCGCAACCCACCACGCAAGGCACGCCCATGCCGCGCGCCACCACCGCAGCATGTGAGCTCTTGCCGCCCACCGCCGTCAGAATGCCCTTGGCCGCGTCCATGCCGTGGATGTCGTCCGGCGTCGTTTCCTTGCGGATCAGGATCACCGGGCCCTTTTCCGACATCGTCACCGCGTCGTCGGACGTGAAGGCCAGCCGCCCCACGGCAGCGCCCGGCGAGGCGTCGATGCCCTGCGCCAGCTTGGTCAGCTTCTTCAGCGATGCCTGGTCGAACACCGGATGCAGAAGCTGGTCCAGTTGCGCGGGCGCCACGCGCATCACCGCCGTCTTCTCATCGATCAGGCCCTCTTCCACCATGTCCACCGCAATCCGGACCGCCGCCGGCCCTGTGCGCTTGCCGTTGCGGGTCTGCAGCATCCACAGCTTGCCTTCCTCGACGGTGAACTCGAAATCCTGCATGTCCTTGTAATGCTTCTCCAACATGCTCGTGATCTCGAGAAGCTGGTCGTAGACCGCCGGGTTCCACACCTTCAGCTCGCTGATCGGCTGCGGCGTGCGGATGCCGGCCACCACGTCCTCGCCCTGCGCGTTCACCAGAAACTCGCCGTAGAACACCTTTTCGCCGCTGCCGGGGTCGCGCGTGAAGCCCACGCCGGTGCACGAGGTGTCGCCCATGTTGCCGAACACCATCGCCTGGATGTTGCAAGCCGTCCCCAGCCGGTCGCTGATCTTCTCCATCTTCCGGTAGTAGGACGCCTTCGGCGACCACCAGCTCATGAACACCGCATTGCGCGCCAGCATGAGCTGCTCTTTCGGGTCCTGCGGGAAATCGCGCTTCGCGTATTTCCTGAAAATCTTCTTGAATTCCGCGACGATTTTCTTCAAATCTCCGGCGTCAAGCTCCGTATCCAGCTTCACGCGCTTTTTCTTTTTCGCCTCGTCCCAGACGTGGTCGAAATGCTCCATGTCGATGCCGAACGCCACTTCGCCGAACATCTGGATGAAGCGGCGGTAGCAGTCGTAGGCGAAACGCGGATTGCCCGTCTTCGCCGCCAGCCCTTCCACGCTCCGGTCGTTCAGGCCGAGGTTCAGGATCGTGTTCATCATGCCGGGCATGGAGAACTTCGCGCCCGACCGCACGCTCACCAACAGCGGGTCCGCCGGATCGCCCAGCTTCTTGCCCATATAGTTCTCGAGCTTCTCCAGCGCCTGCCAGATCTGCTCGTCCACCTCCTTCGGCACCTGCTTGTCGTTGTCGAAGAAGATGTTGCACACCTCGGTGGTGATCGTGAACCCGCCCGGCACGGGCACGCCCGCGCGGCACATCTCGGCCAGGCCTGCGCCTTTGCCGCCGAGCTCGTCGCGCATCTTGCCATTGCCTTCGGTCAGGTCGCCGCCGAAGAAATAGACGTATTTTTTCATAACCCTTGATTCTCCTGGTGCATCAGCAATTGGATGAGTTCCTGAACTTCATTCGGTCGTTGTCGTCGTCACGATCTCCGAAAAATCGGCGATCGAAGAAACCTCGGTCATCAGCCGGCCGAGCAGCGCCAGCCGGTTGGCGCGCACCCCTTCATCGGGCGCATTCACCAGCACGTTGTCGAAAAACGCGTCCACCGCCGGCCGCAGCGCCGCCACCGCCTGCAGGGCTCCGATATAGTCCTCCAAGGCCCGCAGCCGCGCCGCTTCGCCCAGCACCCGCTGCGCCTCATCGTACAGCGCCTTCTCCTCCGGCGCCTCCAGCAGCTCGGGCCGGACCTCGCCTCCCTGCCATGCGGCCTGGCGCAAAATGTTGCGAATCCGCTTGAAGCTGGCCGCCAGAGGCTCGAAATTCTCCGTCTGCCGCACCAGCTTCAGAGCGTACAGCCGCGCCTCCAGGTCCGGCAGCGTCTTCCAGCCGCCCGCCATCGCCGCGTTCACTTCGTCGTAGGCGAAGCCGCGCACCTCGCGGAAGTAATACCGGATGCGGTCCAGCAGAAACTCCCACAGCGCCCGCCTCTGCCCGGGCCCGCACTCGGGAAACAGGCGCTCCGTGGCGGCCATGCCCTCGTCCACCGCGCGTTTCAGGTCCACGCGGAGCCGGCCCTCCACCAGCACTTTCACCACGCCTTGCGCCGCCCGCCGCAGGGCAAAGGGGTCCTTCGACCCGCTCGGCGTGAGGCCGATGCCGAAGCAGCCTTCCAGCGTGTCGAGCTTGTCCGCAACGGAAAGAATCTGCCCGTAGACGGTGCGCGGGATCGGGTCCTCCATGCTCTGCGGCAGGTAGTGGTCGTAAATCGCCTGCGCCACCTCCTCCGGCTCTCCGTCGGCGCGCGCGTACAGCCCGCCCATCACACCCTGCAGCTCGGGCAGCTCCTTCACCATCTCGGTCATCAGATCGACCTTCGCCAGCCGCGCGGCGCGCTCCGCCAGGTCCGCATCGAGCCCCAGCCACCCGGCGAGCCGCCGCATGGTGAGCACGATGCCCAGCGTCTTCTCCCTGTAGGAGCCAAGCTTGGCCTGGAACGTGACATGCGCCAGCCCGTCGACTCGGCTTGCCAGCGTCCGCTGCCGGTCCACTTCCCAAAAAAAGCGCGCATCTGTGAACCGCGCTTCCAGCACCCGCTCGTTGCCCTTCACAACGTAGCCCTTGCGGTCCGCCTTCATGTTCATCACGGCGATGAAGCGCGGCGCCAGTTTCCCCTCGCCGTCTTGCACTGTGAAATACCGCTGATGATGCCGCATGACGGTCACCAGCACTTCGCGAGGCAGCTCCAGAAACTTCTCGTCAAACCGCCCCATCACGGGCGTCGGGTATTCGGTCAGGTACACCAGGTCGTCGAGCAGCGCCTCGTCGCGGACCCATTCGAGCCCCGTGCTCCGCAGCAGCTTCTTCACGCCCGCCTCGATCCGCTGCCGCCGCTTTCCGGCGCTCAGGATCACCCCGTTCTTTTCCAGCCGCTCCTCGTAATTCGAGTGGCCGAAGACGATCTCCCTCGCGCCCAGCCGGCGGTGGCCGCGGGTGAGCGAGCCGGACCGCACGCCGGCATAGTCGAACTCCACCACCTGGTCGCCGAACAGCGCGGCGATCCACCGCACCGGCCGGATGAACGCAGGCCCCCCCTTGCCCGTCCAGTACATCGTCTTCGGCCACGGGATCCTGCCGATCACCGCCGGCAGAATCTCGGCCAGAATCCCGATGACAGGGCGCCCTTCAATCCGCCTTTGCAGCGCGAAATACTCGCCTTTCGGCGTGATTTCCACCCGCAATTCCGCCAAAGTGACGCCGTTTTTTCGCGCAAATCCCTGCGCAGCGCCTTCTCCGGCCGCCTTGGGCGGCCCCATCAGCAGCTCCTCGCGGTCCTCCTGCTTGGCGGGAAGCCCCTCGGCGCGCAGCACCAGCCGGCGCGGCGTCGCGTCCGTCCGCACCGCCTCCGCCTCGATCCGGTTTTCCGCGCACAGCGTGCGGAACAGCTTCTCCATCTCGCCCAGCGCCGGCGGAATCATCCAGTGCGGAATCTCTTCCACCCCGATCTCGAACAGCAGCGGCAGCCGTTCCGTCACGCCTGCACCTCCTGCTCCGCCCCGTCCAGCAGCCGCTGCTGATCCGTCCAGCAGCCCGCCACGCCGACCGCCAGCTTCCTCACCCGCCCGATCACCGCCACGCGTTCGGTCACGCTGATCGCCCCCCGCGAGTCCAAAAGATTGAACGTGTGCGAGCAGTTCAGCACGTGGTCATAGGCCGCCAGCAACGGAAACCGGCTCTTTTCGGCGAAGTCCTTCTCCGCGTCCAGCCCCCGGTATTCATCCACCAGCCGCTGCGCCTCCGCTTCGTGCAGCTCGAACAACTGCCACAGCATCTTCACATCGGCTTTCTCGAAGTTGTACACCGAAAACTGCTGTTCCTCGAGGAACCGCACATCGCGGTAGGAGACGCCCTCCACCCACTCGATGTCGAACACCGATTTGCGGTCCTGCAGGAACGCCACCAGCCGCTCCAGCCCGTAGGTCAGCTCCGCCGGTACCAGGTCCAGGTCCACGCCGCCGCACTGCTGGAAATAGGTGAACTGCGTGATCTCCAGCCCGTCCAGCATTACCTGCCAGCCGATGCCCCACGCGCCCAGGGTGGGCGACTCCCAGTTGTCTTCCTCGAACTTGAGGTCGTGCTGGTCCAGCCGGATGCCGATGGCCTCCAGCGACTCCAGGTACAGGTCCATCACGTCCGCCGGCGCCGGTTTCAGAATCACCTGCAACTGCGAGTGCTTGTACAGCCGGTTCGGGTTCTCGCCGTAACGCCCGTCGGCAGGGCGGCGCGAAGGCTGCACATAGGCAACCTTGTAGGGCTTCGGCCCCAGCACCCGGAGAAACGTCTCCGGACACATCGTGCCCGCCCCCACTTCCACGTCGTACGGCTCCTGAATCACGCAACCATGTTTCGCCCAAAATCGCTTCAGTTTGAAGATTGTTTCCTGGTAGGAATCCATTCGGTGTTTACATCGCCTCCAACAGGGGAACGGTGACGAGCCTGCGCTCGATGTGGGATTCAATCTCTTTTTGCAGCGCGCGCCGAAGATCCTGGCCCGTTGCGCGCGTCCACTCCAGCTCGCCCAAGGCCTCCACAGGCGTCGCCGACATCGCGCGCGCCAGTTGCCGGTCCGCCTCGCTGAGCCTCAGCTCCGGCAGAAAACCGGAAAGCCGCACCGCCCAGAAAGTGAAGTAGGTGGCCCCGCGCCAGACCGCGCCGCGCAGCCGGGCGGCCTCCGATGCCCGCAGGTCGGCCAGAACCGCATTCAGGAGGCGGTAAAACCGTTCGTTCGGCTCGGCCGGCGGCAGCAACTGCTCGGATACCTCCGCTATGTAGTCCAGCGCCACGCCCGCTTCATAGGAAGCAGTCAGGGCGAACTGCGATTCCACCAGTTCGGCCCCGTCGATCCGCACCAGCTCGGCGTTCTCGCGCTGATAATACGCCACGCGTATCCGCGACAGCCGCTCCAATGCGGCCCCGAAGGGACTCTTCATCCGGCGCGCCCGCTTGGCCGCCCCTCGCAGCTTGCCCTGATCGCGGGTGAAGAAGCTGACGATCAGGTCCCCTTCCTTGTAGGGGTAGGTGCGAAGAACGTAGGCCTCACTGGAGCGGGCCGGCATCCCTGGCGCTCATTTTTTCCCTTACAGGTTATCACACACTGACGTCTCAAATCCGGATTGAAATGTCAGCCCGCTTGCACCGGGTTTCGCAGCGTCCCGATGCCCTCAATCCGCACCTCCACCGTGCTGCCCGGCCGCATGGGGCGCGTCTCGCCCGGCGTGCCCGTGAAAAGGACGTCGCCCGGTTCCAGCGTCACGTATCGCGAGGCGAACGCCACGCACTCGGCGCAGTCAAAAATCAAATCCGAGGTGCTTTGTTTTTGCACCGTCCGCCCGTCGAGCCGCGTTTCCAGCAGCAGCCCGGCCTGCGGATCCAGGCCCGTGGCGATGGCCGGCCCCATCGGGCCGAACGTGTCCGCCCCTTTCGCCCTCCACCACTGCATGTCCCGGTCCGGCCCGCCCTGCCAGTCCCGCTCGCTGACGTCGTTGCCGCAGGTGTATCCGAAAATCGCCGCCGCCGCTTCCTCGCGCGTCGCCCGCCGGCACCGCCGTCCGATCACGATCACCAGCTCGCCCTCGTAATGCACGTTGTGCGCATCCGGCGGAATCACGATGGGCGCCTCCGGATGCTGCAGGCACGACGTCGGCTTGTAGAACAGCTCCGGCCGCTTCGGCGCCGGCGCCGAGCCCAGGTGCGAGCGGTAGTTCCGCCCCACGGCCAGCACCTTCGGCGGCACGCACGGGAACAGCAGCCGGACGGCGCTCATCGGCAGCGCGCGTCCCGCCGCGCGCGGCTTCGCGAACAGATCGCCGTCCAGCGGCTGCACCCGCTCGCCTTCCACCCGCCCGTACGAGATGCGGCCCTGATGCTCGAACCGCACAAACAACGCCGATCCCGGCTTCGGCTGCGCCGGCGCAAGCAGCGCCGCGGCGCCAAACAGATCTCTTCTTGTGGGCGGCATGATGCCCAAGATTCTATCCCTCGTCCCGGCGGCTTCGCCCGCCTGCCCGCCGACCGCGGGGCGGCCCGGTTCACTGGCCCCGCGGAAGCCACTCCGGGGCGCGTTCGCACCGCAACACCGGGTACACGTCCTTGTCGGCTTCGGCGTAAGGCGAACGCTGGTAGAGCCACTGGAGCCTCGCCCGCGGGTTCGCGGCGAATGCCGGATCCGCTTTCAGGTTTTGTTCGAATTCCGTGCGCAGCTCCGGATTGCGCTCCAGCATTTCTCGTGCAAACGGCTCGAAAACAAAATCACTGAAGTACTCTTTCTGCTCAAAAACGGGCAGAAAAAATCCCCACCGCAAAGCCGAATCCGGCGCCTCCGGCTCCAGCAGGTGCATTGCCATCTTGCCCGCCCTCTGCGCCACGGGGACATACACGCTGCCCGCAGCCGCCGCCCGCCGCACCTTCGCCGGCGAGGCCCGGAAGGAAAGCACCCGGAACCGCCCTTCAAACGGCGCCGGCGCAAACCGGACATCGGAGAATTTCAGCGTGGCAAATTCGTCCTCCACGGCACGCGGAAGCGGGATCATTTCCACGCCATGCAACGCCAGCAGCTCGATGATTTCGCCCCACTCCCGCGGCACCAGGTAGCCGTGCGGCGCCGGCGGCGCCACCTTCGGGGCCAGCGTCCGCACCAGCGCCACGTCCTGGTCCAGCCTCTCGCCCGTATAGCGCGCCACCGTGCCGCCGCTCACGGGGCTTGCAACCTGCTCCGCCTTCATGCCCCTCAGGACGTAAGGCTCGCCTTCCCCTGCGGGCTCGCCCTCCAGGAACACGGGCGTGCCCGGCGCCACCGCCGCCTGCATCCGGTCCGCCTCGAGCGAGGCCCGCCGCAACTGGCGCGCCGTCTCCGCCACGCGCTGCAGCGCTTCGCGCATGATGTCGTAGTGCGACCACGTGCGCGTGCGAAACGATTTCAGGCTGTGGGTCTCCACGAGCAGCGCCGCCCGGTTCTGCGCCGCCGCATAACCGGTCGAGTAGCGAGGCGAGGCGGTCATCACCGCCAGCGCCCTGCCGCCGCCGGCGCGCCCCTCGATATAGAAGCCGGGCATGTGGCCGAGCGCTTCCAGCCGCCTGAACAATTCCGGCAAAAGTTGTTCTTTCACCCATCCGCCCACCGGCGCCGCGATGTCCTGTTCCGTATGCGCCGCCACGGTGACGTCGTACTGCGCATCGCCGCCGTCGGTGACGTGGTTGTCGATCAGCAGGTCAGGCAGCCACCGCGTGTACAGCCGCAGCCACGCCCGCATCTCGGGCGTGTCCGCCTTGAGGTAATCGCGGTTCAGGTTCAGGCGCCGCGCGGTCACGCGGAAGCCCGTCTCGCGGGGGCCGTTTTCGTTGATGCGGTTCCAGGGGGAGGCGCGTTCGTGCCCGTCGGGATTGAACACCGGGATCGACAGCACGATGACCGAGTCCAGCAGCTTGTCGAGCCGCCGCGTGACCAGAATGTCCCGCAGCAGCATCATCGCCGCGTCCTTGCCGCCGTTCTCGCCCGCGTGGATGCCGTTTTGCAGCAGCACCACCGGCTTGCCCGCGCGCCGCGCCGCCGCGGGCGTGAAGGCTCGTTCACGGCTCGCGATCAGCACGTAGAGCGGCCGCCCCTCGCTCGTGCGGCCCATCTCCTCCAGCCGCGCGAAGCGCGACGCCGCGGCGAGACGGCGGTAAAACTCCACCGCCTCGGCGTACGGTCCCGTCTCGCGGAAGCCGCTCTTCTCGGCGTGCGTCAGCCATCCTGGCGGTGCCGCCGCGGTGCTCGCGCGCACGGAGCGCGCCTCGCGCATCGCTTCCGTTTCCGCCAGCGACGACGGCGGCATCGGCTCGAGCGCCGCCTGCAAAAGAAAAGCCCAAAGCCAGACCATCTTTCACAGGCTAGCAACGGCGGTTCAGATCTGCGGCAACTCCCAGCCCGCGCGGTACGTCCGGGCCAGGTATTCGTTGGCTTTTTCGTCGTTCGAGATGCGCCCCGCCGCGGCGTCATACTTCAGCCTGCGCCCGGCGCGCAGCGCCGCGCCCCACAGGCACACGGTCTCCGAGATTCCCCACGCATCCGTGAACGCACCCGGCGAGCGCTGCCCGCCGCGGCAAGCCTCGGCGAACATCTCCGCCACATCCGGACGTTGCTGCTCCTGCGCCGCCTCTTGCGGTTTTCTTCCCGCCGCATACAAGACCGGCTTCTCCACGCGGAATCCGCTGACAATCACGCCCTTGTCGCCGCGGAACATCATGGCTTCCGCCGGCAACTCCTCCAGCCCGGTCTCGTCCGGAGGAAACGGCTTCATCCCGCCGTCGTACCAGAAGAGATCCACGCCCGGCCGCTCGGCGGTCTTCGAAAAGCGGATGCGCGTCATCGACGCTGTCGGGAACGAGAAATCGTTCTGGATCCTCGCGGCGCTGTTGCCGTCAAAGCGGCAGTGGTGCGTCCGCAGCGGCTCGATCACCTCCGGCCCGCTCAAATTCAATGCACGGAACACGCTCCATAGCGAATAAATCCCCATGTCGGCCAGCGTCCCGCCGCCGAAGTCGTACCAGCCGCGGAACACCATGTGCGTGTAACACGGGTGATAGGGGCGCTCCCTCTCCGGCCCAAGCCACAGGTTCCAGTCGAACCCCCGCGGCACGGGCGGGGCTTCCTGCGGCGCCTCCACATACTGCGGCCACACGGGGCGGTTGGTCCAGTTGTGAATCTCGCGCAGCGTGCCGATCGCGCCCTCGTCGATCCACTGCTTCACCTGCGCGATGCCGTTGCCCGTGTTCCATGCCAGAAAATGCGTGGCCACGCCCGTCTTGCGCGCCGCTTCGATCACCGCCCTCGCCTCGTGCAGACGGTTCGCAACCGGCTTGTGCATCATCACGTGCAGCCGCCGCGCCATCGCCCGCAGCGACATCCACCCGTGATGATGATCGGGCGTCATGATCCACACGGCCTGCAGGTCGGTCTCTTTCTCGAGCAGCTCCCGGAAATCGGTGTAGGCGCGCACCGACCCCGGCGCCTTGTAATAGGTCTCGATCACCGCGCGCGCCACGTCCAGCCCGGCAGGGATCACTGAATCGAACCCTGCGCCCCAGTCCGGCTGCTCCAGCAGCTTGCGGATCCCCATCAACAGGCCGTTGGCCGACCAGTCCCGGTAGCCCGCCGCCGGGCGGCACGGGTCGCACACGGCGGTGAAGCGGAACTTCGGATTGCGGATGAACAGCGGCAGCTCGCGGATCGCCTCCGTGCCGCAGCCGACAAGCGCGA